>ENA-ORCN01000782-ORCN01000782.1-human-gut-metagenome-genome-assembly--contig:-NODE-782-length-25128-cov-16.219193_pt1 | contig 25128 bp, 16 predicted proteins | sample MGYA00242984_ERZ507984 | MGnify/ENA primary metagenome ERZ507984 (study PRJEB26167, sample SAMN06115395) | human gut metagenome | host: Homo sapiens | place: China:Hubei | collected 2016-05-19... | reverse complement strand
AACCGTATAATGAAGCATGTAACCATTTTGTAACTTTTTTCGCGGAAGCATCCGCGTTTCTGAGAATTGCGAGGAATATATGATTCGGCTTATTGATGTTAAAAAAGTATATGACAACGGCACAGAGGCCCTAAAGGGCATTTCGTTTACTATAGAGGATGGGGACTTTGTCTTTTTGGTGGGCCCCTCCGGGTCCGGCAAATCCACCATTATCAAGCTGCTCACCGGGGAGATTGTTCCTACCGCCGGGCGGGTCATGGTCAACGGCTTTTCCATGGGCCGCATCTCCGATAAGCAGATCCCCTACATGCGCCGCACCATCGGCGTGATCTTTCAGGATTTCCGGCTTATTACGGGCAAGACCGTGAGAGAAAACCTCAGCCTGGCCATGTGCGCCGTGGGCGCCGGACCACGGGAGATTAAAAACCGTATTCCCTATGTGCTGGAGCTGGTGGGCCTGAAGGGCAAGGAGGGGAGCTTTCCCGATCAGCTCTCCGGCGGTGAGCAGCAGCGGGTGGCCATTGCCCGGGCGCTGGTCAATAATCCCAGCACTATTGTAGCCGATGAGCCTACCGGCAACCTGGATCCCGCCCGCTCCCTGGAGATCATGACCCTGTTGGAGCGGATCAATGCCCTGGGCACCACCGTGGTGGTGGTCACTCACGAAAAGGGCCTGGTGAACCACTTTGATAAGCGCGTAATCACCATTAACGACGGTATGGTGGCCGGCGACGGTATGGGACGGTATGAGGTGGTCAAATGAAGAGTAATTTCGGATATTTCTTCCGGGAGGGCAGCCGGAATATGTTCTCCCACGGGTTCATGTCCTTTGCAGCCATCGGCATCACCGTGGCGTGTCTGCTCATTATGGGCACATTCTCCTTGGTGGCCTACAATGCGGATTATAACCTGAAAAACCTGCAGAAGGAGAATGCCATTTTGGCGTTTATTGACGAGACACTGTCTGATGAGGACGCTCGGGCACTGCAGAGCAAGGTGGAGGCGGTGCCCAATGGGGCCGACGCGGCCTTTGTATCCCGGGAGCAGGCCCGGGATAGCTATGTGGCCCAGTACGATGAAAACGATCTCTACGCAAACCTGGATCCGAGTATCTTCCGCCACCGCTTTGTCATTCATTTGCAGGACGATGCCCTGTTGTCCGAAACCGTGGGGGCCCTGCGCCAGGTGGACGGCATTGCCAAGGTGCGGGCGGACGAGGCTATCTCCGCCGGATTTATCACAGCCCGCAATGTGGCCAGCGTTATCAGCGTGACTCTCATTGTTATTCTGCTGATCGTGTCCGTGTTCATCATTTCCAATACCATCAAGCTCACCACCTTTGACCGGCGGGACGAGATCGCCATCATGAAAATGGTGGGGGCTACCGATGGCTTCATCCGCTGGCCCTTCGTGTATGAGGGCCTGCTGCTGGGACTCATCGGCGCGGCAGTGGCCTTCGGGCTCCAGTGGCTGCTGTATGCCGCCGTATCCCAGGGCATCGCCAATTCCGACACCATGCAGCTGCTGCGGGTGGTGGACTTCCGTCAGATCTGGGCCCCGGTGGCGGCGGTATTCGCCGGCGTGGGCATCCTGGTAGGCGTGGGCGGCAGCCTGACCGCCATCCGAAAATTCCTGCGGGTATAAAAAGAGAGGAGACCGTCATGAAACAGAAAATCAAACGCCTGACCGCCCTGGTGTGCGCCGTGGCCATGATGGCCGCCCTGTGTCTGGCCCTGCGGCCGGTGGACACGGCCTACGGCGCCAGTCTCAATGACCAGCTGGCCGAGACCCGTGCCAAAAAGCAGGAGATTCAGCAGCAGCTGGACCAGATCAAGTCCGACAAGGCCAAGGCCCTGGAGCAGAAGGAACTGCTGGACCAGCAGGCCGCCGTCATCGCCCAGCAGATCGACCTGCTGGAGCTGCAAATCAAGGACACCCAGGACCGCATCACCGAAAACGAGGCCCAGGAGGAGCAGCAGTATCAGCTGTTCTGCCGCCAGGTGCGGCAGGAGGAGGAGCGGGGCGCCGTTTCCTACTGGTCCGTGCTGTTCAAGGCCACCGGCTTTGCCGACCTCCTCAGCCGCATGGACTTCATCAACGAGATCGTGGAGCACGATCAGAGCGTCATCGACCAGCTGCGCACCCTGCGCCAGCAGCTGGCTCAGGATAAGGCGGACCTGGAGCAGCAGCAGGCGGAGCTTACCGCCAGCAAGACAGAGCTGGACGCCCAGGTGGCCGAGGCTACCCGGGTGTTTGAGGAGTATGCCGCCAGCGAGGCGGGCCAGCAGGCACTGCTGAACCAGCAGGCCGCCCGGGAGAAGGAGCTCCAGGAGGAGATCCGCAAGTCCGAGGAAGCCAACCGCAACAACCAGACCGCCGTGGGCGGCTTCATCTGGCCCACCGCCTGCCGCCTGATCACCGGCGGCTACGGCGGCCGCGACGCACCGTGCCCCGGCGCCAGCACCTATCATCTGGGTGTGGACATCGGCGCCTCCTGGGGCTCCGACATTTACGCCACCAAGGCAGGCACCGTGAAGGTGGCCAACGAGGGCTGGAACTATGGCCTGGGCTATTGCGTGAAGATTCAGCATGACGACGGCACCAGCACGGTGTACGGCCACATGAGCCGGGTCATCGCCGTGGTAGGCCAGCGGGTGGCCCAGGGTCAGGTCATCGGAAAGATAGGCTCCACCGGCGTTTCCACCGGCCCCCACCTGCACTATGAGATCCGCATCGGCGGCGTTAACGGTACCGCTGTGAACCCCCTGCCCTACCTCCCCGGCTACGTCCGCTACGGCTGGTAAAAAAGCACATGATTTCCCCTCCCGCCTCATACAATAAGGCGGGAGGGGATTTTTATGCGAAAAAAGCCTCGCAGAGTTCGCGGCCCGCAGGTCGCGAATCAAGTCAAATCCATTTTTCGCGGCGGCATCCCCCAAGGGGACTTCCGCTGGGCGTGTACGTCGCGAAAAATACTTTGCGCGGAGAGAGTGTGCCCGAATGGGCTTAAAAGACCATTCGGACGCGCGGTTCGGAGCGAATGACTTTTTGTTCCAAAAGAGCATTGCTCTTTTGGAACAGGATTAAGGCGGGAGGGGATTTTTATGCTGGGATATGTGCATCTGCTGCCGGAAACGCGCCCGGCGCTGGAGCGGCGCACCGTGGCCGGAACGGCCCTGTGGGTGCTGGAGGGGGACCTGGACGGCGGGCTGCTGCCCAGCCGCCGGCTGCGGCGATGGACCCGGCGGCTGGCGGAATGCGGTGTTTCCCACGCCGCCCTGCCGCCGGGCCGGGAGGGGGATTTTGCCCCTCTGCGTCCGGTTCTGCCGGACGGACTGCGGCTGGCCCTGCTGCCGCAGCTGCTGGACGCCCTGGCCCCCGCCGGGGACACGGCCCTGCTGCTGGCGGACTGCGCCGACAGCCGGGCCCTGCTGGCGGCCCAGGTCCTGGCCCGGCGCTTCCGGCACCTGCGGCTGGAGACGGGAGCGGGGCAGGAGGCCCTGGAGCGACAGCTGCTGCGGCAGCTGGGACTTACCACCGGCGGCGGCCCCGCCGCCGTCACCGTGACCTTCGGCCCGCCGCCCCGGGAGGGTCTGCCCCTGTACCTGACCCCCGACTGCGCCCTGCGCCAGGAGGTACGGTACGCCTGGCCGGACCCGTCCCAGGCCCCGCCGCCGGAGGGGCTTCTGTCCCTGCTGCACCGGGCCTGCCGCCTACCGGAGATCTGCGTCAAATCCGTGGAAACCCTTGACAGAAGCCGGGAAAATCACTATAATGCAACGTGACATATTATAGGTATATCGTGGCCGCCTTCCGGCGGACACCCGAAAGGAATGGATCATATGGCAACCGTAAAAGAATTCAGAATGAGCCAGGAGCGCTATGACGAGCTCAAAAAAGAACTGGACTACAGCAAAACCACTCGCGCCGACGAGATCGCCGAGCTGATCAAAGAGGCCCGTGGCTTCGGCGACCTGTCCGAAAACAGCGAGTATGACGAGGCGAAAAACGAGCAGGGCAAGCTCTATTCCCGCATTGCCGAGCTGGAGGAGATTCTGCTCCACGCCGTCATTGTGGACGAGTCCGAGATGGACTCCGACAAAATCTCCATCGGCTGCCGTGTGGTGGTCACCAATCTGGATAACGGCAAACAGCTGCCGGAATACACCATCGTGGGCTCCCAGGAGGCCAACGTCATGGAGCGCAAGGTGTCCGAGGATTCCCCCTTCGGCAAGGCCCTGATGGGCACCAAGGCCGGTGACGAGATCACCGTGGAAGCCCCCCGGGGCGTTATCCACTACCGGGTGGACAGCATCGAACGATAACAAGAGAGGAGAACTGCACCATGGCAGAACAGAATACACAGCAGGACCTGCGGGAAATTCTCCAGATCCGCCGGGACAAGCTCAAGGCCCTGCAGGACGCGGGGATGAACCCCTTTGAGATCACCCGCTACGACGTGACCCACCACGCCCAGGAGGTCAAGGACAACTTCGACGCCCTGGAGGGGCAGACCGTGTCCCTGGGCGGCCGCCTGATGTCCAAGCGCGGCATGGGCAAGGTGTCCTTCTGCGACCTGCAGGACAAGTCCGGCCGCATCCAGATCTACGCCCGCAGGGACGAGATGGACGAGGAGGCCTATAACCGCTTCAAGAAGTACGACATCGGCGACATTGTGGGGGTCAGGGGTGAGGTGTTCCGCACCCAGAAGGGCGAGATGAGCATCCGCGCCCACGAGATCACCCTGCTCAGCAAGTCCCTCCAGCCCCTGCCCGAGAAGTTCCACGGCCTCACCGACAAGGAGCTGCGCTATCGCCAGCGGTATGTGGACCTGATCATGAACCCCGAATCCAAGCGGAACTTTGAGATCCGCAGCAAGTTTGTGGCCTTCCTGCGCCGTTATCTGGACAACCTGGGCTTTATGGAGGTGGAGACCCCCGTGCTCAGCCCCATCGCCGGCGGCGCCAACGCCCGGCCCTTCATCACCCACCACAACACCCTGGATATCGACATGTATATGCGCATCGCCACGGAGCTGCACCTGAAGCGGCTGATCGTGGGCGGTATGGAGCGGGTGTATGAGGTGGGCCGCATCTTCCGCAACGAGGGCATGGACACCAAGCACAACCCCGAGTTCACCACCTGCGAGCTGTATCAGGCCTTCACCAACCTGGACGGCATGATGGACATTCTGGAGGGCATCCTCACGGGAGCCGCCAAGGAGATCCTGGGCACCTACCAGGTCACCTGGATGGGCCACGACATCGACCTGACCCCCAGCTGGCAGCGTGTCACCATGGCCGATGCCGTGAAGAACGTCACCGGGGCCGATTTTATGGCCTGCATCGGCGACGCCGACCGGGGCGTGGAGCTGGCCCGCAGCGTGGGCGTGGATATGGACGGCGTGCCCCACACCTGGGGCAACGCCCTGTATGAGACCTTCGACCAGAAGGTGGAGGAGACCCTGATTCAGCCCACCTTTATCACCATGTACCCCGTGGAGGTCAGCCCCCTGGCCAAGCGCAGTCCCGCCCAGCCGGAGCTTACCGAGCGATATGAGATGTTCATCTGCGGCTGCGAGATGGGCAACGCCTTCTCCGAGCTGAACGACCCCATCGACCAGTATCAGCGCTTCAAGGCCCAGGCCGAGAAGCGCGCCAACGGCGACGACGAGGCCGACATGATGGACGAGGATTTCGTTCTCGCCCTGGAATACGGCATGCCTCCCACCGGCGGTCTGGGCTTCGGCATCGACCGCTGCGCCATGATGCTCTGCGGCACCGACTCCATCCGGGACGTGATCCTGTTCCCCACAATGAAGCCGCTGGACTCTGACAAGAAGGTTTCCAAGGAAGTTTCGGCTCCTGCGGAGGCTGCTCAGGCGGCTCCCGAAGTCGAGGAAAAAATTGATTTTTCCAATGTGCAGATCGAGCCACTGTTCCAGGATCAGGTGGATTTTGACACCTTCTCCAAGTCCGATTTCCGGGCCGTGAAGGTCAAGGAATGCGAAGCCGTGAAGAAGTCCAAAAAGCTCTTAAAGTTCGTTTTGGACGACGGAAGTGGCGTAGATCGGGTCATTTTGAGTGGTATTCACGAATATTATGAGCCGGAGGAGTTGGTTGGAAAGACCTGCATTGCAATCACCAATCTGCCTCCGAGAGCGATGATGGGCATTGATTCCTGCGGTATGCTCATCTCCGCCGTGCATCACGAAAACGGCCAGGAGAAGCTCCACCTGCTGATGGTCGATCCTCACATTCCGGCAGGCGCAAAGCTCTATTGATTGCCCCCTGATCGGGCTAAAAAAGCCTCTCGTACACCAATCCGTACACCAATTTACACCAAGGGTGCACCACGGATGCCGAGAAAAATGTGCGATTGAATTTCAGCCTCGCAGAAGTGATTCTGCGGGGCTGTTTTTTTGAAAACTATATATTCAGATATGAGACTCGGTGAGAAATCACCGGGTCTTATTTTTTGCGCTCACTACGCCTACTAAACAGGCGCAGTGGGCGCTTTTTTGTTTTCTAAAACCGGCACAAAAAATTTTTTGAAAAAGTGTGGGAATCTCGCAAAAAAATTCGGCAAAGAGAAAGTGAGAAGGCGAAAAGCCTTCCGGGAACCTTGAAAATTTCATATACATTCATCAGATACATTCCTTGAGCCAACAGCCAAATGAAGGTACGCCAAGACCCACCTGCCGCTAACGGTATCAGCGGGACAAAAGGTGGAGAGCGACCCCGAAACCATTCTGAAATATCTGGCAGCTACGGATACGGCCACGACAGGCTTAGGGTATAATGATACTTTTCTACGGAACCGGCGGAGTACCCGGCGGGGGTGAGATTCCCATGGACCCGATTCGCTATCGGGCGTCTGATGACTTCCTTTTCTGCATTTTGGGTTCGAGGAAAAATGAAATGCAGCGACGAAAGCCCCAAAAGGTATTTTGAGGCTTTCGTGGATCAGAAATGATTCAAATAAAGAGAAAGGAGGAAAACCCCATGGAAAACTGTAAGGTGATCGCCATCACAAATCAGAAGGGCGGCGTCGGCAAAACGACGACCGCAGTCAATCTCGGCGTGGGACTTGCAAGCTCCGGGAAACGGGTTCTGTTGGTGGATGCTGATCCGCAGGGCAGCTTAACCGTGAGCCTCGGCATAAAGAACCCCGACGAGCTGGATGTATCGCTGTCGTCCCTTATGCAGTCGGTCATTGATGATGAGCCGCTTGCGGAGGGTGCGATTATCCGACACCAGGAAGGTGTGGATTTGCTTCCCTCGAACATTGAGCTCTCCGGTATGGAAACAGGTCTGTTCAATGTCATGAGCCGTGAGTATGTTCTGAAGAACGCCATCGACGGCATGAGAAAGAGCTACGACTACATTCTGATTGACTGTATGCCCTCGCTGGGTATGATGACGGTCAATGCGCTGGTTGCGGCAGACAGTGTGATTATCCCGTCTCAGCCGAACTTCCTGTCAACCAAAGGTCTTAACCTGCTTCTGCGCTCCATTTCAAAGATCAAGCGGCAGATCAACCCGAGATTAAAGATTGACGGCATTTTGCTGACGATGGTGGATAACCGCACCAACAACGCCAAGGCGATTATTTCCTCGCTTCGTTCCACCGTGGGAGAGAACATCCGCGTGTTTCGCTCCGAGATTCCCTTTTCGGTAAGAGCTGCGGAGTGCAGTCTTTCCGGAGAAAGCATCTTCTCCCATGACAGGAACGGCAAGGTAGCAGCAGCGTATGAGGCACTCACAAAGGAGGTGACAGAGCTTGAAGAGCGTGCAAAAAATCGATCTGGGCCTGACCGGGTACGATGAGCTTTTCATGAATGACGCGGAGCGAAAGGAAAACAAGCTCCCGCGCATTTATGATATCCCTCTCTCGGAGATCGACGATTTTCCCGACCATCCCTTCAAGGTGAAGCTGGATGAGGACATGGATCAGCTTGTCCAGAGCATCAAGGAGCGCGGGATCATCACCCCTGTCACCCTCCGACCAACGGAGGATGGGCGATACGAAATCGTGTCGGGGCATCGCAGAAGGAAGGCCTGCGAGCTTGCCGGGTTTGATACCGTGAAAGCCGAGGTGCGGGAGATGACCCGTGATGAGGCCATCATTCTAATGGTGGAATCGAACCTGCAGCGTTCTGTGATCCTGCCGAGTGAAAAGGCTTTTTCGTATAAGATGAGGCTGGAAGCCATGAATCGACAAGGACAGCGCAGTGATTTAACTTCGACACCAGTGGTGTCAAAGTCCCGGTCTAACGAAGAATTGGGCAGTGAGCACGGTGAAAGCCGCGAACAGGTGCGGCGCTATATCCGCCTCACGGAGCTCATTCCGGAGCTTCTGGATTTGGTTGACGAGGGACGTATTGCGTTCAGGCCGGCGGTGGAACTCTCTTACCTGCAAAAGGAGGAACAGAGTGCCCTGCTGGAGCAAATCGCCTACGCAGATGCCACGCCGTCCCTCGCCCAGGCCATTAAGCTGAAGCGATTCTCCCAGGACGGAAAGCTGAACAACGAGGTCATCGAGTCGATTATGAGCGAGGAAAAGCCGAACCAGAGGGAGAAGATCAACATCAAGTACGCCGAGGCCAGAAGGTTTATCCCTGCCAGCGTTCCTTACGAAAAAACCGGTGAGTATATTCTGAAAGCGCTGGAATATTATCACCGGTATCAGGAAAGGCAGAAAAGTCGGAATGACGCAAGATAGGTTCTTCGCCAAGGGGGCAGTCTACCCTTTTGCCGGTGTGCCGGCGTCGTTCCCCCTCTCGCACTCTCCCCCTTATTTACCGGCAATACCAGCTCAAAAGGAAAATATACAGGCGGCACAATTGAAGAAAACCAAGTGCATTCGTACAATATGAGAAAAAACAGTTATTGGAGGTCATCCCATGAAAAAGAATCTCATATTGTGTGCGCTCCTACTTGCTGTATTGCTTTCCGGATGCGCCGCAGAGCCATTGCAAGGGCAAACAGCAAAAACACCGAAAGCTCCAACGCCACAGGAAGAAACGCCTGCTTCCTTTGAGCCGGTATCCACAGAACCAAACGCTCCCACAGAAGCCCCGACAGAAGCCGCCGATCCAGCAGCTTGCACATCAAATGAGGACAAACACGAAATCGGCCCTGCTATTTCTTCTGAGCCGGTAAGCGCACCCACGGGATCGAACGCGCCGGCATCGGAAGAAGCCAAGCAGCCACCCGTGCTTCCGGAGGAGCCGGTGGAAACAGAGAACCCCACAGAGGAACCATCCGTTCCTGCGATAACCGAGCCGGAACCGACTTCGGAGCCCGAGCCCACATTTGATATCGAGCACTGGATTTCTTACGCAAAAAGCACGGCGGTGAGCTTGGGGCTGACCTTGGATAGCTCGGCAACCGATTGCTGGGACAATCCGATCACCGCAAAGCAGACCTGCATCTACCTGGAGCGAGATATCAGCTCCCGCCTGAACAGATATGCAAAGGATGGGGAGATAACTGCTGTCTGGATCTGGTACGAATGCGTCGGCACAAGCAGCTACCTGATCTATATCGGGTACGCATAAGCATCAACAAGTCAATACGCCGAAATGAGCATCGTGGAAGCACGGTGCTTTTTTCATGCCTTGAAGGAGGACAGAACGAATGAAGAAGATTCTCAAAAGAGGAATGTCGGGGCTGCTTGCAGTCCTCATGGCATTCACCGTGCTTGCGGGCTTTGGCACGACCACGGCCTTCGCCGCAAGCGAAACAGCGGAGTCCTATATGATTTCCTTCCCCCGTGACGGAGACGCTGCTCAGATTTACTCCGAGGACGCATGGGGGCACTCCGCAAAAACCTACATGAACGGCTGGACAACAGGCTCCAGCAACTACACCACCCTGCACTGTATGGATTCCTTCGACGGGAAGGTGTGCTACTGCATCGAGCCCGGCCTCTCCCGAAATGTCGGCGATACCTATTACGGCTTCGGTGAGGATTTTTGGGATAACTATCCCAGCCAGTACAACAACACCATCGAGCCGGACGATATTAAGCTGCTGTTGGGGCGTATCATGCAGTATGGCTATCAGGGCAATCTCTCCACCTCGTGGAGATCGCAGAACGATTCCGATGCGGATAAGCTGGCCCACGCCTTCGCGACTCAGCTACTTGTTTGGGAAACGGTTGTGGGCGAGCGCGATGCGGACTTTGACCATGTGAGCACCGGCGGCTATGACGAGATCCTGTCGCTGGTTTCCCCCAATCATCCGCTGTATAGCCGAATCATGGATTATTATGACAGCATCGAGTCCAGCGTGCAGAGCCATGCCGTTTGCCCGAGCTTTATGAGCAGAAGCAGCGGCGGCGCAAAGACCATTGAGCTTGCGTGGGACGGCAGTCAGTACATTGCCGAGCTCACGGATACCAACCGCGTGCTGTCACAGTTTACCTTCTCTGCCAGTGAGACGGGCTTTCATTTCAGCGTGTCGGGCAATACGCTCACTATCACCACCGATACGGCTCCCAGCGGCAATGTGACGATCTCCGCAAGTCGAAGCGCTTCCCGCTGCGGCGTTCTTGTTTGGACGGACTATAAGTACGGCCCCAACGGCGGCGTTCAGGATACCATCACCTATACGGCCTCCGTCAGCGACCCCGTAAAAGCGTTTGTCAAGCTGAAGGTCAGTTACGGCAGCGCAAAAATCATCAAGACCAGCGAGGACGGCAGGGTGGACGGCATTACCTTCACCATCACCGGCGAGGGCGTCAATCAGAGCGTTACCACCGACCGAAACGGTGAAATTCGCATCGACAATCTGATGCCCGGTGTCTATACCGTCACCGAGCAGAGCTATGACAAGTATGTACCCCAGGAAAGCCACCGTGTTACCGTGCTTGCCGGACAGACGGCGACGGTTTCCTTCAACAATGTACTCCGCCGCGGCGATCTGACCGTGACCAAGACCTCCGAGGATGGGCTGAATCAGGGTATAAAGTTCCACCTTTTTGGAACCTCCCTCAGCGGTCTGCCCGTGGATGAATTTGCTGTTACCGATGAAAACGGTGTTGCGACTTTCAAGGATGTGCTTATCGGCACCGGCTACACGCTGGAGGAGATCGATATGGCGGAGCGCTATGTGGTGCCGGACAGCCAGACCGCCGCCGTGGAGTGGAATACGGTCACCAACAAGAGCTTTTCCAACATCCTGAAGAAGTGGAACGTCACCGTGACCAAATCTGACCATGAGACTGGCACGGCGCAGGGCGACGCTTCGCTTGCCGGTGCCGCCTACGGCATCTATAAGGGCGATCAGCTTGTGGATACCTACTACACCGACGAGAACGGCCAGTTCACCACCGGCTATTATGTCTGCGGCGACGACTGGACGATTCGTGAGATCAGCCCCTCCGAGGGCTATCTGCTGGACAGCACCGTTTATCCTGTCGGTGCAGAGGCGGCCAATTACACCGTTGAGCTGAACGCTGCACCTGCTGTGGCTGTAACCGAGCAGGTGCAGAAGGGCAATATCGCCATCATCAAGCACTCGGATAACGGCGATACGCAGATCGAAACTCCCGAGGAGGGTGCAGTATTCGCCGTTTATCTGAAATCTGCCGGCAGCTATGAGGCGGCAAAGGATACGGAGCGGGACTATCTGACCTGCGATGAAAACGGCTTTGTCCAAAGCAAGGACCTGCCCTACGGCGTGTATACCGTGCATCAGGTCTCCGGCTGGGAGGGCCGTGAGCTGATGAGCGACTTTGATGTGTTCATTGCCAAGGACGGCGAGACCTATCGCTACCTCATCAACAACGCTAACTTTGAGTCCTTCATTAAGGTCATCAAGGTGGATGCGGAGACCGGCAATACCATTCCCTATGCGGGTGCGGGCTTCCAGATCTTCCGTCCGGACGGCTCCAAGGTGGAAATGACCTTTACCTATCCGGAGGTCACCACCATCGACACCTTCTACACCAATGACGCCGGTATGCTCATCACGCCGGAAAAGCTGGAGTTCGGCAAGGGCTACTCCCTCAAGGAGGTCTCCGCCCCTTACGGCTACATCCTCAGTCATGAGGCGGTCAAGTTTGATGTGACCGAAGAGAATTCCACCGAGGAAAGCGGCGTGACAATCGTTGCAGTGAAGCTTGGCAACTACGCGCAGAAGGGCATTATCAAGATTTCCAAAACCGGCGAGGTGTTTGCCACCGTCACGGCGGCGGACGGAGTCTACCAGCCGGTCTATACGGTGCAGGGACTTGCGGGAGCAACCTATGAGATCAAGGCAACGGAGGACATCTACACTCCGGACGGTACGCTGCGCTGCAGCGCCGGCGAGATGGTGGATACGGTGACCACAGGCGCAGACGGCACGGCGGAGAGCAAGCCGCTGTATCTGGGAAAATACGGAATCACCGAGATGAAAGCCCCCGATGGCATGGTCGTAAACAAGGACGCCCATATTGCAGAACTTGTCTACGCCGGCCAGGAAATTGAGATCACCGAAACCGCAGCCAACTTCTGCAACGACAGACAGAAGGCACGGATTTCTCTTTCCAAGGTGCTGGAGCAGAATAAACAGTTCGGCATCGGCATGAATAACGAGCTTTCCGCCGTGACCTTCGGCTTCTATGCCGCCGAGGAGCTTACCGCAGCAGACGGCTCTGTCATTCCGGCAGACGGACTGATTGAGATTCTGTCCCTTGACGAAAACGGGAAAGCCGTGCTCAAGAGCGATGTTCCCTTCGGCAGCTACTATGTCAAGGAAATCAGCACCGACAGCCACTATATGCTCTCTGATGAGAAGTACCCCGTGACCTTCGCCTATGCCGGTCAGGAAATCCCCGTTGTGGAGCTTGCCGTCAATGACGGAAAGAGCATTACCAACGAGATGATCTACGGAGAGATCCATGGCATGAAGAAGGATGAGGACGGCAAGGCGCTGGCCGGGGCTACCATCGGGCTGTTCCTTACAGACGGCACCGAGCCTATCCTGACCACTGTTTCCGCAGAGGACGGCAGCTTCTCCTTTACAGGTATCCCCTATGGCGAGTATGTGGTCCGTGAAATCGCCGCGCCGGAGGGCTATGTGATGGATGAGACGCCTTATACCGTGAAGGTAGATCAGAACGGCGCTGTGGTCGAGATCGAGATCACCAACAAGCTCATTCGCGGCAGCGTTCAGCTGACCAAGGTGGATAAAAACTATCCCGACCACCATCTGAGCGGTGCGATCTTTGAGGTATACCGTGACGGAAAGCTCGTGGATCAGATGGAGGAGCTGTCCGACGGCGTCTACAAGCTGGACAATCTGCCCTACGGCGATTACACGCTGAAGGAAACTGAGGCCCCCAAAGGCTTCTTCCTTGATGAGAAGACCTACAGTTTCTCCATTAAGGAAGATGGTAAAACTGTCGTCGTGGAAAATGAGGCCGGAAAGGGCTTTGCCAACCAGGCACAGACCGGAGGCATCCGCATTGAAAAGACTTCGGATGACGGCGTGCTGAAGGGCTTTACCTTCCGTGTGGAGGGCTCGGATATCACCGGCAATGCTTTCAGCAAGGACTTTGTGACCGATGAGAAGGGTCAGATCCACATCGAGGGGCTGCGCATCGGCGATTATGTGATCTCCGAGGTGTCCAACAAAGCCAACGAGAAGTATGAGCTTCCCGCAAATGTCACCGTAACCGTTCACGAAGGAAAGACGGTCGTTGCCAAGTTCCATAACAAGCTCAAGCCTGTTACGGATATCCCCAAGACCGGAGATACCACCAATATGCCTCTTTGGGCAGCACTTACCGGTATCTCTGCAATCGGTGCAGGTGCGGTGGCTTTCTTTACCTTCCGAAAAAAGAAGGAGGTAGGCAAGCATGAGCGCTAAGGTCATCATCGGCATCGGTCTTGTGGTGTTTATTATCGCAGGGCTGATCGTTCTTCGCCTGAAGAACAGAAAGTAAAACGGCAAGGGGCGGCATTTTTTACAGATGCCGCCCCGCTTATAAAAGGAGACGCTATGGAAGAGACAAGAAAAATCGGAGATTACTCCGTAAAGTATTCCATGTATATCGGGCACAAGGATATTGCTCTGGGCGAGAATCCCAACGCCGACAAGGATGAACGGTATATGTGCTGCTTCGTAGAGACCAACGCCATTTTCGAGCGCTATTCCGGAGTGCTGGTCAGCGACGATTTTGCAGAGATTGCAAAGGTGTTCGGCCAGCGCGTAGCGGATGCAGCCGAGGAGATTATTCAGGAAAACGAGAGAGCCTGTCAGGAGGTCGGCATAAATGAGGAACTCATGGCAGAAAGCTGCGCGCCGGTTTCCTATAAAGATTCCATTGAGAACAAGGTGGTTGTCATCAAGGGCAGCATTCTCCGGCCTGAGTTCCGCCACGCCAATCACCAACTTATGCTGTGTACCGGTGGCTTTGGCGCACAGGCAAATGCGCGAGGCCGTACCTGCTGCTGCATTTCTCTGTACGACGGGAGAAAGACCTCCTTTTATCGCACGGATTTTCTCGGTGTCATGGAGGAAAAGAAGCTTCCCGAATGGGCGCAGAAGGGCTTGGAGAAAGCAAAAGAGATGCACGCGCAGGAAAAGAAACCGACTAAAGAAAGAGGTGACGCAAGATGATCGAGTATGAAAAAAGAGCAATGATCGAGGCGGAGGACAAATATACCTTTCGCCAGAGCACGCAGATTTCCATGCAAACCGGACTGATCGGCCACCTCCGGGCAGACATGGATACAGACGGCAACGGCTTTTTCAGCAGCTGGTTTGATTTCCGGGAGGAGCTGAAAACCGATGAGTTCAAGGCGGAGTTTGACGAAGTCATCAACTCTCTGCGTGAGGAAGGCGACATTCTTCATAACCGCAGGGCGCTTGCCAAGTACTGCTATTGCACACCCCAAAGCCGTATGCAGGAGGAACCGGGCTACTATGGCGTTCGTGTGGATACCGAAAAATATGCCTATCTTCTGCGCCTGAACCCGGACAGAGGCGAATACAACCTGTACTGCTATTGCTATCGCCGGGATTGGCTCGATCAGCACCTGAAGGACGCAGAGAAAGGAATCCGGTTTATTGACAGCCATTACAAGGAGCTGTTTCGCATTCCGGATGGCGGCAAGGTGAAAATCCACTATTCGTGGAATGAAGACCAGATTCGCACCTGCCGGTATATCGACGATTACCATGTGGAGATCGGGAGCAACCTCTATCACATTTGCGAGTTTGCCGAGCGCATGGAATACGGCGGCCATACCTGCGAGCCGGTTCGGGACAACCTGCCCGAGCGGTGCTACAGCGTTCTTTCCGGCAGCGACGAAATCATTATCATCAAGCGCGGCGAAAAGGGCTACTTCAAGACGGACATTTCCGTTATCGACAAGGACGAAGCCCGGAGCATCGCGAATGAGTATAATGCAAAGCTCGGCGTCAGCCGAGCGCAGGAAGAAGCCATGAAGGCCGGCTCTATGTTCGGCTTTCAGGTGCCCGCCGCAGACCCGAGAAATTATGACGCAGACGGAAAGCCCGTGATGCCGAAGGACAGAGGTGATGCACGATGAGTAAGGACGATTATCGCATCTGGTCCAATGCTGACCTTGACTATGAGGAGTGGAAAGATTGGATGGAGGAAGAATATCCGACGCTTTCCGAGGACGACCGCATCGCCATGATGTATGAGGAAAATGGGCATTATCTTGAGGACGAACGCCTGAATTTGGACATCCAGCTTTCGCAGCCGATACTGGTTGTTGCCGATCTGGGGCTTTGGAATGGCAGGCGCACGGGATACAAAGAAATTCCCAGCGGCAATATCCGTGACTGCCTTTACTCTGATTACGACTACACCACATGGTATGTGGACCGAAACGGAGACTTCCGGTGCGATGACACCCACCATGACGGTACAAACCACTATCTCTATCGGGTATATAAGGACAATGTTTCCCAGGCGCAGAAAGACCGGCTCAAAGAAAAAATCTACAACGGCACAGCCACCAGGGCAGACATTGTCCGTGTCACCCGCAGGCTTGGCGATGAGATCGGAAAAGTGTACGGTTGGAGCTTTCCAACCAGGCAGAGAGAGCGAGGTGAGGCACGATGAACCACGCACTGCCGAGCGAAAGTTATATTGCCAGACTGGACTATTTGGCTTTCAACGGAAAAGTATGCAGCAGCGTTGAGTACAGCGATGAGCAACGCTTCCTGGAAGACCTGAAGGAGTCGCTCTATCACGGAGAGCCGCTGTGCGTCGTTCTCTACCGAGACCGGAACGGCAAGACCATTTCTCGTGCGTTTCTGAACGACCTGGATACACTGCCAAAGGGACTTTCTGTTGAGGACAATCCTTACAGAAAGCTTCCGGCAATGGCTCCAAAGAAAAAAGAACACGAACCTGAGAGATAAGGAGAAGCTATGGATAAGAAGAAAGCCATCTGCGAGTATCTCCGTAAAAATCATATTGGCAAAGAAAATGCCATCCACAGCAAGGAGCTTGAAAAGCTGTTTCTGCTTGACGGACGAAATATTCGCCGCAAGATCAGCGCCTTGCGACAGGATGGCTTTCCTATTTGCAGCGATGAAATGGGCTACTATTACGCAGATAACCAGAAAGAGATCAATACCACCGTCTGCCGGCTGAATGAGTTGGTGACCAAGGTGTCCAACGCCAGAACCGGGCTTTTATTTGCATCGATCCTCGGAGAGAATGCGCAGACCGTTGAGGTCACGATCAAAGTAAGATAAGGAGGGAGTTCCCATGCCGAGCAAATACAGAATCATTTTGGAGATGGCGTCCCAGACTGCCAGGGATATCGCCTCCAACGCCGACCGTTATACCGACTTTCTGATTACGGCGGCAAACAACTACAAGTACAGCTTTAAGGAGCAGCTGCTTATCCATGCGCAGAAGCCGGATGCAACGGCGTGTGCGGAAATCGACACATGGAATAAACTCGGCAGATGGGTAAACAAGGGCACGAAAGGCATCGCGCTGCTGATCGACAGAGATGTTCCCTACAAGCTGAGACATGTCTTTGATATCTCCGACACCAACAGCCGTGCCGGAAGGAACATCACCCTTTGGCAGATGAAGCCGGAGTACGAATATGCGGTATCGGAAAGCCTTCAGGCCAGCTTCGGTGATGTGGAGGAGCCGCGAGATTTCCCGCACCTTCTCATAGATATTTCCGGTTATGCCGTGGAGGATAATCTTTCAGATTATCTCATGGAGCTGAACGCTGTCAAAGCCGGCAGCTTTCTGGAGGAGCTGGACGACACAAGCCTTGAGGCGTGGCTGAAAACCACGCTGAAAAGCAGCGTCGCTTTTATGGCGCTCTCCCGTGCAGGGTATGAGCCGAGGCAGTATTTTGACCGGGAGGATTTCAGCCATCTCTTTGATTTCAACACCCTGGAGGTTATCTCCGTGCTCGGTGCCGCAGTCAGCGATATTTCTGAGATGGTCATCCGTGAAATGGGCGAAACCGTCAAGGAGATGGAGAAGGAAGAAAAGCGGAAGATTCGCACATTTGCACAGGAGGGTGCTTTTGCGTATCATAAGAACCGAACAGAAAACAAGGAAAGGAGCAACGAATATGGAACTGACCTATACGATGCAGGGGGATTATCTGATTCCCGATCTGACCGTGCCGGAGAGCCCGAAGCTTGGGAAGTATGGAATGCTGCGGCGGACATTCCTCCGCGAGCACCGGGATGGGATTTACACCGGGATGCTGCTGAACGGAACACTGAACAGTCATCTGGAGGAGGTGGACCAGCAGGCACAGAAGATGCTGGACGACCTGACCGAGCAGATGAAGGCGCTGAACGGAGTGACGGAGCAGCTGAAGGCGGAGGATCAAATGCAGTGGGTGCAAATGATGAACTCCATTCGCCACTCGGCGGAGGAAGTGATTCTGAACGACCTGATCTACGCGTAACGCTCCCCACAGTTGAACAGCAGCAGGAAATCATCGCAGAAGCGGAGGAAGAAAAATCCTCCGCTTTTGCTATTTCTCAAGAGGACATCGACGCCATTCTGACACGGGGCAGCGGCATCCATCAGGGCAAATTCCGCATCTATGAGCAGTTTCTCAAACAGGATTCTTCTGAGAACAATATCGCCTTTTTGAAAAACGAATATGGCATCGGCGGCGCGTATCCTGCCGTTTCCGGCAGAAATCTCGATGAAAGCCACGACGCCAAGGGAATCAAAATCAGCAGAGGCAGAATCTCCCAGCCCGATGCAGAAATGCTTTTGCGGTGGAATAAGGTCGAGAAGCGGATCGGTGAGCTAATCCAAGCCAACCGCTACCTGAGCCAAGCGGAGAAGGACTACTACCCCGCCTACCGGGAGCAGGCAGAGGTGCGTAAGGAACGAGGTGAAATCTCTGATGAGTTCCGGTCGATTGTCTATGATTACAATGACTTTGTGGCGCAGCTTGGCGAGGAAAGCAAAGCGCTGAATCTGTATGATTTGTCAAGCTGCTGGGGTGCGTTTAGCGTGGGCGAAAAGAAAATGCACGCCCGTACTGCGGAGGGTGACTTCATCCTCCCTATGATGCGCGAAGCAATGAATACGATCATTGCGGACAACACCCACTTGACCGCACGGTGCGAAGCCACGCTGGAAGCGTTGAACAGCGATGTGGCGAAGTCCCTTGAACCGACCTTTGATGAGCTGAACCCTCCACCGGAACCCCGGAAGGAATACCGCTATCATCTCGGTGATACGGTCTATATCGGTACGCAGGAATACGAGCTGCTGTCTTTTGACGAGAAGAAGGTCGTCCTATTTGATACGCAGTTCCCGCTGTTTAACAAGGAGCTGACTCGTGAAGAGTTCGATAACCGGCTCAAAGAAAATCCGCTGAATGACAGGCTGCTGCAAGTCGTGGAAGAACCCCCTGTTGCAGACAATACGAAGGCGAGAATATCCCTTGACACCGGCAGCAACAAGGTTCACTGGATCTACTTCAATCCCGATGCAGATGCAGGCGGACAGTATGTTTCCGGTGATCTTGATTTCTCTGTTTTGGAAGAGCTTGTCGAGCAGTATGACATTGCCAGCCATCCGGAAAACGCCGCCAACTTCCGAAATGACCTTGAAGAAATGTCGGATCAGTTCCTTGCGGACATCAATACTCCGTTCTTCATGGAAGCTGAAAATGACTATGAGATGGACTGCGATTATATCGAGTTCACGCCGGAAAACCTCCTGAAGATTCACGAGGATATTCTGTCTTTTGAAGCAGACCGGGAAGCGGCGCGAGAGACTGATCGATATGAGGCGGAGTTTGGTGCGGACGGCACACGGGTATTCAGAGAAACGGAAGATTTGGCAGAAGACGATTCCGAAATTGAGAGCCTAACGGACGAAGAATTGGATGCTCTGCCCATCAGCACCGTCAAAGACGGCGAGGTCGTGACCTACCCCAATGCGGAGGCCTTGCTGGATGACCAGGAAGAAGCGCTCGCCCCGCCTCTACAAGTGAAAAGGCCTTCCAAGATCGCGCCTCATGTGCTGCATCCGGAAATCAACATCGAGTACCGAACCAACTTCCAAATCAAGAGCGATGATGTCGGCGTGGGCACGCCGCTGGAACGGTTCTATCACAATATCCGTGCCATTCAGCTTCTGAATAAGCTGGATGCGGAAAGCCGATTGGCGACACCCACCGAGCAGCGTGTGCTTGCCGACTATGTGGGCTGGGGCGGTCTCTCCGAGTTTTTCAAAGAGGACAATCCCCACTATACCGAGCTGAAGGATGTGCTTTCCGATGAGGAATATGCGTCGGCGAGAGAATCCACGCTGACGGCCTTCTATACACCGCCCGTGGTGATCAAGGCGGTGTACAGTGCCTTGGAGAATATGCACTTCCAGACCGGCAATGTGCTGGAGCCCTCCTGTGGCATCGGCAACTTTATGGGACTTGTTCCCGAAAGCATGAATGACGCGAAGTTCTACGGCGTGGAGCTGGACAGTATTTCCGGGCGGATCGCCCAGCAGCTGTATCAGAAAAATAGCATCGCGGTGCAGGGCTTTGAGAGTACAAATCTTCCCGACAGCTTCTTTGATGCCGCAATCGGCAATGTCCCCTTCGGGCAGTTCAAGGTACCCGACAAGCGCTATGACAAGCACAACTTCCTAATTCACGACTATTTCTTCGCCCGCACTTTGGATAAGGTGAGACCCGGCGGCGTGATCGCCTTCATTACCTCAAAGGGTACGCTGGATAAGGAAAATCCCAATGTTCGAAAGTATATCGCGCAGAGAGCCGACTTGCTCGGCGCTATCCGGCTGCCGAATGATACCTTCAAGGCCGCTGCCGGCACAGAGGTCACATCGGACATTATCTTCCTCCAAAAGCGTGACCGATTGGTGGATATTGAGCCCGATTGGGTGCATCTGGCCACCGACGCCAATGGCATCCGGATGAACGCCTATTTTGTGGACAACCCTGAAATGGTGTTGGGCGACATGCAGATGGTCAGCGGGCCTCACGGCATGGAGTCCGCCTGTATTGCTTATGAAAATGCAGAGCTTGGCGATCTTTTGCGAGATGCCATCCAGAACATTCATGCCGAGATTACCGAATTTGAAATCGACGATCTTGAAGCGGAGGATGAGGACCTTTCTATTCCCGCTGACCCCGATGTGCGCAATTTCAGCTTCACGGTGGTGGACGGCAAGATTTATTACCGTGAAAACAGCCGCATGAATCCCGTGGATGTTTCCGCGACTGCCGAAAGCCGCATCAAAGGCATGATTGCTATCCGTGATTGTGTCCGGACGCTGATTGAGTACCAGACGGAGGACTATCCCGATGCCGATATCAAGGCAGAGCAGGAAAAACTCAATCGCCTCTATGATGATTTCAGCAAAAAATATGGGCTTATCAGCGCAAGAGCCAACAATTCGGCTTTCAATTCCGACAGCTCCTACTGCCTGCTTGCCTCGCTGGAGGTGCTGGATGATGAGGGCAACTTCCTCCGCAAGGCAGATATGTTCTCCAAACGAACCATCAAGCAGAAGGTAACGGTGCAGTCGGTTGACACGGCTTCCGAGGCCTATGCGCTGTCCCTTGCAGAAAAAGCAAGAATCGATATGCCATATATGTCGCAGCTCACCGGCAAAACCGAGCAGGAGCTGTTCGAGGATTTGAAGGGTGTTATTTTCCTCAACCCCATGCACATAAGCGAAGAGGACGGCAAGCCGAAGTATCTCCCTGCCGATGAATATCTCTCCGGCAATGTCCGTGAAAAGCTCCGTTGGGCAAAGCGGAGTGCGGAGCTCTACCCCGAGGATTACGGAGAGAATGTCCGTGCGCTTGAGGCGGTACAGCCGGTTGACCTGACGGCAAGTGAAATTTCCGTGAGGCTTGGCGCAACATGGCTGCCTCCGGAAATCATTGAGGAGTTCATGTTTGAACTGTTCAGCACCCCACGCTACTGCCAGTGGAACATCCATGTTCACTACGCGCAGTACACCGGCGAATGGAATGTGGAGGGAAAATCCTACGACCGCAGCAATGTGAAAGCTCACAATACCTACGGTACCGGTAGAGTCAACGGTTATAAGATTATGGAGGAAACCCTGAACCTCCGTGATGTGAGAATTTTCGACTATATTGAGGATGCAAACGGCAGAAAAACGGCTGTGCTCAATAAGAAAGAGACCGCTATCGCCCAGGGCAAGCAGGAGCTTATTAAGCAGGCCTTTGCTGATTGGATTTGGAGCGATCCGGAACGCCGGGAGCAGCTGACCAAGCTGTATAATGAGAAGTTCAACAGCATTCGCCCCCGCGAGTATGACGGCAGCCACCTGAATTTCGTGGGAATCAATCCGGAGATCACGCTGAGGCCGCATCAGGTCAATGCCATTGCCCATATCCTCTACGGCGGCAACACCCTGCTTGCCCATGTAGTGGGGGCCGGGAAGACCTTCGAGATGGTAGCGGCTGCGCAGGAGAGCAAGCGGCTGGGCTTGTGTCAAAAAAGCCTGATTGTGGTTCCCAATCATCTGACGGAGCAATGGGCGAGCGAATACCTCCAGCTCTACCCCTCCGCCAATATTCTTGTCGCCACCAAGAAGGACTTCGAGACCAAGAACCGCAAGAAGTTCTGCGGGCGCATTGCCACCGGCGACTACGATGCGGTCATCATTGGGCACAGCCAATTTGAAAAGATCCCCATGTCCCTGGAACGACAGCGTGCCATCCTGCAGCAACAGCTGGATGAAGTGCTGGACGGCATTTCTGAATTGAAGAAAGACCGTGGGGATAATTTCTCCATCAAGCAGCTGGAGCGAACCAAGAAAACGGTCAAGCAGAAGCTGGACAAGCTCAATGACCAGTCCCGCAAGGATGATGTTGTGACCTTTGAAGAGCTGGGCGTTGACCGTATCTTCATCGATGAGGCGCATTACTATAAAAACCTCGCCGCATTTACAAAAATGCGGAATGTGGGCGGCATCAGCCAAACCGAGGCCATGAAGTCCAGCGACCTGTATATGAAGTGTCGGTATTTGGACGAGTTGACTGGCGGCAGAGGCGTTGTGTTTGCCACCGGCACGCCTGTCTCCAACAGCATGGTGGAGATGTACACCATGCAGAAGTATCTCCAGTACGGAGCGCTGCGCAGGAATGACCTTCTCCACTTCGATGCCTGGGCCTCCACCTTCGGTGAGACGGTGACAGCCATCGAGCTCTCCCCGGAGGGCACGGGCTACCGCGCCAAAACGAGGTTTGCCAAGTTCTATAATCTACCGGAGCTCATGGCAATGTTCAAGGAGACCGCAGATATTCAAACGGCGGATATGCTCAAGCTCCCCGTGCCGGAGGCCCATTACCACAGCGTTGTTTTGAAGCCATCGGAAACGCAAAAGGAAATGGTTGCGGGTTTGTCTGAACGAGCCGAGCGTGTCCGCAATAAGATGGTGGATTCCAGCGTAGATAATATGCTGCTTATCACCAACGATGGCAGAAAGCTCGCCCTGGATCAGCGGCTCATGAACGATATGCTCCCCGACAGCGAGACAAGCAAGGTGGGCGCGTGTGCGGAGAATGTTTTTGATATTTGGCAGCGCACCGCCGATCGGAAATCGACACAGATGGTATTCTGCGATCTGTCTACGCCCCACGGCGACGGCAAGTTCAATGTGTACGATGATCTCCGGAACAAGCTGATTGCCAAGGGCGTTCCGGCAGAGGAAATCGCCTATATCCATACGGCAAACTCCGAGGCGCAAAAGAAAGAGCTGTTTGGCAAGGTGCGCTCCGGTCAGGTGCGTGTGCTCATCGGTTCCACGCAGAAAATGGGAGCCGGCACTAATGTGCAGACGAAGCTTGCGGCACTTCATCATTTGGATTGTCCGTGGCGACCGTCTGACCTGCAGCAGCGGGAAGGACGAATCATCCGCCAGGGCAACGAAAACAAGGAGGTCGATATTTACACCTATGTCACGGAGAACACCTTCGATAGCTACCTGTATCAGTTGGTGGAATCCAAGCAGAAGTTCATTGGGCAGATCATGACCAGCAAATCCCCGGTGCGTTCTGCAGAGGACATTGACGAAACGGCCCTGAGCTATGCGGAAATCAAGGCCCTTTGCGCCGGCAATCCCCACATCAAGGAGAAGATGGATTTAGACATTGATGTGTCCCGCCTGAAGCTGCTCAAGGCCAACCATCTGAGCCAGCGCTATGCTCTGGAGGATCAGATTATCAAGGAGTTTCCGCAGAAAATCAAATCGTTGGAGCAGCGCATTGAGGGCTATCGTGCGGATATTGACCAGCAAAAAAGAAATACCGAGCCCAACGAGGACGGCTTCTCTCCGATGTTTATGCCGGGCGGCACGGTAAGGGAAAAGAAGGCCGCCGGCGATGCCATCCTCGGCCTTTGCAAGTCCATGACAAGCCCCAATCCGATTCCCATCGGTCAGTACAGAGGCTTTGATATGGAGCTGTCCTTCGATACCTTCAGCCGGGAATATAAGATCACGCTGATTCATCAGCTGCGGCATACGGTCACGCTTGGAACGGACATCTTCGGCAACATTCAGCGACTGGACAACACCCTCGGCGCTTTTGAGGAACGAATGGCAGCGTGCACCGAGCAGCTGGAGAATACGCGGGTTCAGCTTGAAAATGCAAAGGCAGAGGTACAGAAGCCATTCCCCCAGGAGGAAGAACTGAAAACCAAATCGGCACGGCTAAATGAACTGAATGCGATGCTCAATCTCGACAAAAGAGAGAACGAGATCGTGGACGGTGAGCGTGGCGAGGAGGAGCCGCAAAAATCATCCGCAGACAGAGAACGCTAAAAAGAAAATCACAGCGGCAATGTGGAATACCTGCATTGCCGCTGTGATACGCAAGCCGGGAAATGTACCGAGTGTGCGATAGAATGAGGCTGACAAATTTCAATTTACCTCTATTCAAACATACAAGCTCTTGACAATAAAGCTCCTATATAGTATGATTTTATAAACTACTATATAGGAGCTTTTGCATGAAAACAAATGGAGGATTTCTTGTCACCAAAATAAAACAGCTTGGGGACCGGATTTTTGAGAAGATTCTCAGCGAAAAGAATATTGATGCGTTCAATGGAGCCCAGGGGCGCATTCTTTATGTGCTGTGGCAGGAGGATGGAATCTCGATCAGGTCACTCTCGGTCAAATGCGGATTAGCGATAACATCTCTTACGACGATGCTGGAAAGAATGGAAAATCAAGGACTGATAAGCCGTGTTCAGTCTGAAACGGACAAAAGGAAAACACTCCTGTTTCTGACTGAGAAAGCACATGCCTTAAAGGGCGAGTACGATTCTGTATCTGATGAGATGGGCAGCATTTACTACAAGGGTTTTTCAGAGGAAGAAATTACCCGGTTTGAGGAATGCCTCGACCGCATCAGAAAGAATCTTGAGGAGTGGCAGAAGTCATGAGTATTTGTATCAAAGATCAGATTCAGAACATGAATATCGTCATTGGCTGCACAGTGGGGTGTACATATTGCTATGCCCGCAACAACGTGAAACGCTGGCATATGATTGATGACTTCGCTGACCCTGAATTCTTTCCGGGTAAGCTCAAGATGATGGAAAAGAAACGTCCGCAGAACTTTCTTCTTACCGGCAT
>ENA-ORCN01000776-ORCN01000776.1-human-gut-metagenome-genome-assembly--contig:-NODE-776-length-25226-cov-12.496083_pt1 | contig 25226 bp, 17 predicted proteins | sample MGYA00242984_ERZ507984 | MGnify/ENA primary metagenome ERZ507984 (study PRJEB26167, sample SAMN06115395) | human gut metagenome | host: Homo sapiens | place: China:Hubei | collected 2016-05-19... | reverse complement strand
GCAAGGTGGCGTACTACCAACTGTACTACTATCGCATCTATTAAATTGTGTTCATCAGAACAATATCTACTATACCGTACAAAGAAGGAATTGTCAACGAAAAAATGAAGAAATTCTGTTCTACTTTTTGCGGAGATTCAATAAGTTTTCTGTTAATCAGACAAAAAATGATTTTAACAGAATAATAGGCGAAGACAAGTAGAAAAGTCCGACATATAAAATTGAAAATATACTTGACCAATTGATAGATATATTGTATAGTATTTATTGTTCTGATGAACAACAAATAATGAATGCGATAGTAGTACAGTTGGTAGTACGCCACCTTGCCAAGGTGGAGGTCGCGGGTTCGAGTCCCGTCTGTCGCTCTTTGTGAGACTTATGATTTTCATAAGTCTCTTTTTTCATTCATGTAAATTTCTGATTAAACTTTTAATTAAATCAAAAGCCCCCATTTGTCAAAGTTGTCCCAGATACACGAAAAGGGATCCGCTTTCACTTTTTTGTAAAAGCCTGATCCCTTCTTTTTATTTATTCTAACCTTATAGATCTACTCTTCTATTTTGCCAGCCAGTCCATTGCAATCTTCGCATACATGGCTGCGCCAAGCGGTAATGCTTTTTCATTAAACAGAATCTTTGGATTATGCTGTCCTTTCCATTTACTCTGATCTTCCACTCCGGCTCCGACTACAAAATAACTTGCCGGTATTTTTGCCGAAATCACGGCAAAGTCTTCGGATCCCATGACATGAAATCCACCGTTAATCGTTGTTCCCGGATTCTCAAGAGACTCAACACTTTTAATATACTCTGCATTCAGTTCTTCATTGCAAGTTACACTCGGAACATTGCTGAGTTCTTCGATTTCACATGTAGTACGATAAGCTGCTGCAACAGCCGGAACAATTTCATTAATCCTCCGGATCAGCATCGTCCTCACTTCTTCATTAAATGTCCTTAGTGTTCCCTGAAGCACGCAGCGCTCCGGAATTACATTTGCTGCATTACCAGCTGTAAACTGTCCAATCGTAAGTGCTGCCTCTGCTGATGGTGGACATTCCCTGGCGATCAGTGCCTGAAGAGCATGATAAACTTCTACACCAGCGTTGATCGGGTCAATACAGCCCTCCGGTGCAGAACCATGTCCGCCACGTCCTGTAAGGGTGATTTTAAAGCCATATACAGATGCCATGGCTTCCACACCATATCCAATCGTTCCACATGGAATTGCCGCAAATACATGCGCTGCAAAGGCAGCATCTACATGCGGATTCTCCAGGACTCCTGCTTCCACTGCTGCTTTCGCTCCGCGGAAGGTCTCCTCACCTGGCTGGAACAATAATTTGACCACGCCCGGCAGTTCTTCTTCATGCGCCTTTAAAATTTTTGCCGCTCCAAGAAGGATCGTAGCGTGCAGATCATGTCCGCATCCATGCATACAGCCATTCTTTGATGCAAATTCAAGTCCCGTTTCCTCTTCTACCGGAAGCGCATCCATATCACTTCTCAGGAGAAAACATTTATCCCCTTTTCCAATCTGAGCGATAATCACTGAAACCTCAGGAAATACCTTGTATTCTACATTCATCTCATCCAGACGTTTACTGATATATTCCACAGTCTTTGGAAGCTCCAGATCCGTCTCAGGAATTTGATGAAGATCTCTTCTCCATTTTATAAGTAGATCATTTATTTCCTGCGCTTCTTCTAAAATTTTATGTGCCATATATCCCATCCTCCTTTTATTTCAACTACCATTATTATAGAATTTCGCTACAAAAAAAGAAATGAACATTTCTTCACTTTGACAGCCAATTCTGTTTTATGTGAAAAAATGTTCATTTTTAAAAATTGAATTATAAAATTTATTCAGCGTCCGCTGTATGCTCTTCCAGCTCCAGTCCAAGCTCTTCCAGCTGCTTCGGATCGACTCTCTCCGGTGCTTCTGTCATCAGGTCAGATGCATCTTTTACCTTCGGGAACGCGATCACGTCACGGATGCTGTCCTGTTTTGCCATCAGCATAACCAGACGGTCAAGACCGTAAGCAAGTCCTGCGTGTGGCGGCACACCGTATTTAAATGCATTCAGAAGGAATCCGAACTGCTCCTGTGCCTGTTCCGGTGTGAATCCAAGTACTTCAAACATTTTACTCTGGATCTCCTGGTTGAAGATACGGACACTTCCGCCTCCGATCTCGTTACCATTCAGAACGATGTCATATGCTTTTGCACGGACTCTTCCCGGATCACTGTCAATGTACTGAAGGTCTTCTTCCATCGGCATGGTAAACGGATGATGCATTGCTGTGAAACGGTTCTGTTCATCACTCCACTCAAGAAGCGGGAATTCTGTGATCCACAGGAATTTGTATTCATTCTTATCAAGGAGTTCCATCTGGCGTGCCAGTTCCAGTCTGAGTGCACCAAGAACATCCCATACAACTTTATTCTTATCTGCCGCAAAGAGAAGAAGGTCTCCATTCTCTCCAGCCATCGCTTTAATCAGCGCTGCTGTCTCTTCTTCCGTCATGAATTTTGAGAAAGAAGATTTGACAGTTCCGTCTTCATGGATTGCAATATAAGCAAGTCCCTTTGCTCCATAACCTTTTGCAAAATCAACCAGCTTGTCGATCTTCTTTCTGGCCATGCCACCCTGGCCTTTTGCGTTGATACCACGGACAGTTCCGCCTGCTTCAATCGCATTCTTAAATACAACAAATTCGCTGTCTTTGACAGTCTCTGTCACATTAACCAGCTCCATGCCGAAACGGATATCCGGTTTATCAGAACCGAATCTGTCCATTGCTTCCTGCCAGGTCATTCTCTGAATCGGGAGCTGTACATCGATATCCAGTACCTCTTTGAACAGATGTGCAAGCAGTCTCTCATTGATATCAATGACATCATCAACATCTACAAAAGAAAGTTCCATATCCATCTGTGTAAATTCCGGCTGACGGTCTGCACGAAGGTCTTCATCACGGAAACATTTTACGATCTGGAAATATCGGTCATATCCGGAGCACATCAGCAGCTGTTTGAAGATCTGCGGTGACTGCGGAAGTGCATAGAAGCTTCCCGGATGAATACGGCTCGGTACCAGGTAATCTCTTGCACCTTCCGGTGTACTCTTGATCAGGAACGGTGTCTCGATCTCAAGGAATCCTTCTTTTGCCATGAACTGACGTGCGAGGGTAGCCACACGGCTTCTCATCATCAGGTTTCTCTGGATGTCCGGTCTTCTAAGATCGAGGAAACGGTATTTCAGACGTACTTCCTCTTTTGTCTTGGAATTCTCTTCGATCGGGAACGGAGGTGTCTCAGATTCAGATAAAATTCTGAGTTCTTCCGGTTTGATCTCAATCGCACCTGTTGCAAGATTTTCATTAACTGCACCGGAACGTTTTTCAACAGTTCCCACGATTGCTACAACAAACTCACTTCTAAGCTTTGCTGCCTTCTCAAGAAGCGCTTTATCTGTACTTCCCTCTTCAAAAACAACCTGGATCAGTCCGGAACGGTCACGTACATCTACAAAAACCAGTCCACCTTTATTTCTGTTCTTCTGTACCCATCCCATGATGGTTACTTTTTCACCGATGTTTGCCTCTGAAAGCTCTGCACACCGATGTGTTCTTTTCAGTCCTGTCATTGACTCTGCCATTCTAATTTATCCTCCTGCGTTTCTCTTTCCTTATAAATCCATAACGGAATCTTTGTAGCAGTCTGTGATATCTTCATATCCTTCTGCGATCAACTGATCCTTCTGGAATTTCTTGTTCTTCTTCATATTGACCACCAGAACCTGTTTCCCGGCTGCGCGGTCAGCTTTTGCCATCTCAAGTACTTTGAGGATGCCTTCCTTGTGCATATTCTTTTCAAGAAGATATGCTTTTTTCTGGCGCTTGGAAGGAATCTCATATCCATTTTCCAGAAGCAGCATGACAATACGCTCAAATCCGATTGAGAATCCACATGCCGGTGTGTCCTGCCCTGTGAATTTACCGATCATCTTATCGTAACGTCCGCCACCCGCAACTGAGCCACCGAATTCATCCATTGTTACTTCAAAAATGGTTCCTGTATAGTAAGACTGTCCACGTACCAGCGTCGGATCAAATTTCACTTTGAATTCTGCCTCTTTTGCACTTTCTACGCTGGAGATGATCGTTTCCATGCTGTCGGCTGTCTTTTCGTCAAGGAATCCTGCCAGCTTTTCCTTGCAGAAACGGATTCCGTCAACATCCGGGCTGATCTCATCAAAGAGTCCAAGATAAGTATCTACATTTTCTTTTGTATAACCCATCTCAACCAGTTCTTCGCCTACGCCTTCTTTGCCGATCTTATCCATCTTATCAAGGATGATAAATACTTCATCGAAATCTTCTTCCTTAAATCCACTAAATGCAGCCATCGCCTTTAAGATATTACGGTCATTGATACATACCGTAAAATTGTGGAAATCCATCTTTCCAAGCATGGTCGTAGTTGCAAGGATCAGTTCGATCTCTGCAAGATTACCCGGCTCACCTAAAATATCGATATCGCACTGCATGAACTGACGGAAACGTCCTCTCTGCGGACGGTCTGCTCTCCATACATTGCCAATCTGAAGTGCCTTAAACGGTGACGGCAGTTCATTTGCATGATTTGCATAGTATCTTGCAAGCGGAACTGTCAGGTCATAACGAAGTCCTCCGTCTACCAGATCGATCTCTTCTTTTGCCTCAGCAATTTTCAGTTTTTCCCCTCTCTTCAGAATCTTGAAGATCAGTTTTTCATTGTCGCCACCCTGTTTGCTGCACAGGTTCTCAATGTGTTCCACACACGGTGTCTCTATGGAAGTAAATCCAAATGTCTTATAGGTATCCTTGATCATCTGGATCACATAATCTCTGATTTCCATTTCTTTCGGGAGCATGTCTTTCATGCCGGTAACCGGTTTTTTCTTTAATGCCATAACCATTCTCCTTTTCGCTCTATCATCTCATCGATACGGGAAATATATTCTCCCACATCTCTGACATTTTCTATTCTTATCAGATTCGTCATCCGCCCGTTTTTACTTCCGGGTGCCGGAATCTCATACGGAAGCACCACCTTAGTCGATGCACCTGCACCGGCAGCAACGATGGACTGCTTTTCCTCCATAATCAGTATATTGTAAATTCCCGCTTTGTCAACCTTTGCGTAACCTACATTTTCAAAATTTCCTGCAATATTCTTCTGTCTGTAGAGATAATACGGATAAAGTCCCATCTCACCGGCCGCCTTACGTGCCATATCGATCATCTCTTCCAGCTCTCTTGCCATCTGTTTGTAATTTTGTTTTTCTGTGCTTGCAGCCCGTTCGCGTGTCAGTCTCGAACCATGTTTCATTGCAAGTGCATGGACCGTCAAACTATCCGGTGCAAGCTCTTTGATCTGACGAAGAGTATCTTCCATCTCCTCCGGATGTTCTCCCGGAAGACCTGCGATCAGATCCATATTGATATTGTCGAATCCCAGTTCTCTTGCCAGATGGAAAATGCGGACTACATCTTCCACTGTGTGACGTCTTCCGATCACATCCAGTGTCTTCTGCTGCATGGTCTGTGGATTGATGGAAATTCTGCCAACTCCATGCTTTCGGATCACTCGCAGCTTGTCCTCAGTAATGCTGTCCGGTCTTCCGGCTTCGATCGTATATTCTTTCAGATGTTCAAAGGAAAAATGTTCTTCCAGGAAACTCAAAACCCGGTCCATCTGCTGTGCACTCAGGGTTGTCGGCGTACCGCCTCCCATATAAATCGCATTAAGATGCTTTTCTTTTGAAACCTCTGCAATGAATGCAAGCTCTTTTAAAAGTGCATCTACATATTCATCCATCCGGTCCTGCCATTTTGCAACCGGATAAGAAGTAAAGGAGCAGTAACTGCAGGTTGTCGGGCAGAACGGAATTCCGATATAAAGACTGTATCCATTTTCATAATCCAGCTTGTCAAGCTGGGCTTTTTCCCGCTTTGCAATCTCGATACCAAGCATTGCTTTTTTCTCGCTTACCACATAGGTATCATGCATATACCGGATGATTTCTTCCTCAGAAGAACCTTCTTCCAGTCTTTCCATGATCATCTTTGTGGGGCGGACACCTGTCATATTCCCCCATGCATGTTCTTCTCCGGTCTTTTTGACCAGGGTCTGATATAATTTTTTATTGATATAACGCTTTTGTTCTCTTTTTTCGCTGATGTCTGCGATTTCAGCCTCCCTGCAATGAAAAAAGGTCCACCGGACCTTTTTATCACATGCCTGCTCTTCCAGATCTGGTTCCTCTTCTGCGGTCATCTCGATCAGAAGTTCCTGTTCTGGATCTACCTTCTGGCTGATCTCGGCATCAGGAAGAAATGACTTTACGATATGATACATGTCGTAGGTGAAACGTTCATTCTTACAGCTGATCCGAATCATTTCTCTGCTCCTCTATACATACGGGTTGTTCACTTTTTCGTTGCCAATCGTTGTTGCGCCCATATGTCCCGGGAATACCTTTGTTTCATCCGGAAGCAGGAACAGCTTTTCCTTGATCGAACGAATCAGTGCAGAAGTGCTGCTGGTTGCAAAATCACTTCTTCCGACTGAACAACAGAACAATGTATCTCCACTGAAAAGTACTCCCTCTTTTTCTACATAGTAGCATACGCCGCCCTGGGTATGTCCCGGTGTATGGATCACCCGGAAATCTTCTCCGATCAGATGAAGCACATCTCCATCATGGATCACGTCTCCACCCGGGTAGCTGTAGCCATTTGTATATACCGTTGACTCATTCATAGACGGTGTGTGAAGAAGCTCCAGATCAGATTCTTCTACGTAAACCGGCATTTCTCCATACCGGTCGATCACTTTATCGATTCCCATGATATGATCAAAATGCGCATGAGTCAGAAGAATTGCCTTAATTACAAGCTCTTCCTCTTCGATATAACCGATCATCGCTTTTGACAGATTTGCCGGATCAACGATCACGGTCTCTTTTGTTTCTTCATTAGTAACAATGTAACAATTGGTACTGATAATTCCTGTTACAAATTTTTCGATTTTCATTTCTTTTTACCCCACTGCTCGTTCTATATCCAGCACACCGACGATCTGCCGGAGCTTTCCGATCACTTTTCCAAGCTCCTCTCTTCCCCGGACAATAAATCCGGCTTCGATTGTTGCTGTTCCCTGTTTGCTGGTTCTTACATTCATAGACTTCACATCAATATTCATCTCCGTGAACACCTTGGACATATCCATCAAAAGTCCCTGCCTATCATTTGCATACATCTTGATCTCAGCCAGATAGCTTCCGGTGTCTGTACCTTCCTCCGGTTTTTCCCATTCTGCCGGGATCAGACGCGCTCTTTCCGTTTCTGACAGATGAATGATATTGACACAGTCCGTCCGATGGATCGACATTCCACGTCCACGGGTGATAAAACCAACGATCTCATCTCCCGGCACCGGATTGCAGCATCTGGAAAAGCGCACTGCCATATCGTCGATTCCCTTGACCACGATACCACTCTTGGATCGGGTGATATGCACCTTGTTCTTTGCCGCTTCCGCAACCTTTTCCAGAACACTTTCGTCGGTCAGTTCTTTTCGGTGATCCTTACTGTATTCTTCCGCAAGACGGTTGACGATCTGACCTTCCTTCAATCCGCCATGTCCAAGTGCTGCAAGGATCGAATCCCAGTCCTTAAAGCCGTACTTTTCCTGCACGATCTGCATATATTTCGGTTTCATCAGATCCGAGAGTACAAATCCTTTTGCCTTACAGTATGCGGCGAGCATTTCCTTACCACGTACAATATTTTCTTCTTTGAATTCTTTCTTAAACCACTGGTTGATCTTGTTTTTCGCCTGGGTACTCTTGACGATACTCAGCCAGTCACGGCTCGGTCCTTTGGAGTTCTGCGAAGTCAGGATCTCGATTCGGTCCCCGTTCTGGATCTTATAATCGATATTGACCAGCTTGCCATTGACTCTGGCACCTACCATCTTGTTGCCGACCGCAGTATGGATCGCATAGGCAAAGTCAACCGGCGTAGAACCGTTCGGCAGGTTCTTGACATCTCCGTTCGGTGTAAAGCAGTATACATCCTCTGCAAATAGATCCAGGTCTCCTTTCAGAAGATTCAGAAATTCCCGGTTGTCTGACATGTCTCGCTGCCATTCCAGGATCTGACGAAGCCAGCTCAGTTTCTCTTCTTCCTTCGCTTCAACGCTCTTCTTTCCATCTTCAGACTCTTTATATTTCCAGTGTGCCGCAATACCGTATTCAGCAGTTTTATGCATCTCTTTTGTACGGATCTGGATCTCAAACGGCTGACCGATCGAACTCATCAGAGTCGTATGCAGAGACTGGTACATATTTGCCTTCGGCATTGCGATATAATCTTTAAAACGTCCCGGTACCGGTGTATACATCTCATGGATAACTCCAAGCGCCGCATAACAGTCTTTTACAGAATCTACGATAATACGGACTGCAAACAGATCATAGATCTGATCTACCGTCTTATCCTGGTTCACCATCTTCTTATAAATGCTGAAGAAATGCTTCACACGTCCGTTCACTTCTGCATCAATGTTCGCATTCTTCATATGCGTGGAAACCTCATCCACAATCTGCTGGACAAATTCTTCCCTTTCCGTTTTTCTTGCATTGATCTGCTTTACTAGATCGTTAAAAACCTCCGGCTGGGAATATTTGAGTGCCAGATCATCAAGCTCTGTCTTGATCTTGGAAATACCAAGCCGTTGTGCGATTGGAGCATAGATATCCATAGTTTCTTTTGCTTTTTCCAACTGCTTCTCCGGTCGCATATACTGCAGGGTACGCATATTGTGCAGACGGTCGGCAAGCTTGATGATGATAACACGGATATCTTTTGCCATCGCAAGGAACATCTTACGAAGATTCTCAGCCTGGACCTCCAACTTATCCGCCGAATAGGAAAGCTGTCCCAGCTTTGTGACACCGTCTACCAGAAGAGCCACCTCATCTCCGAATTCCTGACGGATTTCTTCGTCCGTCATCACCGTGTCTTCTACCACATCATGAAGGATGCCGGCAACGATCGTCTCTTTGTCCATCTCCAGTTGTGCCAGAATGATTCCTACCCACAGAGGATGGATAATATACTCTTCTCCGGATTTCCGTGTCTGCCCTTTATGCGCATCTCTTGCAATATGATATGCTTTTTCGATCATAGAGACGTCCGCCGAAGGATGGTACTTTCTGACTCGCTCGATCAGACTTTTATAGAGCAGTTCCGGATTCTGATAATCTTCCACATCCTTTACCGCATGACCATCTACGATCTCCAGTTTTTTATGTGTTGGTTCGATCAGCATCTCCTGCTGGATTCCGATATCGTCTGCCATAGCCTTCCCTTCTTTCTCATTAGTTTCCCGGATACTGGATTACGGAATCTACTTTGTATCCTTTCAGTTTTTCCCGTCCTTTTAATCCCATCAGTTCGATCAGGCAGAGAACTTCTACAACCTCACCGCCAAGTCCTTCGATCAGTTTGATCATTGCTTCTGCCGTACCGCCTGTTGCCATCAGGTCATCTACGATCACAACCTTGTCTCCCGGTTTGATCGAACGCTTGTGGATCTCGATCTCTGCACTTCCATATTCCAGATCATACTTGATCGATGCTGTCTCGCAAGGAAGCTTTCCTTTTTTACGGATCGGCACAAATGCTTTTTGCAGATTATATGCAATCGGCATTCCAAAAATAAATCCTCTGGACTCCGGTCCGATCACGATGTTGAAATCCATGCCTTCAAGCTTATCCTGCAGTTCCCGAATGGAAAGCTGAAGCCCTTCCGGATCTTCAAGAATGCTGGTTACATCTCTGAAAATAATTCCTTTTTCCGGATAATCCGGAATGCTGACAACATATTCTTCAAGTTTTTTCATCTTTCTTCTCCACCTTACCTACAAATATATGCAATATTTATTAGTATAGCATAAAATTGCTGTTTTTCAAATTATTTATAATTTTGGATCACAATCTGTGGCGTACGGACTCCCTGATACTCATTGATATCAGGATAATAGGTAAATGCCATAACAATTCCATGCCCATGTCCGTGCAGTAGACACTCACAGGCAATATCTCCAAATTTTTCACGCACATATTCCACAAAGGTATTCACATCTCCAAAATACATGGCATCCATCCTTGTACCGTGAAGATCCTTCACCTGCAACTTCAGCACATTTTTATTCTTGCCAAGGATTCTCGCACTTTCCACCTGTACCTGTCTTTCTGCAAAGACCGGACGTGCATTTCCTTTGCCAAATGGTTCCAGAACCGCAAGCTCTCCGATAAATTTTTCATTGACACATTCAAACGGGAGCTGCATATCTATGGCAATCTTTTCATTCAGATCCTCTGGTGTGATCCCGGATTTTTCGTTAATCTCCTTACGGAACTGTTCCAGATTCTCCTCCGGCATGGAGAGACCTGCCGCCATCTTATGCCCGCCAAATTTTGACAACAGATGCTTTACCCGGTTCAGTCCTTCATACATGTGCCAGGTCTCGATCGATCTTCCTGAGCCCTTTAAACCTTCCGCGCCCTTCGTCAGCACAAAGACCGGACGGTAATATTTTTCCCGGATCCTTCCTGCCACAATCCCGGCAAGGCTTTCATGACATTCCGGCAGGTAGACCACCAGCACGTCTGCATCCTTAAGTTCACTGTTCTCCACCTGGATAAACGCCTCTTCTACCGCCTGCGCCGTCATATCCTTCCGGCTGTCATTGAGTGCTTTCAGATCACCTGCCAGCAGATCCGCCTCCGCCACTTTCTTTGCCTCCAGAAGCTCCAGGGCACGCTTTGCTGTATCCAGTCTTCCACTGGCATTCATACACGGGCCGATCACAAATCCAATGTGATACGGAGACAGCTTATCTACATTCACACCAGTACATTCCATCAGCGCCTTCAGTCCCAGATTCTCCGTCCGTTTCAGCATATCCAGTCCCTGTTTAACAAAAATACGGTTTTCGTCCACCAGATCCATAACATCACCGATCGTTGCGATTGCCACATTTTCCATCAGATAATCTGCATCTTCCGCATCTTTTCCCATGGCTTCCATCAGAGCCTCCACCAGCTTGTAAGCAACCGCAGCCCCGCACAGCCCTTTGAACGGATAAGTACAGTCCTCCTGCTTCGGATCCACAACCGCATCTGCCTCCGGCAAAATATATCTTCGTTCCCCGCCAATTTCCGTATACGGGACCTCATGATGATCCGTCACCACAACCGTCATTCCCATACTTTTTGCATAGGCGATCTCCTCTGCCGCCGCAATCCCGTTATCACAGGTAATGATCGTATCCACGTCGGCCTCCAGCGCCCGGTCGATCAGGTTCCGGTTTAGACCATACCCGTCTTTCATACGATCCGGAATGTCACTGTCCACATCAGCTCCGAGCATCCGGAATCCCTCCAGAAGAATATAGGTCGACTGGATTCCATCAATATCATAGTCTCCAATGATCCTGATTTTTGCATTTTCTTTTATCTTTTCTCCAAGAACCGCTACTGCCTTGTCCATATCCTTCATCAGCATTCCATCGTACAGATCGGCGATCGTACCGTTTAAATATTTCTCGATCGCATCATCCCCGATCACATCCCGGTTTCTTATCAGGGAAGCCACTCGCGGACTGATATGGAATTTCTCACTGATATGCTGAAAATCCGCTCCTTTTCTCAGAAGTACCCAGTTCTCCATTTTCTCTTTTCCTTTCTTTGGTAGTCAGATAATACAAAGATGCCGGAGGATTCTCCTCCGACACCTCATTTTCTGTCAGTTATTTCTTTTTCACTGCTTTTTTGCCGCCGATTTTTGTTTTCATTACATACCATAATGCACCGGTGATACATACAGATGAATATCCGCCACCTGCAATACCAACCATAAGAGGTGCTGCAAATTCTTTAATAGAGCTTACACCCATGATATAAAGAACCGCTACCATGACAAATGTAGTAAATGTTGTGTAAATACTTCTTGTCAGTGTATAAGTGATACTTCTGTTTACAAGCGCTTTCAGATCATCGTTTCTCTTCATGACCCGAAGCTCTTCACGGATACGGTCGAAAATAACGATCGTCGCATTGATAGAATATCCAAGGATTGTCAGCATACATGCGATAAATGTATTACCGACAGATGTTCTTGCAAGTGCATAGAATGTAAGCACAAATAACAAATCGTGTAAAAGAGCAAGAACCGCACTTGATGCGAAACGTACATCTTTGAACCGGAACCAGATATAGATCAGCATACAGATCGCTGAAATGATAACTGCAATGATCGCATCCTGTCTCATCTCGGAGCTCACCGTAGAACTGATATTTTCTGCTGTAATTGTTGATGTGTCTACACCAAATTTATCAGCAAGCGCATTGTTAAGTGCTTCTCTTTCGTCAAGATTCAGCGTCTGTGTCTTGATGATGATCTGATTGCTGTCTTTTACTTTCTGTGCCTGTACATTGTGATCTCCGGTCACATCTTCTACAACCGGAACGATCTTTGAATCAATCTCTTTGATCGAGTAATCTTTATCAAATGTTACGGTTGTAGCCGTACCGCCCTTGAATTCCAGGCTGTAGTTCAGCGCACCTTCACCTTTTCCCGACTGGACTCCCATTGTCACAAAACCTGCTGCGATCACAGCAATTGATATTGCAAAGAAAATGGCTTTCTTTCCGAGGAAGTCGATAATTTTTCTTTCTTTTTTGAATTTCTTCGCATAAAATTTCACATCACGAAGACCAATCGCATACAGAGAGAAAATGATGATTCTGGTAATAACAAGTGCCGTAAACATTGACACAACAATACCAAGTGCCAGTGTCTGTGCAAATCCTTTTACAGAACCTGAACCCTTGAACCAGAGAATAGCTGCAGCGATCAGAGTTGTTACGTTACCGTCAACGATCGCAGACAGTGCTTTGTGGAAACCATTCTTCAGGGAAGTCTTAACACTGATACCTGTTGTCACTTCTTCACGCACACGGGCGAAAATGATAACGTTGGCATCGACTGCCATACCGATTCCAAGGATGATACCTGCAATTCCCGGAAGGGTAAGCGTGATATTAAATGCATTTAAAAGCACCAGGATCAGTCCTGTGTAGATCAGAAGTGCTAGACCTGCTGCAAGTCCCGGAATCAGATATACGAAGCACATAAATACGAAGATGATGGCAAGTCCGATGGCACCAGCCATTAAGCTTGTGCTGATTACTTCTTCTCCGAGCTGTGCAGCTACTACATTAGAGCGAAGTTCTTCCAGTTCCAGAGAAAGTCCACCGATTCGGATGGTAGCTGCAAGATTGTCTGCTTCTTCATAGCTTGACATCCCTGTGATAACGGCTTCTCCGCCTTCGATCGCCTGATTAACTCTTGGTGAACTGATTGTCTGTCCATCATAAATAATGGAAATCTGTTTTCCTACATTTGCTGCTGTTGCTTCTGCAAATTTGGTTGTTCCTTCTTTGGTAAGCTGCAGAGCTACGACATATTCTTTGTTCTTAGTCGTAGAGTTCTCCTGTGTCTGAGCCTCTGCATTTTTAACATCTGTTCCTTCAAGAACGGTATTGCCATCTGCATCCTGAAATACCAGTGATCCTGGTTTGCCAAGTTCTTCCAGAACTTTATTGGCATCGGATACACCCGGGATCTCGATGTTGATCCGGTCATCCCCTTCCTGATATACACTTGCTTCTGTACTGTACTGCTCTACACGCTTCTGCAGCTTGTAGATCGTATCCTTCATATCTTCTGCTGAAGGATTCTTGTCTTTTGTCTGATAAGTGATGCTGACACCACCTGCAAGGTCAAGACCAAGATTAATATTTCTTGCAGAACCTGTGTGGGAGGAACCAAATCCCTGCCAGCAGGTAAATCCAAGAAGTCCTAAAAGTGCAGCAATCAGAACAAGGCTTACTATTCCTTTACTCTTCTTCATGTCCAAGTCCCTTTCTTAGTTTTCGTCTGCCATTGCAGCCTTTATCATAATCGCGCATTCCACGCGCTTACGTTCCATCTCACAGCCCAGATCATAAGAATCATTTAATCCGTCTGCATACTTGTATGCGTTTGCCATACACCCGCCACTGCAGTAGAATCTTGCAAAACATTTCTTGCATTTTTCTTTGGTATATACATTGCAGCAACGGAACTCATCTGCGATCTCCGGTCTTGTAATTCCTTCGTTTACATTTCCCATCAGGAAATTTTCATCACCTACAAACTGATGACACGGATAGAAATCTCCCCATGGTGTAACAGCAAGGTATTCTGTTCCCGAACCACATCCGGACAGACGTTTGTACAGACAAGGTCCTCCTTCCAGGTCGATCATAAAGTGGAAGAAATTGAATCCTTCTCCCTTTTTGTCTTTCTCAATGATATATCTTGCAAGCTTGTCATACTCATCAAAGATCTGCGGAAGATCTTCTTCACGGATTGCATACGGATCAGATTCATCCCCGACAACCGGTTCGATCGACATCTGCTTGAAGCCAAGCTCTGCAAAATGCTTTACATCCTCTGAAAAATCCAGATTGTTTCTGGTAAATGTTCCGCGGATATAGTAGCGTTCCTGATTACGTGAATCTGCAAGCTTCTGGAACTTCGGAACGATCAAATCATAGCTTCCTTTTCCGTTTCTGAAAGGACGCATTCTGTCATTAACTTCCTTACGTCCGTCAAGACTGATGACTACATTGTCCATTTCTTTATTGATAAACTCCTGGATGTCATCATTCAGAAGTACACCATTCGTAGTTACAGTAAAACGGAAATGCTTGTCATGAAGCTTCTCCTGTTCTCTTCCGTATGCGACCAGGTCTTTGACAACCTGCCAGTTCATCAGCGGCTCCCCGCCAAAGAAATCAACTTCCAGATTCCTTCTTGTTCCGGAATTGACGATCAGGAAATCCAGGGCTTTCTTACCAACTTCATAAGTCATAAGCGCTCTTCTTCCGTGATACTCTCCTTCTTCTGCAAAACAGTATTTGCAGGCAAGATTGCAGTCGTGTGCGATATGCAAACAAAGTGCTTTCACAACTGTCTTACGCTTGATAACCTCCCCGATAAAAGGTTCATATGTATCAACAACAAAAAGCTGTCCATTCTCAGTCAGCTCTGTCACGTCATCCAATATATCTCTGAGTTCTTCTTCGGAATATTTCCCCTCCAGCTCATCTTTCAGCTGGTTCCATGTACTTTCTTCTTTCAGTGTCTGCACTGTCTGATTCTCGTTCATACGGTTCAGACATGCAATAACCTCGTACCCCGGCTCGTCCACTACATGAACGCATCCGCTGTTGACATCAAGTACAATATTATATCCATTGTTCTGGTACTGATGAATCACAACCGGTACCCCTTTCTATCCTTATTTTTCAAATTTTTCCTCATACGTCAAATGACAGCGGCTTTAAAGCCGCTGCCTGCTTGTCATACTTATTCACTACACTTACAAATATCTCTTATTTGCTGTGTTCGCAAGTCTGATTTCCTACTGTACAAGAAGTCTTGCATGCTGACTGACAGGATGTCTGGCATTCTCCGCATCCGCCCTTCTTTACTGTATTGTTCAGAGTCTGTGTATTCAATGTTTTAATGTGTTTCATTGTAATATCCTCCTTCTTTGCTCATTATACGATATAGTATAGCACATTTTCCAGCTTACCGTCAACGCAAAAATCCAATCTGAAACAAATGTGTGAAACAAATGGGCAAAATCCAGTTTTTCTTTACAATCCTTACATTCATGCAAGTGCCCGGAGTCATTACTGCTCCTTCCGAAGCTTCTGCTTCCTCCGGATTTAAAAATAAAAGTCCCCATCTCCGCCCCTTCAGGACACCATACCACCGAGCATTCCGCCTGCCCCACAGAGGATCCAGGCGATCATCATCTGCATTCCACCCTGCACGCTCCGGTAGATCCCTGCTGAAATTGCAAGCAGTAGCAGAAAATAGAGCATTCCAAGCATAAATCCCCGCAGGAATTTCCTTGTCTTCCCCATTTTTCCCATGGCAAATCCACCGGCAAATGTGGAAATTATGTAAACCGCAAGGATCCCGATCCGGACTGTTTTCTCGCTTAAGTCAAACTTATACAGTCCAAAAGACAACCCGAGCAGCATCAACATCGTAAGAAAGTAAGAAAGCATCAGTGCTTTCACAAGTCTTGTAAAACAGATATTTTCAAACAGCTTTTTTTCCATAAGAACCCCTCCTGTCCTTTTATACTATGAGAGATTCTTATGAAATATTCCTTTACTGTTCCATCTGTCGTCCCAGAAATCCTGCTGCGCAGAGTATCATCTTCTGTTCCAACTCACCGGGTTTTTTCCTGCCGTCCTTTGCCAGGATCACGACAGAACCGATCGCATCTCCAGCGCAGATGATCGGACTTACCACCTGCCATTTCAGTTCTGCATTCTGTCCCGACACGATGACCGTGAACTTCCGATCCATAGAAGATGCCAGAAACTGCTCCCTTCTTGCGATCACTTCCGCAAGCTGTCTTGTGATCAGCTGTTCCTGAAATTCTTTCTTCCCCGGTCCTGCTGCTGCGATCACCTGATCTGTATCTGTGATACACACCAGATATCCAAGCGTCTGTGCCAGACTTTCCGCATATTGGTCTGCAAAATTTCCCATTTCCCCAAGCGGTGAGTATTTTTTGAGAATGATTTCTCCTTCCCGGTCGGTGAAAATTTCAAGTGCATCACCCTCACGGATACGTAGCGTGCGCCTGATTTCCTTCGGAACGACAATTCTGCCAAGATCATCGATCCGGCGGACAATTCCTGTAGCTTTCATATTGATTCTATTCCTCCTGTGTTCCACATATTTTCCATATTTTATTCGATATGGGTAGTATGTGGAAATACGCAGAATTTTATTACTCCGTATCCCTGAAATCTTTATTTATAATATCTTTCTTCGATCATATCCAGAAAATCCCTGTTTAAATAGTCTTCCATCTTTTTAAATGTTTCTTCGTTGCGGATCAGTCTTCCCGGCTCCTGATATTCTACCCACGCCATTGCACACCATGTAATTCCCCTGAGACACGTGATCGGAATAAAAATGTTCAGACGTTTTTCGATTCCACTCACATCAAATCTGCCATTTACCGCCTGGATATATTTTCTTGTAAAATCAGCCATCTCTTCTTCTGTCAGAATCACATCTGTTTTCCAGAAAGTTGTCGTTGGTGCAAGGAAATGCCCCAGATCCTGAACCGGATCACCATAAAGCGGCTTTTCCCAGTCAACCAGATAATTGTCTTTTCCTGCGCCATTCATCAGGAAATTTCCCGAATTCAGCTCTGTGTTAATACAGCATCTGTATCCACTATAATCCCGGATCTCATTGATCTTCTCCTGTCCCAGCTCCAGAAGACGCCGGATCTGTACTTTTTTCTTTTCTTCTCCCAGATCAGACTCGTAGTATGTCTGCACCATCTGATTACATTCATCCAGAATCGCCTGCAGTGGATTCGATGGCGATATCAGTCCATCCGTTTCTTTTACCGGAACACTGTGGATATCCGCAAGACATTCTGCCGCTTCCATCAGATTCTTCCGATAATCCAGTGCACTCCCTTCCAGAAACTCCATAACCATCACACCATACGGCAGTTCCTTCTTACTTCCATCTACAAAAACCGGCACTGGCGTCCGTCCTGAATCCGCCAGGAGCTCCAATGCATGATATTCGTATTCAATCTGATTTTCCAGATGCATCTGGCTTCCTGTATTGACACGAAGCACCAGTTTCTTTCCGGTCAGTGGGTGTACGAACCAGTAGTTGATATTATATTCGCCCTGTGCCAGTGGCTGATAGGCAATCTGAATTTCCTTCTGCTCTTCTTTCCCGATCCCGATTCCTTCCATTCCGTTCATTCTTTTGCCTTCTCCTGTCTATTTTACGCCAAGAATATTCTTAACGGTCTGCTCCATCTGATCCACATCACATTCCGTATTGTGACGGATCTCGGCATTCATGATCTCTTTGATGGCATTCGGAAGCTCTGTACCGGATACTTTCTGAAGCTCCTCGATCAGTTTGAAATCATCCTGTCCTTTATACTTCGGATCGATCGCTGACATAACGCTTCCTGCAAATTTGTATGGACTTGCTGTGGATGCGATTACTGTCTTTCTGTCATCTTTACTGTCTTCTCTGTAAGCTTTATACACCGTTGCAGCTACCGCCGTATGGGTATCCATTACATAACCGGTATCTTCGTATATATCATGGATTGTCTTTGCGACCTGCTCTTCTGTCGCATATCCTGCCGCAAAATCAGCCAGGTTTGCTTTCATCTCACCTGTAATCGCGTAACTTCCCTTTGTCTTCAGCTCAGTCATAAGATCCGTATCTTTTCTTGCATCTTCTCCTGAGATCTTGTAGATCAGACGCTCTAAGTTGCTGGAGATCAGAATATCCATGGACGGAGATGTTGTAAGAACAAATTCACGGTTACGGTCATAAGTTCCTGTCTGGAAGAAGTCATAGAGAACTTTGTTCTCATTGGATGCACAGATCAGCTTTGCAATCGGGATTCCCATATTCTTTGCGTAGTATGCAGCCAGAATATTCCCAAAGTTACCGGTCGGTACAACTACATTGATCTCTTCATCTTCCGCAATCTCTTCATTCTGAAGAAGCTTCGCATAAGCATATACATAATATACAACCTGCGGAACCAGACGTCCGATATTGATGGAGTTGGCAGATGAGAACTGGTAGCCTGCTTCATTTAACTCTTTTTCCAGCTCTTTGTTCTCGAACATTGCCTTCACACCGCTCTGTGCATTGTCAAAGTTACCGTGGATCGCAACAACAGAAGTATTGTCTCCTTTCTGTGTTACCATCTGCAGCTCCTGTACGCGGCTGACTCCGTTCTTCGGATAGAATACGATGATCTTGGTTCCTTCTACATCTGCAAATCCTGCAAGTGCAGCTTTTCCTGTATCCCCGGATGTTGCAGTCAGAATGACGATCTCATTCTTCACCTGATTCTTCTTTGCAGAAGTAGTCAGAAGGTGCGGAAGAATGGAAAGTGCCATATCTTTGAATGCGATCGTTGCTCCGTGGAACAGTTCCAGATAATAAGCATCCTCCACCTTCGCAAGCGGTGCAATCTCTTCGGTATCAAACTTACTGTCGTAAGCCTTTGCGATACAGCTCTTCAGCTCTTCTTCTGTAAAGTCTGTCAGGAATTCCTTCATAACTGTATATGCGATTTCCTGATAGGTCATCTCTTTGAGCTCACCAAGCGACACCGGAAGCTTCGGAATCGAAACCGGTACAAATAATCCGCCGTCATCTGCTAACCCTTTTAAGATTGCCTGGGAAGCTGTTACTGTCTTTTCTGCATCTCTTGTACTCTTATAAAGTAAATTCATGGTTCTCCACCCTTCTTATTCTTTCTGATTCACTTCAGCAATCTGCTAAAGTATTTTCCTATTTAGCGATTATAGCATAAGAATCTTTCAAGTGCAATGCCATCCTTATCTGCGTTTCCACATCCGTCCCCACATCCGGCTCAGAAGAAAACACAGGAGAAGTGCCCCGGTCAGAATAACGCCGATCAGAAATACCAGAATCTTTACATAAGATCCATCTCCTGTTGCAACCGTCTTTGCTTTCTCAGTTTCCTTTGGCTTTCCCGGACTTTCCGGTTTTTCCTCTTCTACCTGCTTTTCCTTTTTATAGGTTACACTCTGTCCTTCGTCCTCCAGATCTGCGTGCACTGCAACCAGCTTCTCTTCCAGATACACTTCCTCAAATACAACAACCTGTTCTCCGTTAAGCTTCGTTGCATCAAACGTAAATTCCATCTGAATTTCTCCGGAATCTGTATCCGGGATCAGCTTTTTCTCTGCGGTCACTTCTTTTCCATTCTGAAGAACCGGCTCTTTGGTCTCCTTATCCATTAGTGTGCCTTTAACTACATATTCTTTTCCAATCTCCAGATTTTTCCATTTTACCTGATCTATGACCGTTACCTGTTCTGTCCGTTTCCCGTTATGCGTTCCCGTTTCCCGGTCAGATGCTCTTGTCCCGATCTCCGGTACGGGATGTTCATCATTTGTCAGTGTCCCCAGATCAATTACTCGCATTTCCTTTGTTACTTCCACCTCAAACGCAGGAATCAGCATCCGGTCTTCATTATTTTTACAAGACAATTCTTCCACCAGATACGTTCCATAAGGAAGCGCTCCTCTTGTATTATCCGGAGTTCCTTCCCCAAACCAGATCCCGTCTTCACTTGTCTTCCCCTCATTCGTGTTGACAGTATGTGGATTCCAGTATGCTCCCGTCGAGGCCTCCCCGTTTTTGTCCGTCAGGATCACATGGCTTTCCCCTGTCGCCTTGGATGTGATCTGAAATGGAATATCTGACAGTCTCTTAAGTGTCTTATCCGCTGCTTTCACCAGCTTTAAATCTCCGCGGATGATCTTTTCTTTTATTTCTACCGGATTCCATATTTTCAGGGCTTTATTGCTTCCATTTTGCTCTGTTCCAGTCCTAATACAATGTGTAACGGTGTCCACCAGATATCCTTCCGGCGCATGCATCTCCCATACTGTAATCGTTCCAAGCGGAAGCTCATTATTTTCAAAAAACGGATCCCCGCTAATCAGGTGCGCCTCATCCATCCGGACCACACCATCCGCATCCGACTTCAACTTCCAACTCCTGAGCGGCACCTTCACACCGATCTCATTTTGATTGTCAAAAAAGCTATCAAAAAATGCTACATGAAATTCTGCTCCCGCAAGAGAAAGTCCTGCCTGCGCCTGCCCTTTCCCTGTTTCCGCATCCTGCTTTCGGATCAGGATTTCCACCTTTGTCTTTTCCGGTTCATCCTGACACTCATAGGTCACGGTCTGTCCGGCATTCACCGTGATCTGCCGCAGCTTTGTGTCCAGTACATAGCCTTTCGGTGCTTTAGTCTCTTTGATGTCATAGGAACCCTCCGGCAGATTTTCTGCCTTCCCATATCCTTTCTTGTCCGTCCGGATTACGCAGACTGCCTCGGATGTCCCACTTTTACAGACGGTATACTCTGCCCCTTCCAGTGAGTAGAGCTGATTATCAGCCGTAATCTCTGACCTTGCAGAGCTCTTCATGATCTCCAGGCTTCCGTTATGGGTTGTCTTAAAAAGATATACCGTTGATCTGGATTTTGCCACAAGCTGTGAAATCTGATTACCACTCGACGGGATAGATGCCGAATGCCAGAACCGGTTATCGTTGCTATTATCTCCCCAGAAAAATCCGATATGGCAGTCTGCATCTTCTTCCTCCCAGGAAACCGGCTCAAAATAGATCACATCTCCTTTTTGCGCTTTTCCGCCCGCAAGCAGCTCCTCAATGGTGTTGTAATGATAGGATTCCACGGCATTGTCTGTCATCCAATGAAACCAGTTGCTCGCATTGACCTTGCCGCCACGGAGACTTCCTTTGTCAATTTCTGACAGATCCGCTCCACATTTTTCCAGAACATAAGCGACAAACCCGGTACAGTTCATTGCCCCATTTCCACCGTAGGCTCCGTTCGGACGCATGCAGTTCTCTGCTGTCAGAGGATATCCGCTGTAAGGCGTTCCCAGATAATAACCGTCCTTTTCGTGGTTTTTTAACTCCTCAAGCACTTTTCCCGGCTCTGCTCCTAATTTTTCATCAAGTTTTACAATCGTTTCTTTCTTTGCGATTCTCTCTGCTGAGTTTGCAGATACGACAGGCATACTGCTGCCCGACAATGATACTACCGCCAGAATCACACTTAGTATTCCGGCAAAATGATTCTTCATATATTTCATAAAAGTTTCTCCTTCTGCCTTTTCAGGTCAGAAAAGAGAATATAAAAGACGAGTACCCTTACTATAAAGGAAGAGTACCCGCTTGTCAATAGTATTTTATTGTTGATCTGCCTCCAGAACGATCACACTTCTCGGTCCCACAAGAATTCTTTCCTCCGAAATCCGTACCGGATTCTGATAAATTTCCTGCTTTTTATCTCCAGTATTTGCCGCCACATGCCAACTATATCCGCCCGGAAGTTGTGGAAGTTCTACCCAGACACCTTCCCAGTATGGATTCATCAGAAGATACACACAGTCTTCTTTTGCCATTTTGTTATCATATCCGGCAAACATGACTGCCGCCGTCCGGATCTCCGGTCTGGAAAAATCCAGTTTCCACGGCACTTCACCGTGAAAGCTGATCTCCGGAAATCCAAGACTACTCGCCCCTGCATCTCCTGTGATCGACGGATGCCGTTTCCGAAATGCCGTCATATAAGCACAAAAATCAAATACATCCTGAAACTTTTCTTTTCTTCTCCAGTCCAGCCAGGAAATCTCGTTATCCTGACAGTAGGCATTATTATTCCCGAACTGAGTATTGCCAAACTCATCACCTGCAAGGAACATCGGTGTCCCTCTGCTGCAAAGCAGGACCGCAAAAGCATTTTTCATCATCCGGTGGCGCAGTTCAACAACCATCACCTGATCAGTGTCCCCCTCTGCCCCACAGTTCCAGCTCCGGTTATCGTCACTTCCATCAAGATTTCCCCATCCATTAGCCTCATTATGCTTCTGGTTATACGAATAAAGATCATACAGGGTAAATCCATCATGGCAGGTCAGGAAATTCACAGAAGCATGTTTTCCGCGGATTCTGGTATCATAAATGTCCGGAGAGCCGGCAATTCTCTGAAGCGCTGCTCCTGCTGCCCAAAGTCCCCCTTTTAAATATTCCCGCACGTCATCCCGGTATCTTCCGTTCCATTCTGACCATCTGCGGAATGCCGGAAAACTTCCGACCTGATAAAGTCCGCCGGCATCCCACGCCTCCGCGATCAGCTTTGTATCTGCAAGCAGCGAATCATAGGCAAGATTCTTTACGAGTGGTGGATTTTCCATCGGTGACCCATCCTCATTTCTTCCCAGGATTGAGGCAAGATCAAACCGGAAGCCGTCCACCCGGTACTCTGCAACCCAGTATCGCAGACAATCCTGGATCATTTTGATCACCACCGGATGATTACAATTCACAGTATTTCCACAGCCACTGAAATTATAATATTTTCCATCGGGTGTCAACATATAATAAATCTGATTGTCAAATCCTTTAAACGAAATAAACGGTCCGCATTCATTTCCTTCCGCCGTATGGTTAAACACCACATCCAGGATTACTTCAATCTGGTTATCATGCAATTCCCGGATCAGTTCTTTTAATTCTACTCCTTCCCGGTTGTATTCCGTTGATGCTGCATAGCTCGTATTCGGTGCAAAAAAGCTGACTGTATTATACCCCCAGTAATCAATCAGTTTCTTTCCATCAACCTCACGGCTCCCCTGCAGTTCATCGAATTCAAAGATCGGCATTAACTCCACCGCATTAATCCCCAGTGTTTTCAGATAAAGAATTTTTTCTTTGATTCCGGCAAAGGTTCCAGGATGACGGACACTTTTGTCCATCTTCGTGAATCCCCTGACATGCATCTCATAGATAATCAGTTTTTCCATCGGGATCTTATCCGGCTTTTCACTGCCCCAGAAAAAATTATTCCGGACTACTCTGGCACGATATCCCCCTGTATTTAGTGCTTTTCCCCATACACTCTGTCCGGTAACTGCCTTTGCATACGGATCCAGTAAAATATGCTTTTTATCAAACAGCAGACCTTCCTTTGGTTTCCACGGTCCGTCCAGCCTGTACGCATATTCAAATTCTTCAATATCCAGTCCGAATACCATCATGGAAAATACATCCCCGATCCGGCAGTTTTCCGGGAATGGGATCACCGCATAAGGTTCCGGTTCCTTTCTGTGAAACAGAAGAAGTTCACATGTCACAGCCCCTTTTGAATGCACTGTAAAATTAACTGCCGACTGAAATGCAGTCGCACCCTCATCACGATACAGTCCGGGACAGATTTCAAATCCATTTACATTTTCTGTCGGAACCCATCTTGGCATCATTTCTTCCAGCATTTTACCAGCTCCTTCCATGTCATGTTTTCAGTATAGCACATTTTTCCGTTTACACACCTTTCCTTTCTGTATATAATATAAAGGATTACATATTTTTTTGTAGCAGACTCAAGGAGGTTTTTTATGACTGCACAGCATCTATATTATTTATTTCAGTGCTTCTTTATATATGCCTTTTTAGGCTGGTGTACAGAAGTTGCGTTTGCCGCTTTTAAAGAACGTCGTTTTGTCAACCGTGGATTCTTAAATGGCCCGATCTGTCCGGTATACGGTTTCGGCGTGGTTGCAGTCATTCATTTTCTGACACCGCTTCGTTCCAACCTGCTCCTGCTATATCTCGGAAGTGCTATTCTTGTTACTGCAATCGAATGGCTGACCGGGTTCATTCTCGAAAAGGTTTTCCATAACAAATGGTGGGATTATTCTAATATGCCGCTCAATCTGAATGGATATGTGTGCCTTTTGTTTTCTCTGATCTGGGGAGTGTTCTGTGTTTTCATCGTAGATGTATTCCATCCACTGATTGACACACTGCTCTCACACATTCCTTTCCTTGTCGGTATCATTCTTGTATGTATTCTGGTGATTGCCGGACTTGCCGATCTCTATGTAACAGCATCCGGTATCCTGAAGCTCAATAAACGTCTTGAAAAAATGCAGGCCATTGCAGACGAACTTCATCAGATTTCCGACAAGCTTGGTGAATCAATCTACAAGCGTACCATTACAGCTATGGAAAAACAGGAAGAGTTCAAAGATACTGTATCTGAGAAGTAGGAAGAATTTAAATCTGCTATTTCCGAAAAACAGGAAGCAATTTCAGACACCCTTGCCGATGTTTCTGACGAAGTAAAAGAACGGATTGCTCTTCTTCGCAGAAGCTACCTGGAAAATGTCAAAGCAACTTCTCATATGCAGAAGCGTATCATGAAAGCTTTCCCGAAAATGCAGAGCCGCAACTACAAAGAATCCTTTGAAGATCTTAGAAACAAACTGAAGGAAATGTCTCTCAAAAAATAACAGGCTGTAAAAAATGGGGCTGTGAAAAAAGAATAGTCCCCCAAAAAAGAAAGACCAAGAGTTTATAATGAACTCAAGGTCTTTCTTTCTGTT
>ENA-ORCN01000769-ORCN01000769.1-human-gut-metagenome-genome-assembly--contig:-NODE-769-length-25418-cov-9.951896_pt1 | contig 25418 bp, 20 predicted proteins | sample MGYA00242984_ERZ507984 | MGnify/ENA primary metagenome ERZ507984 (study PRJEB26167, sample SAMN06115395) | human gut metagenome | host: Homo sapiens | place: China:Hubei | collected 2016-05-19 | study... | reverse complement strand
CTTTTATGTTCGTATCACCTGTTTATATAGACAGTATATCATAAATCCGAACATTGTTCAATGACGCCGACGCTGTGCGCCCGATGATGTCGCTTGCGCTCCGAAATGTTGCTGTTCGCTTCGCTCATTGTGAAATTTGACGCTTCGCATCAAGTGAATGTGAAACAAAGCCTCACCGCCGCAGCGCTTTCACACGCCACAGGCGTATTTCACATTTGCGGAGCAAGTATTTCACATCGAAGATATTTCACTCGTTCCGACGGAACGAATTTCACTGAAAAAAGCATTTGCAATCCTCTGCAAAAATACTGCTTATAGCTTCTACAATGTCTAAAAGCTACATTGCCTGCGTTTTATAAATATAACTCCTGTGAAATATCCTGCTGACGCAGGATGTGAAATGTTTGCCTTACGGCAAATGTGAAATATTGCTCCTTCGTCGCAATGTGAAATAAAATTCGTTCTCCACGCGCCGCAGGCGTATTTCACATTTGCGGAGCAAATATTTCACATCGAAGATATTTCACTCGTTCCAAAGGAACGAATTTCACTGAAAAAAGCATTTGCAACCGCAAATGCTTTTTTCATGGTGCGGGCGACCGGACTTGAACCGGTACGGTGTCACCACCGAGGGATTTTAAGTCCCTTGCGTCTGCCGATTTCGCCACGCCCGCATATAATCAACCGCCGAAAGCCGAAAGCCTTATCGGCGGTTAATATTATATTGCATTATCCGATGTTTGTCAACAGATTTATGCTCCTACGCTTCCATTCCGAACGGGTCGTCGTAGTGATGCGCCTGCTCGAGCATCATATCCTTGACCTTCATCAAGCGCGTTGTTGTGCTGCGCTCGTTCTCGTCGAGCTTCATCGAGATATACTTTATCGTCTCCTCATACTGAGGGATCATAACGTGCTCAAGGGCATTGACCCTGCGGCGCGTTTTTTCTATCTCGCCCGCGAGCAACTGGCACGACTTCTCGATCTCCGCAAGTCTCAGCATATCGGGCATTATCTCCGACAGTGCGCTGACTGCATTGTCAAGCTCCGCCGAGGTGAACGCCGTTCCGTAGGAATAGATGTCGTTCCTGTCGGCAGTCTTGTACTGAACATCGAAAACCGGAATCATAACGCTCATCACGTTTTTCTCCGAGCTCTCGAGGCTCATCTCCTGCGTGGGGAGCATCATGGCGACGCTCAGGCTCTTGTCGTTCATGGCGCTTCTGGCTATCTCCATGTTGACGTTCGCCTGCTTTATCCCCTCTTCCACACGGATGCGAAGAGCCTTATTCTCTTTTACGAGATCGAGGAAGCGGCGCATGAGCTCATCGCGCTTGTCTTTGAGCAGCTTATGTCCCCTGCGCGCCGTGGAAAGCTTGCGCTTGAGATTTGTAAGCTCCATTCGCGTGGGGTTCACGTTCATTACCGCCATAGTCTATCACTTCTTCCCATATGGATTCAGAACTTGCCGTAATACTTGTCGAGGAATTCGTCGCTGACACGCTTGAGCTCGCTGCGCGGAAGTATCGAGAGGAGCTTCCAGCCGATGTTGAGCGTCTCCTCGATGCTGCGGTCGGTGTCAAAGCCCTGCGAGACATATTCCTTCTCGAATTCGTCCGCAAACTTTGCATAGAGCTTATCCATATCCGTCAGCGCGTCCTCGCCCAGAACAACCATGAGTTCCTTTGCGTCCTTACCGCGCGCATACGCGGAGAACAGCTGGTTCATCGTGTTCGAGTGGTCGGCTCTCGTCTTGCCCTCGCCGATGCCCTTATCTTTAAGTCGGGACAGGGACGGCAGAACGTCGATAGGCGGATTGACGCTCTTTCTGTAAAGCTCACGGCTGAGGATTATCTGACCTTCGGTGATGTAGCCCGTGAGGTCGGGAATGGGATGGGTCTTATCATCCTCGGGCATGGTGAGAATAGGAATCATCGTTATGCTGCCGGGCTTGCCCTTCTGTCTGCCTGCGCGCTCATATATAGACGCGAGGTCGGTGTACATATAGCCGGGATATCCGCGGCGGCCGGGGACTTCCTTTCGCGCCGCCGAGACTTCACGCAGAGCGTCCGCGTAGTTCGTGATATCAGTCAATATAACAAGGACGTGCATCCCGCGGTCAAACGCGAGATATTCCGCGGCGGTCAAAGCCATCTTGGGCGTTGCGATACGCTCGATGGCGGGGTCGTTTGCGAGGTTCGAGAACATAACGGTTCTGTCGAGCGCGCCGGTGCTTCTGAAGCTCTCGACGAAGTAGTTCGACTCCTCGAAGGTTATACCCATAGCCGCAAAGACAACGGCGAACTGCTCGTTATCGCCGAGCACCTTTGCCTGACGCGCTATCTGAGCCGCGAGGTTTGCATGGGGCAGACCGGAGGCCGAAAATATCGGCAGCTTCTGACCTCTGACGAGGGTATTAAGTCCGTCAATGGCGGAGATACCGGTCTGTATGAACTCCTGCGGATAGCTTCTGGCGGCCGGATTCATCGGCAGGCCGTTGACATCCATTCTCTTCTCGGGGATTATCTCGGGGCCGCCGTCTATGGGTCTGCCGAGTCCGTCAAAGACGCGGCCGAGCATATCGGGCGAAACGCCGAGCTCCATCTGCCTGCCGGAGAAGCGCACCTTGCTGTTGGCGAGGTTGATTCCGGCGGAATTTTCAAACAGCTGAACAAGTGCGTTCGTGCCGTCTATTTCAAGCACGCGGCAGCGGCGGGTCTCGCCGTTTGCAAGCTCAATTTCGCCGAGCTCGTTATACTTAACTCCCTCGACCTCGCGCACGAGCATAAGAGGTCCCGAAACCTCCCGAATAGTTCTGTATTCTTTAGGCATCAGTAATCCTCCCTTGCGTCAACGGCGGCTTTTATCTCGGAATCTATCGCCGCACAGACTGTTTTATATGTGTCCTCAATGTCATTTTCATGGACATATTTGAAGCGTCCGATGCTCTCTCTCGAGGGTATCGAGACAAGCTTCTCTATATTCGCGCCCTTTTTGAGAGCGTCGAGAGAGCCGTCATAGAAGCGCAGGACAAGCTTCATCATAAGGTACTGCTTGCGAAGAGACGAATATGTGTCAACCTCGTGGAAAGCGAGCTGATGCAGGAAGTCCTCGCGTATCGAGCGGGCTGTCTCCATCTTGAGTCTGTCGGTCGGGGAAAGAGCGTCCATACCGACGAGCTTGACTATCTCATCGAGCGAGGCTTCGTCGGAGAGCAGAGCCATGAGCCTTGCACGAAGCGAAGTCCACTCCTCGGAGACATTATCATTGAACCAGCTTCCGAGCGAGTCGGCGTAGAGAGAGTAGCTCGTCAGCCAGTTTATCGCCGGGAAGTGTCGCTTATATGCGAGAGCGGAATCGAGTCCCCAGAAAACCTTGACTATTCTCAATGTCGCCTGAGAGACGGGCTCCGAAATATCACCGCCGGGAGGCGAAACCGCGCCTATGACCGAGAGCGCGCCCTCGCGTCCGTCGGAGCCGAGGGACACAACGCGTCCCGCGCGCTCGTAGAACTGGGCAAGTCGGCTGCCCAAATATGCGGGATAGCCCTCCTCGCCGGGCATTTCCTCAAGCCTGCCGGACATCTCGCGCAGAGCCTCTGCCCAACGGGAGGTCGAGTCCGCCATGAGGGCGACGGAATAGCCCATGTCTCTGAAATATTCCGCTATCGTGATGCCCGTATATATCGACGCTTCACGCGCGGCGACGGGCATATCCGAGGTGTTTGCGATAAGCACGGTGCGCTCCATGAGCGACTTGCCCGTATGCGGATCGATAAGCTCGGGGAACTCGTTCAAGACGTCGGTCATCTCGTTGCCGCGCTCGCCGCAGCCGATGTAGACGACTATATCCGCCTCAGCCCACTTTGCAAGCTGATGCTGAGTGACGGTCTTTCCGCTTCCGAACGGGCCGGGAATCGCCGCGACGCCGCCCTTGGCTATCGGGAAAAGCGTATCGACGACGCGCTGACCGGTGACGAGCGGAACGTTCGGCGCGAGCTTCTTTTCAAACGGTCTGCCGCGGCGCACGGGCCACTTCTGCATGAGCGTTACGGGCAGCTCATCGCCGTTTGCGGTCTCTATCGAGCCTATCTGCTCTGTGACTGTGTAATCGCCCTCGGCTATCGCCTTTACCGTGCCGACGACGCCGGGCTTCACCATTATTCTGTGTTCAACTATCTCGGTCTCCTGTACGGTACCGAGAATGTCTCCGCCGACGACCTTGTCGCCGGGCTTTACCTTGGGCACGAAATGCCACTTTTTATCTCTGTCGAGAGCGGGCACCTCTATACCTCTGACAAGGCTGTTGCCGACGAGCTCGCGTATCTTTTCGAGCGGGCGCTGAATGCCGTCGAAAATGCCCTCGATAAGTCCGGGGCCGAGCTCAACGCTAAGCGGCTCGCCCGTTGACTCGACGGGCTCGCCCGTGCCGAGTCCCGAGGTCTCCTCATAGACCTGAATCGAGGCTCTGTCGCCGTGCATCTCTATTATTTCGCCGATAAGCTTGCTGTCGCTGACGCGCACAACGTCGAACATATTCGCCTCGCGCATACCTGTCGCAACAACGAGCGGTCCGGCTATTTTTGAAATCTTTCCAGTAGTCATATCAGTTATCACGCCTTTCAGTCGAGCGTCATTATTTGTCCAGAATGTCCGAGCCGACCGCCTTTTGTACGGAGCTGCTGACATTCTTCATACCCATGCCCGTATTCCCCTTGACTCCGGGAATGGGCACTATCGCGGGCAGAGGTCTTGTGCGGTAGCGTTCAAGCTCGTTTTCGAGCCCGGAAGCCAAAGCCTCCGTGATAAATATCACCGCATACCCGCTCTCCGCCATTTTGTGGAGCATCGGCGCCGCCTCTGACGGTTCGTCGACGGGGAAGATGTGCATTCCGAGAGAGGCAAAGCCGAAGATACTGTCTCTGTCTCCCATAACGGCTATCTTATGCATAGACTTCCCTCACTCTCGCTCTTATTGTATCTGCGGAAAAGCCGTTGAGCTTCGCAGATAATATAACTCTGACATTTTTAGTCTCCGTCTCTACGGCGCTGTAATAGGCCGCGAGCGGGTCGGGGCCGAAGGCGGTATATTTCGCTTCGGTCATCTGCTGCGCCGAAAGCTCGTCGCATTTCTTTTCGAAAGCGGTAAGACCCTCCTTGAGGCTGTCCGCAAGGGAACCGAATTCGGTATTTGCGAGCAGCTCGGCAACCGCGTCAACGCCCTCAAACGCCGCCTGAATCAGCTCATCCGAGCTGAAGCTCTCGCACGGGCAGAGCGCGTTTTTGATATAATTCGCCGTTCTCCCCGTTGAGGCGCAGCGCAGAGCAGTCTTTATGTTTGCGGCCGCAGATGAGAGCTCGACCTCCTTCATCAGAAGCCCGCTCCCGCTCTTTTCGGTGAACTGCTTTCTCGTTTTCAGCGCCGCCGTGTCTATCACGGTATCCGCAAGTCTGCCGCTCTCAAGCTTGACTATCGCGTCATACGCCGCCTTTGCACATTCTCTCATGCACTCGGGCAGGGAATCGAGCTCGTTTTGCACGACACAGCCGATTATCTCATCGGGGTTCCATACGCTCGGTCTTACAACGTAGTCGGCAGGGTCGAGGTCTGAAAACTTCGCCTTTAGCGCTGCCTTGAGATTGAAGAAATCGTTGTTGATAACAAGCGCATCGAGCAGCGACGCATCCGGCGCGCTCTCCTCGAGCAGCTGCCATGCCTCGCTCATATGCTCCTCGAGCATCGGCGCGTAGTCATGGCCGACGCCGTCGGTATGCCAGCCCTTGTCGCCGAGCAGACGCAGAGCCGCATCATAGCTCTCGGCCGTTATAAGCTGTTCCGTTTCGGCGGGAGAGAGCAGATTCACTTCGTTGGCTCTGACTCGCGCTACGGCGTAGGCATATTCATTTTCATGCATATTTCTCACCGCCGTTTAAAATATCACGCCGCAGACCTTCTCGCGGACAATGTCCTTCTGCTCGTTTATGAGCGCTCTGAAGGTGCAGTTTATCTCAATATCGCCGTAGACGAGGATAAAGCCGTTGTCGATATCCGCGCTCTGCCCGGAGAGCTTCACCGAGCCGTCCGTGAGCGTCGCGTTTATCCTGTCCGCAAAGCCCGAGGGCACGCGGTCAAGGTCTCTCTTTGAGAGTCGCAGCTCCCCTTCGCCCTTTCCGGCGTTTCTGACGGCGAGCTTTTCGAGCGCCGCGAAATACTCGTCCGCGCCCATATCGCACATGGCGTCATACGCCGCCTCTATCGCCGCGTCCACCGCTTCAACCTTTGCCGAGAGCTCCGCCCTGCGGGCAATGCCGCTGACATTCGCCTCGGACATCGTCATTATCGACTGCGCCTTTTTCTCGGCATCCGCTATAATCTCGGCATAGACCTGCTCGGCGCGCTCATCCGCATCGCTGACGATATCCTGCGCCCTTTTCTGCGCCTGATCCGTTATCTCGCGGCAGCTTGCCAGAGAATCGGCGTTTATTTTTTCAATTATTCTGTCAAGTCCGCTCATCATTTCATCCCTTTCGCCGGCGCAAATACGCCGTTTTTTTCGTCAGATCAGATATTGAGTCCGCTGATGCTGAAGATGGAAAGGATCGAGACAAGCAGGGCGATAACGGCGTAGGTCTCGACCATTGCCGCCATGGTTATAGCCTTACCGTTCTGGTCGGGCTTCTTGGCTATGATGCTGACGCCTGCCGCTGCGGTCTTGCCCTGTGCTATCGCGGAGAAGTAACCGACTATTGCTATGGGCATACAAGCCGCAAACATCATAAGACCTTTTTCTATCGAGAGAGGCTCAAAGCCGCTGCCTATGACGCCCATTCTGTTGAGCGCAAGGAACGCGGTCAGGAAGCCGTAAAGGCCCTGAGTACCGGGGAGAATCTGAAGGATAAGCACCTTACCGAACTTCGAGGGATCCTCCGTGATGACGCCCGCTCCGGCCTGACCGACGAGGCCGACTCCCTTTGCGGAACCCATACCGGAGAGTATAGCCGCAAGAGCGGCGCCGAGAACTGCTATTGACGTTCCGAGACTTGAAAAAATAGACATTACTGTATTTCCTCCTTGAATCTGAAATGTTTTGTATCTGCTTTTAAGGGGGTGAAGGAGCGTCCTCCGCCCTCATAAAATTTTGAGAAGAATTCAACATACTGAAGTCTGTTCGTGTGGACATAGGTTCCGATAAGGTTTATTGCGATATTCGCCGTATGTCCGAGCAGGAAAACTCCGATAAACAGTATGAGCTTTGCTATCTTGTTGCCGGGCATTGTGCCGAGCAGGTTTATGACGGTAGCTATAACGCCGGTTGAAAGTCCGAGCGCAAGCAGACGCGAATAGGAGAGGATATCTCCGAGATAGCCGGACGCCGTGTTATAGAGTCCGTAGAGTCCGCCGCCGAGCTTGCCGATAATATTCTTCGAGCTTCGTCCGCTTGTCAAAACAGTCAGCACCGCGCCGACAAGGGCAACATATTTGCCGACATTTGTAAGCGTCTGCGGCACATCGATTATTATGCCTGCGCCGAGGGGTGCGATACCCGCTACAAGCAAATAGACGGGAATGACGTCGCAGAATGCGTCAAGCTTCTTGCCGTCCTTCCACAGCATATAGAACCTGACCGCGAGACCCGCGAACAGATGGATTATGCCGAACAGGAACGAATAGAGCAGCAGCTTCATCGGGTCGTTGACCGGCTCGAACCAGACTGCCGTCGAGCCTATCTCCTTGCCGAAGAACTCGCGCGCTATGACCTGCGGCGCGTCTCCGAACCAGCTACCGAACATCGTGCCCCAGAACACGGTCGAGATTCCGCAATAGAGGAACATATTGACCGTCTTTTTCATCTTGGGCTCAAGCTTGAGCTTTGCCTTGGCTATGAGCATGGCGATAACCATTATCACTCCGTAGCCCGCGTCCGAAAGCATGATGCCGAAGAACACATAGTAGAAGAACGCCATAACGGGGTTCGGGTCCACATCGTCGCGGTTGGGCATGGAATACATTTCGGTTATCGGCTCGACGGGGGCGACAAAAGCGTTGTTTTCGAGCAGCACCGGCACATCCGCCTGAGCGTCCGGCTCGGTTATCTCGATAGCCACCGTGTAGTTCTTTTCGAGCGTCTCAACCACTTTCGATACCCGCTTCTCCGGGATATATCCCGTGAGGACAAAAATGCGGTTTGTCATGGCTATGCGCTCGAGAGCCGCATATTTTTCTTTCTTGATTGCAAAATAATCAATGACGAAGCCGATATCGTCGCAGCAGTCCGCAAGCTTCACTATTTCTGCCTGCGCCGCCTCGGAATCCTTGTTGTTCTGCTCCGTCTGTTTTTCGAGCCGTTCGTATCTCACGCGCGGCGGGTGCTTCGTCGGGTCGGACGGATAAGCGAAGTTCAGGACTCTCAGCGCCTCGAAAACTTCCTTTTCGCACTCTCTGTGGCACATCACGACTGCGCACGTGCGCTCGGCCGATGCCGAGATTATCTGCGCGTCGACCTCGCTCGCCTCCGGCGCGGCCTCGGCTATCGCCTCAAGAAGCGACTGAGCGTCATATTGCACCGGGAACGAGCCGACAAAGACCGCTGTTGATTCCGTGCCCTTGCATTTCATCGGGATATCGAGCTTCAGCCACGGTTCGAGCGCGTCCATCGCGGTGCGGCAGCGGACATTGTCCGCCGCATATTCGCGGATATCCGCCTCGAGCGAGTTTATCTTATAGCACTTGCGGAGAATCTCGTCCGCCTCGTCCGCTTTTTTAAGATACTCCGAAACCTCGAGCACTTTTCTGCCGCCGAACGACGACATGAGGCTCTGTATAAGCCCCTTTTTCTGCGGGGCGTACTTGTTGAGCGTTTTCTGCGCACTCTCCGCCGCCGCAAGGTACCGCTCGAAGGTCGAAACGGTGACGCCCGTTGACAGCTTGCAGAGAGCTTCGCTCTCTTCGCAGTCGGTCAGCTCGACAGTACCCATACGCTGAAGGCAGTCGATTATCTCCTTGCTCTGCTCAAGCGGAGCGAGCAGCTCGATGCACTTCATTTTAAGCTTTGCCAACCTGACACCTCCTGACTTTTCTGTAATTTATGAGCCGTTTCATCAGATAACCGTCTCCATGACCGCTTTGATTGCATCGGCTCTGTGCGTTTCTGCCGCGGCAAGCACTTCGCGCTTGCGCTCCTCGGCCGCCCTCCGGGCTTTCTCTTCGTTTGCACGCGCCTGTTCGCGTGCGCTTTCGATGATTTTCTCCGCTCTCTTTGCAGCCTCGGCCTTTTTTCTTGCGACCGCGCCCTCGCCCGCTTCGACCGCCGCATCGACGGTTATCTGCGCCTGCTCGTGCGCCGCTTTCTGCGCCTCTCTGTCCGAATTTTCGGCATCAAGCACTTTTGAAAGCATCTCGGACGCCATAGAAACACGCTCCTTTCGTCGGCGGATATATTTTCCGCCGCAATTTCTATTATTTTACCACAAAATTATGACTTAAAAATGAACACAAAGCATAAATAAATATTTTTTTATCTATAACGCCTGTATCTATATCCCCAACTCCCCCATTCTAAACAATAATTTTATCACAGTCCGCCGCACGTTTAAATACCCAACTTCCGCCCGCTGTCGCAAAGTTGCACAATCGGGCGCAAATGTCCAAAAGGTTGTAAACATCGGACGCATTTGTTATAATAAATCATACTCAAAACGGAGGAAAAAGCTATGACTGAAAAACTTTCGGCATTTGACCTTGAAACATTTATATCGAAGCTCGTTGACGCGCTGCCCAAATTCGTCGGAGCGGCAATAATAATCGCGCTCGGCTTCTGGGTCAGCGCCCTTATAGGCAAGCTGCTGATAAAGGGGCTGGAGCGAAAGGGCGTTGACGCGTCCATTCACTCGTTTCTTCGCAGCATAGTAGTTTGGGTGCTGAGATTTGCGGTCATACTCTCCGCTCTCTCTACCCTCGGCTTCAATCTCAACTCCTTCATAGCCGCCCTCGGCGCGGCGGGGCTGACTGCCGGAATGGGTCTGCAAAACAGTATCGCCCAATTTGCCAGCGGCATACAGATACTCGTCAACAAGCCTTTTAAAAGCGGCGACTTCGTTGAGCTCGAAAACATAAGCGGCCGCGTCCACGAGATAAAGCTGATGTATACGGTGTTTATAACCGTCGACAACAAGCGCGTCATTGTCCCTAATTCGCACATCACGAGCAACAATATTATCAACTACAATGCCGAGGGACGCCGCAGGCTCGATATGACCTTCTCCGTCTCCTATTCAGACGACATCGCCCTCGCAAAGCAGGTACTTTTGGCGCAGGCTCTCAAAAACGAGCTCATATACAAAAATCCCGAGCCCAATGTCGTAGTCAAGCAGCAGTCTGCAAGCAGCATGGATCTTCTGCTCATCGCGTGGTGCTCGTCCTCCGACTATCTGACCGCCTACTACAAAATGCAGGAGGAGGTCAAGCTCGCATTTGACGAAAACGGGATAAACATCCCGTTCAACCAGCTCGATGTCCACATTTCTAATTCGTAAATAACACAATTGTCAGAATGCACAAAAAACGCCACTGCTTGTCTGATAGATTTTCATCGAAAAAGTTCTTTTTAGCTACTAAACGGGCGCTTTTTATTATATAATGTAGATGAAGGATGTCGCACTCAACAGGAGTCGCCGCCACGGCAGGCGCCGACTTGCGGGTGCAAGACAGGAGACAATTTAATCTGCGGAGGGAATTATTATGTCAGAAGCTTTAACTGCACCGGATTTTACAACCATTCCTGTAGGACCGCTCGCGCTTATCGCACTGCCCGGCTGTGAGGAGCTGGCCGCAAAGATCGACGCCTACCTCAAAACTTGGCGTGAGATCCGCGAGAGCGAGCACAAAACGACCATCGCATTCTCAGGCTATCAGCGTGACTCATATCTCGTCAAAGCGGCATTCCCGCGCTTCGGTTCGGGCGAAGCGAAATGCCACATTCAGCAGTCCGTTCGCGGCTACGATATCTTTATCGTCTGCGATATGTTCAACTACGGCATGACCTACAAGATGTACGGCAGGGACAATATGATGAGCCCCGACGACCACTACGCAAACCTCAAGCGCGCCATAAGCGCCATAGGCGGCAAGGCAAGACGCATCACCGTTATCATGCCCATGCTCTACGAAGGAAGGCAGCACAGACGCTCGAGCAGAGAGTCGCTCGACTGCGCCATGGCTCTCCAGGAGCTGAGCGATCTCGGAGTTGACAACATCATCACCTTCGACGCACACGACGCAAGAGTTCAGAACGCCATACCGAATCACGGCTTTGAAAACATTCAGCCCGCATATCAGATGATAAAGGCACTCGTCAAGAACGTCACCGACCTCAAAATCGACAACGATCATCTGATGATAATTTCCCCCGATGAGGGCGGCATGAGCCGCTGCATCTATTATTCGACCGTCCTCGGCGTTGACCTCGGTATGTTCTACAAGAGACGCGACTACTCGGTAGTTATCGACGGAAGAAACCCGATAATCGCCCATGAGTTCCTCGGCGACAATGTTGAGGGCAAGGATGTCATTATAGTCGACGATATGATCTCCTCCGGAGATTCGATGATCGAAGTTGCCACAAAGCTCAAGGAGCTCAAGGCAAGAAGAATTTTCGTCTGCACCTGCTTCGGTCTGTTCTGCAACGGACTTGAGTCGTTTGACAAGGCATATGAAAACGGCCTTATCAGCAAAGTGTTCACCACGAACCTCATCTACAGAACCCCCGAGCTCAAGCAGCGCGAGTGGTATGTCGAGGTTGACCTGTCGAAATACATCTCCTATGTTATCGACACCTTGAACCACGACACCTCGGTCAGCAAGCTTCTCGACCCGAAGGACAGGATAAATAAGCTCCTTGTCGACAAAGGCTTTCGCACCGCAGAAGAAGTGAAATAAAAAACACAAAGGCCGTCCGAGCTGTCGGGCGGTCTTTTTATGCTCCGCGCCGTGCGCAGGCAGAAAAATATAAATAAAGCAAAAGCTGCAATCCGCGACCGAGCCGTGGATTGCAGCCTTTTTCTATTATTCTGCGCCGAAAGCGCCGTGGGCTTTATTTGCCGGCCTTGAGCTCCTTCATCATCTCGGCATAAGCCTTGACGAGGGTCGAAGCAACCGTTCTGCCGAAGGAGATTGTCTCCTGATAATGGTCGCCGAGCAGGTCGGAGCCGTCAAAGAAGATCATGCAGTAGTCATTGTCGGGCACGACGTATCCGCAGGCATCGTTCGCCTCGCCGAATACATAAAGCTCAACGTCTCTGCCCGCATAGTCGCTGACCATGCTGTTGAGCGACGGATAGCCGAAATCTTTGCCGCTGTAGGCATTCTCGGCGAGGCACGCGCCCTTTCCGTCAATGAGCTCGGGCGATACTTCGCCGGGCAGGAGCGCTACCTTTATATTCTTGCCTATCTCAAGATAGCCTATCTCCGTTGTGGTATAGAGAGTCTCGTTCTTATCGTAATAAATCTTGTTGCCGACGAGCTTCGCCTTGCCGACAGCCTCGATAACGGGATTGCTTATCTCGACCAAGACTTCCTTGTGTCTGATATTGAGTATGGGCTCGACTCTCGTCTCCTTGACGGGCTCCCAATTCTCATACCAGACGCTTATTTCGCTAAGCTTCTTCTGCTTCTCCTCGTCGGTGAGCTCCTCGTTATTTCTCATCGCCTCGGCGGCATCGGCATAGAACTTATCGTTCGTAAGCCAATCGCCGGCGCGCATGATTTCGTCCTTGGTCATAGTCAGGGCGACTACCATTCTGCCCAGCTCGTTACCGTAGCGGGTGGCCTCCTCGCTTCTGCGCACGGTGGCAACGCCGTCGTTCGTGACTCCGCGGGCGGAATAAATTCCGCACAGAGCGCCGTTAACGAACATAAAGTTCGTATTGTTGTTCTCCTTGCTGCTGATTATCTGCTCCATGTAGTAGGTATAATCGGCGGAGAGCTCCTTGCCGCTGCTCTTGTCGGTCTTGAGACCCGTGATATAGGGGTGAGCGGACATATTGACTATATAAGTCTCGGTGCTGCCGTCGTCGGGGACGAAGCGAAGTCTCGTGAGATTGTCAACAGCGTCGAAAACGCCGCGCTTGTCGTTGATATAATCCGTGCCGAGATGATCGAGAGTCGCCTCGTACATCTCACCGGACTTCATATTCCTGCACGCCTCGACTATAGTATCAGTGGTCTTTTCAAAGAGGAAATTCATATACTTCGGGTCGGTACCCGAGGCATATTCGCCCTTGCCGCTATAGGTGACGCCGATGTTTTTCGCAAGCTTGACGAAGAAGGGATTCCAAAGACCCTGCGTGTCGATGCAGCTGTGGCAATGAGTAGCAAAAACATTGACGGAAATTATATTCTCGCCCTTGAGCTCTTTTGCCACGCGGTCGCGTATCTGCTTGATGTCCTCGCTCGCAATGCCGATGCACTCGATAGTCGAGAAAACGACCTTGCCGCGTCCGTCGTCAAGCACGACTGTGCGAACCTTCATATCGTCGAGCACGGTCTCGACAGTGTTCGACGGGAAGTTCTGGAGCAGGTAGCCCGCCAGATAATAGTTGCCGTTGAGAACATCGTCGGGCACAAGGCTCGCCTGGCTGTAGCCGAGCTGCCACTTCGCGTCCTTTGATGCCTCGCTGACAAACTCCTTGCTGCCCCTGTAGAAGTTCTCGCTCTCGGGCTTATAGTCCTCAAGCTTGGTAAGTCCCCTCGGAAGAGGAACCATGTCCGCGATAAATCTGATTATCTTCGTAAAGACGCAGTCGAGATAAACCATGAGAATACTTGTCTTCTCTTTATCCGTCTCCATCTTCGCAAGAGCCGTAATGAGTCCCCACGGGGTGCTCACATCGTACTCCTTGCCGCCTATCAAAACCTTGAGCGGTTCGATTTTTGCCAGATTCTTGACCGCGCCGGCAGCGTCCTTGGCAACGGTAGAATTGAAGCCCTTTACCGAATCCGGGACATACTTGTCATAGTACTCATAGGCTTTCTTGGCGACTTCAATGCCGATTTTCACAAGTCCCGCGATAATCTGCGGAATTTCCGAGACCGAGACGTCAGTCGGTGCGGCATTCGCGCTCGCCGCGCTTGCGGTCGAAGCGAAGGAGCACGACATAATCATCGTCAGCGCCAGAACGACTGCGAGAATCGATTTGAGTGCTTTTTTCATCGTTTGTTTCTCCTTTATCTTTATTTTTTCAGACTGTATATCACAGGCGCGGATTCCACGCCTACGTTGCGAAGAACATATTCATAGCTCCATTTGCAGTCGCTTGTGCGCCACGCATCGGGGCCTATCCAGTGGCACTTTTTATCATAAAGATGAACTGTGCCGAACGCATTTCTGCGGTTTGTATAGAGCTTCACCGCTATCTCATGCCTGCCTGCCGAAAGCTCTTTAAGCTCCAGCTCGTACGGCGGGAAGATTATCTCCCCCGCGTGAGCGCCGTCAACGAATATCTCCGTCAGCGCTCCGTCGTAGTGCGGGACGGTGAGGCGGATATCCCCGCCGGGGCAGTCGACGCCGAAGCGGTAGGTCACACAGCCGCCGTAGAACGGCAAGCCCTGATTGACTATACTGCCGAATGCGAGCTTATCCGGGCGCTTTATAAGCTTTTTGAGCCTGCCGCGCACCTCAACTCCGAAGTCGCCGAGCAAATAGCACCATTCGACATTTGTGCGTTTGCCGAACGGGAGGACGATTTCGAGAATATTTTCCCCCTGCTCTATTCTCGGCAGGGCGACCGTTTTTACGGCTCTGTCAACATAGTAGCCGATAACGGTATTGTCAACCGCCTGACCGTTCAGCGTAATCTCCGCTTTCTCCGCGTCCTCAAGGGCGAGCGATACGCCGTCAAACGCGAGAGCGCTGTCTATCTTAAAGCGGAGCCTCACCTTATGCTCGGGCACAGGCTCATGTATGACCCACGGCTGCATCACCGCGCCGCTTCGAAGCGGGAAGCCGAGCTTTTCGCGGCAGATGTTATCGGCTCTGAGAAGCTCCTCCTCATGCTCGCTCAGCTCGTCGCCGTCAAGCGCGAATCGAGCCATATCAAGAAGCATGACATTCGGCTCGTCGAGCTCGTATTCAGTCTCATAGGGGACAAGGATTTCTTTATCCTCAAGCTTCTTCGGCTCGGCATACTGCCTCTCGGAGCGGCCGTTATAGAGCCTTAACAGCAGGCTGTCAAAGTCAAAGAGCCTCGCGCTTATCACGGTGTCGCCGTTGAGATAATCGAACTGCGCGGGCTTCAGCTCGCCGCTCAAGGTATCGTATATCACGGGCGAATATTCGCCCTTTACGGTTATTTTTATGTCGTCATGATTTGTTATATTGCAGTCGTACGGCTCGACTCCGTGCGCGACAAAGAGCCACAGGCTGTCCGTGTCCTCGCGCAGCTGATAAATAAGCCCGTCGGAGAGATAGCCGTCCTCGTCGCGGATGCAGACGGAGCGTTCGGAATCGAGCGCCGTCAGAAGCGACGCACGCTGATAGGGTATGTTCTCGCTGCTCGCAAAGAGCCTTGCGCCCCTGTCGGACGGCTGCGCGTTTTCGAGTGTCGGAGCTTCGCCGAGGAATATCACCCTTCCGCCGTCCGCTCTGAATTTTTCGAGTCTCTCGAGCGTTGACGAGCGCAGGGTTTCGCATCCGGGCACAACTATAACATCGTATTTCATCTCGCCGACTTTAAGCGGAGCATCCGCCTGCGGGCAGAGCTCGGGCAGGAGCGACTCGCTGATAAAATCAAAGTCTATGCTGCCGAAGATGAGCCACTTAGTGAGCTCTTGGAAATTTTTGTCCAGCTCCTCGCGGAAGAGTCCCGATTTGTCGTTGGGCCCCCAGTGAAGCCAAAAGCTCTCGACCGGGTGTATCACGCCGACCTTTACTATCGGCACGCCGCGGGTCATCGCCGTGGCAACTCTCGCAAAGTGATCCTCCACGCAGGAATATTTCTTATACCACGGTGACTGATAGCTTATCGAGGCGGGATAATCCCTCTTTGCCTCGCCCGCCATGGAGACCCACGACAGATGCGGCACGCGCACCGTAACGCCCAAAGCCGCCTGCCAATCGCCGTTTAGCTTATGTTCTCTGAAATCGAAATCCCAGTCGGTGACTCCGTAGAGCTCGGAGAGCACGCCCTCATAGCCGAACTGATGCGCAGCGGACTGCGCCTGCTTCGCGGTAGTGTACTCTTTCCACGAGCAGAGCATATCTATGCCGGGCAAATCGAACGAGCGGTAGGAGCGCATCGCCTCGCCCAGAGCGCCCGTCTGACTCTCGAGCGTGGGCTCATCCATCATATGACCCGTCAGCGCGATGCCGTTTTTGCGGCACCAGCCGCCGACAGTGTCGGCAAAGGCCGAGGAAAATCTCTCGGCGATATGGTCGTGATAGCGATATCGGGCAACGGAGGCTTTTCCGCCCGGCAGATCCCAGAATATCTCGGGCAGAAAATCCAAAATATCCTGAGAATATGTGTCAAAATATGTCTTTGCGAAATCGTCCGTCCACGGCATGATAAGGTCGTCCGTGTCGGTCGAATTGTTCATCAGCGATTTGTGCGTAAACTGCGGCTCGTCTGTGAATATCGCGGGGACGGTCTCGTCGAACTCGTCGCCGACAACCTCTTTATACCGCTCGTGGGTGACCTCAACAAAGCGCTCGACCGCATTTTTATCGAGCGTGTTGAGATACGCCTGACCGTTATACCACGGATTCGCGCCGCTTATCTCGAGATAGGCGTACCACTTCGTGCCCTCGGCGGAGTCCCCCTCGCCGATACGCTTGCCGCTCTTTAAATATCCGTCTGCGTCGAGCACTATGTCATAGCACGCGAGCAGTTTTCCGTCCTCAGAGCGCACGCCGCGCGACGTCGAGTCGTCGGTAAAACCGGCAGTACCGTTATACGGGTTGACGGTAAAAAGCAGGTGGCGGGAGCGGAAGCGCTTATCCTTTGTGACTATGCCGCCCGCCGCGCCCGAGGGCCATCTGTCCTCGTCATAGAGCCACGCGAGCATCTTTTCGTCCTTTGCCTTGTCGGTGCAGGCGCGGATGAGCTGCATAAACTCATCGCTCAGATATTCCGTATCCATGCCCGTTCTGACATGCATATGAAAGCCGCCGAAGCCCATCCGGTGAAACACGTCTATCTGCCGCAGAAGCTCTTTTTCCTCGAGCTTGCAGTTCCACGCCCAAAACGGCGCGGCGCGGTATTCGCTCGTCGGAGAGCGAAACAGTTCATCGGACAGGGTACTCATATAATTCTTTTTATAAAGCATATATTCCTCCCCAAAAAAATTTTGAACCCCTTTTGTATTGTATAATTATACCACAAAAAAGCCTGTCTGTTGTCACAAAAATAAGCCCCTAAAGCTGTACAATTTGACGAACGGCGAATCGAGAAAAAGGCAAAAATAAAATTCGCAGTAAGTTCCCCATGTTGGGCGTGGCTGTGCCGCCGACGGCGGCAGCGGGTCGTCGAGTCGCCGACCCCTGCATAATAGCAAAAGCCACGGTTCACGTTTTTCTGCGAACCGCGGCTCTGTTGTTTTGCTCTTTGCTCCGCGCCGAATGCGGCAGTCCGAAACCTTTTAAAATGGGACTGTCGGATTCGGATGCAGAAAGCGTTTTCTTTACCCCGAAGCTGTACAAGGGTACTGCGAGCGGGTAAAAAAACGCTTAAAAGAGCAAAAGCCACGGTTCACGTTTATCTGTGAACCGCGGCTATGTTGTTTTGCTCTTTGCTCTGCGCCGAATGCGGCAGTCCCTTATTCGGCTTTTTTGACTTCCTCTTTGTTGTTGTTCTTCTTCTTGGTGTTACCGAGCACAATGTTCGTGAAGATTCCGAGAAGAAGTGCGCAGGCGATGGAGGTTATCGTGACCTTGCCGAAGGAGACGGTCAGGCCGCCGATGCCGGCGATGAGGATGACGGAGACGACAAAGAGGTTTTTGTTATCTTCAAGGTCTATCTTCTGAATCATCTTCAGACCGCTGACGGCGATGAAGCCGTAGAGTGAGATGCACACGCCGCCCATGACGCAGGAGGGAATCGATGCAAGGAAGGTTGCAAAGGGTGAAAGGAAAGCGATGATTATCGCAAGCACTGCGGTGCAGACGATAGTTGCAACGGAGGCGTTGCCGGAGATAGCCACGCAGGCTATCGACTCGCCGTAGGTGGTGTTCGGTGCGCCGCCGAAGAATGCGCCGACCATCGAGCCGATACCGTCGCCGAGCAGGGTTCTGTGGAGGCCGGGATCAACGAGGAGATCTTTTTCAACGATGGAGGAGATGTTCTTGTGGTCGGCTATGTGCTCCGCGAAAACAACGAATGCAACAGGGACATAAGCCACCGCAACAGCCGCTATATAAGAGCCGCTGAGCTCGCCGAAGGCGCCGAATGCCTCAAAGAAGGTGAAATCGGGCACTGCAAAGAAGGTCTTGACTCCCACGCCGCCCGCAACGAGTGCGCTGAAGCCGCTGAAGTCGATAACTTTAAGAGCGTCGTTGTTTGTAGCTACACCGACAACTGTAAAGATTGCCGCAACCGCATAGCCGGTGACGATACCGATGATGAACGGGATAAGCTTAACCATCTTCTTGCCGAAGACGGAGCAGAACATGGTCACAAAGAGAGTGACAAGTCCGCAGGCAATGGCGACATAGACGCTTGCCGTAGGCTCGCCGCCCACTGTGTAGGAGCCCTTCTGCAGGTCGCCGATAGCGTTGCCGGCGAGGGAAAGTCCTATAATTGCGACTGTGGGTCCGATAACGGCGGCAGGCATGAGCCTGTTTATCCAGTTGACGCCGGAGATTTTAACCGCTATTGCGAGGACGACATAGACGAGACCCGCAAAAACAGCGCCGAGAATCAGTCCGAGAAAACCGAGCGCGACGGTTGTTGCGCCCGCGAAAGCGGCTGCCATTGAGCCGAGGAAAGCGAAAGAGGAGCCGAGGAAAACGGGGCTCTTGGCCTTCGTGAAGAGAACATATATAAGGGTGCCCGCGCCCGCTCCGAAGAGCGCCGCGACTGTGCTCATCTGCACATTGCCGCAGTCATATACACCCGAGGTTATCATGGGAACCGCGATGGTAGCCGCCATAATTGCAAGCAGCTGCTGGAACGCAAAGACGATAAGCTTGCCGAACTTCGGCTTGTCTTTGATACCGTAAATCAATTTCATACTTTTGACCTCCTCAAATTTTGCCTGTCTATACTCAACACAGTCACGGCGAGCCGCTTCTGCGTCAAAGTCTTATTTGCCGTATATCGAGACGCTTGTCTCATCGTCGAACGGCGGAATCTTCACGACGACAACCTCACTGCGCGAGGTCGGAACGTTCTTGCCCACATAGTCGGCGACTATGGGAAGCTCCCTGTGTCCCCTGTCGACGAGCGTTGCAAACTGTATCTTTGCGGGGCGGCCGAGGGAGATTATCGCGTCCATGGCGGCTCTCGCCGTTCTGCCGGTGTAGAGCACATCGTCAACCATAACGACCGTCTTTCCCTCAACGGAGAAATCAAGCTTGCCGGAGTTCACCTTGGGCTGGCTCGAGCTCTCGCTCAAATCGTCCCTGTAGAGCGTGATATCAAGGTAGCCCTTCTGCGTTTTTACGCCGAGGCTCTCTATTCTTGAGGCGAGGATATCGGCAAGCGGAGCGCCTCTGCGCATTATACCGACAAGGCATATCTCATCCGCGTCGCCGTTGCGCTCGATTATCTCGTGCGATATCCGCGCGAGGGCGCGGTTGACAGCAGCGCTGTCCATGATATAGGCCTTGAACTCCATCTTCTCACCCCGGGGCATAAAAAATACGACTCTGTCTCACCAACAAAATCGCACAAAAACACGCGGATATCCCCTATCCGCACTGAATATGACCATCTTGTCGGCATCTCTGTACCGCTCTTAAAGATTTTTTGCTGTGAATACTATATCACATTGTCACCGCGTTGTAAATACCCAAAGCTCACTTTTTCAACTTTTTTCGCAATCAGAGCTTACAAAAGTGTAAGAGGCTCGGGGCGTAATGTAAGACTTTATTATTGAGAAACCGGCCGCCGTTTGATATAATACAATCGACCGGAGGGATATAAATGAAAAGCAATAAAAGAAAAAACAGAAAGCTGCGCATTGCGCTCGGAATATGCATACCGCTCGCGCTTATTATCGCGGCAACGCTTACCGTTGTTGCAAAATACGGGCCTGACTTCGGCCTGTATCTCGTCCCGCCGTCGGCCGAGCGCTACGGCAAGGACGCTCTTGCAACCATAGGCAAAAACGGGATATATTCGGGAATCGACGAGTGGAAAAGCACTTACGAAGAATGTCTCGAGATGATAGAAAACGCCGAGAGCTATGAGGACACATACCCCGCGATTAAAAAGGCTCTTTCGGTTTGCGGCGGCAAGCACTCAATGCTCATGACAAAATCGGAGTCGCAGAGCACCTCCGACAGCTATGACGAGGTTCTGCCCACTGTCTCGCTAAACGGCGATATCGCGGTAATAAAGCTGCCCGATTTTCTCGGCACTGCCGAAGCCGGGCGGAAATATGCAAAGGTCGCCGAGGATTTTATCCACGAAAACCGCGATAAAATAAAGGGGGTTGTACTCGACCTGCGCGGCAACACCGGCGGCGACATGGGGCCGATGGCAACGGCTGTTTCATCGCTCCTGCCCGACGGCGAGCTGATGTACTACCACTACCGCAGCTACGATGTCCCCGTCACGCTGAAGGACGGAGTTATAAGCAACGCGGGCACGGGCGGCAAGAGCCTCTACCCCGACGAAAAGCTGAAGGTCCCTGTCGCCATACTCACAGACGACATGACTGCGAGCTCCGGCGAGGCGCTGACTCTCTGCTTCAGGGGGCTTGAAAACGTGAAAACTTTCGGCGCACCGACCGCCGGATACACGAGCGTCAATATTCTCTACAGTTTATACGACGGCGCGCAGATGTATCTGACCGTCGCGTTTGACAAGGCGCGCACAGGTGAGATATTCAAAGAGACTTCTATCGAGCCGGATGTCGCCACCGACTCCCCTCTTGAAGCGGCTCTTGAGTGGCTGAGAAGCTGAAAATAAAATACAGCACCCTCCGTAAAAGCGCGGAGGGTGCGTAATTTAACAAGGCGAAAGGATCGGCACATCTGCGCCGACCCTTTTTATTTTTTGATTATTTTGCTTTCTTGTCTTCCTTTTTCTTGTGGAAAAGAATCTTATCCACGGGGAAATAGAGGAAGAACTGGAGAGCTGAGCAGACAGCGGTAGCTATAGTGAGCGAAAGGCCGCTGTTCAGATGGAACTTCGAGGTGCAGAACTCGAAAACTACGGGGTTGAACCACGCAGAGAAGCAAACGAGAGCAAGGGTGAAGATTATGTATATGGGCAGAGTAATAGCGGTGTTGGAGCCCGAGTTGAAAGTCTTTTCCTTGTTGATGAAGAATGCGACTATCTGCGCCAGAAGGTTCGAAACGTTGAATGCAATGAAGAGCGCAAGTCCGCAGCGCTGACCCTCGATGACCGGATAGTCAAAGACGAACCAGTGGAATGCCTGCGTGCTCAGAGCCTTGATCGCGGGGATGTTGTAAAGAATTGCGAGAGATGCAACCTGGACAATGCAGGCACCGAGGCTGACAACGATAAATTTGACGAACTGCCAAAGTGTATTGATACCGGAGCCCTTTCCCTCTGCGGCCTTGTCGATTTTGTTTAATTTACCCATTTAGTTCACTCCTGTGATAAAAATTTCAATTAATTCTATCATAACGGACGGCATAAATCAATAAATCAGCCGTAATTTTTAAGCAAAGATTGTCAAAAAGGCGAATCAAAGCATTTGAAAGCAAAAAAGATCCCGTAGGAAAACCTACGGGATCAAGAAGCGTCAATTACTCGATAATCTCGATAACAACGCCCGAGCCGACGGTACGGCCGCCTTCACGGATAGCGAAGCGGAGACCCTCTTCGATAGCGATGGGAGCGATAAGCTCAACAGTCATATCGATGTTATCGCCGGGCATGCACATCTCAACGCCTGCGGGCAGGGAGATGATGCCGGTAACGTCAGTAGTTCTGAAATAGAACTGAGGACGATAGTTGTTGAAGAACGGAGTGTGACGGCCGCCCTCGTCCTTAGTAAGGACGTAAACCTGACCGACAAACTTGGTGTGGGGATGAATGGTGCCGGGCTTAGCAAGAACCTGACCGCGCTCGATATCGGTTCTCTGAACACCGCGAAGAAGAGCGCCGATGTTGTCGCCGGCCTCAGCGTAATCGAGGGTCTTGCGGAACATCTCGATTCCGGTGCAGACGGTCTTACCCTTTTCTTCCTTGAGACCAACGATCTCAAGCTCGTCGCCGGTTCTCAGCTGTCCACGCTCAACTCTGCCGGTAGCAACGGTGCCGCGGCCGGTGATGGTGAAGACATCCTCAACAGGCATAAGGAAAGGCAGGTCAGCCTTACGGTCGGGAGTGGGGATATAGGTGTCAACAGCGTTCATGAGCTCCCAGATGCAAGCAAGCTCGGGGGCGTCAGGATCGTTGCCGCTGTACTCAAGAGCCTTAAGAGCGGAGCCCTTGATGATCGGGGTGTCGTCGCCGGGGAAGCCGTACTCGTTAAGAGTATCGCGGATCTCCATCTCGACAAGCTCAAGGAGCTCGGGATCGTCAACCTGGTCAACCTTGTTCATGAAAACGATGATATAAGGCACGCCGACCTGACGGGCAAGGAGAAGGTGCTCCTTGGTCTGAGCCATGGGGCCGTCGGTAGCAGCTATAACAAGGATAGCGCCGTCCATCTGAGCAGCACCGGTGATCATGTTCTTGATATAGTCAGCATGGCCGGGGCAGTCAACATGAGCATAGTGACGGGTAGCAGTCTCATACTCAACGTGAGCGGTGTTGATTGTGATACCACGCTCTCTCTCTTCGGGAGCCTTATCGATGTTAGCGTAATCAACAAACTCGGCCTCGCCCTTCATAGCGAGAGTCTTGGTGATAGCAGCGGTAAGAGTGGTCTTGCCGTGGTCGACGTGACCAATGGTACCAATGTTTACATGGGGCTTAGTTCTTTCGAATTTAGCTTTTGCCATTTGGAATTTCCTCCCTTTGATTGGTTAAATAATTGTCTATGCATCTGCATAAAACTATTCTATCAATTTACACCTGAAAATTCAAGTGCTTTTTAAAAATTACTTGTCGTTGACGACGGCCTCGGCAATGGACTTCGGAACCTCGGCGTAGTGGCTGGGCTCCATGACATACTGGCCGCGTCCCTGCGTCTTGGAACGAAGGGTGGTTGCGTAGCCGAACATATTCGACAGCGGGATGAATGCATTTATCTGCACCGCACCCGTGCGCATCTCGGTGCCTTCGATCTGTCCGCGGCGGGCGTTGACATCGCCGATAACATCGCCCATATAGTCCTCGGGGACAATAATGGCAACCTTCATGATGGGCTCCATAAGCACAGGAGCCGCCTTCTTCATCGCATCCTTGAACGCCATGGAACCGGCAATCTTGAACGCCATTTCGGAGGAGTCGACCTCGTGATAAGATCCGTCATAAAGAGTGACCTTGACATCGACAACGTTGAAGCCTGCGAGAACGCCCGACTGCATTGCGCCCTTGATACCGGCCTCTGCGGGTCCGATATACTCCTTCGGGATAGCTCCGCCGACGACCTCGTTGACGAACTCATAGCCCTTCTCGGGGTTGGGCTCGATGCGGATCTTGACGTGACCGTACTGTCCGCGGCCGCCCGACTGACGCGAATACTTGGTATCGCTCTCTGCGGGTTTGGTAATAGTCTCACGGTATGCAACCTGAGGCTTACCGACATTGGCCTCGACCTTGAACTCACGAAGAAGTCTGTCAACGATTATTTCAAGGTGAAGCTCGCCCATGCCGGCGATGATGGTCTGACCCGTCTCTTCATCGGTGTAGCACTTGAAGGTCGGATCCTCTTCGGCGAGCTTTGCAAGCGCGATAGCCATCTTCTCCTGGCCTGCCTTGGTCTTGGGCTCGATAGCGACCCTGATAACGGGATCGGGGAACTCCATGGACTCAAGGATGATGGGAGCCTTGGCATCGCAGAGCGTGTCGCCTGTGGTGGTGTTCTTCAGACCGATTGTAGAAGCGATATCTCCGGCATAGACGCAGTCGATATCCTTTCTGTGGTTAGAATGCATTTCAAGTATTCTTCCCAGACGCTCGTTGCAATCCTTGGTAGCATTGTAAACAGTGCTGCCGGTGTTGATTTTACCCGAATAAACTCTGAAGAAGCAGAGCTTACCGACGAAGGGATCGGTCGCTATTTTGAAAGCGAGAGCCGAGAAAGGCTCGGAGTCCGAAGAATGGCGGAACTCCTCTTCACCGGTGTTGGGGTTAGTGCCCTTTATCGACGGGATATCCGTCGGGGCGGGCATATAATCAACAATAGCGTCAAGCAGCTGCTGAACACCCTTGTTGCGGTAAGAAGTACCGCAGCATACGGGAACCATCCTATTTGCGATAGTAGACTTGCGGATGCAGGTCTTTATCTCATCAATTGTGAGCTCCTCGCCGCCGAGATACTTCTCGAGCAGCTCGTCATCCTGTTCGGCGACGTGCTCAACGAGCTCATCGTGGTACTTCTGAGCAAGTTCCTTCATGTTCTCGGGAATCTCCTCGACTCTTACGTCGAGACCCTTGTCGTCATAGTAGACATCAGCCTGCATCTGAACAAGGTCGACAATTCCCTTGAAGTCTGCTTCAGCACCTATGGGGAGCTGGATCGGAACTGCGTTACACTTCAGGCGCTCCTTCATCATGTCGATAACATTATAGAAATCAGCTCCCATAATGTCCATCTTATTGACATAGACCATTCTCGGAACCTGGTACTTGTCCGCCTGTCTCCAGACAGTTTCGGACTGAGGCTCAACGCCGCCCTTTGCGCAAAGAACGGTAACCGAACCGTCCAGAACACGCAGAGAACGCTCAACCTCAACGGTAAAGTCCACGTGACCGGGAGTGTCGATGATGTTGATTCGGTGGTTCTTCCAGAAGCAGGTAGTCGCAGCGGAGGTGATTGTTATACCTCTCTCCTGCTCCTGCTCCATCCAGTCCATTGTCGCGGCACCATCGTGAGTCTCGCCTATTTTATGAGTTTTTCCCGTATAGAACAGGATACGCTCAGTTGTTGTTGTTTTTCCGGCGTCAATATGCGCCATAATACCAATGTTTCTGGTCATTTCAAGAGAAACCTGTCTTGGCATAACAACCTCCGAATAAAAGTAGAATTAAAATCGCGGTTAAGCGCAGATTACCATGGGAAGCGGAATCTCCAAGCCCGTGATACGTGGATTGGGATTTAACCGTGTGGTCGTAGTAAAT
>ENA-ORCN01000767-ORCN01000767.1-human-gut-metagenome-genome-assembly--contig:-NODE-767-length-25486-cov-20.393797_pt1 | contig 25486 bp, 20 predicted proteins | sample MGYA00242984_ERZ507984 | MGnify/ENA primary metagenome ERZ507984 (study PRJEB26167, sample SAMN06115395) | human gut metagenome | host: Homo sapiens | place: China:Hubei | collected 2016-05-19... | reverse complement strand
GTGGCGAGGCGTGTCGAAAAGCATGTTTACATGCTTTTTGACTGAGGATAGAATCTACTATTATGCAGTAAAGTTGGTAGCGGTAACTTTTAAACGAAGTATTTCTGCAGGGAGCATTTTTGGAGGGATAGATAGCCATGCTTGAAGGAGCGTTGCGACGCGCAAGCATGTGTGATACTTATTAATTAGCCGCAGGCCTGGCTGCCCAGCCGCCACGTCTAAAGGAGCTATGCGACGCATAGACGTGTAAGCGGCGAGGCGTATCGACGAGCTGATGTAATCAGCTTGTCGATTGAGGATAGATTCTACAATTATGGAATCAAGTCGGCGGCGGCAACTTCGTAATGAAGTATTGCTACAGGGAGTATTTTTGGAGGGATAGATAGCCATGCTTGAAGGAGCAAAGCGACGCGTAAGCATGTTTCAGGCTTTCTACCATGCTTTCTCTATTCGCGAGGAGCATATCGTTTCAGTCAGCAGCAATTTTCCTGTGCCCAAAGGGCACAACGCAAATTTCGCATGGAAGCAGGACGAAACTTCGGTAAAATTTGTCAGAAGTTAACATTTTGTTACATACCCTTGTTTCTCTGCTTCCGGATGCTCATTTGCTAAAATTGCTATTCCTTGCACGATATTACCCCTCGCTCAATTTACCAGAGTTTTATGTGTGACTGTCAATCAGCATGAGCATGATAGATGCGCCCGCAGATGATTCCAGACACTCATTTGCTAAAATTGCTATTCCTTGCACGATATACCCATCGCTCAATTTACTTGCCTTCTTATCAATCAGCGTTGTTCTGCAGACTCGCTTCTTGGATGCGCGAATAAAGAATATATGCGCCTGCTCTGTAAGCCTCGAAATTTGTCAACTGTGAATAGACATTAAAGCAATATAAACCAGTGTTAAAGTGCCCTGTTTTGCACTTATTTACACAACAATGTATAATTTTTAACAATTTGTCAGCGATTTTTTATAATACACTTGCTTTTAGTTACGTAATCATGATATAATTTTTTCGGACTTTTTAGAAAAAAATTATGGAGTGATTAATTAGATGAGAAAAAACAATTACTTATTTTTGGCGATACTGCTTGTTATCATGGCTGGCCTATTTTATATAAGCGGACAGCATCCTAACACTGTTGATCCTGAAACCTATAAGCCTGCCGTATATTCGACTATCGGCGCTTTGCTGCCTCCGGTTATCGCAATTGCTTTGGCCTTGATTACTAAGGAAGTATATTCTTCTTTGTTCGTAGGTATCGCAATCGGTGCACTGTTATATTCCAACGGTAATCTTGAGCTTGGTTTAAATACTATGCTCTACAATGAAAACGGCGGCATGATTACCAAGCTGTCGGATAGCGGTAACGTTGGTATTATGGTATTTTTGGTTATTCTTGGTATCATGGTAGCTCTTATGAACAAGGTTGGCGGCAGTGCTGCCTTCGGTCAGTGGGCTTCTAAAAATATCAAGACCCGCGTTGGTGCGCAGCTCGCGACCATTGCATTGGGTGTACTTATTTTTGTCGATGACTATTTCAACTGTCTGACGGTTGGTTCCGTAATGCGTCCTGTTACCGACAGACATCAGGTTAGCCGTGCAAAGCTGGCATATCTTATTGACGCAACTGCTGCGCCGATTTGTATTATTGCGCCGGTTTCCAGCTGGGCTGCAGCTGTAACCTCATCAGTACCTAAAGGCTCTGATATTAACGGCTTTAACATGTTCCTGCAGACTATTCCTTATAACTTCTACGCAATTACTACCTTATCTATGATGCTTCTTTTGACCATCATGAAATTTGATTTCGGCAGCATGAAGGTTCATGAGGATAACGCAAATAAGGGTGATCTGTTTACTACTGCTGCTCGTCCGTATGGTGATGATGATGACAATACCGATAAGCCTAACGGTGCGGTTATTGACCTTGTACTGCCTGTAATTGTACTTATTATCTGCTGTATTATCGGTATGATTTATAGCGGTGGCTTCTTCACAGGCGAAAGCTTTGTTGATGCTTTTGCAGGTGCTGACGCTCCTAAAGGCCTGGTGCTCGGCAGCATGGCAACCTTCTTCTTTACCTTCTGCTTCTACATGGTACGCAACGTAATGACCTTTAAGGAATTTACTGAGTGTATTCCTGCTGGCTTCAGAGCAATGGTTGCGCCGATTATGATTCTGACCATGGCTTGGACTCTGTCCGGTATGACCGGTCTTTTGGGTGCAAAGTTCTATGTGCATGATCTTGTTGCAAACTCTGCTGGTATCTTGAAAATGTTCCTGCCGACAATTATCTTTGTTGTTGCTATGTTCCTTGCGTTCTCTACAGGTACCAGCTGGGGTACCTTCTCTATTCTGATTCCTGTTGTTTGCAACGTTTTCGGTTCCGGCGATACCTATGAAATGCTGATTATCTCTATTGCTGCCTGCCTGAGCGGCGCGGTATGCGGTGACCACTGCTCGCCTATCAGCGATACAACAATTATGGCATCCGCAGGCGCGCATTCCGACCACGTTAACCACGTTTCCACACAGCTGCCCTATGCTTTGACTGCAGCTGCTGTGTCCGTTGCCGGCTATCTGATTGCCGGCGGTATTGCGTACTTTACGGAAAGCTCCTTGGCGCTGATTGCTTTGCCTATTACGCTGTGCTTATTATTTGTAACATTGCTGGTTATGCGTACTTATATGCGTAAACAGACTGCTTAAATGAAATATTTTATGAGCGAAAAGCTGATACAGAAATGTATCGGCTTTTTGTATGTTAAGCATTGCTTATCATATGCGTTATATTATGCCTTATAACTATAACCGGGCATAGAAAATATCAATTTGCTATTGCCTAAATTTAGTATTATAATATCTATCACTAGCTAAAAGAAAGAGAAGGTATTGAAGATATGCGGACAAGCATGGACATGCTTAATGGTTCCTTATGGGATAAAATATTTAAATTTTCTATGCCGGTAGCTGCAACAGCTATCTTAGAGCAGTTTTTTACTGCTACAGACGTAGTAATTGCCGGCAACTTTGCTAACAGCGACAGAACAGCGGCAATGGCTGCCGTAGGAACAGATTTGCCGATTATCGGTATGATTATTTTTCTGTTTTTAGGCTTGGCTTTAGGCTCCAATGTTGTCATTGCACAGTCTATCGGCAGGCGTGATACGGAAGGTGTAAAAAAGGCAGTGCATACTGCTGTAGTGCTTTCGCTGATTATAGGTATTGCGGTAGCTGTTTTTGCGCAGTTTGCTGTTGTGCCGATTTTAGGTTTGCTGGAAATTCCGGCAGAAGTTTTACCTTCAGCTGTGATGTACCTCAGAATATATTTTTTAGGTATGCCGATTATTTTGCTGTACAATTTTGAAGCGGCTATTTTCCGCAGTATCGGTGAAACGCAAAAACCGTTGATGGCGCTTATTGCAGCCAGCCTGGTTAATATTGTGCTGGATTTATGCTTTGTCTGCGTATGCAAGCTGGATGTTACTGGTGTAGCTATTGCTACAGTGTTGGCTAACGCGGTTTCTGCTTTGATTCTGCTCCGCTTATTGCTGAAAACAGATTCTATAATTAAGTTGGAATGGAATAAGCTGCACCTTGATATGCCTACGATGAAAGAAATTGTAAGCATCGGCTTGCCTGCAGGCATCCAAGGCGCAGTTTTCAGCCTGGCTAATGTTGTTATTCAGGGTGCTATCAACAGCTTGGGCACAGAGGTCATTGCAGCCTCCAGTGCTTCGCTGATTCTGGAGATGGTAGCGTTCAGTATCTTCAGCTCCTTTACACAGGCGTGTACGACCTTTGTCGGGCAGAATTATGGCGCCAGACAGATGGCCCGGTGCCGTGTGATTTTACGCTTATGCCTGCTGGAGGATGTTATCTGTACGGGCTTTTGTATGCTTATCGTATTTCTCTTCGGTGACAGGCTTATTGCGCTCATCAACGACGACAGCGAGGTTATCAGGCTTGGTTATATCAGGGCTTCTATTGTATTCTGTGCCTACATTTTCAGCCTTTCGTATGATGTGATGTCCGGTTATCTGCGTGGCTTCGGCATATCGTTTTTACCGTCGCTGCTTACAATTTTAGGTGTCTGTGGTGTACGCTTTTTATGGGTTGCCTTTGTTTTCCCGGTGTATCATGATTTCCGTACCTTAATGTATGTTTATCCTGTAAGCATGGGTGTTACCGCTGTGCTGATTTTTGCTGCGCTGATGTGGTGCAGACCGTCTAAAAGATTTGCGTAAATAATTTTCGAAGTGTTTTTTGGAGCAAAATACTGTTGTAAGTGAATATATTACTGATATAAAAAGCAATACTGCTCATTATAATATGCCGGTACGCAAATGTGCCGGCTTTTTTGTACGCTAAAGCATAAGATATAAAGTCTTGCGGGGGGGGTACAAATGTGCTACAATGCTAACGATGATTATTAAAAGGATGGGATTATGTGTTTAGTAGCGCTTTGAAAAAAGAAATAAGGACGATAGTTATTACTTCTGTTATTGTGTATTGTATTTTAATGTTATTTGCTTGCGGCATATCTGGTGATTATACATTAAGACACTCTAACGGGATTATTTTAAGTTCGGTTGGTATTGCCTTAGCCAGTAAAGTTTATATAGAACGTAAAGTATATTTTTGTCAAATTTCCTTACTATTTTTATTGGCAAACAGTATATTTTTAATAAAGTTGGTATTAGGTAATTTTATAGGTCTAAGCAGTGTAAAAAATTATGCAAATTTTTCAATAGCGTTGCTTAATTTAGCGTTATTGTTGCCAATGCTTTTTGAGAAACATGTAATACGCAGTGTACTTAGGTTTATCTTTTTAGCCGTTATTTTATTACCGGTATTTGTTATTTTGGGATACTATTCGGTTACCAGTACTGTATTTGCTCCGGATACTCTTTTGGCAATTGCTCAGACTAATATTCAGGAAGCTATAGAGTATGCAAAAGACAATTTTTCCTGTAAAACAATTTTCTTAATTATACTGGCAAATGCTTCTGTATTTTTCGTTGCAATAAAAAATACGCAAAAAATATTGTGGAATAAGTATAATCTATTTCTAGTGTTATTCTGTATTACTGCTTGTTTAGTAGGTGTGTATAAGTATAGGGATAATATTATTACAGATATACCTAAACAGGCATCTAAGACATTAGCTCAATACAAGAATTTTTCAAAGGAAAGAACTGATCGCAAGGATAATATGTCTAAACTGCTTTTGTCACATAAACCGGAAGCGGGCGTCTACGTATTGGTTATAGGTGAATCGCAAAACAGAGCGCATATGCAAGCTTATAATTATCATCGGGCAACTACACCGTGGTTGGACAGTATGAAAAATGATAAAAACATGTTGCTGTTCACCAAGGCATATTCGTGTCATACGCATACTGTGCCTACTTTGTTATACGCATTGACTGCGAAAAATCAATACAATAATATTGCTGTAAAAAATGCGGTAAGCGTATTAGAAGTTGCGGAAGCGGCAGGCTTTGAAACTGTCTGGCTGAGTAATCAGGTTAAATATAGTGCTTGGGATACTCCAGTTACAAGCATTGCTAGTGAAGCTAATCAACAAAAATGGATAAACAGTACTCTTGGTGAAAGTACAAATACAGATTATTTTGATGGTAAGCTTATCGAAGAGCTTGAAAAAATAAAAATAACTGACAAAATGTTGATAGTTATGCATCTTATGGGCAATCATGGTTCTTATGAACAAAGATATCCGAAAGCATTTGAAAAATATGATGGAAAAAATACCATTGATAAATATGACAACAGTATTATTTATAACGATTATGTGATGAGTCAGGTTTATAAAAGAGCCAGAAAGATTCCAAATTTCAAAGGATTAGTTTATTGTTCTGACCATGCTGATGCTATAGATAAAAATTTATCGCATGATGCTGCTCAATTTGATTTTGATATGACTCACATACCTCTATATATATACTTATCAGATTCATATATCCAAAATAATTCAGCTAAATATAAGAGTTTGGAAAAACAAAAAAACAAGCTGTTTACTAATGATTTGTTATTTAATCTTATGCTGGGCGTTTTAGGCATAAATTTGAATAATATTTATGAACCTAATAATGATCCGACAGCAGACACGTTTGATAATAATAAAGAACGCTTTAAGACGTTATATGGGAAAAAGTATATTTGTGAGGAAAAATTGTGATACAAAAAACCGGTACGCAAATGTGCCGGCTTTTTTGTGCGCTAATGCTAACTTTATTGTTTATCCGGTTGGAATTTCAGTATATTTTTGTTATAATGAGTAAAGAGGATTCAAAGGAGGAAGGGCCATGAAAATAGAATTTACAAAAATGCATGGTGCTGGTAATGATTATGTCTATGTAGACTGCACCAAGGAGATGCTGCCGAACCCGGGCGCTATTTCCGAATATGTAAGTCATAGACGCTTTGGTATTGGCAGTGACGGTCTTATCTGCGTTTGCAAATCTGACGTTGCTGACTTCAAAATGCGTATGTTCAACGCTGACCGCAGCGAAGGCAAGATGTGCGGTAACGGCGTGCGCTGCGTAGCTAAATTTGTGCATGACAAAGGTCTGACCGATAAAACTACTATTACGCTGGAAACACTTTCCGGTGTAAAGGAAATTGAAATGGTTGTCGAAAACGGCGAGGTTGTAGGTGCAAAGGTAGATATGGGCAAACCTGTTTTCCGTGCTACCGAAATTCCGATGAACTGCGACCATTATATTTTTGTTGACCAGGCAATTGTTTTGAATGATAATCATGACGATGTAACCAAAGAAAAGGTTTTCTATAACGGTACGGCAATTTCTATGGGCAATCCGCATTTTGTTACCTTTGTGGATGATGTGGACAGCCTGAATCTGGAGGAGCTGGGACCGCAATTTGAACATCATAAGCTGTTCCCGGAAGGCGTGAATACTGAGTTTGTACAGGTTCTTGACAAGAACACTGTTAAGTTCCGCGTATGGGAGCGTGGCAGCGGCGAAACCTGGGCCTGCGGCACCGGTGCGAGCGCTGTTACCGTAGCCTGCATTATGCTGAATAAAGCAGGCAAGAAGGGCGAACCGCTCAATGTACATTGCAAAGGCGGTCTGCTCAAGGTTACGCATGAGCTGAATGACCATGTTACCCTGGAGGGCAACGCAGTCGCAGTATTTGACGGCGTAATTGATATTCCTGAGAGTGTTATTAACGAGTAAACAAATTGCTTGAACTACTGGCTGCAGGTATCGCAATGCTTGCAGCTAGTAATTTTTCAGGCGTTTGCTATAAATTTAAAATGATTTTAATAATGGGGGTTTTTCAATGGCATTTGTAAACGAAAACTATTGTAACTTAAAAGAAAGCTTTCTTTTTGCTGATATTGCGCACAAGGTAAGCGCTTATGCTGAGGCACATCCGGACAAAAAGATTATCCGCTTGGGCATTGGTGACGTTACCCTGCCGCTGGCAAAATGTGTTGTTGATGCAATGGCGAAGGCTGTAGCAGAAATGGGCGTACAGTCTACCTTCCGCGGCTATGGTCCTGAACAGGGCTATGATTTTCTGCATGCAGCACTGGTAAAATATTATGCTTCCTTCGGCGTTACCCTGGAAAGCGATGAAATTTTCATCAGCGACGGTGCAAAGAGCGATTGCGCTAATATCACCGATATTTTCAGCAATGCAAACACTATCCTGATTCCTGATCCGGTATACCCTGTATATCTGGATACCAACATTATGTGCGGCCGTCACATTATTTATATGGAAGGCAAGCCGGAAAATGATTTTCTGCCGATGCCGGACGAAAATGTTAAGGCTGACGTAATTTATCTGTGCTCTCCGAACAACCCGACCGGTTCTGCTTATACCAAAGAGCAGCTGGAGCAATGGGTTGCTTATGCACTGAAAAATGATGCTGTTATTCTGTATGATGCTGCTTATGAAGCATATGTAACTGATCCGGCAATTCCGCGCAGCATTTTCGTTATCGAGGATGCCAAAAAATGCGCTATCGAGCTGTGCTCTCTGTCCAAGACTGCCGGCTTTACCGGTACCCGTTGCGGTTACACCGTTGTTCCTCATGCACTGGTTCGTAAAACCGAAAGCGGCAAGGAAATGGAACTGAACAAAATGTGGCTGCGTCGTCAGACTACTAAGTTCAACGGTGTTCCTTACATTATCCAACGCGGTGCAGAGGCTGTGTTTAGCGAAGAAGGCATTAAACAATGCCGCGAAAGCATTGCCTACTATCAGGAAAATGCACGTATTATCATGGAAGGCTTTGATAAGGTTGGCATTAAATATTATGGCGGCGTACATTCTCCGTACATCTGGCTGCAATGCCCGAACGGCATGAGCTCCTGGGAATTCTTTGACTTCCTGCTGGAAAAACTGCAGGTTGTAGGTACTCCTGGCGCAGGCTTCGGCAAAATGGGCGAAGGCTTCTTCCGCCTGACTGCTTTCGGCAGCCGTGAAAATACCATCGAAGCTATGGAACGTATTATTAACGGACTGAAAAAATAAGCTTAAGTATTTCAAGCCGTACTTTTTCTTGCGGGAGATAGTACGGCTTTTATGCAGTTATACTCGTGTATACATTATATCTGTGCTTGAACGCTTGCTTTTTTGACAGTAATATAGTAAAGTATAACGTAACTTAGTAGATAATTTCACAATGAAAGGTGTGTTTTTGATGAACTTGAAGAAATTTTTGAAAGCTGCTCTGTGCGGCGCTATGGTTGTTGCAATGGCTGTTACCGCGGGCTGTGGCGGTGGCGATAAAAAAGCTGACAGCGGCAAGAAGGTATTGAAGGTTGGTATGGAATGCGCATACGCTCCATACAACTGGTCCCAACCGTCTGCTGACGGCGGCGCTGTAAAAATTGCCGGTTCTAACGAATATGCTTACGGCTATGACGTTATGATTGCTAAAAAATTAGCTGATTCCATGGGCGCTGACCTGGAAATCCATAAAATCGAATGGGATGGCCTGGCTCCTGCAGTAGTAAGCGGCAAAATTGATGCTGCTATTGCCGGTATGTCCATTACCTCCAAACGTAAAGAGTCCGTTGATTTCACTAAACCTTACTACTATGCAACTGTAGTAGCACTGGTTAAAAAGGATTCTCCGCAAGCTCAGGCTAAGAGCGTTGCCGACCTCAAAGGCTCTATTGCTACCTCTCAGCTGAATACCATCTGGTATGACCAGATTGACCAGGTTCCTGACGTTAAAAAGCTGCCTGCTATCGACAACGTTCCCGGCATGATTGTTGCTCTGAAATCTGGCAAATGCAACCTGATCGTAACCGATATCCCGACTGCTAAGGCTGCTGCTTTTGCTAACCCCGAACTGACCATGGTAACCTTCCCTGAAGGTCAAGGCTTCAAAACTTCTAAAGAAGATGTTGAAATCGGTATTGCTATTAAAAAAGGCAACAAGGAACTGGCAGACGCTATGAACAAGGTTCTGGGCGGTATGACCGATGCTGACTTCAATAAGATTATGGATGAAGCTATTAAGAAACAGCCTTTGGCAAAATAAGCTGTATAAGAATGGAATAGCTGCGTTGCAATAACGAGTTACGCCATTTGCAAGGGGCGGCGGTTGTCGCCCCTTTTTGTATTAAATTAAGGTGGTGTATGTAATGCCGGAAACATTTTTTGGCTGGGTAGTCTACCTGCTGCAGCAATATGGCTCTGTCCTGCTGAAGGGCGCGGTCGTTACTCTGCTGTTGGCAATAGTAGGCACATTTGTTGGCTGTATTATCGGCCTTATTGTTGGTGTTATTCAAACAATTCCTTTAGAGGATAACGACAGCAAGGTTAAGAGAACTTTGGTGCGCTGTTTGCAGCGCTTATTAGACGCTTACGTAGAGGTATTTCGCGGTACACCTATGATTGTACAGGCTATGGTTGTTTATTACGGTGCAATGAGCCTGTTTGATATCGATATGTCTCCGCTGTTTGCCGGCTTTTTAGTTGTTTCTATCAATACCGGTGCATATATGGCAGAAACTGTGCGTGGCGGTATTGAATCTGTTGATCCGGGACAAAAGGAAGCAGCAATTGCTATCGGTATGGACCATATTCAGACCATGCGCTGCGTTATTCTGCCGCAGGCTCTGCGCAACGTTATGCCGCAGCTGGGCAACAACCTGATTATTAATATCAAGGATACCTCTGTATTGAATGTCATCTCCGTAACAGAGCTGTATTTTGCTTCCAAGTCTGCCGCAGGCGTGTACTACAAATACTTTGAAATTTTCTTCATTACCTGCGTAATTTACTTTATTATGACCTTTACCGCTTCCCGCCTGCTGCGCTGGTTGGAAAGCAAGATGGATGGCCCTAAGGATTATCAGCTGGTTACCTATGACCCGATGATGGATCCTTGCGGTGATATTCCTCTGCCTACTAAGAAGCCGAAAGGACGGTACTAAGCTATGGAAAAGGAACTTTTGTTATCAGTCCATGATTTAAAGAAAAGCTTTGGCGAGCGTGAAATTTTAAAGGGCATCAGCTTTGATGTCCGTCGCGGTGATGTTGTCTGCATCATCGGTCCTTCCGGCAGCGGCAAGTCTACGCTCATCCGCTGCGTGAACTATTTGGAGCATCCGACTGCCGGCACCATTGATTACCGTGGTACGGATGTCAACGAAGCTTTCAAAAAGCTCACTATGTATCGTACTAAGGTAGGCATGGTGTTCCAATCCTTTAACCTGTTTAACAATATGACTGTTCTGGAAAACTGCATGGTAGGTCAGGTTAAGGTTCTTGGCAAAAGCAAGGATGAAGCTCGCACAACTGCGCTGAAATATCTGAAGCATGTTGGTATGGACACTTATGTAAATGCGAAACCGCATCAGCTGAGCGGCGGTCAAAAGCAGCGTGTGGCAATCGCACGTGCGCTGGCGCTGGAGCCGGAGGTTCTTTTGATGGACGAGCCGACAAGCGCATTGGACCCGGAAATGGTTGGCGAGGTTCTGCGCGTTATCCGCGACCTGGCTAAGGAAGGCCTGACGATGGTTATCGTAACGCATGAGATGGCTTTTGCCCGTGACGTTTCTAACCGTGTTATCTTTATCGACCAGGGCGTAATTGCTGAGGAAGGCGAGCCGCAGGAGCTGTTTACGCATCCGAAGAATAAACGTACCCAGGATTTCTTAAGCAGATTTGCTAACGCTTAAGCTAATTTTATAACGTAGCTTTGCTCTCTGTTTCAAGGTATACCTTGAAGCAGGGAGCTTTTGTTTTGCGATGAGCTTTTATCATAACCGAGAGATGCAAGAAGAAATTATAAGTCAACGCAGGAATTTTATTTATTGCTGTAGAATTTCTATTAAGGCGAGGAATATCTCTGCTTAGAAAGAGTTAAAGGTAGTGATAAAAATGATGAAGGTTTTGCGAAGTGTTTTGCTTTGCGCTTTACTGTTGACTACTCATACAGCATTTGCCGCTAAGGGCACTCTGTTATATATACCCATGGACAACAGACCGGTGTGCCTTGATTACACAGTGCAGACGATGCAGGCTGCAGGCTGGGATGTACAGCTGCCGCCGGCCGAATATATTGCCGGTGCTCAGTCAGCAGGGCAGCCGGAGAAGCTTTTTAACTGGCTGGAGACTAAGGCTGGTGAATCGGTAGCCATTGTTGCTTCTTCCGATGCTTTGCTTTATGGCGGGCTGGTAGCATCGCGCACACATGAAATTTCGCCGGAGCTTCTGCAGCAGCGTGCCGAACGCCTGGTAGAGCTGAAAAGGCAACACGGCGGACAGAAGGTTTATGTTTTTACCACTATTATGCGTTCGCCTAAGGCCAGCAGTGCGCCGACAGAGCCTGCATATTATAAGGAATGGGGCCCTAAGATTTTCCGTTTGGGAGAGCTGGAGGACAAGCTGGAGCTTAAGCAGATTAAGCGTAAAGAGGTAAAGGAGCTGGCGGAGCTGCGCAGCAGCATTCCCCAGGAAATACTGACTGATATGTTTACACGCCGCAGCAACAATATCCGCGCTACGGAGCTTTTGCTGCATGGTGTGGAAAGCGGCGACTTTGATTATATGCTTATCGGCCGCGACGATACTGCAGCATATTCTCAGGCACATCGGGAAGCACGCGAGATGGATATTCTGGTAAATGAGCTGCCGAAGGAAAAAATCCGTTTCTTCGCCGGCGCAGATCAGCTTGGCCTGCTGCTTTTGAGCCGTGCTGCTAACCGTCTGCAGTATGAGCTGCCTTTGGTAAATGTAACCTATGCTGCCGGCAAGGGCGGTAAAACTGTGCCTACCTACGAGGATGATACTGTAGCTGTGAGCGCTAAGCAGCATATCTACGCGGCAGGTGCCTTCACGGTATATTCGCTCAAAAATGCGGATTTGGTTTTGGCTGTCAACACTCCTGCCGATGGTGTGACGCATGAGGCGTCTGATGCAAGCAATAGTTATAAGGCATTGCCTGCTACCGTAAATTTCGTTAATAAGGTTGAACGCATTCTTAAGCATAATCATCCTGTGACTGTGGCGGATATCCGCTTTGGCAATGGTGCGGACAATGCTTTGGTAAAGACCTTGTTTGAAAAACAGCTTGCGTATCGTCTGGCATCCTACGGCGGTTGGAATACTGCAGGCAACAGCCTGGGTTTTGCTCTGGCGCAGGGACTGCTGTATAAGCAGTTAACACCGGAAGCAAGAGAAGATCTGCTTAATGTGCGTTATCTTGATGATTGGGCATATCAGGCGAATGTGCGCATGCAAACCTATCAGCAGCTTATCTGGCCTAACTATTGGCCCAACAGCGGACTGAATGAAGAACAGCGTACTGCGGCGGAAGAATATATTACCCGGGAAATCAACAATGTCAGCAAGCCGTATATGGGCAACACTGCCGAAGATTATAAATTTACGCTGCCGTGGAGCAGAATGTTTGAAGTAAAGGTGGAGCGATAAAATGTCGATGAAGTATACGCTTCGCTTTGCGAAGCCTGACGATGCCGAAAAGCTGCTGGAAATTTACGCGCCCTTTGTCATCAGCAGCGACAGGACGCTCAGTGATGTATCATTTGAATATGAGGTACCGTCGGTAGAAGAATTTACAGAGCGAATCAAAAATATTTCTGCGCACTATCCTTATATAGTTTGTGAGCATGATGGCAGACTGTTGGGTTATGTTTATGCCCATCCTTATATGCAGCGTGCTGCCTATCAGTGGGGTGCCGCGGTAACGATTTATCTGGCACCTGAGGGTCAGGGACACGGATTGGGCAAGGTGATGTACACGGCGCTGGAAGCTTTACTGCGCCTGCAGGGAATAGTTGTGACCTATGCCTGCATTACTGCCAGCAATGAGCACAGCGTCAAAATGCATGAGGCGTGTGGCTATAAAATTATTGGTACCTTTAATAATACAGGCTTCAAGCACGGCCATTGGCTGGACATGGTGTTGATGGAGAAGGTTATTGCCGAACATCCCAAGCAGCCTGAGCTGATCAAGAAGATAGGCGAGCTGCCGCCGGAAACCGTGACAGCAGTTTTAAAAGAGGCTTCGGCAAGGCTGCAGTAATAGCTTAGCAGAAAGCAGTTTTTGTGTATCAGCGTAACAGTATTTTAAGAAGCTGTTGTAAGATTTTAGCAGAAAAAGAAAAAGCACTGTCAGCTCTATCTGATATAAGAATATCAGTGAGCAGACAGTGCTTTTGTGCTTTTATCAGTTCTTCCAGGGGATAGCCTTTCTCTCCAACCATTGCAGGAACAGGTTAAAGAGCAGGCCGAGCAACGACAATACAATAACTCCGGCCATCAAGCGGTCGGTAATCATCAAATCGCCGTAATGCAGGATGAGGGCGCCGATGCCGACCTGGGCAGCAATCATCTCTGCTGCTACCAGCAGCAGCAGAGATGTGCCGGCGGCAAGGCGCAGACCTGCGAAAATCATAGGTAAGGCGTTAGGCAGAACAACACTTTTCATCGTTTTCCACCAGCTGGCGTTAAAGCTGACGGCAACCTTGATAAGCAGTGTATCAACATTTTTGACTCCGCTGTAGGTATTCATTGCTACCGGAAAGAAGACGCCGAGCGCAATAATCGTTACCTTCGACAGCTCGCCAATTCCCAGCCAAAGAATAAACAAGGGCAGCAAAGCGATTTTAGGGATAGGATAAAGAGCGTTGACAACAGGATTACCGATTTTATCTGCCAGTGCCGAGGTACCGGTAACAAGACCGACTGCAAGGCCGATAAGGCTGCCGATAGCAAAACCGATTAGAATACGATATATGCTGGCGGCCAGACTAACGCCGATTTCGCCGTCAGCAAGCATGGTAAGCAGGGCGCTGATAATCTGGCTCGGTGCCGGCAAAAACAGAGAAGAAACCAGGCCACAGCGGCAGATAGCCTCCCAAAAGAGCAGCAGGATGATGATGGAAGCAACGCTTACCCAATGCGGATAGGTCTTTTGCCAATGCGTCATACGGTTGCGTACGATATATTCATTAGCTGCGTCAGCAGCAGTTTTCTTTTCAGGCATTGTCTTCCACCTCCATTAAGGCAGCACGCGCATCCTTGCTGATATGCTCCCAGATGATACGGACAAATTCCGCAATTTCGTCTGTGTACTCCGTCTTAGCACGGTCGGCACGCGGAATATCAATCTGCAGTATTTTGCTGACTTTTCCGGGGCGACGCGAAAGCAGTACAACTCTGTCAGCAAGCATTACTGCCTCCTGAATATTATGTGTAACATATAGCGTGGTCAGACGCGTCTTTTCCCACAGCGTTACCAGCTCCTCCTGCATGATGGTGCGTGTTTGCGCATCCAAGGCAGAAAACGGCTCATCCATCAGCAGCAGGTCAGGCTCGATAGCTAAAGCACGGGCAATGCCAACGCGCTGACGCATACCACCGCTTAATTGGTGTGGGAAGGATTTTTCAAAGCCCTTTAAGCCTACAAGTTCAATGTAATGCTTAATGCGAGCTTCCTTTTCGTCTGCTTTCATGCCTGCTGTTTCCAAACCGAAGGCGATATTATCATGCACATTGCGCCAGGGGAAGAGGCCTGTTTCCTGAAAGACGATACTCATGCGAGGCTCATAGCCTGCAGCGACATCAGTAAATTTTACGTTACCGCTTGTGGGTTCCAAAAGCCCGGCGGTTATATTGAGCAAGGTTGATTTACCACAGCCTGACGGTCCTACCAATGCTACAAATTCTTCCTTATTAATGCTGAGGTTAATATCCTGCAAAACAGGAAGCAGCTTACCGCTGGTGGTGGTGAAATCCTTGCAGATATTTGCGATTTCTAATTTCATTTTCTACCATCCTCCAAAAAGACTGGCGCTAATATATCAGTCGCAGCGTTTTGGTGCTAAAGCATCGTCAACGCATTTTGCAGCTGTTACATTTACGCCAGTCTTGCTTTAATACAATAGTTTATTTCTTCATTGCTTCATCTAGAAAGCTGGTGTTGGCAACATCCTTCGCATCCAGTGTGCCGGAAATCATCTTGTTGTCGGTGTACCATTTAATCTGGGTTGCAATATCGCTGACAAGCAGCTTGCCGTCCTTGTCAATATAGGGCAGGCCTGCTTTAATGTCTTCAGCCGGAGCCTTAACGTATTTGGCTACAATATTAACAACCTCTTCCAGCTTTTTGGCATCCTTCTTTTCTACTGCTGCTTCGTAGTAATAGTTGCAGGCTTTATTGTAAGCACGCATGAAGCGTACAGCCGCATCCTTATTCTTCATAAAGTCAGGTGAATAGAAAATAGCAGAGGTCTGGTAAGGAATAACGTCGCCAACCTGTACGACCAGTTTGCCGTAGCCTGCTTTTTGCACCTTGGTGATGTTAGGCTCATTTAAGATACAGCCATCAATCTGCTTGCTTTCCAGAGCAGCCATAACAGCACTGAGCTTGCTCAGGGGAACAATTTCCACATCATTTAGGCTCATGCCTTGGGTTTCCAGCATTCTGCCAAGCATATAATGGAAGGTAGAGCCCTTTTGCGTAATACCGATACGCTTGCCCTTCAAATCCTTCAGGCTTTTTACGCCGGCGTTGTAGTTGTCGGTGGTCACAAGCAGTGCAGAAGAGGAATAGCCTTTTTGTTCACGTCCTTTATCCGCAACAATGCCAAGCTTTTGTCCGTTGGCTGCCATGTTATAAAGGCTGGCCGTAATGCCGGTAGCGCCGACATCAACCTTAGAGGAAGCAGTGGATACGGCAATCGGATGAGCGGCATCAAACCATTGTGGTTCGATTTCAATACCTTCTTCAGCAAAGAAGCCCTTATCCATAGCAATAAATAAAGGAGCGCTGCTTGTCAGGCGCAGCATGCCAAGGCTTACCTTAGTCTTTTCTTTGGGTGTGTCTTTTTTTGAATCGTTACCGCCACAGCCTGCAGCTAATACTAATAGGCAAAGGCTGAGCAGAAGAGCAACAATTTTCTTCATTAATAAATCCTTCCCTTCTCCCAAAAAATCATAAAATACCGCTTTTATTCTACACTATTTAACAATAAAAAGCAGTAATATTAATGAAAAAATCGTTTTGAGAAATAAGAAAAAGCCTTTTTGTACGAAATGCAACAGAATTTGCCGATGTTTGTGGTACCTTTATGTAAAAAATCTGTGTTTTAACAGCTACTTATAACAAAAAAATGCTATAATATAATAGTACGTTTGAAGAAAGGACGTGAAGACGTGAAGATAAAATGGATGGTGCAAGGCCTGGCCTGCAGCAGCGTACTTTTCTGCAGCACTATTGCTGCAGCCGCTGACACGCTGTTGGCGCAGGTGCCGCTGCAGCTGACTGCAGAGCAGACTGTTACTGCCGAGCTTTGGGGTGACCGGTTGCCTAACGGTTACGCCAATGATCTGCTTATTATGATTAAGGATAAGGACAAGAAGCTTTTGACGGCTCATGCACCTTCTATTAAGGGCGGGTATAATTGCCAGCTGCAGCCTATTAAGCTGTGGGCAGGCAAAAGCGTCAGACAGCAGCTGCTGGTGAGTGCCGCTCAAGGAGATTGGCATGCGCCAAGTGAATATCGTGTGCTTTCCTTTGCTAATAAGAAAAATGTGCGTGAGGTTTTTGGAGCTGCCGAAAGCATGGGACTGGTAACGCAAGCCTTTGCCAAGGACGGCAAAATGCATGTATCCTTAATTGACGGGAACAAATCTGATTTAACCCCGGCAGCAGGCTGCGTGGTCGAAGACGGCAAGCTGGAGTATGGCGGCTTGCATTCTCTCGTAGCACACGATGTAGATAATGACGGCGCAGATGAATTGTTTGGCTGTCAACAGCTGCTGCAGAAAAAGCAGACTCTGGCAGATGTGGGCGCTATTTGGAAGCAGGACAAGAAAACTAAGGAATGGAAACAGTTTTCCCTGACCATTATGACGCTTGCGCCTACGCCTAAGGATAATACCGTAAATGATGGCAAGGATTTTGCTGCCGGTACTATATTGGTGCGCAAGATGGTAGTTCCCGGCGGTGAAGCTACCTTCCCGGTTTTTGCCGGTAAGGACGTAGAGCTGCAAAATAAAATGAATAAACTGCTGCAGGATGAGTGCAAAGAATATTTGGAGCATTTTTACAAGGGTGAGGCAGATATGGCGTTTAAGGTGATGCGTGCTGATGAACAGATTCTGAGCCTGCAGCTGATCAGCGGTAAAAACAGCTTTATCCATCATCAGCTGAATGTAAATCCTAAGACGGGTGAAAAAATACGTTTGGATGAAGTGCTTAATGTCAAGGATAAGGATTTGCTGCCGCTGCTTAATCTGCTGAATACCAATAAGAAGGTTGTATATAAGGACAGACTGCCGGATGAATGGTATATTGAAGGAGATAATCTGTTTTTGATGAAGCGTATTGATGGCGTAGACCAGGTATCGGGTTTTGCTTTGGGCAATCTGCATAAATTTTTGCTGAAAAAAGAGCTGTTGAACAGCAAAAGCTGACTGGTCAGTCAGCAAAATTTGTGAGAAGAAGATAATTAAAGAAAATGCAAGAAAAAGCGGCGAAATTTGTTTAAATGCCGTTTGCTTTTCTGAAAAATGTCAATTATAATAGTAGTATTCTAAAACTGGAATAGGCATATTTTCAGGTAAAGGCGTTGCTAGGTGTAAATAGCAGCAGCCTTGTTGGTTAATTTATATATTGATTAGTTTCAGAGTGAAGGTGAAGGAGGTTTTTTTATGTTAAGTTTTATTCGCTCCGGCCGTGCGAGAAAAGCAATGGCTGCGGCGCTGGCGGCAACCTTTGTACTGAGTGTTGCAGGCTGCGGTCAAAAACAGCAGCAGGGCGGCAATCAGGCAGCATTGGTTAAAACCATGAAGGTTATTAAGCGTGACACCCCTCTGGTATATGATTATACAGGCTTTGTACAGGCTCAGCAGGAAATGGAGCTGAAGGCTCAGGTAAGCGGTCAGATTACAGCCAAGTATTTCAAGGGCGGTGACAATGTAAGTGCAGGCCAGACCTTGTATGCTATTGACCAGCGTACTTATCAGGCAAACGTGCTCAACGCGCAGGCAGGCCTGGCTAATGCCCGTGCGGCTTTGGCTAACGCAGCTCTGAATGCAGAGCGTTACAGCACTCTGTATGCACAGAATGCAATTTCCAAGCAGGTTCTGGATAACGCTATTATGCAGCGTGACCAGGCACAGGCTTCTGTAAATGCGCAGGAAGCAATTCTGGAAAATGCGCAGATTAATATGACCGATACCAGCGTTTCCGCTCCGTTCAGCGGTCGTATTGATACTACCGCGCTGGAGGTAGGTAACTATGTAACCGCAGGTCAGACTACGCTGGCCAAAATCAGCAATACTGACCCCGTATTCGTACAGTTCAGCATCGCTGAGCCGGAATATCTGAAGCTTTCCGGTTCTTATGATAACAGTGGCGCTGCTTCTCTTGACAACCTGACTGTTGTTTTGAGCGATGGCAGTACCTACGATTTAAAAGGCACTGTAGCAGAGGTTAACCGTGGTATCAATGATAACACCGGTACTATGACTGTTAAGGCTTTGTTCAGAAACCCTGCACATCGTCTGCTGCCTGGCATGTTTGCTCACGTACAGGCAACCGCAGGCACCAAAAAGGATGCTCTCTTGATTCCTATGCGTGCAGTTGTTGAATTAATGTATAAGAAATTTGTTTATGTTGTTGGCAGCGATAACAAGGTTACCATGAAGGAAGTAACTCTTGGTCCTTCTGTTGGCCGTTTCTACATGGTTGAAAGCGGTCTGACCGGCGATGAGACAATCGTAGTTGAAGGCACCGGTAAGATCAGACAGGGTGCTCAGGTTAACCCACAGCCGATGACTGAGGCTGATTTGGATACTACTGTTGACAACAGTGCTACCACCGGCAAGAAGCAATAAGGAGGTTGGCTAGATGGCTCGTTTCTTTATTGATCGCCCGGTATTTGCGATAGTACTGGCGATTATTATTACCTTATTGGGTGCGATTGCCGGCTTTAGCCTGCCTATCGCCCAATATCCTAACATTACCAAACCGCGTATCAGCGTAAACACCAACTATGTCGGTGCAAGTGCCGATATCGTTGAAAAGGCTGTAGCACAGACCATTGAGCAGAAGGTCAGCGGCGTAGAAAATATGCTGAACATGTCCTCTGTAAGTACCTCCAGTGGTGAATACAAGCTCAATGTTGAATTCAACCTGGAGAAAAACGCAGATATCGCTTCTGTAGAGGTGCAGAACCGTGTATCTCAGGCAACCAGCTCTCTGCCGAGCGAGGTTTCCGGCTACGGTGTAACCACTGCTAAGGAATCTGCCGAGACCATTATGTATTTTGGTCTTTATTCTCCGAAAAATACCTATGATGCTATGTTCTTAAGAACATATGCGGATGCAAACTTCCTTGATGCAGTAAAGCGTGTTAAGGGCGTATCTACCGTTGGCGAATATGGTCCGGAATATGCAGTCCGCATCTGGCTGAATCCTGAAAAAATGGCACAGCTGGGCGTAACCGTAACCGATGTTTCCAACGCTATCAAAACGCAAAACATTCAGGCAGCGGTTGGTTCTATCGGTAACCGTCCTACCGTTGACAAGCAGGAGCGTACCTATTCTGCAAGTGCTCAAGGTCGTCTGAATACGCCAGAGGAATTCGGTAACGTAATTATCCGTTCCAATAATGGCGATAACCTGAAGCTGAAGGATATCGCAACTATTAAAGAAGGGCCGCGTAATGACCTTATCGTCAGCAAGCTGAACGGCGGTGATTCCGTTGTATTCCCGGTATCCTTGACCTCCGATGCGAATGCTATCGAAACTGTTAAGAATATCCGCGAGGTATTAAAGGACGCAGAAAGCCGTTTCCCTGATGATATGAAGCTGGTCGTTATTCAGGATAACACCCAGTTTATTACCGAATCTCTGGAGAAGGTTGCTCATACATTTGTTGAAGCCTTGATTCTGGTTATTCTGGTAGTATTTATGTTCCTTGGCAGCTGGCGTGCAACCTTGATTCCTATTCTGGCTGTACCGGTATCCTTGGTTGGTACATTTGCTTCCTTTGTAATTTTAGGTTTTACCATCAACACTTTGACTGCCTTTGCGATGATTCTGGCTATCGGCCTTGTTGTCGACGACGCTATCGTTGTAGTAGAAGCGGTTGAACATCATATTCAGGAAAACGGTATGTCTCCTAAGGAGGCAACCTACCGTGCTATGAACGAGGTTTCCGGCCCTGTTGTGGCTATTGCCTTCGTACTGTCTGCGGTATTTATTCCTGTAGCCTTCACCGGCGGTACTGTCGGTGAATTGTACAAGCAGTTTGCGATTACGATTTCTGTATCCATGATGCTTTCTGCTATCGTAGCTTTGTCCCTGACTCCTGCACTCTGCTCCTTGATTCTGGTCAAGAAGGAGGAGGCGCCGAAGGGCTTTATCGGCAAGGCTGTAAAAGCATTTGACGATTGGTTTGCAAGAACGTTGGCTAAATACGTGAAAAACGTTGAAGGCTGCATCCGTAAATCTAAACTGATTCTGACCTGTCTTGTTGTTGTTGTTATCTGCATCGGTTTCCTGACCAAGGCAACGCCGACAGGCTTTGTACCGAACGAGGACCAGGGCATGACTGCTGTATCCATCGCTTTGCCTGAGGGTGCTTCCAGTAACCGTACGCAGCAGATTATGGCAGGCCTTGCACAAAATATGAGAAAGCTCCCCGGCGTTAAAAACGTTATGGAGGTTAGCGGTATTGATATCCTGTCCATGGGTCAGAAGGCTAACGCCGGCCTGGCAGTAGTTACTATGGAGGACTACAGCAAGCGCAGCAACAGTGTACAGGATGTTATTCCGATGATTTTCGGCATGGGCGCACAGATTCCTGATGCAACTGTTATGGCCTTCCAGCCGCCTTCTCTGCCCGGTGCTTCCAGTACCGGTACTCTGAGCCTTTATCTCATGAACCTTGGCGGTGAGGACGTTAACACTATGGGTGAGCGTGCTAACGAATTTTTGGCTGCTTGTCGCAAGCGTCCGGAAATCGGTATGCTGTACACTACCTTGAACACCAATACTCCTATGTATCAGTTTGAGGTTGACCGTGATAAGGCACAATCCCTGAACGTTCCTGTATCTACTGTTTATTCCGCATTGCAGGCGTTCTTAGGCGGTAACGAAATCAATGATATCAATAACTTCGGCCGTACTTGGAAGGTTGTTATGCAGGCTGATGAAAAATATCGTACCGGTGTAGAGGATATGCGTTACTTCTTTGTACGCAGCAATGACGGCAAGTCTATTCCGCTGAATACACTTGTAAAGCCTACTCCTAAGAACAGCTCTGTTGTTATGACACGCTTTAACGGTGCCAGTGCGATTCAGATTTCCGGCGACCCTGCCAGCGGTTATTCCTCCGGTCAGGCTATGGCTGCTATTGAAGAGGTTGCAAAGCAGGTTCTGCCTAATACCTATACTTACGAATGGACCGGTCAGAGCCTTGATGAGATTGAAGCCGGCAGCCGTTCCACTCAGATTTTCATTATCTCTCTGATTTTCGTATTCCTTTGTCTGGCAGCTCTGTATGAAAGCTGGACTATTCCTCTGGCGGTACTGCTGTCCGTACCTTCCGCAGTTTTCGGCTGCTTCCTGGTACAGTATGCACGCGGCTTGCAGAATGACGTTTATATGCAGATTGGTCTGATTACGCTGATCGGTCTGGCTGCAAAGAACGCTATTCTGATCGTAGAATATGCGAAGATGAATATGGAGCAGGGCATGGATGTTGTACATGCGGCTGTTGAGGCTGCTCATGTCCGTTTGCGTCCTATCCTGATGACATCCTTCGCCTTCATCTTAGGCTGTCTGCCTTTGGCTATTGCTACCGGCCCGGGCGCCGGTGCGCGTGTATCCATGGGTAACGCCGTAGTTGGTGGTATGACCATCGCTACTCTCTTTGGTATCTTCCTGATTCCTGTACTCTTTGTAGTTGTTGAACGCTTCTTCAGCCGCAAAAAGAAGGGGACTCCTGAAGATAATGTAACCGAACAGCTGTAATGCTGCTAAAAAACGCCGCTCAAACGAGCGGCGTTTTTAATTTTCAATAGCTGGTTTTAGGCAGTAAAATGCATATTTTTAATTTTATACATAAATAATAGCATGGAAGTTAATGGCTATTCTTATTTGAAAAGCAAGCTCAAAAAGCCTGCTTTTTTAAGTTACATAAGTAAACTAATCCTTTCCGATAACAAAAGTGCTTTTTAAATTTTAATAACAATAACAAATTTAAAACGAATACAATCTGTAAGTAAACTAAGACCGTCCGTTTATTATGTGTGACATAAGCAACGGAATAACAGCAGAATTATTTTTATACTTAATTCAGCAAGGCAAAAAGGGGTGTTTGAAGTCAAATATCCGGAAGCATATTGCGGTAAATATTATATTTAAATTTATTTGGAAGGGGTGATTTATATGGGTTCCGTAACAACTAATCCGTGGCTGATTTCTATTATCAACATGACAATCGTTTTTGGTGTGCTCATTGCTTTAAGTGTACTCATGAGTATGATTCAGTTGGTTGACCCTACTAGAAATAAGCATTGAAGCAAATGATGCACTTTTTCCTTGTCTGATCTATTAAAAAATGCACTTATTTTCCCGATATGGGCCAAGAGGAGGATTATTCTATGTTTGAGGCATTTATCGTCGCTTTGGCTTCTGTTTGGGCAGACTCAGGTTTTTCTGCTCTGACAAGTGGCAACGTTATTATGATTGTCGTTGGTCTGGTTCTGCTTTATATGGCTATTGGTAGAGGCTTTGAGCCCTTGCTGCTGTCTCCAATCGCTTTCGGTTGTATTCTGGCTAACATTCCTAAAAACGGTTTCGAACAGCCGGGTGTTATGTCCGTTATTATGTATGGTATTCACCATGAAGTATTCCCGCCGTTGATTTTCCTGGGCGTTGGCGCAATGACCGACTTCGGTCCGCTGATTGCCAATCCTAAGACCTTGCTTTTAGGTGCTGCTGCTCAGATTGGCGTATTTGTATCTTTGATGGGCGCTATGGCTTTGGGCTTTACTGTACAGGAAGCATCCGCTATCGGTATTATCGGCGGTGCTGACGGCCCGACAGCTATTTATCTGGCAGCTAAAATGGCTCCGCATCTTTTGGGTGCTATTGCCGTTGCAGCTTATTCCTACATGTCCCTGGTACCGCTGATTCAGCCGCCTGTAATGAAGCTGTTTACTACCGAAAGAGAACGTAAGATTGTTATGGAGCAGCTGCGTCCGGTAAGTAAATTTGAAAAGGTCGTTTTCCCGATTATGTGCACCATCGTTATTTCTCTGCTGCTGCCGCCGGTAACAGCTTTGATAGGCATGCTGATGCTTGGTAACCTGTTTAAAGAAGCAGGCTGTCTGGATCGTCTGAGCGACACCGCACAGAATGCATTGATGAACACTGTAACCATCATGCTGGCTACTGGTACCGGCCTTACCATGAGTGCTGATGTCTTCCTGAACTATCAGACTATCCTGATTATCTGCTTAGGTCTGGTTGCTTTTGCTGCAGGCACCTGGGGCGGTGTAGTATTCGGTAAGATTATGTGCATGGTAGACGGTGGCAAGACTAATCCGCTTATCGGCAGTGCCGGTGTATCCGCAGTTCCTATGGCTGCCCGTGTATCTCAGATTGTCGGTTAAAAGGCTAACCCGGCAAACTTCTTATTAATGCATGCTATGGGTCCTAACGTAGCAGGTGTTATCGGTACCGCAGTTGCTGCAGGTACTATGCTGGCTATGATTGGCCCTGTTGCTAAATAAACAGTCATTGTGATAACTCTCCCTAAAAAGCAAAACCCATCCGGTTTACCGGATGGGTTTTGCTTTTATTTAACTTTAAATAGACGTGCATTCATTAGGCTGTGCCTGTTTGAAAGCAAAAAAATAACCAGTTCGCAGCTGGTTATTTTTTATTGCCAAAACTAAATTCGCAGTCGTTTCAGCATTCTCCCAATCTCTCTAAAGACAAATTGAAAACTGAGAGGATATTAAATTGTTGCTTTGCAGTATTTATTTTAGCAAACTCAAAATGACAATCTGTTGCACAGGCAACAAAAACGATTAATGAACTTTTGAAATAGTATAGAAGTTAAAGTGAAACGATTATGTAAATAAAGTAACTGTTTGACGGAAAACAGTGTGGCCTGTGCAACAGAAGATAAAAAAATATAACTTTATACTTATTAAAGTAAGATAAGCATCACGCTTATAGAACTTAGTTCCCCTTTAATTATCTTAGGAAGAGGTGATAAACAGTGGGTCCTGTAACAACAAATCCATGGCTGATTGCCATAATCAACATGACCATTGTCTTTGGAGTTCTAATCGGATTAGGCATGTTGATGAGTTTAATCCAGGTAGTTGATCCTACCAAGGCTAAATAAGATTTAGCTGTAAAAAAGGTTTCAAAGCAGTGCTGCTGCTTTAAGCAGCTTCATAAGAAGAAATGACATTTTCTGATGTTCTGCTTGCTTCGCCAAGCAGACCACAGGTAGACTAGGGGAGACTGTGGTGATACAGTTAAAATGAAAGTGTTGTAGCGTTATTGTGGAGCTTATTTGCACTTATAACATCCCAATTAAGGGAAACAAGGAGGAAAAATTCACATGTTTGAGGCATTTTTTGTTGCTTTGTCTTCTGTATGGGCAGACTCCGGCTTCTCTGCACTGACAGGCGGTCATGTAATCATGATCTGCGTTGGTCTGCTTCTGCTTTATATGGCTATTGCTAAAGGTTTCGAGCCTTTGCTGCTGTCCCCGATTGCTTTCGGTTGTATTCTGGCTAACATTCCTAAAAACGGTTTCGAAGAACCTGGTGTTATGTCCGTTATCATGTACGGTATTCACCACGAAGTATTCCCGCCGCTGATCTTCTTGGGCGTAGGCGCAATGACCGACTTTGGTCCTCTGCTGGCTAACCCGAAAACCCTGCTCCTGGGCGCT
>ENA-ORCN01000766-ORCN01000766.1-human-gut-metagenome-genome-assembly--contig:-NODE-766-length-25494-cov-5.812291_pt1 | contig 25494 bp, 23 predicted proteins | sample MGYA00242984_ERZ507984 | MGnify/ENA primary metagenome ERZ507984 (study PRJEB26167, sample SAMN06115395) | human gut metagenome | host: Homo sapiens | place: China:Hubei | collected 2016-05-19 | study... | reverse complement strand
CCGTTTTGTCATATTTCACGGTTTGTTTCTTGTTTTTTCACCGGGTGCATGGTAAAATGAAGATATTCTTGAACAAGAAAATTCACAAAACTTTAAATTTTACGGTTAAGATACCCGGAAAGAAAGTGGGCGGAGCAGATGCGAGACAAACGGGCCGGAAAGGCTGTGGCAGCGTTGGCCATGGGAATTGTGGTGGCCGCGGGTCTGGTGGCTGTGGGCGCAAAGGAATCCGGCCCCAGCCTGACGTATCATGAGCTGCTGGTGCTGGCCGGGGATAAGACTCAGGCGGCCTCTGCGGAGCAAGATCTGGAAGCAGCGTCTGGCCTGCCGGAAGCCATCGGGGAAGAAGCGGTCGCTGTCAGCAAGTTAAAAGAAGAGCTGGAAGAGATCGACGCGGAAAACAGCGCTTCCAGTGAGGCCGTGCCGGAAGAGATGCCGGAGTCCGAGGTGGCTGCCTCGGAAGAAAGTGCCTCGGCGGAGAGCACCGCCCGCATCGAGTCGCTCGAGGGCGACATCGACAAGCTCTGCGCGCAGGAGCAGGAGCTGCGCACGCAGGTCAGCACCCTGCGCGGCGAAAACGACCGCCTCACCCAAGAGCACAGCGACACCGCGGCAGAGCGCGACACCCTGCGTGCCGCGCTGGATACAGCCAATGATGAGCTGACCGCGCTGCGTGCCGAGGCCGAAGCGCTGCGCGCGGAGAACGCTTCCCTGCGCGCGGAGAATGATAAGCTCCGCCCCATGGCCGAGCAGTATTCCACCATCAAGGAGCACCTTGCCGGCATCGAGCTCGACGCGCACCAGCGCGCCGAGGAGTATGAGCGCGGCGTCCACGAGCGGCTTGCCGCCATGATCGGCGACTGCCGCGCCCATTGCGACAGCGTTCTCTCAACGCTCGGCAACACCTGCATCAATGTGACCGGCGAGCTTCGGCGCGCTGAAAACAGCATCTCCTCCCTGCCCGCTGCCTTCAACGCGCTGCGCGCAGGTCTGGAAAAGCTGGAAGAGGACAAGTAACATTATTGCGAAAAAGGGAGCTTTGCGCCGCAGCGCAAAGCTCCCTTTTTCATTTTCTGTTTTTACTTCATGCCCTTGAGCTTCACCAGCTCTTCGAGCAGCGCGACCGTCCCCTCGATGCCGAGAAGCGACGAGTCGATGCACAGGTCGTAGCTTTTGGCTTCGCCCCAGTCCTTCGAGGAATAGTAGTTATAGTACGACGCGCGGGATTTGTCCGTCTTCTTGATGCGCTCCTTCGCCTCCGCCTCGGAGATGTTGTTGCGCGCGGCCACACGCTTGATGCGGCTCTCGATCGGCGCGGAAACGAAGATGTTGATCACATCGTCACGGTCCTTGAGCGCGTAGTCCGCGCAGCGGCCGATGAGAACGCAGGGGCCCTTGTCCGCGAGCTTCTTGATGGTGTCATAGGTCGCAAGATACACCTGCTGCTCGATGCTGCCCTTGGGCGTCACATGGTGCATGGTGAAGGAATACGGGTCCATCGCAATGGAATAGAGAAAGCTCTTGGGGCGCTCGTCGAAGCTATGGAACAGCTCCTCACAAAGGCCGCTTTCCTCCGCCGCCTTCTTGAGCAGCAGATCGTCATAGTAGACGATGCCGAGCTTGTTCGCCAGCGCCGTGCCGATCTCGCGGCCGCCGCTTCCGTACTGTCTTCCAACGGTAATGACCATAAGGACTCCTCCTTTATCGCAAAACAAAATGGTGCTATGGAAAGTATAGCACCATTTTGTTTTCGGTTCAATCCTTTTTTACGATGCGAGTCGTTCAGATCCTGCCAAGCTCGTGCAGCAGCTTCTCCGGCGTCATCGGCCAGGAGCGCATCCAAACGCCGCAGGCGTCGTGAATGGCGATGCCGATGGCGGGCGCCGCGCCGTTGCAGGCGATCTCGGAGATGGACTTCGCGCCGAAGGGACCGAAGTCGTCGTTGACGTCGATCAGCACGGACTTGAAATCCTCGGGCGCTTCGCCGATCATCGGCGCGCCGTAATCCGTCAGATTCGCGTTGATGCACTTGCCGTTCTCGTCCAGCTTCATATCCTCATAGAGGGTGTGGCCGATGGACTTCATCGCGGCGCCGTACATCTGGCACAGCGCGATCTCGGGATTGATGGGCGTGCCCGCGTCCTGCAGGGCGTAGAACTTCTGCACCTTGATCTCGCCGGTCCTGACGTTGACCGCCACCTGCGCGAAGTGCGCGCCGTAGGGCACGGAGGATGCGGTGGTGACGTAGCTGCCGTGCGCGACCATCTGGCCGCGGCCGTCGCCCGCGATCGCCGCGTGGGACAGCTCGCCGTAGGTGAGCGCCTTGCCGCTCGTCTTGGAATAGACCTCGCCGGGTGCGCGAAGGTCCAGATCCTCGACCTTTTCGTTCATCTGCAAAGCGGCCTCTGCCAAGATCTTCTCCTTGAGCTTTTTCGCCGCCAGCAGTGAAGCGTTGCCGCTGAAGAACGTGCCGGAGGAGGCGTAAGCGCCGGTATCGAACACGCAGGAGTCGGTATCTCCGGACACGACCGTGATCTTCTCCATCGGGAGCTTGAGGACCTCCTTCACCGCCTTGGCGGAGATGGTGTCAAGTCCCGTGCCAAGGTCCGCGCCGCCGCTGTTGAGAATGACCGTACCGTCCGTCTCCAGCTTGGCGATGGCCTCGGCATGGTCCAAGCCGGGCAGACCGCTGCCCTGCATGATCATGGCAAAGCCCTTGCCGATCTTCCAGTCGGGATCGTCGGAGACTTCCTTTTTGCCCCACTCGATCATGTCGCAGCCCTTGGCAATGGCCTCGTCCAGACCGCAGGAGCCGACGGGAACGACGTTGCCCTCGCGGCCCTCGCCGAGACCCTTGAGGATCTCAAGCATATAGCCCTCGCTGACGTGGTTCTTTTCCACCATCGTGCGGTAGTCCACGCCCAGCTTGTCCGCCAGCTCCGCCATCGCCATCATGATGCCGTAGGTGCCCTTCGGCGTACCGTAGCCCTGATACGCGCCTGCGGGCGGCGTGTTGGTGTAAAAGACCTTCAGATCATACGCCATGTTGTCCACGGCAAAGAGCGGCAGCGTCTTGGAGCAGCTGTTCATCGGAACGGTCAGGCAGTGGTTGCCGAACGGACCGGTGTTGGCGCAGACCTCCATAAAGAGCGCGGTGATCGTGCCGTCCTTCTTGCCGCCCATCTTCACCTTCACGCGCATGGGGTGACGGGTGGAGTTGGCGTAGAACTCCTCGGCGCGGGTGTTGCGGTAGTAGACGGGCTTGCCGGTGACCCATGCGGCGTAGCCGGTCAGATCCTCCACCAGAATGTCCTGCTTGCTGCCGTAGCCGCCGCCGACACGCTCCTTGATGACGTGGATCTTATTTTCCGGAATGCCGCACACCCAGCTGACGATGCGGCGCACATGGTACGGCACCTGCGTGGCGCAGTTGAGCACCAGACGCCCGCCCTCGATATGCGCGTAGCAGACGTGCGGCTCGAGCGGTGTGTGCTGGATCTGGCTGGTCTGGTAGGTGCGCTCCACGATGGCGTCCGCCTCGGCGAAGCCCTTTTCCATATCGCCGATGCCGCCCTTGTTGGAGGCGGCGATGTTCTTATGGATGTCCGCGCCCAGCGGGAACTGGTAGACGACCTTGCCCTCGCGCTCGTCGCCCGCGAGCTTATTGTACTCCGCGAGGTCCGCGGGCGCGCCCGCGTTGTAGATGACCTCGCCGTTGTGGACGAGCGGCGCGCCCTCCGCCATGGCCTCCTCGACCGTGTAGACCGCGCCCTGCGGCTCATACTCGACCTTGATGAGCGCGGCGGCCTGATCGGCGATCTCCGGCGTGCGGGCGATGATGCCCGCGACGCGGTCGCCGACGTGGCGGACCTTCCTGTTGAAGAGCCGCCGGTCATGCGGAGACGGCTCGGGATTGCCCTGACCGGCCTGCATATAGTGCGTCTCCGGCGTATTGTACGCGGTAAGAATGGCGGCGACGCCGGGCAGCTTTTCCGCCTCGCTCGTGTCGATGGACTTGATGTAGGCGCTGGCAAAGGGGCTGCGGAGGACGTGCAGGCACCAGGCGTTCTCGGGCACCTTGTCCTCGACAAACACCGGCTCGCCGGAGACCAGCGCCGCGCCGTCGATCTTGCCGCAGGGCTTACCGACGACCTCGAGGCTGGGGCGGAAGGACGGCGCGATCTCACTGCGGAATTCGCCGAAGTCGCGCAGCTCGGTCGCGAGCTTGACGGCGAGATAATAATGCTCATAGCCCGCGTCGCGGATAAAGATGCTCGTCAGCACATCCTTGATCTCTTCGCGGGTGGGGTTCGGCTTCTGCTCGAGCAGCCAGGTCAGAATGAGCGCGGCAGCGGGCGCGTTGTACGCGCTCTGCACGATACCCGCGGCGACCATGGCCTTCTGCACGTCGTTGAGCTCGCGCCCGTTCAGCAAGCCCTCGGCGGTGCGGATCTCCGCGCCCTCAGCCTGATAGAACAGGATGAAGTTCGCATATTTGAGCTTGCCGTTGAAGACGATGGTATCGCTGCCGGCGAAGCCCTCGGCGTCGTCGCTGTCGCGGACGCTGCGGTAACCGGCACGGTACAAAACATCACGCAGTCTTGCGGTGGGTTCGGCGCGGAGGGTCACCTCTTCGCCGTTGATCTTGCATTTCAGTTCCATCGCCCTTACCTCCCGAGTGTGAAAACAATGCCCGCCAGATACTTCTTATAGGCGGCGCTGCCGGTCAGGTCGTCGACATAGGTGACCTGCTCGGCAATGTCCGGCGTCGTGCCGTAGACAAGGCCGCTGCCCTGCACGCTCAGCGCGTAGATGCCGCCGCTCTCGGCGGCGATGAGCGTCGCGTGGCTCGACGAGGTGTTGCCGAAGCGCTTGACGGAGCCGGTACGGTCTTTATCGACCACGACATACTCGATCAGACGCTTGCAGTCGCTTTGCAGGTATTCGCCGACGGGCTTGTCCTGCTCGCCGTGCGGCGTGATGGATTTGAGCACCGCGTCCGCCGCAGTCAGCGCGGCGGCAAGATAGCTGTCGGAGCGGCGCAGACCGAGGTTGCCGCCGACCGTCGCGCTGCTGCGCTTGGCGAAGGATGCGCAGAAGCCGGCGGCCTCCCTAATAAATGCCGGGACAAGCTCGCTCTCGATCACGTCCTGCAGGGTGCAGAGCGCACCGATATAGACCTTGCCGTCCTTCTCGGTGATGGTGTTGAAGTCGAAGCCGGTGATGTCGATGAGGTCCTTGCCCTCGGCGGCGCCGCCGAGGCGGAGATCATCGGTGCCGCCGGCAAGATAGACCGCCGTGTCGGCGTGCTCCTTGCGGAGGTTCACAGCCTCCTGCGGGGTTTTGGGATGGTAGATCATGGCATTGCCTCCCTTTTATTCCTGAATATCCACGCGGCCGGGCGCATGGCCGGCTTCGAGCGCGTCGATGAAGAATGCGAGCATTCTGCGCGTGGTGTTTCTGCGGTATTCGGGCATGGCGTGCGGGCTGATGACCGCGTTCCATGCGTCAAGGAATTCTTCCTTATAGGTGTGAAGCTCGCTGACCTTTTTCCCGATCAGCAGCTCCTCCGCCTTGCGGGAGCGGGCGACCTTGGGGCCCGCCGCGCCGGAGGATGCGCGGAAGTCGACCACAACGCCGTCGCGGACGGTGGCGGCGGCGGAAAGCGTCAGCTTGGAGATGGCGTTCGCGCGGCGCATACCGATCTTGCGGAAGAAAATGTGGGTGAAGTCCTGCTTGGGGATGATGACCTTCGTGATGATCTCGTCCTCGCGCAGCGCGGTCTTTTTGGTGGCAATGATGTAGTCGTCCACAAGCATACGGCGCTCGCCGTCCACGCTCGTGAGCACCACCTCCGCGTCCATCAGAATAAGCGGCTGGGGCATATCGCCCTTGGGGGACGCGTTGCCGATGTTGCCGCCGATGGTCGCGCTGTTGCGCAGGGCGATCGCGCCCATGCGGGACGCGGCATCCTTCAAAAGCTCGGGCGCGATGGGCGAGCGGGCGATCTCCGCCGAGGTCGTGCAGGCGCCGATCTCCACGCTGCCGTCCGGCAGCGCGCGGATGCCCTTGAGCTCCTTGAGGTTGGTGATGATGAGCACGTCGCCCTTGAACGCGGGCGTCACGCCCGCGCCCATGCTGTTCGCGACCATCAGGTCGGAGCCGCCGGCGAGGACGGTCGCACCGGTTTCCTTGCGGATACGCAGCGCCTCCTCAAGCGTTTCGGGAATGAAGCACTTTACCTGTTCCATAAGGCCGCTCCTTTCTTCGCCGCGAGTCGGATGCACCCGACGATCAGGTCATAGCCGGTGCAGCGGCAGATGTTGCCGCTGATGCCGACGCGGATCTCCTCCTCGGTGGGGTCGGGATTCTTACTCAGCAGCACATAGGTCGCCATGACCATGCCGGGGATGCAGAAACCGCACTGCACCGCGCCGCCCTCGGCGTAGGCGTCGATGATGCACTTGCCCTTTTCCGTGTCGCGGATGCCCTCGATGGTCAAAAGCTCGCAGCCGTTGACCGCGCCGACGGGGATGATGCAGCTCGTGACCAGCTCGCCGTTTTTGATGATGGAGCAGGCTCCGCACTCGCCCTCGCCGCAGCCTTCCTTGCTGCCGGTGAGGCCGTAGTCCTCACGCAGCACGTCGAGCAGTCTTCTCAGCGGGTCGCCCTGGTAGAGCTTCTGCTCGCCGTTCAATGTAAAACGAATCTCAGTGTACATGTTTCATAGCCTCCTCAATCGCTTCCGGCGGGATGGGAATGGATGTAAAGCGTGTGTTGAGCGCGCGCTCGACTGCGTCCACATAGGCCGCGGAAGCGCCGTTGAACACCAGCTCGCCCATGCCCTTGGCGCCGTAGGGGCCCCAGGGATAGGGATTTTCCTGAATGTGGTAGAACTGCTTCGGGAAATCCATCGAGGTGGGGATCACATAGTCGGACATACTCTTCTGCTTGAAGCGGCCGCCCTTGACCTCCAGCTTTTCCATCGAGCCGTAGCCGAGGGACTGGAGGATGCCGCCGTTGATCTGACCGTGGACGATCAGCTCGTCGATGGCCTTGCCGATCTCGTGAGAGGACCAGACGCCAAGCGTCTTGACCTCGTTCGTCAGCTTGTCCACCTCGACCTCAACGCAGGCAACGCCCCAGCCGTAGCCGAGGTAGGCGTCGCCGCGGAAGGTTGCCTGATCCCACGGGTAGCCGTCGGGATGCTCGTACTCGACCTCGGTGGTGAAGTCGCCCTCGCTCCAGCGTTCCTTCATCTCCTGCGCGGCGCGCTCGACAAGGCGGCCGACAACCATGGTGGAGCGGGAGGCTGCGGTCGGGCCGGAGTCCACGACCTTGGAGGTGTCGGGATCGAGATACTCGATCTGATCGATGCTCACGCCGAGCGTGGCAGCGCAGATCTTGCGCAGGCTCGTTTTGAAGCCCTGCCCCATTTCGGTGGAGCCGACCTGAATGCTCACGCGGTCGCCGGTCTTGACCAGCCGCGCGTGCGCCTTGATGATGGCCTGCTCGCCGTTGCCGGTGAACGCGCCGCCGTGGTTGTAGAGCGCGATGCCGATGCCCCTGCCGCAGCCGGGCTTGTATTCCTTGGCCTTGCGCCAGTAATCGGACTCGCGGGTGATGACGTCCAGCATCTCGGGGAGCTTGACCTCCTCAATGATGTGACCGTTGGTCGTGGTCTCATCGCCCTTCTTGGCGAGGTACTGCATCTTGAACGCCAGCGGGTCCACGCCGAGGTGGTGCGCCAGATGGTCCAGATGCGTCTCGATGGCAAAGAGCGTCTGCGGCGCGCCGAAGCCGCGGAACGCGCAGGACGGGAACATATTCGTGCCGATGCCCTCGCCCTTGAGATAGGTATTGTCGAAGGTGTAGACGCCATTGCCGTGGAACACGCCGCGCTGGAGCACGACGTAGGACGAGGAGAGGTACGCGCCGCAGTTATAGTAGATGTGACCGTACACACCGGTGATCTTTCCGTCCTTCACCGCGGTCTTGTAGATGCACTTGGACGGATGGCGCTTGACGGAGAACTGCGTGTCCTCCTCGCGGTCAAAGACCATCTTGATGGGCTTTCGGATCTTGTTCTCCGCCACCAGCAGAGCGCCGCAGAGCACGTCGGGGAAATGCTCCTTGCCGCCGAACGCGCCGCCGGTGGTGCACTGGCGGACGATGATATCGTCGTAGGGAATGTCCAGCAGCCCCGCGATGGACTTGCGGATGTAGAACGGGCACTGGGCGGAGGCATAGAAGACGAACTTGCCGTCCTCCATATCCGCGATGGCGCTGTTGGTCTCCAGATGGACGTGCTCCTGATAGGGCGTTTCGATGGTCTCCTCAAAGACCTCGTCCGCCTCGACGAACACCTCGTCCATCGGCCGGCCCTTCTCGCAGAACAGCTCGCACATGACGTTGCTGTTCTTCTCCGGGAACATGGGGCCGCCGACGCAGTGGATACCGTCGTCAATGGTGACGGCGGGCGTCTGCTCCTCGTAGTCGATTTTGATCTGCGCCTTGATCCGCTTGAGAACGCTGCGGTCGGGGCCGACCACCAGGCCGATCGTCTCGCCGACGTAGAGGACATAGTCCTCGGCAAAGCAGCGCCAGTCCTTGGCGATCATCCACAGCTCGTTCTTGCCCTGCGCGGGAATATCCTTCGCGGAGATGAAATAGTACCCCTCCGGCAGCTCCGGCACATGAATGGCCTTGATCCTTCCGCGGGCGATGGTGGAGCGCACCATGTAGGCGTACTGCATATCGGGCAGCGTCATATCGCAGACGTAGACCGCCTCGCCCCTCGCCTTCTGCACCGCGTCCACACGGACGATGCGATCACCGATCTTCGTCGCCTGCATCGGCTTGCTGCTGTATCCTTCCGACATAAAAGACCTCCTTCAGCGTTCCCGCCTGCCGGGACGCTTCCTTCGGTAAATTTTGAACATTTTTAGGAATTCTTACAAAAGCAAGATATTCTAACACGCTGTTTTCAGCGAATCAGCCCATTTTCTTGCTGTGATTTTAACACCAAACGCCCCGTTTGTACAGAGACGCCGTAGTCCTACTTTCAGAATAGCGCGTGTATTTTCCGGTTGCATTGGGGAGACTGCTTATGATAAAGTAACCATAACCGAGAAAGAGAGATGAACTCCATGAACCAACCGCCCAGGATCGGCTGCCTTATCATGGCGGCCGGAAACGCCAGCCGCTTCGGCTCCAATAAGCTCGCCGCCAAGGTGGACGGCAAAATGCTCATCGAGCACGCGCTCGAGACCGTCCCCCGCGAGGAATTTGCCCGCGTGACCGTCGTCACGCAGTATGACGAGGTCCTCGTGCTTGCCAGGCGCTTCGGCTTTACCGTCCTTGTCAACCCCTTCCCCGAGTGGGGCGCGAGCCACACCGTCAGGCTCGGCACCGAGGCGATGGCGGACTGTGACGCCATTCTCTATCAGGTCGCCGACCAGCCGCTGCTGCGGCGCGAGAGCGTGCGTGCGGAGGTCGAATTTTTCCGCCGGCACCCCGACCGCATCGTCGCGATGGGACACGGCGGCGTGCGCGGCAATCCGTGCATCTTCCCCGCCCGCTTCTTCCCCGAGCTGACGGCGCTCGAGGGCGACCGCGGCGGCAGCGCCGTTATCCGCCGCCACGAGGACGCGCTGGCGCTCTTTGAGATCTCCCCCGACGAGCTGCGCGACGTGGACACGCCGATGGCGCTCGCCGCGCTGCGCGACACGCTCGCGTGAGCTACGGCGCCGTCATTTCGCCGCGGAGGTCCTGCTCCATCAGCGTCTTGACGCGCTCCTTCTCATAGCCGCAGGAAAAGAGATAGTAGAGCTTGGCGACGGCGGCCTCGGTCGTCATGTCCAGCCCGCTGACCGCGCCCGCCCTTTTCAGGGCGTTCGAGGTCTCGTAAGCGCCCAGCGCCACCGCCCCCTGCGGGCACTGTGAGCAGACCGTCAGCACCGTGCCGTTGTGAAACGCCTTTTCGATGATCGGCAGCAGCGCGCCGCCGTCCCCGGGAATGTTCCCCGCGCCGAAGGTCTCGATGACGATGCCGCGCAGCCGCTCGGTCATGATCTGCTCAAAGAGCGAGAACTGAATGCCCGGGAAGACCTTCAGAACCCCGATGGGAATATTCTCCAATAATTGCAGCTTCAAAGCGCCTTTCGGCTTCGGCAGGAGGGCGCTTTCGTTGTAGCGGATGGTAATGCCCGCATCGGCAAGGCTCGGGTAGTTCGGTGAAAGGAAAGCGATCAGCCCGTCGGCGGAGAACTTGGTCGCGCGGTTGCCGCGCAGGAGCTTCCCGCCGAAGTACAGGCAGACCTCATGCACCTCCCCCGCGCCCGCGATGAGCAGCGAGGTGATGAGATTGTCGCGCCCGTCGCTGCGGATCTCGCACATGGGGATCTGCGAGCCGGTAAGAATGACCGGCTTTGCCAGACCCTCAAGCATAAAGGAAAGCGCGGAGGCGGTATAGGCCATCGTGTCCGTGCCGTGGAGCACCACAAAGCCGTCGTAGGCGTCGTAATGGTCGGCAACGAGCTGCGCGATCTTGTTCCACTCATGCACCGTCATGTTGGAGGAGTCGAGCAGCGGGTCCATTTCGAGCATATCCCAACGGGGCATCTGCTCGGCGTACAGGTCGGGAATGGCCTCCATCGCGCGGCGGAACTGCCCGCTCTGCGGGGCGTAGCCGTTCTCCGTGCGCGTCATGCCGATGGTGCCGCCGGTGTAGATGATCAGAACATTTTTCATACGGCTTACCACCAATAGCGCGGCATCTTGGGCCGCTCATACGGCGTTTTCATCAGCGGAAGGCTGGTGCGCATCTCGCCGTCGAGCGCGAAGTACGCGCCCGCCACGGCGGGAGCCGTCGGAATGGTCGTGATCTCGCCGATGCCGATGGCGCCGAAGGCCATGTCCTGCCCCTCCTTCTCCACCAGAATGCTGTGGATGGGCGGCACCTGATCGGCGCGGAACAGGCCCAGCGTGCCGAACCTTGCGCTGGGGATGCAGTCGTAGAGCGGATAGTGCTCCGTCAGCGTGAAGCCGAGCGCCATGGTGACGCCGCCCTCGATCTGCCCCTCGCAGGAGAGCGGATTGATCGCCTTGCCGACGAAGTGCGCCGCGTCAATCTCGCGGATCGTTCCGTCGTCGTTGAGCACGCACACATGGGTGGCGTAGCCGTAGGCAACGTGGCTGATGGGATTTTCCACGTTCTGCGCGCCCAGCGGGTCGGTCTTGGCGAGGTATTCGCCGTAGAACTCCTGTCCCTCGAGCGCTTTCCAGTCCACGCTCGCCCCCTCAGGCAGCTCGGTGCCGACCGTGCCGCTGCTGTTGCCGCCGGGCAGCGATTCCATGCCCTGCCGGTGCGCGATGCCGGAATAATCGGACACCCTCACATCGGCGCCCGCCGCCGCGAGCAGCTTCTGACAGGCCCGCCGGCAGGCTTCGCCGGTCACGAGCGTCTGGCGCGAGCCGGAGGTCGTGCCGGAGTCCGGCGCGTTCACCGTGTTGGCGGCCTCGTAGACGACATCCTCGCACTCACAGTGCAGCATGGTGCAGACGATCTGCGTCAGCACCGTGCCAAGTCCCTGTCCGATGCAGGATGCGCCGGAGCGGATATGGAGCTTACCGTCCTTGACCGCCACGATGCAGCGGCCCGTATCGGGAATGCCCACGCCGACGCCCGCGTTCTTCATCGCGCAGGCGATGCCGACGTTCTTATTCTGCTCGCAGATGTCCTTCACCGCTTCGAGCGTTTCCACAAGACCGGTGGACGGCGGCGCGATTTGCCCGTTCGGCAGCGTCTGCCCGGGGCGGATGGCGTTGCGGTAGCGGATCTCCCACGGGGAGATGCCCAGCTCGTGCGCCATCTTCGTGAGCGTCATTTCCATGGCGTAGCAGGTCTGCGTCACGCCGAAGCCGCGGAACGCGCCCGCTGGCGGATTGTTCGTATAGTACGCCTTGCCGGTGATCTCAAAATTCTCGTAGTGATAGGGGCCCGCCGCGTGCGTGCAGGCACGCTCGAGCACGGGACCGCCGAGCGAGGCATACGCGCCGGTGTCGGCGACCACCTCGGCCTTGACGCCCTGAATGAGGCCGTCACGATTGCAGCCCATGGTGATGGTCACCTTCATCGGGTGCCGCTTCGGGTGGACGAGCATACTTTCCTTTCGGCTGAGCTTCACCTTGACCGGACGGCCCGTGAGATAGGCGACGAGCGCCGCATGGTGCTGCACCGTCATATCCTCCTTGCCGCCGAAGCCGCCGCCGACGAGCATATTGGTCACATGGATCTTTTCCTTGGGAAGCCCCAGCAGACGGGAGACCTCCCGCGCCGTGTCGTAAGCGCCCTGATCGGTGGAGAGGATGGTCAGCCCGTCCTCGTCGGGGTAGGCGACCGCGCACTCCGGCTCGAGGAAGGCGTGCTCCGTGTACGGCGTTTCGTAGTGATACATCAGCACATAGTCCGCGTCGCGGATGGCCTGATCGGCGTTGCCGCGGCTGACGTGCTTTTCGCACAGCAGGTTGCCGGACTCATGCACGAGCGGCGCAAAGGGCTGGGAGGCATAGGTCGGGCTGAACACCGGCTTGAGCGGCTCGTAGTCGATCTCGACGAGCGCCTTTGCCTGCTCCAAAGCCTCCTTCGTCTCCGCCGCCACAAGGCAGATGGCGTCGCCGAGGTAGTGGGTGATCCTGCCGACGGGGATCATCGCGTCCCAGTCCTGCTGCAGATGGCCGACCTTGATCTCCCCCGGAATGTCCTCCGCGGTGTAGACGCCGACCACGCCGGGCAGGGCCTCCGCCTTTTCCTTATGGATGGCAAGCACCCGCGCGCGGGGATATTTGCTGCGCACGGCGCTGGCGTAGAGCATACCGTCCACATACAGGTCGTCCGGATACTTGCCGTAGCCCTGCACCTTTTCCGCCACGTCCACGCGCACAGCGCGTTCACCGACGCCATAGCCTGTCTTTTTCTCCTCCGGCAGCTTGCCGTTGCGGAAGATCTCCGCCGCGAGCAGAATGCCGTCGATGATCTTCACATAGCCCGTGCAGCGGCAGATGTTGTTGCGGATGGCGAACGCCGCCTCCTCGCGCGTCGGCGCGGGATTCGCGTCCAGCAGCGCCTTGGCGGAGATGACCATGCCCGGGATGCAGAAGCCGCACTGCACCGCGCCGGCCTTGCCGAAGGCGTAGGTATATACGTCCTTCTCCCAGTCGGAAAGGCCCTCGACCGTAAGGATGGTCTTTCCCTCCAGCTTGTCCGTCGAGGGAACGCAGGCCTTCGTCGCCTTGCCGTCGATGAGGACATGGCAGGTGCCGCACGCGCCCTCGCTGCATCCGTCCTTGACGGAGGTGAGGCGCAGCTCGTCACGCAGGAAGCGGATGAGCTTTTGATTTTTCTCCGCCTGCACGGTCTGTCCGTTCACGGTAAATGTCGCCATAGCGGGGTCTCCCTTCCCAAACTTTTTGTTTGGACTGCTTATTATTTTTCATTTTCATTGTATCACATTCGTCCGAAATTGCAACAAAAAGACACATAAACGTGATACTATTTAGAAGATAGCGCCGTTCCGTGCCGAAAGATTGAATTATATGTAAATCTTCTCCCTCCTCGCTTGACAAAAGCTGGCTTTTCCACTATGATTTCCGTATCCTTTCCACGGCTGCGACGAGGCGGGCTCGCCCCTCCGCGCAGCCGTCCCATTCTATATTGGAGGGACGCTTATGAAAGAAGTCAAAACCCCAAAAAAGCCTCTGATCTTCTACTACGCCGTCGCCATGCTCGCGGTATTTCTCTTCAATTTCCTTGCCATGCCGTGGCTCGCGCAGCACCAGATCAAGGAGGTGGACTACAACACCTTTGTCGAGATGGTCGAGCAGGACAAGGTCGGCAAGGTCGAAATCCAGGAGCAGGACAACCGCATTCTCTTTACCGATAAGGACGAGACTGTTATCTACAAGACCGCCATGGTGTCGGACGACGACCTCTCCGCCCGGCTTTTGGAGGCGGGCGTTTCCTTCAAGGGAGAGGAGATCGAGCAGACCTCGCTGCTCGTTGACATTCTCGGCTGGGTGCTCCCCATCCTGATCTTTATCGCCCTCGGGCAGTATATGTCCAAGAAGATGGCGAACAAGCTCGGCGGCGGCAACTCGATGATGTTCGGCTTGGGCGGAAACAGCAACGTCAAGGTCTACGTCCAGTCCACCGAGGGCATCCACTTCTCCGATGTTGCGGGCGAGGACGAGGCCAAGGAAAACCTGCAGGAGGTCGTCAACTATCTGCACGACCCCAGCAAGTATCAGGAGATCGGCGCTTCCATGCCCAAGGGCATATTGCTCGTCGGCCCTCCGGGAACCGGCAAGACCATGCTCGCCAAGGCGGTCGCAGGCGAATCGAACGTTCCGTTCTTCTCCATCTCCGGCTCGGAGTTCGTGGAGATGTTCGTCGGCATGGGCGCGAGCAAGGTGCGCGACCTGTTCAAGCAGGCCAAGGAAAAGGCCCCCTGTATCGTTTTCATCGACGAGATCGACGCCATCGGCCAGAAGCGCAGCGGCGGCCAGTACGGCGGCAACGACGAGCGCGAGCAGACGCTCAACCAGCTTTTGACCGAAATGGACGGCTTTGAGAGCAACAACGGCGTCATCATCCTCGCCGCCACCAACCGTCCCGAATCCCTCGACCCCGCGCTCACGCGCCCGGGCCGCTTCGACCGCCGTGTGCCGGTCGAGCTTCCCGACCTCAAGGGCCGCGAGGAAATTTTGAAGGTCCACGCGAAGAAGATCAAGGTCGCGGAGGACGTCGACTTCAACAAGATCGCCCGCATGGCCTCCGGCGCTTCCGGCGCGGAGCTTGCGAACATCGTCAACGAAGCCGCGCTGCGCGCCGTGCGCGCGGGCCGCCGGTTCGCCACCGAGTCCGATCTGGAGGAGAGCATTGAGGTCGTCATCGCAGGCTATCAGAAGAAGAACGCCATCCTTACCGACCACGAAAAATGGATCGTCGCCTACCACGAGACCGGTCATGCGCTCGTTGCGGCGCTGCAAAGCCACTCCGCCCCCGTGCAGAAGATCACCATTATCCCCCGCACCTCGGGCGCGCTGGGCTACACGATGCAGGTCGAGGAGGGCAACCATTACCTGATGACGCGCGAGGAAATGGAGAACAAGATCGCGACGCTCACCGGCGGCCGCGCCGCCGAGGAGGTCCGCTTTGGCTCCGTCACGACCGGTGCGTCGAACGACATTGAGCAGGCGACCAAGCTCGCCCGCGCGATGGTCACGCGCTACGGCATGAGCGCGGATTTCGACATGGTCGCACTCGAGACGGTCACGAACCAGTACCTCGGCGGCGACGCCTCGCTCGCCTGCTCTGCCGAAACGCAGACGAAGATCGACGCACTGGTGGTCGCGCTCGTCAAGCGCGAGCATGAAAAGGCCGTCAAGCTGCTTACCGACCACCGCGCCAAGCTCGATGAGCTCTCCCAATACCTCTATGAAAAGGAGACCATCACCGGCGAGGAGTTCATGAAGATCCTGAATCTCGAAAAAGCACAGGATTAAGCAAAAAAGCCGCCCACTCGGGCGGCTTTTTCGGCGAAAAACTCATGGATTTCCTGTTGTTCTTCCCATCGCGATGTGCTATACTGCCATCAGCAAAGAAAAGGAGGGATCACGATGGATCCTATTTATGAAATTGATCTGGACGTCTGTCCCCATTGTGGCGGCGTCGGCGCCATACAGGACGAACAGGGCTGGTGCGTCTATGTAGACTGCCTTGACTGCGGCTCGCACACCGTCCACGCCGCCTACGAAACGCCCGAGGAGCGCCTCGCGGCGGCCAAGCAGGTCGCGCATCTGTGGAACATCGGCAAGGTGATCCACGCCGGCGTCGGCGACTGAGCCGCGCCCATCACCCCATAAAGACCTCGTCCGGCATCTCCGTGATCGCGGAGATGCCGCCGCTTTTTTCGGTGGAGCGCCCGGCGACGCGGCAGGCAAATTCCGCGATGCTGCGCAGCTCCGCCTCATCCAGCGCTGCGGGAGCCTTGCCGCTTTGGAGCAGCCTCCACACCGCGCAGCCGCCGAAAATGTCGCCCGCGCCCGTGGTGTCCGTGACTGTAAGGCCCTTGAGACCGTCCACATGGCCCTGCGCCCTCAGGCTTGCAAACTCGCAGCCGTCCGCGCCGCAGGTCACAAAGACGAGCTGCGTGCCGAACCGCTCCCGAATGTAAGCCGCGCCCTCGCGCGGCGAAAGACCGAAGAGGAATTTCACCTCGTTGTCGCTGAGCTTCACAACGTCGGCCTGCCCGAGTCCCCAGAGCATCTGCTCCCGCGCGTCGTCAGGGCTTCTCCAGAGCGGCGGGCGCAGATTGGGGTCGAAGGTGATGAGCTTCCCGCGTTCCTTTGCAAAGGCGACGGCGCGCTGCGTCGCGCCGCGCGCAGGCTCGTCGGTCAGAGAAAGCGTTCCGAAGTGGAACGCTTTTGTTTTTTCGATGAGCGAGAGGTCCAATTCCTCAGCGCGGAGCTGCGTGTCCGCGCCCGGCTTGCGGGCAAAGGAAAAGGAGCGCTCGCCGCGCGCGTCGAGCGTCACGAATGCCAGCGTCGTGAAAGCATCCTCCGCCACGACAACGCCGCGCGTATCCACGCCGACCTCGCGCAGCGTCCCGGTGAGCATCGTGCCGAAGGCGTCCGCGCCCACCTTGCTCAAAAGCGCTGTCCTGCCGCCGAGCCGCGCGATGGCCGCGAGGAAATTGGCGGGCGCACCGCCGGGATGCGCCGCCATGAGCGGATAGCCGTCCGCTCCCGCCCCCTGCGCCGTAAAGTCGATGAGCAGCTCACCGAGCGCAACAACGTCATACTCCGTCCGCGTCATCCTCTGCCCTCCCCGCGCTCGCACAGCAAATGCAGCGCCTCCAGATAGCCCGGCAGCCCGTGCCCGCGGATGGTCGCGATGCAGGCCGCGCGGATGTAGGACACATGGCGGAAATCCTCGCGGCTGTCCGGGTCGGAAACGTGGACCTCCACCGTCGGGATGCCGACCGCCTTCACCGCGTCAAGCAGCGCGACGCTCGTGTGCGTATAGGCGGCGGGGTTGATAATAATGCCGTCCACCCGGTCAAAGTACGCCTGCTGGATGGCGTCCACCAGCGCGCCCTCGTGGTTGGATTGGAAGAATAAGACCTCCGCGCCCAGCCGTTCCGCCTCACCCTCGATCATGCTCTTCAGGTCCTCGTAGGTCGCGTGGCCGTAGATTTCCGGCTGACGGATGCCGAGCATATTCATGTTGGGGCCGTTAATGACCAGAATTTTCACAAAACTCCCTCCAGATCGCCTGCGCGGTCTGCTCGACCGTGCCGCTGTTGTCGATCGCGGCGTCGCGGAACCGTTCGTAGAGCGGCGCGCGCTCCGCCCACATCGCCGCAAGGTCCGCCCCCTGCGAGAGCGGACGGCCGTCGGTCGGCAGCAGCTCCAGCGGACGCAGAAGCTGATAGATGCGGCCGTTCTGGTGGAGCGCGGCGTAATTCTCCGGCGTTTTCACCACGCCGCCGCCCGTGAGCAAAAGCTTCCCGCTCAGCGCGCCGCACGCCGCCGTCGCCTCACGCTCGAGTGCACGGAAGGCGGCTTCTCCTCCCTTGGCGAAGATCTTGGGAATGGAGCAGCCTGCCTTCTCCGCGATGCGCACGTCGATGTCGATGGCCTCGCGGCCCGTCAGCGCGGCAAGCGCCGCGCCGACCGCGGACTTGCCGCTGCCCGGCATCCCGATGAGCACGAGATTCGTCATTTCCCGCCGCAGCTGCGCGAGGATGCGCTCGTTCTCACGGTCGGCGATGAGCCTGTCAAAGAAATGTTCCTCCGCCGCCTTGGCCTGCGCCACCAGCATCGGAAGGCCGTCCGAGCACGGGATGCCCAGCGTCTCCGCCTGCAGCAGCAGCGCCGTGCGGCGAGGATTGTAGATCAGATCGAGCACACCCGCGCAGGCGGGAAAGGCGGTCAGATCGACCGCCGCCGCACCGTTGTTCGGATACATCCCGACCGGTGTGGTGTTGACGATCCGCTCCGCGTCCGCGTGGCGGTCGAGGTTCGTATAGTTGTTCTCTCCCGAGCGGGAGATGACGACCACCTCGCGCGCGCCGAGCCTTTTCGCGCACGCGGCTGCCGTGCGCGACGCGCCGCCGCTGCCGAGCACAAGCGTCTTCTTCCCCGCAAAGCCGATGCCCGCGCACTGCGCCATGAAGCAGAAGCCCGCGGCGTCGGTGTTATAGCCATAGAGCTTTCCGTCCGCGCGGCGCACGAGCGTGTTGACGCTGCCAATGGCCTCCGCCATCGGGTCGAGCACATCGCAGTACGCCATCACGTCGCGCTTGTAGGGAATGGTGACGTTCAGCCCGCCGATGTCCTCCCGCGCGAGGAACGCGCCCAGCTCCTCCGGCTCCAGCTCGATGAGGCGATAGTCCGCACAGCCGAGCGCGGCGTGGATGGGCGCCGACCAGCTGTGACCGAGCTTTCGGCCCAGAAGTCCGTAAACCTTCTCCCCCATCGTTCACACCTCGGCGTAATTTCCGAGGAATACAAACTCCGCGCAGCTGCGCTCCATTTCCTCGAGCATGGCAAGCACGCTCGGGTCCTGCACACTTGCCTCCAGCTCAAGGAAGAACACAAACTCAAAATCGCTCCCCGCCACGGGGCAGGATTCGAGCTTAGTCATGTTGATGTCCAGCGCCGCGAGCTTGGAGAGGATCTCATAGAGCGCGCCGGGCTTATTTTCGAACGAAAGGATAAGGCTGATGCGGTTCGCGCCGGCGTAGATGACGGGGTCCTTCGCCACGCAGAAAAAGCGGGTGTAATTATTCTCACTGTCCTGAATTTTGTCGCTCACACATTCAAGGCCGTAAAGCGCGGCGCAGGGATGTGAGGAGATGGCGGCCGCGTGGCGGCTGCCGCTCTCGGCGACCAGCTTCGCCGCCTCCGCCGTGTTGCCGCAGGGAATCACCCGCACGCCGGAAAGGCTGCTGAGGAACCTGCTGCACTGACCGATGGCCTGCTGATGGGAGTAGATCTCTGTAATGTCCTCTAACTTTACACCCGGCATAGCCAAAAGCTCATGGCGGATGCAGAGTCTCGTGGAGCGCACCACGGAGAGCTGATGCTGCTGAAGCAGCGAGTAGACCGCGCGCACCGAGCCGTTGGAGCTGTTTTCAATGGGCAGCACGCCGAATTTGCACAGGCCGGACTCCACCGCGGACACCACCGCGTCAAAGGTCTTGACATACAGGATGCTGCCGCGCGGCAGCAGGCGGTCGCAGGCGACCTGCGAGTTCGCGCCCTCCACGCCCTGACAGGCGACAAGACCCGTCTGTGGGAAGACCGGGCCGCCCGCGGCGAGGGACTTTTCCACCCGCTCGGCCACCCTGGTCGGCAGGTCCACCAGCTCCGCCTGCCGCGAGCGCGCCAGCTCAAAGAGCGTGGAGTAGAGGTGATAGGCGTAGCGCTCCTTGTCGCCGGCCCTGGCTGTTACCTTGGCAAGAATTTCGCGCTCGCGCTGCTTGTTCAGAATGGGCAGATGGTGCTCGTTCTTGTAGGCCGCGACCTCCTCGGCCAGCTCCATACGCTCAAGAAAGAGCTTCAAGAGCTGATCGTCTACGGCGTCGATACGGGTGCGGATCTCAGAAAGTTCCATGATGTTCCTCCAACAGTAAGTCTAAAAGCACGCAGGCCGTCACCGCCTCAACGACGGGCACGGCGCGGTGCGCGATGCAGGGGTCGTGACGGCCCCGGATAGTCAGCTCGGTGTTTTCCATCCGCGCGAGCGAGACCGTTCTCTGCGGTCTGCCGATGGACGGCGTCGGCTTGATGCCGACGCGCAGCGTGAGCGGCATACCGGTGGTGATGCCGCCGAGGATGCCGCCGGCGCGATTCGTCTCCGTGACGATGCGGCCGTCCTCCACGCGGAAGGCGTCGTTGTTTTCGCTTCCGCGCAGGCGCGAAGCGCCGAAGCCTGCGCCGAACTCCACGCCCTTGACGGCGGGGATGCCGAACAGCGCCGAGGCAAGGCGGTTTTCCATGCCGTCGAACATCGGGCCGCCGAGACCGGCAGGCAGCCCGATGGCGGCGCATTCCACGATGCCGCCGACGGAGTCCTGCGCCTCACGCGCCGCCAAAATAAGACGCTGCATCCGCTCGCCCGCCGCGTCGGAAATGGTCGGGAACGGCTTTGCCGCCACGGCGCGGAACAGCTCGTCGGTCGGGTAGAGTGGGAATGCCTCGTCGTCCTCCGTTCCCACGGCGGCAAGGTGCGCGCCGACAAATACGCCGTGCCGCGCAAGGATCTGCTTGGCGATGCCGCCGGCGATGCACAGCGGCGCCGTCAAGCGGCCGGAAAAATGTCCGCCGCCGCGCATATCCGCCTGCCCGCCCCATTTGACCCACGCGGTATAATCCGCGTGCGAGGGGCGCGGCTTGTCGGCAAGCTCCGTGTAGTCTGAGGAGTGCTGGTCGCTGTTGTAAATGACCGCGCACAGCGGCGAGCCGCAGGTCACGCCGTCGCGCAGACCGGAGAGGAATTCCGGCGCGTCGGCTTCCTTCCGCGCGGTCGAAAGCAGGCTTTTTCCGGGTTTGCGCCGATCCAGAAAGGCCTGCAGCTCCGCAAGATCAATGCGCTCGCCCGCAGGCAGGCCGTCGACGGTCACGCCGATCGCGGCTCCGTGGGACTGTCCGAACACGCCGACACGCAGCGTTCTTCCGAATTCAGAGGACATCGAAGCTACCTCCCAGTCGTTTGTATTCCTCCCAGAAAGAGGGATAGGATTTCCGCACCGCCTCCGCGCCTGTAACGGTGACCGGAGCCGCCGCGGCGGTCGCGGCGACTGCCGCCGCCATCACGATGCGATGGTCGTTCGCGCCGTCCACCGTGCCGCCGGAAAAGGACGGCACGCCGCGGACGGTCAGACTGTCCGCCGTTGTCTCCGCCGGAACGCCGAGCGCGCGCAGCAGCGCGGCGGTCGTCGTCAGGCGGTCGCTTTCCTTCATGCGGAGCCGGGCCGCGTTGACAAAATGCGTCGTGCCATTCCGCCGCGCGGCCATCACCGCCAGCGGCGGCAGCAGATCGGGGCAGTCGGACACGTCCACGCTCTGCTCCCCCGCCGGCTTGAATCGCTCATAGAGCGCGGCGACTACGCGGTCGCCCTGCGCGGAGGTTTCGTTCAATCCGCGCAGCTCAACGCGGTTTCCAAGAAAACGCGCGGCGTACCAGAAGCCCGCCTGCGACCAGTCGGCCTCCACCGCCGCGTCAAAGGAGCGGTAGACCGACGGCGGTACGGCAAAGCGTTCCGCTTCTCCGTCTATCCTCACGCCGGCCCGCGCGAGCGCGTCGCGCGTCATGGCGACATAGTCGCGGCTCTCGAGCCGCGTGGTCGATACCAGCGTCGAGCCGCCGCCGAGCAGCGGCAGCGCGAAAAGCAGCCCCGTGAAAAACTGACTTGAGACGTTGCCCGCCAGCCGGTACTCCCCCGGCGTCAGCGTACCGCGCACGGTAAGCGCACCGGCGGTCTGTTCATAGGAAATGCCTTTTTCGTCAAAGAGGTCAAAATACGGCTTCTGCGGGCGCTCCATCAGCCGCCCGCGGCCGGTGAACACGCCCCCGCCCGCGACCGCCAGCGCGATGGGAATGAGAAAGCGCAGCGTCGAGCCGGACTCGCCGCAGTCAAAGCGCGGAAGCTCCGGAAAGGGTTTTCTCTTGCCGCCGATGCCGGTCACGCGGAGGGTCCCTTTGTCTGTCTGCTCCCACTTCGCGCCGAGCGCCGCCATGCAGCGCAGCGTCGCCTCGATGTCCTGCGAGAGCGCGACATTCTGGACCGTGCTCACACCGTCCGCGAGCGCGGCGGCCAGCAGCAGGCGGTGCGCCATCGACTTGCTCGGCGGCGGCGTGACCGCGCCCGCGAGGGTGTGCGGTCGGATACGAACATCCACCCTCATTCCCCCAGTCCGGCGGCGATGATGGGCAAAAGCTCCGTCACCGGGATCCTTTTCAGCTCGCAATCGCCGATGGCCTTCGGCACAACGATGGTGATGCTGTCCCCGCTGCGCTTTTTGTCCGCCAGCGCGGCTTTCGCCAGCGCCTCGGCGGGATAGTCCGTGCCGGTCGGCAGGCCGTTCTTCTCCAGACACGCCGCGATGCGCGCGGACACCCCCGGCTCGGCCCAGCCGAGCTGCTCGGAGGCGCGCGCCATGACGGCAAGACCCGCCGCGACCGCGTGGCCGTGCGGAATGGCATAGCCGCTGCACTTTTCGATGGCATGGCCGACGGTGTGGCCGAGGTTCAACTTGCGCCGCTCGCCCCGCTCCTTCTCGTCGCGCTCGACCACGCCCGCCTTGTAGCGGATGCAGCGGGCGATGACCTCGGCGGGCGCGTCGGTAAGCGTGCCGTCCTCAAAGAGAGAGAACAGCGTCTCGCCGCTCAGCACACCGGTCTTGATGGCCTCCGCCGCGCCGTCGGCAAAGACGGCGGCGGGCAGGGACCTCAGGCAGTCCGTATCGCACAGCACGGCGGTGGGCTGCAAAAACGCGCCCGCAAGGTTTTTCCCCGCCGCAAGGTCGATGGCCGTCTTGCCGCCGACGGAGGAATCCACAGCGGAGAGCAGCGTGGTCGGCAGCTGCACATAGCGGATGCCGCGCAGGTACGAGGCCGCGGCGAAGCCCGCCATGTCGCCGGTCACGCCGCCGCCGAGCGCCGCCACGCAGTCCGTGCGCGTGAGCTGGGACTCGGCCAGAAACTCCAAAATGGCGGAGAGCGTCGTGAAATTCTTATGCGCCTCCCCCGCGGGAAACACATAGGAGCAGACGGCAAACCCGGCGTCGCGCAGACTCGCGCAAACCGTTTCAAGATAAAGCGGAGCCACATTGCTGTCGGCGGCGACCGCGATGCGGCAGCCGCCCAGCACGGTCTTCAGCCGTGCGCCGCACTCCCGCAGCAGTCCCGCGCCGATGGTGACCTCGTAGGCCGGCGCGGTATGGACTTCAATGGTCTGAACAGAGGACATAGCTCTTCCCTCCCCGGTCGATCTTCGTTGATTTTCAGTTGCCGCCCGCAGTGGCCTTCTTCTCGCGGCCATCGCGCAGCAGCGCGCGCAGGTGCTCGGCGTCCTTGCTTTTCAGCGCGTCGGCATACTCCTGTAAATGTCCGATGAGGATATCCAGCTCGTCCGTCAGATAGTCCGCGTCATCCAGAAACAGCTCCGTCCACATATCCTCGTCGAGCCGCGCCACGCGCGTCATATCCTGAAAGCTGCCGGCGGAGAAGCCGCGGCGCTTCTGCGCCTCGGGCGACTTGACGTAGGCGCTCGAGACGATGTGCGCGAGCTGCGAGGTAAAGGCGATGATGCGGTCATGCTCCTCGGGATCGGAGAAGGTCAGGCTCGCAAAGCCGATATCGAGGAAAAACGCCTTGAGCGTTTCAAGCAGCTGCATATCCGTGCGCTTGTCCGGCGTAAGGATCATGGACGCGCCCACATACAGGCTGTCCGTCGCGGCGGTAAAGCCGCCGCGCTCGCGGCCCGCCATCGGATGTCCGCCGATGTAGGCGAAGCCGTACTGCTCGGCGACGGGCGCGAGTTCGCGCACCACCGCGCGCTTCACGCCGCACAGGTCCACAAGGATCGCGCCCCGGTGGATTCCCTCCGACGGATGGCGACCAGCACAAGGTTGCAATCCTTCAAATTTTCCGCCGTCAGCGGCGCGTCGATGGCGCCGCACATGCGCGCCATCATCATGGTCTCCTGATCGAGGTCGCAGCCGAACACGGTGTGCACGGTGCGCGCCTTGATGCTCTTGGCCATCGAGCCTCCGATGAGGCCGAGGCCGACAATGCCGACTGTCATAGTCTTACTCCTCTATCGTCTTGACAAATTCCTTCAGGCGAAGCAGCTTCTTTGCCAGCGCGTCGAACTGCTCGGGCTTCAGGGACTGCGGGCCGTCGCACAGCGCGTGTGCGGGGTCGTTGTGGACCTCGATGAGCAGGCCGTCGCAGCCGGTCGCCACCGCGCCCATCGCCAGCGGGTCGACCAGCCAGCTCTTGCCGGTGGCGTGGCTGGGGTCGACGATGATGGGCAGGTGCGTCAGCTTGCGCAGCACAGGGATCGCCGCAAGGTCGAGTGTATTGCGGGTGTAGGTCTCAAAGGTGCGCACGCCGCGCTCGCAGAGAATGACGTTCTCGTTTCCGCCGGCCATGACGTACTCCGCGCTCATCAGCCATTCCTCGTAGGTCGCGGACATACCGCGCTTGATCATCACGGGCTTTTCCTGACGGCCCACAGCCTTCAAAAGGTCGAAGTTCTGCATATTGCGCGCGCCGATCTGAATGACGTCCACATTCTTGAAGAGCGGAAGCTGGCTGAGGTCCATCAGCTCGGTGACGATGGGCAGCCCCGTCTCCTCCTTGGCGATCTCGAGGTAGCGCAGGCCGACCTCGCCGAGGCCCTGGAAGGAATAGGGCGAGGTGCGGGGCTTGAACGCGCCGCCGCGCAGCATCGTCGCGCCGCTGGCCTTGACCGCCTTCGCGATGGCGACCACCTGCTCCTCGGATTCCACCGAGCAGGGGCCGGCCATGAGCGTGAGGTTGCCGCCGCCGATCTGTGTATTGCCGACCTTGACGACGGTATCCTCGGGATGGAACTTGCGGTTGGCGTTCTTATACGGCTCCTGCACACGCTTGACGTCCTCGACGATGTCCAGCGCGGAAATGAGATCGGCGTCTATCTTCGAGGTGTCGCCCACCAGGCCGAGGAGCATATTGCCCTCGCCGATGCTGGTGTGAATGATGATGCCCTTTTCCTGCAGCCATGTGATCAGGCTCTGCAGCTGTTCGGGATTCGGATTGTGCTTGAGTACGACGATCATGGTAAAATTCCTCCTTAAGCGATGAAAAAAACCGCAGCCGGTCCGGCTGCGGTTCGTCATGCATTTACGGTCATTCCGACAAAGGACCCGTTCTTACACGCGCTTGCTTTCAGCCAAACCAGAATAAGCCTTACCCGTAAAATAGGTAAAGCTAAAGTAGCGGTATTCAGCACTGCGGTTCATTACGGTCATGGTCTGTGCTCCTCTCGGAAGCCTTGATGTATGCAGTATAACAGCTTAAAGCGCAAAAGGGAATCGGCATTTTCACCAAATCCGAAGAAAAAGCAAATTTTCCTCCCGCCGAAACAGCCAAGCCGCGCTCCGGTCTCCCGCCGCTCCTCGCGTAAGCCGCTTTCCCGCCTGCGCCATCCGCATACCTTCGCCGCCAGAACATTGGCCAAGAAACGGCCCGCATCGTCCAAATGAAAAAAATCCGGAAAATTGGCAATTAGTTCTTGACAAATGCAAAACCGCTGGTATAATAACAAATGTTCGTCAAGCAAACATAGCGGGATTGTGTAATGGTAGCACAGCGGACTCTGACTCCGTATGTGAGGGTTCGAATCCTTCTCCCGCTGCCAAAAGACTCTCAGCGAAAGC
>ENA-ORCN01000765-ORCN01000765.1-human-gut-metagenome-genome-assembly--contig:-NODE-765-length-25512-cov-19.678710_pt1 | contig 25512 bp, 23 predicted proteins | sample MGYA00242984_ERZ507984 | MGnify/ENA primary metagenome ERZ507984 (study PRJEB26167, sample SAMN06115395) | human gut metagenome | host: Homo sapiens | place: China:Hubei | collected 2016-05-19... | reverse complement strand
GACTCTCCATTGACCTCTCGGTCAATTTCAAGTGAATGCTGTTCAATTTTCAAGGTGCATCTCCGCTGCCTCCCCGTGGGTGACAGCTTGTTTATCTTATCACCTTGTTCGCAAAATGTCAACAGCTTTTTTCGCAAATTTTGAATATTTTTTTGTTTTTCTTGTTTCCCCTTGCAAAAGCCGCAAATACCCGATATAATAGATAAGCTGAATATGTGCCCGTAGCTCAGTTGGATAGAGTGTCAGACTCCGACTCTGAAGGTCGTGCGTTCGAATCGCATCGGGCATACCAAAATATTTTCCCCCTGCTATGGCAGGGGGAAAATATTTTATTCAATTGTTTCCACCGGTAATGGGTCCATGTTTCCAACCCACTGGTGTAAAAACGCGGAAGCTTGGTTTCGATTCAGATTGTCGTGGATTTTTTGGTTGTAGTAATTTCTTAGGCATCTGTAGCAAGACGAGTCGCAATCGCAGTTGTCTACAACGGAAATTGCTTTTGCGAGGACTCGTTGGAATGCTTGCCCGTCCGCTGTCACAATTCTGCGAACATGGCCTGCACCACCAGCAACTGCATCATATAGAACAACAGAGAAAATCATACACCCATCCACAGATGTGTAGAATAAGCATCCTTTGATATCGGTGCGCTCTATCCCCATCTCGCGGGACAATCCTTCTAACAGAGCATAGAGCACTGACAGCATCACATTTATATCTGCCGCCTCTTGTGTCGCAAGGGTGATTTTTGCCACATCTGTTTTGAAATCATGCGACAAACGATATTCTGTTGAGTTGCCCTCTTTATTAACACAACGGTATCCTCTGGAGTTCTTGTGCTCAAGGGGGATTCCGGTTTCACTTGCATATCCGCAAGCAGGACAAACCTTGTAATCGGTCTGACCAATGACTACGAGAGAGTCATTTGAGGTGGATTCAATTTGCAGAATTTGACCGTTTACTTCAAATATTTGCTTGGCGATTAGATTACGATGCGGGTCTCCAATGTAGTAATCGTCTGTCTTAAAATCGTGTTCGGGGCGGTGCATAGGAACAGGTCTGGCTTCTTTTTCTGCACAGAATCCCATGCGATGTTCCAATGTTTTTCTCCAAGACAGGCGTTTGATGGGTGTATGGCAGGAAACGCATTCGCGACCGCTGCCAGTAACAGGATCTTTAGTGAAGTTTGGCTGGCCGCAAGCAGGACACTTGGGGCAGTAGAAGCCTTTCTCCCATGCGGCATCCGCGTTTTTGCCCGGCATTTTGCGAATATAACGGCTGACATACATTTTCCCATCTGCCACGACCTCTGCACCGGGGGCGTAAGGCGTAAAAGGATAAGGGCAGAGACCTCGCTGCAGTCGAGGCTCTAACCCTTTCACTTGATTATTCTGTATTTTTTGGTAGAATGAGAATATCGCAGGACGGTTACAAAACAGATATGGGACAGGGCAGCGATGAGGAGGCTGCGGCGGTATTCCCGCAGCTGCGGGAACGGATATTGTATCTGACCGAACTGCTTTGGAAGTATCCGCCCTTTTGCTACAATGACTATGAGAAGGAAATGCGCCGGATCAACACCCTGTTTGACGAGAGCGCACTTCCCCAAATACGAATGCCCGATTCGGGGTTCCAGACAGAGTTCCTGAGACTCTGCGTCGGGATCATACGCATTCCTATGACCGCCTCATGCGTCGGTCACTTCTGCTCCAACGGATGGAGGAGGGGCTGACGCCCAGAGAGCTGAATCTGGTGCGAAGCTACCTTGGCATCGGTCAGCCGGACGAGGCTGGCATGACCTTTCAGGAGCTGGCGATCCGGCTCAACTACAATGGCCCCAGCGGAGCGGAGAAGGCGTACAAGGCCACACTGCGGAAACTGGAAAAGAACTTGTATGGCGGGGTCTACAGCCGGTGGCTCTCCGCACAGAAGGCCATCCGCGCCGCCGAAGCGGAAGCGGAACAGGACACGGGGCATGACGCAACGCCGCAGAGAACATGGTGGGAGGAGAAGGCGCTGGCGAATCGGTTTGCCTGCGAGATCGCAGCACTGATCCGTGTTTACGAGGTGCTCAGCGGAGCTTGATCAAAAAAGTTTTTAAGTCCAAATGCAATAAAACGCCCTTTCCGTGCATTACACGGATGACAGGAGAAAAAGCCCATGCTCAGTATGCTGATGACAACCGAATATGCTCCGGCAGAGGATCGACACGAGCTGCAGCAGTTGTTGCTCCACATTGCCGGCGGGGAGCGTGACGCGCTGGCGGAGCTGTATCAGCGCACGCGCACAGCGGTGTACGGTCTTGCGCTTTCCTATCTCAAAAACGCGCAGGACGCGCAGGATCTCACGCAGGATGTCTATGTGCAGGTGTGGGACTGCGCGGAGCAGTACCGCCCCACCGGCTCACCCATGGGCTGGCTGCTGACCGTGTGCCGCAACCTGTGCCTGATGCGCATGCGGCGGGAGGAACGCCATGCCGCCCTCAGCGAGGAGGAATGGGACGCCATTCCCACGCAGGAGTGCGGACTGGACGCCGACGAGCGCGCGCTGCTGCAAGGCGCATTGGCAAGACTCGCTGACGAGGAGCGGCGCATTGTGCTGCTCCACGCGGTCACGGGCATGAAGCACAGAGAGATCGCGGCGCTGCTGGAGCTTCCGCTTCCCACCGCCCTGTCGAAATATCACAGAGCATTGAAAAAGATGCGCAGCTTTCTGGAAGGAGATGACGCCTGATGACCAATGAAAAAATGGAGCGGCAACTGGCCGCGGCCCTTGAAAAGACCGCGCCGGACGATATGAGCGGCGTTCTCTCCCGCTGTGAAACGCGGAAAGGAACGGTAATCAATATGCCGACTATGAAAACAGCAAAAAGAAAATGGACTATTCTGGTTGCCGCCTGCTTGGCGGTGGTTCTTCTTGCCGGCGGAGGCGTACTCTATCAGCAGGCGAATGCAGTTGCCTCTGTGGTGTCGCTGGATGTGAACCCCAGCATTGAGCTGAAGGTCAGCAGGAACGAAAAGGTTCTCGTCTGTACCCCGCTCAACGAGGATGCCAAGGCCATCCTTGCGGATATGAGCAATGGTGCCGACCTCAAGGGTGCGAAGTTGGATGTGGCGGTGAACGCCATCGTGGGCAGTCTTGTGCGAAACGGCTATCTCGACAGCATTTCCTCCGCCATCATGATCTCGGTGGAGGACAAGGACGCAGCCCGTGCGGAAAAGCTCCAGCGTGAGCTGACCAGCACCGTGGACGGCGTGTTGCAGACCAGCGAAGCAAAGGCCGCCGTCCTGACGCAGACGCTGACGCAGGATGCGGCGCGGGAGCAGCAGGCACGGGAGAACAGTATTTCCACCGGCAAGGCGGCGCTGGTGAACCGCGTCCTCGCCATCAACCCGGCGCTCAAGTTTGACGCGCTGGCAAAGCTCTCGGTGGAGGAGCTGAAGGACCTTGCGGAAGCGGGCGCCCCCGCCATGCCCATCGGCAAGGATGCCGCCGCTTACGCCGCGGAGCAGTATGCCGGGACAACGGCGTTGGACTCCGTCACGGCGGAGGTCGATTCCGAGCTGGACGAATTCCCCGCGCACTACGAGGTGGAGCTGCACACGGCATGGGGTGAGTTTGAGTATCTGGTGGACGCCTACACGGGGAAGGTGCTCAGCGGGCAGAAGGACTTGCCGGCCACGGCCCCTGTAGGGGATGAGACGGCAAAGCCTATTGCGCCCACCGGCGACATCGGCCATGCCAAGGCGAAGTCCATCGCCCTGAACCACGCGGGCGTGAGCGAGAACAAGGCGTATGACATGGAGATCGAACTGGACGACGAGGACGGCACGCTCGTCTACGAGGTCGAGTTCAAATCCGGCGGCATGGAGTACAGCTACGAGATCAACGCCGCCACCGGCGCGATCCTCAAGCACGAGGCGGAGTTGGATGACTGAAAGAAAAGGCGCGAGCCGCTGCAATACAGCGGCTCGCGCCTTTTTACGGTTTACGGGTTATACAGAATCATGTGCAGAATAGTGGTTTGGTCAGAGATGTTGCGGTATGGCGTCTTTTTATTTGGTATTCTTTCATCCTTTATAGCGTTTTCAACACATCGGCTACCCGTCGGCAGTGGTTAGGGAACAGTTCCCGCAGCTCCTGTACGGCGTTATCCATGATGTAAGGGTGCCCTACCAGTGAGAGAATGGGAATATCATTATAATTATCCCCGAAGGACATCACTTCCTCCGGTTTTACTCCCATCGCTTCGCAGATGATCCTCAGTCCGGAGCCTTTATCCGCCAGGGTAAAGTCGATCCACTGGTCCCCGGCTACCGCCACCTGAAAAATCTCTCCCCAACGCTCCCGGAAGTGCTCGATCACCGCACCGGTACCGCGGCGGCTGAAGGCCGAAACCTTAATAATGGTTTCCGGAATGTCGTCAGGGTCATCCACTACCTCGGTGATATTTCCCACATCCTCCCGCATGTGGCGCAGATATTCCTCATCGCGGGTACATACATAGCAGGTGTTTTCACCGCTTGCGTTAATCTCGCACTCCGGCATCGCCATAATATCCCGGCACAGCTGCACCGCCAGGCTGCGTTCCAGCGGCACCTTGCCCCATACCGGGCCGGGATTACCCGGCCCAAACACCACTGAGCCATTCTCACAGATATACGCGATCTCATCCTGCACCGGGGCAAACAGCCGCCGCAGGCTGTGGTACTGTCGGCCGCTGGCCGGGCAGAAAAGGATCCCCTTTTCCCGCAGACGCCGGATCTCCTCCAGCGTTTCGGCGTCAATTGATGTTTCCTCGCCATGCAGCAGCGTACCGTCTATATCACAGGTCACCAGCCGGATCATCTTCTCGTTCCTCCCTTTTGCCGTTTTACCGGCCATATTATAGCACGGCCTGCCCATTTCGGCTACTTCCGACTTTTATTTTTGCGCATATTGGCGAATGTATTGTGCTTTTTGTCCAATTTTCAGTAAGTGTTATAGTTATAAATGTCATAATTGACAAACATTAGACTAAGTACTATAATTAAGTAAAGTTTAAGCAAAGTTTATGTAAGGTCATTATCAAATCATTTTTCGGTAATCGCCGCCCTGGGGCGGTCATTATAAAACGACAACTTATGGAGGAGAAAAAAATGAAAAAAGCACTGTCTATGTTGCTGGCCATCATCATGGTCCTCACCCTGATGGTCGGCTGCGGCGAGAAGCCCGCTCCCACTCCCAATGAGGAGCTTTCTGCTACCCAGCAGATCATTAAGGAAGCGGAAGGCATGACTCTTGAGGAGCTGGCGAAAAAAGCAATCGAAGAGTCCAACGGCAAGACCTTCTACGGCGTTGGCAACTCCAGCCGCGGTAAGAGCGCCCTGCCCCTGTTCATCGAGTACCTGCAGTCCATCGACTCCAGCTACACCCTGAACTTCGAGTGGCAGCAGCCCAAGAACAACAAGATCTTCGAGCAGCTGACTGCTGACTCCCTGAAGGAGACCGGCACCTTTGCCATGACCCTCATTCAGGATGGCAACCAGATCGAGAGCAAGATGGTCAAGACCGGCGTTCTGGATACCTTCATCCCCAAGGATTGGGCTGACGCCAACAACACCACCGCCGATGCCTATGAAGGCTATCTGCCCCTGCAGACCCTCAATAAGGTCTTTATGTATAACTGCGTCGGTGAAAAATCCTATGATAATGTTTGGGATTTCGTAGCCGAGGGCGAGCACGGCCTGTTCATGGATATTGATTCCGAGATCGTGGGCAAGAACTTCCTGTATATGCTTACCCGTGATGATTATTCCACCATGCTCAAGACCGCTTTTGAGGCTCTGCCCGCTGAGGAGCAGGCCTACTTCCAGCCCACCATCGATGCCATGGCTGCCGATGCCGCGAACCTCGGCCTGACCGAGAACGCCAAGTACGGCCTGGCCTGGATCAAGCTGTGGGTCGGCAGCTACAATGCCCAGACCGATGACGGTCCCATCTGCAATACCCTGGTTTCCGATTCCGCCAAGGATCAGTTCGGCCTTCTGGTTTACTCCAAGCTCCGCTCCGTTGAAGAATCCGCCACTGTTTCCAAGAACAACATCAAGGTTGCAGCCTATCAGGATGGCTACACCGGTCTCGGCGGCTATGGCTACTGCCATTACCTGTTTGTTACCGATAACAGCCCCCTGCCCTGGACTGCCTGCGCCTTTATCGCCTACATGACCTGCACCGTTGACGGCTTCTCTGCCTGGGGCAAGGATATGGGCGGCTATTCCTCCAACCCGACCGTTGCTGCCGGTACCGAGGAGAAGTACCATCATCAGGAAGGCGGCTATGTTGACGGCGTTAACACCTTCGACTGCAAGAACGACCGCGGTTATGAATGGTGGGCCGATAAGCTGGTCCTTGAGGATCCCGAATACTGCGCTTCTGTTGCCTTCACCGTAGGCAGCTGGATCGAGGTTCTGGATAAGTACAGCGCCGGCTGATAAAATCACCACGCACTTATCTTTGCGATCTGTTAAGAAGTAAAGAGCGCGCCCCCGGATCGCGTCCAACCGCCGCGCCGGGGGCGTTTCCCTTTTGCAGCCCCCACTCCCCACAAGAGAGGTGATTCCCTACCATGAAACAAGCCGCAGCTTTGCAGGCCAATCCCGCCGCCGTGCGGCGCAATAAGGTCAAGACCTTCTTTTCCAAGCCTCACAATGTTATCCTGCTGCTCATGGGCATTGTGCTCACCATCACCACGGTAGCGCCTATCGTTGCCATCGTGCAGGATACCTTCAAGATCCACCCCGGCACCATCGATGCGTACCTGGCCGGCACCTCCCAGGGCTACACCCTGGTCAATTACACCGACCTATTTACCAGCCCGCTGGCCAAGGCCAACCTGTGGACTCCCCTGCTGAATACCGTACTGCTTTCGGTCGGCTCCTGCATCGTGGCCATTCTGTTCGGCGGTGTGTTCGCGTTCCTCATTACGCGCACCAATCTTTCCTGCCGCAAATACTTAAGCTCCATCTTTATCTTTCCCTACATCATGCCCCAGTGGACCCTGGCGGTGGTGTGGCAGAACCTTTTTAACTCCAATGCCGTTACCGGCACCAGCAATGGTCTGCTCACCTCCCTCTTCAATGTCCAGATGCCCCTGTGGTGGTGTAAGGGGCTCTTCCCCAGCTTGATCGTTCTGGGCATGCACTATGCGCCCTTTGCCTATATCCTCATCGGTGGCATCTTCCGCAATATGGATGCGAACCTGGAGGAAGCCGCCACCATCCTGGATACCCCCAAGTGGAAAACCATGTTCCGCATCACCCTGCCCATGGTAAAGCCCGCCATCCTCTCCACTATTCTGCTGGTGTTCGGCAGCTCCATGGGCTCCTATCCCGTTCCGCATTACCTGGGGCTTGCCACCCTTTCCACCAAGTATGTATCCATGAACTCCAAGTATACCGGCGAAGCCAGTATACTTGCCATCATCATGATGATCTTCGGCGTGGCCATCATGCTGCTCAATCAGCGCAGCCTGAAGAGCCGCAAAAACTACACCACCGTCACCGGCAAATCCGGCCAGATCTCCAAGATCAACCTGGGACGCACCGGTCGCGTGGTCATCGCCGTCATCCTTATCATCATCACCTTCTTCACCAGCATCTTCCCCATCATTTCCTTCGCGTTCGAGACCTTCCTGCCCAACCCCGGCGATTACAGCTTCCTGTACACCGGCGATGCCAATAACCTGACCACCAAGTGGTGGGTCACCAGCGAGAATGTGACCGAAAACGGCATGTACGGGCAAAAGGGCATCCTCTACAACAACACCATTTGGACGGCCTTTAAGGGCACCATGCTCGTCAGCGTCAGCTGCGCGCTCATCGCCGGCACCATCGGCACTCTTATCGGCTACGCCGTCAGCAAGAACCGCCGCAGCCGCTGGGCTAACTATGTTAACAGCGTGGCGTTCCTGCCCTACCTTATGCCGTCCATCGCGGTGGGTGTCGCCTTCTTCATCCTATTCTCCAATCAGTACTTCAATCTGTTCAATACCTACGCTCTGCTTATCATCGCGGGCACCATCAAGTACATTCCCTTTGCCAGCCGCAGCTCGCTCAATTCCATGCTGCAGCTCTCCGGCGAGATTGAAGAAGCCGCCGTCATTCAGGATGTCCCCTGGATCAAGCGCATGACCCGCATCATCATTCCCATCCAGAAGTCCTCCATCATCAGCGGCTATCTGCTGCCGTTTATGACCTGCCTGCGCGAGCTGAGCCTCTTCATGCTGCTGTGCGTCCAGGGCTTCATCCTCTCCACCACGCTGGATTACTTTGATGAAATGGGTCTGTACGCCTTCTCCAGCGGCATCAATCTCATCCTCATCGTCACCATTCTCATCTGCAATGCCCTCGTCAATAAGGTCACCGGGGCCAGCCTTGATAAGGGAATAGGAGGTTAAACCATGCCAGAGATCAAACTTGAACACATCACCAAGCGTTGGGGAAAATTCTACGCGGTGGAGGACCTGAACCTCACCATCGCCGATAACTCCTTCGTCACACTGCTGGGCCCTTCCGGCTGCGGTAAAACCACCACCCTGCGCATGATCGCGGGCCTGGAAACCCCCACCAGCGGCCGCATCACCATCGGGGATCAGGTCGTATTCGATAGCGCCATGGGCATCAATGTCCCCGCCAATAAACGCCGTGTCGGCTTCCTGTTCCAGAACTATGCCCTATGGCCCAATATGACCGTTTACGAGAACATCTCCTTCGGCCTTACCAATGTCAAAGAAGCCCTGCCCAAAATTGATTTCGACACCCGCGTCAACGCCCGCCTGGCGGAGATCCTCTCTGCCCCCGGCGAGGTGACCAAGGTACTGGCGGAATGTCGGGATAAAAAGGGCAAGCTGGATGACAAAAAAGCCCTGCTCAAACTCATCGATACCTTTACCATCAGCCAGTTTACTGCCAAAAAGCTATTGGGCTACCACTTGGAAGATGGCAAAGATGTCAGTGCCGAAGCCGCCGCCCTGCGAGAAAAGGCGGAAGCCGCCCGTAAAGCACTGGAGGCCACCGGCGGCAGCTACGATGCCGATTATGCCATCTATAAGGACGGCCAGCCTGTTACCGAGGTGCGCAAGCTCACCAAAGAGGAAATTGACCTGACCGTGCGCCGTGTGGCCCGCATCGTCAAGATTGGCATGTTTATGGACCGCTACCCCGCCGAGCTTTCCGGCGGCCAGCAGCAGCGCGTCGCCATCGCCCGCACCCTGGCGCCGGAGCCCTCCGTCCTATTCATGGATGAGCCGCTCTCCAACCTGGATGCCAAGCTGCGCCTGGAAATGCGCTACGAGCTGCAGCGTCTGCATGTCGAAACCGGCTCTACTTTCGTCTATGTTACCCACGACCAGATGGAAGCCATGACTCTCGCCACCCAGATCTGCCTCATCAATAACGGCGTTTTGCAGCAGTACCAGCCGCCCCTCACCGTCTACAACCACCCGCAGAACCTCTTTGTAGCGGATTTCGTCGGCAATCCCTCCATCAACTTTGTGGAGGCCAAGGGCGCCCAGCAGCCGGATGGCAGCATCACTCTCGATATTTTGGGTGGTGTCAAGGCCGTATTCCGTCCCCGCGAGGGTCTGGATCTTGCCGCCTGGTTTGCCGAGCGTGACCGCAAGGCCGCCGCGCACGCCGCCGAGCGTCTGGCCAAATCGCAGGAAAAGGGCTATGTGGAAAAGGGCAACAAGGACGAACCCTTCCGCTACCACATCGCCAAAGTCGAGGAGGAGGACGACTCCCTGCAGGAGGAACCCATCCTCACCAATGAGGATCTCGTCCTCGGCATCCGTCCCGAATTCCTCAATATTACCAGCGAGGCCCCCCTCAAGGGTGAAATTTACGGTGCCATGCCCACCGGTATGGAATCCACCATCAAGGTTTATGTCAATGGGTTCCTGCTCACCGGCGTGGTATTCGGCAGTAGTCTGTTCACCATCGGTGAGCAGCACAGCATCAGCTTCACCGGTCATCACATCATGCTGTTTGACCGCCAAAGCGGCGACTGCATCGCTCTTGGCTCGCTGGAAACCCTGTAATTCTCCTCCCTATATAAAAAGCGCCCCCGTCCCGGCTTGGGATGGGGGTTCGCTTTTTCTAAATTTCCGCTTGCCGCGCAATACGGCGGGCGCTCCTTCCGCTAACCGTCGCGCCGCCCCCGCTTCGCTGGGGGGCGGCGCTCCCCGCTTCAGGCGCGCCCGCCCGCTTTCTACTGCTTATTTGTTCAAATCTTCTCTACACCCAGCGTGGCCTTTTCGCCGTTCAGGTCCCACTCCTTGGTATAGCCCACAGGGGTACCCACGGTCAGGCTCTCCGCCAGCGTAGCACTGGTGATCTCCGCCTTTCTCGCTCCCGCCACAGCGGTCACCTTCTCGCTGCCCTCCATGGTGATACGGATATGATCCGTCACCTCAAAGCCGGCCTCCTTGCGCATCGTCTGCACCTTGCTGATGATCTCCCGCATGAAGCCCTCCTCGATGAGTGCCGGGGTCAATACGGTGTCGATCGCCACGGTGATATCCCGGTCGGATACGGTATAGAAGCCCTCCCTCTGGGTCGTTTCGATCAGCAGATCATCGGCGGTCAGCTCCACCGGCCCCTCACCAAAGTCAAAGCTCAGCTTGCCTTCGCTGTCCAGAATCGCCTTGGCAGCACGGCCGTCCAGGTTCGCCAGCGCCTCGCGGATCTTACCCAGCTGCTTGCCGTACTTGGGGCCAACAGTCTTCAGCTGCGGCTTAAAGTTGTAGCTCACAAAACCCTCCACCTCTTTGGTGAAGATGACCTCTTTGATGTTCAGCTCCTCCCGGATGATATCCATATAGAAGCCGTCCAGGTCTTTATCGGCCTTCACATACATCTCGGCCAGCGGCTGGCGGTTCTTGCGGTTGGCGCCGTTGCGGGCGGCGCGTCCCAGCTCCACGATGCGGATGATCTCATCCATCTTGCTCTCCAGCTCTTTGTCGATCCACTTCTCCTCCACGGTGGGGAAGTCACACAGATGGATGCTCTCGGGGGCGGTCTTATCAATGCTGCGCACCAGGTTTTGATAAATAGCTTCGGCCAGGAACGGTACCATGGGGGCCGCCGCCTTGGCGATTGTCACCAGTGCGGTATACAGCGTCATGTAGGCGGCTACCTTATCAGCTTCCATGCCGGGGGCCCAGTAGCGCTCACGGCCGCGGCGCACATACCAGTTGCTCATCTCGTCCACAAAGCCCTGCAGGGCCTTTGCCGCCTCCGGAATGCGGTAGTTTGCCAGATGGTCGTCCACCGCCTGTACGGTGCTGTAAAGGCGGCTCAGCAGCCAGCGGTCCATCACCGTCAGGTCGTCGGGGTTCAGGGTATATTTTGTCGCATCAAAATTGTCGATATTGGCATACAGCACAAAGAAGGCATAGGTATTCCACAGCGTCCCGATGAACTTGCGCTGACCCTCCACCACCGCCTTGCCGTGGAAGCGGTTGGGCAGCCACGGGGCGGAATTGATATAGAAATACCAGCGGATCGCATCGGCGCCGTAGGTTTCCAGCGCCTCAAAGGGATCGACCGCATTGCCCTTGGATTTGCTCATCTTCTGCCCGTTTTCGTCCTGCACATGCCCCAGCACAATGACATTCTTAAAGCAGGCCCGGTTGAACATCAGGGTGGAAATGGCGTGCAGCGAATAGAACCAGCCGCGGGTCTGATCCACCGCCTCGCTGATGAAGTCGGCAGGGAACTGCGCCTCGAACAGCTCCTTATTCTCAAAGGGATAGTGGTGCTGCGCAAAGGGCATGGAACCGGAATCGAACCAGCAGTCGATGACCTCCGGCACACGGTGCATCTTTTTGCCGCACTTGGGGCAGCGGATGGTCACGGCGTCGATGAAGGGACGGTGCAGCTCGATGTTCTCGGGGCAGTCGTCGCTCATCTCCTTCAGCTCCTTGATGGAACCAACGGCATGACGCTCGCCGCATTCGCACTCCCAGATGTTGAGGGGGGTGCCCCAATAACGGTTGCGGCTCAGGCCCCAGTCCTGAATATTCTCCAGCCAGTCGCCGAAGCGTCCCTTGCCGATGCTTTCGGGGATCCAGTTGATGGTATTGTTGTTGCGGATCAGGTCATCCTTCACCGCCGTCATCTTGATGAACCAACTCTCGCGGGCATAGTACAGCAGGGGGGTATCGCAGCGCCAGCAGAAGGGATAGTCATGCTCAAACTTCGGCGCATCGTACAAAAGCCCCCGGCTTTCCAGGTCCACCAGCACCTTGGGGTCGGCGTCCTTCACAAACAGCCCCGCAAAGGGGGTCTCCTCGGTCATATGGCCCTTGCCATCCACAAACTGCACAAATGGCAGGTCATAGCGGCGGCCTACCTGGGCGTCGTCCTCACCAAAGGCCGGCGCGATGTGAACGATGCCGGTACCGTCGCCCATGGTAACATAGTCGGCGCAGGTCACATAAAAGCCCTTTTTCTTCTGCTTCTCGGCGCACTCGGCAGCGCAGGTGAAAAGCGGCTCATATTCCTTATATTCCAGTGCAGTGCCGGGCATCTCTTCCAGCACCTCGTAGGCTGGGGCGTCCTCGGTCTTCAGCCGTCCCAGTACGGTATCCAGCAGCGGCTGCGCCATGTAGTAGGTGTAGCCATCGGCCGCCTTTACCTTGCAGTAGGTGTCCTTGGGATTCACACACAGCGCCACATTACTGGGCAGGGTCCAGGGGGTGGTGGTCCACGCCAGGAAGTACGCATCCTCGCCCTTTACCTTAAAACGCACAATGGCACTGCGCTCCTTTACCGCCTTATAGCCCTGCGCCACCTCGTGGCTGGAAAGCGGGGTCCCGCAGCGGGGGCAGTAGGGCACGATCTTAAAGCCCTTATATAGCAGCCCGCGATCGTAAATACTCTTCAGTGCCCACCATTCGCTTTCGATGTAGTTGTTATCATAGGTGACATAGGGGTTATCCATATCCGCCCAAAAGCCAACAGTGCGGGAGAAGTCCTCCCACATGCCTTTATATTTCCACACGCTTTCCTTGCAGTGGGCAATAAAGGGCTCCAGGCCGTATTTCTCGATCTGATCCTTGCCGTCCAGCCCCAGCTTTTTTTCTACCTCCAGCTCCACCGGCAGGCCGTGGGTATCCCAGCCGGCCTTGCGGGGCACCATATAGCCCTTCATGGTGCGGTAGCGGGGGATCATATCCTTGATAACGCGGGTAAGCACATGCCCGATGTGGGGCTTGCCGTTGGCCGTGGGGGGGCCGTCATAAAAGACATACGGGGTGCCCTTCTTGCGGGAATCAATGCTCTTTTCAAAGATATGCTCCTCTTCCCAGAAGGCCTCTATCTTCTTTTCCTGCTCCACAAAATTCACATTGGGAGAAACGCTCTGGTACATTTCGTATTTACTCCTTTCGTCTTGCCATTCCTTTTGTTTCGGTCTGCGGCAGGGCGGTCTTTCGGCTTACCTTCCCGGCGGCACGGCAAAAACGGCGTTGGGCTGCGTTGCCCTTGACAGGCGCAAGCCCGCCTTGCGTCGGGCGCCAGCCTGCCTGCGGCCTGCCTTGCCCATCATCCGTTTTTCCCTTGTCCCGCCTTTTCGGTCTGCCAATAAAAAACCGCCCCATCCCATAACAGGACGGAGCGCCACGCACTTCGCTTATCAACCACCTATTACGCCGCACAGGGTATGCGGGAACCCGCTAACGGGGGATATCCGGAGAGCCCTACTCACCAATTTGGCGTTCAGGCCTCAGCTCAGGAGTGATCTTCCCGCACCGGACTTCGGCGCCGCGCTTTCACCATCCGCGGCTCGCTATGGCCTTTGTCATCAGGGGTACTGTCTCCGTCACAGCCTTTTATTACTACTATTAACGGGCTCATTTTAGCATAGTTTTACCGGGATTGCAACCCCTCCTCCGCTATGCTATAATAAAACTAGACTATATTTAGTGCGAAATGGAGGAACCAAATATGAAACTGGCCGAAGCCTTGCAGGAGCGTGCCGATCTCAACCGCCGCATCGAACAGCTCCGCTATCGTCTTAATAATAATGTCCTGGTGCAGGAGGGCGAAAAGCCCCTGGAGGACCCCGCCGCCTTGCTGGAAGAACTGGAAAGCTCCTTCACCCGCCTGGAATGGCTCATTGCCCGCATCAATCTCACCAACTGCGCCGTCAAGGTCGAAGGCCGCTCCCTCACCGAGCTCATCGCCCGCCGCGATGTGCTCTCCCTGCGGGCGGAAGCCTACCGCCGCCTGGTGGAGGAAGCCAGCCAGAATACCCACCGCGCCACCCGCACCGAGATCAAGATCCTTTCCGCCGTGGATGTCCCCGCCCTGCAGCGGCAGGCCGATGATGCCTCCCGCGAGCTGCGCCTTCTGGATAACACCCTGCAGGCCACCAACTGGACCGCCGACCTGATGGAATAAGCAGAACGGCACAGTGGTAGCTTTCGGGTGTGGGCGTGATCTCCGCGACTGAGAATGAGTTCGCAAGCATTGGTTGTGCGAGGGCAGCACAGGGTTCAATTCCCTTTTTCATCGTTATGCCCCAATCGTGTATCCATGCATTGTTAATGCTTCATCGTTACTCCCTATCGCCGACCGAAAGTGAGGGTGGGCACGGGGCTTTGCCGTTTATAAAGAAGGTCCGGCCTCGGCCGGGCTTTTTTCTTTCCCTCCTGCTCGGAGGGAGGCAAGTAAGGGGGAACCCTCTCTTGCGGGGTTCCCCCTCTTTGCAAAACAATCCGCCGGATCATTTTACAAATTCAACCCCTTTCGGAGCGCCCTCCGGTATAGGGGATTTCGCGCTCTGCGGAGCGCGCCCAAATGCGCTGCCTTTGGAAACCGCAAGCCTTTTATAAAAGGCTTGACCGAAAATTTCACATCTCTATATCAAAAGGCTCCCCGCCTCTCGGCAGGGAGCCTCGCCTTTTACTTACGCCTCGTTCTTCTTTTCGCCGTTCAGCCGGTTGATCTCTTCCTCCTCCAGCACACGGTAAGCCACCTTGCCCACCAGCGTCTTGGGCAGCTGCTCACGGAATTCGATCTCATACGGCATCGCGTATTTCGCGATATTCTTACGGCAATACGCCATCAGAATATCCCGGTACTCGTCGCAGGGCTTCAGGCCCGGCTTCAGCATTACAAAGGCCTTTACCTTCTGCATCTTCAGGCTATCCGGCACACCGATAACACAGCTCATCTGCACCAGGTCATGCGCGTCCAGAATGTTCTCCAGCTGGCTGGGATATACATTGTACCCGCTGGTGATAATCATACGCTTGATGCGCTGCTTGAAGTAGATAAACCCATCGTCATCCATATAACCTAGGTCACCGGTGTGCACCCACACCCGCCCATCGGGATGGGTCTGCAGGGTCTGTGCAGTCTCCTCGGGATGGCCCACATATTCCATCATCACGGTCGGACCGCTGATGCAGATCTCACCCTCCTCGCCGTAGGGCAGGCTCTCCTGGGTACCGGGCTTCACAATGTCATAATAGGTATCGGGGAACGGCAGGCCGATGGAGCCCTCCTTCGCCATATGGGTGGGAGTCAGGCAGCTGGCGGTCACACACTCGGTGGTGCCGTAGCCCTCCCGCACCTGAATGACCGCGTGGTGGTCAAACAGGAACTTGTCAAACCGCTTTTTCAGCTCGATGGAAAGGCTGTCGCCGCCGGAGAACACACCCTTCAGGAAGCTTAGGTCGGCGCCGTCCATGGTGGGGACACGCAGCAGGGCCTCATACAGGGTAGGCACACCGGCTATAAAGTTGCACTTATGCTTCAGGATCAGCTTGGCGTAGCTCTGGGGGGTAAAGCGGGGCACCAGCACGCACCGGCCGCCCTGGGAGAGCATCGAGTGAATGGAAACGCCCAGGCCAAAGCCGTGGAACATCGGCATCACGGCCAGCATCTTATCGCCGGGGCGGAACATCGGGTTGGTGGCAATGATCTGCTGCCCCAGCGCGTTAAAGTTGAGGTTGGAAAGCAGGATTCCCTTGGTGATACCGGTGGTGCCGCCGCTATACAGAATAACGGCCGCGTCCTTGCCTTCCTTCTTCACCTTGTACTTCCAGCGGTAGCGGTTGCCCATCTGGAAAAACTCTTTCCAGCGGATAATGGGCGCGTCGGCCGGGATCTTCTGGATCTTTCTGCCCTCGGTCAGCATATAGCCCACCTTAATGGGCTTGGAAAGCTCATCCTTGATGCTGGCGATGATAACATTATTCAGGCTCTCCACATTCTGCCGGATGGCCTCAAACTTGTGATAGAACTGATCCAGCGTCAGCGCGCAGATGCTCCCGGATTCCTTCAGGTAGAATTCGATTTCCTTCTCGCTGGAAAGGGGGTGCACCATATTGGCAATGCCGCCCACCAGGTTTACCGCGTAGAACATAATAACGGTCTGCGGGCAGTTTGGCATACAGATGGTGATCTTATCCCCTTCACGGATGCCGATAGCCTTCAGTGCGCGGGCGCAGAGGTTGATCTGCTCCACAAATTTTTTGTAGGTGGTGCTGCGGCCCATAAAGTCATAGGCAATATAGTCAGGATATTTCTCGGCGATCTTCTCCACCGCCTCGTACATGCTGCCCTGGAAGTAATCCAGCGTTGCAGGTACATCACCCAGATTGGCGATCCATGGGGTTCTGGTCTCAGTGATGGTCATAGTCTACTTCCTCATTGGCGGGGCGCTCCAGCAGTTCAGGGTGCTCCAGCAGATATTTCAGCAGCTTGATGCTCTTGGAATAATAATAGCCATCGGCCAGCCGTTCATCGATGGTTAGGCCGAGATCCAGCGTTTCCCGCAGCTCATAGCTGCCGTCAGCGGTAAAGTAGGGCGCCGTCTTCTTTTCGCCCACAATGCAGAACAGCGAGCAGGTGCCCCAGTTGGTCAGGTGGTGGTAGCCGCACTTCAGCCCAATGGAGCCGAGATTGGAAAGCACCACCGAGGAATAATAGGGGTCACTGGCAATGATATCCTGCGGCACCCAGCCGTGGCGGTCCAGCCAGCACAGCGTCTTAATGGCTGCCTTGGAAAGCCAACGGGGCATCTTGTTTAGGATATCCATAGTATCCTCGGTGGAATCCCCCGTCTCCTCGCTGCGGCAGTTGCTGATCTTCTTGAAAAGCTGCTCGTGCAGGGAGTCCAGTGTTTCGCCGTCCTCGGCATGGATAAAGGCCAGCGATTCGCCGCCGTTATCACTGAACTTCTTTTTGACGATAAAGGAAGCGGTCACTTCATTGCGCTGGTAAAAGTTGCAGTTGGCGATAAAGCGGTTCAGCTTCGGCCGCAGCGTAATGGTCTTGATAAGCGCCGCAGTGATGATATGGAACATGGTATAGGGGAAAAGCTCCTCCCCCTCGTTTTTCCTCTTCAGATACTCATTGATAGGGGTCAAGTCCACCCGCAGCCCGATATAGGCCTCGTTATCGCAGCGGTTCGGGTAAATAATGCCCGTAATGTAGTGCAGGGAATCCAGCTCCCGCAGCAGGCGTCCGTCCTTGCGGTCTCCTCTGCGGCGTTTATACTGCTCTGCCATATGGTTTTACTCCTTTTCTTCTGTCTTTTTCCCCAAAAGGCCGCTTACCGCGCCGGTCAGCAGCTTCTGCGCCTTCTCGGCCATCTGCCGCAGCGTTACCCGCTGGGCCGTCAGCCAATCGTAGTACATCGAAAGAACGCCGGAAACCGCGAAATCCGCCGCGGCCTCCACATCCTCCTCTCCCACCTCGGCACCGGCATTTTCCGTTATCTCATCCTTCACCATCTTGGCAATGGAATTTTTCAGCCGGTACATCAGGAAGTAGCGGGAGCGCCGGTTTTCCAGGTAGCAGGAGTAGGTCTCGTGCTCCTGCAGGGCCTTATCCACCCGGCTCAAGATGGTATAAAGGTCGTGCCGATTATCCCAGATGTCGCTCTGCGCCAGCTGGGCCATCACCCATCCCTCTATCTCGTTTTCCAGCTCCTGCAGCGCCTCATCCACACTGGCATAGTGCAGGTAAAATGTCTTTCGGCTGATCTGCGCTTTCTCGGTCAGCTCCGAAACATTGATCTGGGAAGCGTCCTTCTGGTTCAGCAGTGAGAGCAGTGCGCAGCGGATCGCTTCCCGGGTGCGCAGCATGCGCTTATCCATGGGCTGGCTGACCGTTGTCATCGCTCTCACTCCTTTCAGGGAAAAATCTAACTTTCCATGCTTTTCGCGGGCGCGGTTCACCCCCACGGAAGCATCGTAAGGCCGATTATAATACACACAGTGTGTATTTGTCAATTTATCCCCCCGCACTTTTCACCCAACCTTCACCCAATGGGGTGCTTTCCGCCCCCCCGCCGCCCCCTGCAAACCGCAAAATCCGGGCCGCAGGCCGCCCGCCGCCCAGCGGCGGGCAAACGGGCTCCGCCCGTTTCGGCGGCTCCGCCGCCGGGCCTGCGGCCCGCACCCCCCGCAAACTTTTCCCCCACAAACTCCCCCCAACCGGCAAAAACACCCGGCAGGGACGGCCCCACCGGGTGATGCTTTCGCGGTATTCGGTTATCTCACCCGCACCAGCTCGTAGCTGCGTGTCCCCACCCCTATCTTCTCGGCGTGCTCCAGGCAGGTACGCCAGTCGGTTTCGGGGGAATTGTTGGTAAAATGGTCGTGGTGGTCGCAAAAGCCCTCGGCCGCCATGTTATCGGCCAGCTGGCTGTCCGGCAGCGGCTGCTGACGGTTGCAGGCGTCGGCACAGGCCATGTCCAGCGCCACCGGGTCAAAGCTCGCAAACATCCCGATATCCGGCAGGATGGGGGCATCGTTGGTCGGGCAGCAGTCGCAGCTCGGGCTGATATCAATGACCATGTTGATGTGGAAGCCGGGGCGTCCCGCCAGAACGGCCTTGGCGTACTCCGCCATTTTCCGGTTCAGCAGCTCGCCCGCATCAAAGTTATTGTTCCTGATCGCATCAAAATTGCAGTGCCCGATGCAGCGGCCGCAGCCCACGCATTTTTCCTCATCGATCACCGCCTTGCGGTCCTCCCCGTAGGAGATGGCGCCCTGGGCACAGTTCCTGGCGCAGGCGCCGCAGCCCCGGCACCTTTTGGGGGTTACCGAAACCTTGCCGCTGCAATGCTGCTCCATTTTGCCGGCACGGCTGCCGCACCCCATGCCGATATTTTTAATGGCGCCGCCGAACCCGGTGGACTCGTGCCCCTTAAAGTGGGTCAGACTGATGAAAACATCGGCATCCATCACCGCGCGGCCTATTTTGGCAGCGGTCACATACTCGCCGCCCTCCACCGGCACTTCCACCTCATCGGTTCCCTTCAGCCCATCCGCAATGATGATCTGGCACCCGGTGGAAAGGGGCGAAAAGCCGTTTTCCTGCGCCGCCTCCAAATGCTCCAGGGCGTGCTTGCGGCGACCCACATACAGGGTATTGCAGTCGGTCAAAAAGGGGATACCGCCCAGCTCCTTCACCACATCGGCCACTGCTTTGGCATAGTTCGGCCGCAGGAAGCTCAGGTTGCCCGGCTCCCCGAAATGCAGCTTGATGGCCACAAACTTTTTCTCCATGTCTATATCGGCAATCCCCGCCGCGCGGATGAGCCGCTGCAGCTTTTTGGGGAGATTGTCTCCGTCACGGGTTCGCAGGTCGGTATAGTACACTTTTGCTGGGTTCATGGGGGTCCCTCCTTGTTTTGGCTTCCGGCTCTATTTTACCGCAGCTTTCCCCTCCTGTCAAAGGGCTTTTCCGAGGCGGCGGGCGGCGGTTTTTTCTTCTCCGCGGGTCTTTGCAGGGGGATGGCTCCGGCCCGCAGGGCGCCCCAGCTTCGCCGGGGCCGGCGGCCTTCGGCCGCCGCGCCGGGCTGCGCCCGGCGGCCCTGCGGGGCATCCCCCTCTTCGAAGTCTTTTCTTTTCCCTCAAGTCCTGCTTACTCCTTCGGCACAGGCTTGATGACCCCAGCGGGGCTACCCACCGCGATGATGTTCTCATCAATGGAGACCGGTTCTCCCGCCAAATCTCTTTCCAGAATATCTCTCATGCAGTTCCTTCCTCCCTTATTTTCTGTCCAATCTGCATCTTCCGCCGCCATTCAGGCGGTGCGCCGTCATCGCTCCAGTATTCCTCCAGCCGCAGGATCTTCTCCCCCTGCCACCGAAAAAACGAGATCGCCCGTACCGAAAATTCCTCCGACCAGACCCGCGTGACCGTCACACTGGCCTCAACCGTATCCAGCATCCTTTCGATCTTCCCATTCCATTTTCCCGGATATTCGCAGTTTGCACGCAGGTACTCCTCCACGGAAAAACGCTCGTTGGTATTGGGCCATAGCACCTCGGCTCCCTCCACAAAAAATCCCCGCAGCGGGTCTCTTTCCTGCGCAACCACTGCCCGCCAGAATGCTGCCAGTATCGCTTTTCGCTCCATATGCTCCTCCTCTACTCATTCCTGTTGCCCTGCCGCCGCCAGCAGCGCCGCCCTTTCATTGGGCAGAGCGCCGCTTTGCACCGCGTACAGCAGCCGGCGCAGGGTCTCCCCCACTGCCGGGCCGGAAAGTCCCAGCGCCGTTAAATCATTCCCGGTTACCGCCAGCTGCCGCACCGTAAAGCAGGCGTTTTTCCGCTTTGCCTCTCCAAACGCCTCCGTCAGCGCCCGATAATACGGCTCTGCCTCCTCCGGGTGGGCCTGTCCCAGGGTATCGGCCCGGCGCAGCGCGGCAAACCGCAAAAAGCGCTTTTCCCCCCAGCGGCCGGCCCACCGGGTGGCCATCTCCACCGTGGCCGGGAACCGGATATCATGTATTTTGATCAGCTCGGTCACCTCGGTGATAAGCCTCGTTTCCGCATGCAGCCGCCGCAGGATCTTCTCTGCCGTTGCGGCGCTTCGCTCCTGGTGCCCCTTAAAGTGCCGGATACCCTCCTCATCGGTGGTGCAGCAGGCGGGTTTTTCCACATCGTGCAGCAGGGCGGCCCAGCGCAGCACCGGCTCCGCCGGAATATTCTCCAACACCGTCAGGGTGTGCTCCCAAACATCTTTCCTGTGGTGGGGGTTATTCTGCATAAAGCCCACCATCGGCAGCAGCTCCGGCAGCACCACCCCAATGACATCAACATACTCCCGCAGCACCGGGGCGGCCGCAGGGCCGCACAGCAGCCTTTCCAGCTCGGCCTTCACCCGCTCCGGAGAAAGATTTTTCAGCCGGGGGGCATTCCCGCGCAGGGCGGCAGCCGTTCCCGGCTCGATCTCAAACCCCAGGACGGCGGCAAACCGCAGCCCCCGTAAAATGCGCAGGCCATCCTCGGCAAAGCGGCGGTCGGGTTCCCCCACCGCCCGAATGAGCCAGTTTTTCAGGTCAGCCTGCCCACCAAAGGGATCGATGACCTCGCCGGTTTCGGCATTCCAAGCCATGGCCCCTATGGTAAAATCCCGCCGGGCCAGGTCCTCCTCCAGCCCCACCCCAAAGGTGACGGCATCGGGGTGGCGGCCATCGGTATAGCTCCCCTCCCCCCGGAAGGTCGTCAGCTCCACCGGGGTTTCCCCGGCCAGCACCGTTATGGTCCCGTGCCGCACCCCGGTTTCTATCACCCGGCAGCCGCTCAGCAGGGCCTCCGCCTGCTCCGGCCGGGCCGCGGTGGTCACATCCCAGTCATGGGGCTGCTTTCCCAGCAGCAGGTCCCGCACAGCGCCCCCCACCGGGTAGGCCGCAAAGCCGCCCCGGCGCAGGGTCTCCAGCAGCTCCTTTACCGCCGGCGGGATCTTCCCCGGCTCTATATACGCGCGCGCACTCATCGGGATGCCCCCTTTCCTGGTTCTATTATAGCAAAAACCCCTCGCCGCCAAAAGCATACAAATCGTATCATCGCATTGTATTATACAAAATGTACTTTATCATGGGGAAAAAGCAGCAAAATTCCTGCCAAAAGCCGCCGGTCGGCAAAAAAGTTCTTGCTTTTGGCCGCAAACTTTGATAAGATACTAATGTTGCATGATTATATTGCCCTATAAGGAGGTGCAGACAAATGGCAAAATGCGAAATTTGTGGTAAGGGCGTCACTTTCGGTATCAAGGTTTCTCACTCCCATCGCCGTGCGAACCGTACCTGGAAGCCCAATGTCAGACGAGTAAAGGCAGTTGTAAACGGTACTCCCTGCCGTATCTACGCCTGCACCCGCTGCTTGCGTTCCGGCAAAGTAGAGAGAGCCGTCTGATGCTCCCCATTTACCCCCGCAAATAAAGCTCCTGTCCCGCTGTGGCAGGAGCTTTTTTCTATCCTTTTGCCGGGGCATATTCTCATTTCGCCTGCCGGCGGGGCGGGGCCTTTTGCAAAAGCCTAAACTGTGCGCCTGCCCGGCGGGGGATAGTTTGTGGTCGCCTATCGGCGGGGTGGAGCCTTTTGCATAATTTGTGTCATCAATCCCTCCGGCTCATTTCATTCGCCACCTCCCTTTACACAAGGGAGGCTTTCGCCGGGCAGGCCCCCGCAAACCTGGCTTAGCCGCTTTTCGTTTTCCTTTTCCCGTAAAAGGAATCCCCAATGTTCACGCTTTGTTCGCTTGTGTTCCCGCCGCTTTTGGTATATAATAAATTGGTATAATTCTGTACCGGAAAAAGGGAAGGAGCCCCTATGTTCAATCAATCGCTATTTACCTACCTGGTGCGCGCCATGGTGCTGCTCACCGCCATTCCCATCCACGAATGCGCCCATGCCTGGGCCAGCAATAAATTGGGTGATCCCACCGCCAAAAATTTGGGGCGCCTCACCCTCAATCCCCTGCCGCACCTCGATCTTATCGGCTCGGTGCTCATGCTCTTTACCGGGTTCGGCTGGGCCAAGCCCGTCCCGGTGACCACCCGCAACTTCAAAAATGTCAAAAAGGGCATGATCCTCACCGCCCTGGCCGGCCCCGCCGCCAATATCCTGCTGGCGCTGCTTTCCCTCATCCTGTATAAGCTGTGGTGCTACTTCCTTTATCCTCTTCTCGCCATCAATTTCACCACCGCTTCCGCCATCGCGCAGATCTTCTACATCATGTGCCTTTTGAACATCAACCTGGCGGTGTTCAATCTCATCCCCATTCCCCCGCTAGATGGCAGCCGGGTACTGACCGCCGTACTGCCCGCCCGCCTTTACTACAAGGTGATGCAGTACGAGCAATACATCATCTACGGTGTGTTCATCATCCTCATGCTGGGGTGGCTGGATGGCCCGCTTTCCTTCCTGCGCGGCGTGGTATATAATTTCCTCAATCTGATTACAGGATTTTTGGGATAAGGAACGACTAAAATGGAAAAACTCACCTTTAAGGTCAATGAATATGAGGGGCCGCTGGATCTTATCCTGGCGCTGCTCTCCAAGCATCAAATCGGTATTTATGATATCAATATCAGTGATCTGCTGGAGCAGTACATGGCCTACATCCGCACCCTGCGGGGAAACCAGATGGAGGTCGCCAGTGAATTTCTGGAGATGGCCTCCCGGTTGGTTTATATCAAGACGGCCAGCCTGCTGCCCCGCTACGAAAAAGAGGAAGACCCCCGCGCGGAGCTGGTGGGCCAGCTGCTGGAATACCAAAGCTGCAAGCAGGCTGCGGCGCTTCTGCGGCTGCGGGATACCGGCTGGTCGGTTTTTACCCGGGCGCCCATGCCGCTGGAGATCGACCCTACCTACCGCCGCCGTCACCCCATCAGCGAGCTGACCAACGCTTACTGGTCGGCCTGCGGCAGAGGAAAGCGCCGCCTGCCCCCGCAGGAAACCGCCTTTACCCCGCTGGTCGCCAAGCCTATGGTTTCGGTGGCAAGCCGCATTATGCACCTGCTGCGGGGCTTTTACCGCCGGGGCCGGGCCAGCCTGCAAAGCATCTGGGCCGATAACCACGACCGCAGCGAGCTGGTGGCCACCTTTATGGCGGTGCTGGAGTTGCTGAAGGCCGGACGGGTACACCTGACCGATGACGATACCGAGCTGGTTTTTGCCGGGCGGGAGAAAAATAAAGCGGAAAGCTGAAAAGCGGGTTTTTATCCGATGAATCTGACCGAAACGAGGCCGAAACATGAATTTGACCGATTCCCAAAAGAAGCTCTTTGCCATCCTTTTCGCGGCCGGGGAGCCGCTGGAAACCGACCGCCTGGCGGAAGCCTTGGCCATCAGCCATGCCGAAGCGGCAGAACAGTGTGTTTTGCTGCAGCAGCGGCTGGCCGAAAGTGACCTGCCATTGGAGCTGCGCCGGCTGGAAAACAGCTGGCAGCTGTGCACCATTGCCGGCTATGATACGGTGATAAGAACCGCCCTGGAGCTGCGCAGCAATACTCCCCTTTCCAACGCGGCTATGGAGGTACTGGCAGTGGTGGCCTATAACCAGCCGGTGACCCGCAGCTTTATCGAGCAGGTAAGAGGTGTTGACAGCTCCTCCGTAGTGGCCAGTCTGGAGGAAAAAGGGCTGATAGAGGAAGCCGGGCGGATGGAGCTGCCGGGCCGGCCGGTGGCTTTCCGGACAACTGCCGCTTTTCTGCGGTGCTTCGGCCTTTCGGATCTCAGTGAGCTGCCAAAGCTGCAGCCCCCGGAGGAGACCGAGGAAGCCGAAGAGGAAGAACAGCTGGGCTTTGATGATTTGACCCCGGAGGGCGAGAAATGATCGCCCTGTGGATCATTCTGGGGCTGCTGGCGCTTATTTTGGTGCTGATGCTGATCCCCGCCGGGCTGGCCCTCCATTACCATGGGGAGGAATTTACCGCCGAAGGAAAATGGCTGTTCCTGCGCTTTACCCTGTGGCCCCTGCCGGAAAAGGAGGAGCCGGAAAAAGCGGGAAAAAAACAGGAGAAAAAAGCCGCCGAAAAGCCAAAAAAGGAGAAGAAATCCGAGCGGCGGCCCTTTATGGACTGGCTGCAGCTGATCAATGACCTGCTGCCGCTGCTGGGCGAGGCCCTGCAAAAAACGCTGGGGGCCATCACCCTGAAGCGGTGTCAGATTACAATGGTGATCGCCGCCGAGGAAGCGGATCAGACCGCCATACGGTATGGGCGGGCCAATGCCCTGTTGTATACCATTTACGCGTTTCTCAGCCGGCACATCCGTGTAAAGGAATTCAAGGCGGAGCTTCGGCAGGATTATCTTTCCGGGCCGGAGGGCGAGAGCGCCGAGGCCGACCTGCTGGTGCTGGTGTGCCCCATGATCCTGGCCGGGGCAGGCTTCCGGCTGTTGTGGAAAGGCGGAAAAATTTATCTGCGGTTTGCAAAATAACGCTTCGCCTCTCCAGCGGTGGGTTTTTCCTCTAAAAAGCATGCATAAGAATCTCCATTCTAATTAGATATCGCCTATCGGCGTCGCAAAGCCACCGAATGGTGGCAGCCCGTACGCCTGCCCGGTGGGGGCCTACTTTTGTATGTGCGCGTCGTCGCGGGCTTTGCTCCATGTCGGGTCGCTATCCCTATGGGGATAGGCAACCCTCCAACGCTCCGCCGCTCCTCCTTTCCCCAGCGGGCCTTGCGTCCCGCCGGGGGCCCCATACCAAAACACA
>ENA-ORCN01000763-ORCN01000763.1-human-gut-metagenome-genome-assembly--contig:-NODE-763-length-25519-cov-24.367385_pt1 | contig 25519 bp, 18 predicted proteins | sample MGYA00242984_ERZ507984 | MGnify/ENA primary metagenome ERZ507984 (study PRJEB26167, sample SAMN06115395) | human gut metagenome | host: Homo sapiens | place: China:Hubei | collected 2016-05-19... | reverse complement strand
GAAGATATTAGAAATCTGGTTCTGAAAGGTCATGACGGTAATACGTTCACTCTTGGAAATATAGCTGATATCGAGGATGACAATGAGAAACTGCAGCAGCCAGTCAGAAAGAATGGCTGTCGGAGAAGAGAAGGATGATAGGTTCTGAGATTTTGCGGAAACGGAAAGGTCATTCAGTTCAGTAAAAGGGGAAGAGACATGATTTTAAAAGATATTTGGATGGATGTAAAAGCGGTTCAGGAGCGAGATCCGGCTGCGAGAAATGCATTGGAGGTACTACTTTTATATCAGGGCGTACATGCCCTGATCTGGCACCGGGTGGCGCACTGGTTTTATGAGCACCATATGTTTTTCATTGCGCGCCTGATTTCACAGGTGGCACGTTTCTTTACATTGATTGAGATTCATCCGGGTGCGCAGCTCGGACACGGTATTCTGATTGACCACGGCTGCGGCGTTGTCATCGGTGAGACGGCGGTGGTTGGCGACAACTGTACGATTTACCAGGGTGTGACGCTGGGCGGTGTCGGAACACAGAAGGGTAAACGTCATCCGACGCTGGGAAATAATGTGACGGTCGGTTCCGGCGCAAAGATTCTCGGTTCTTTCGAGGTCGGTGATAACTGTTCTGTAGCGGCAAATGCGGTTCTGCTCCGCCCGCTCGAGGAAAATACCACGGCTGTCGGCATTCCGGCGCGTCCGGTCAAGAAGGACGGCGTGGCGCTGCCGAAGAAGCAGAAGATGATCATCGGCGAGGACGATCAGCGTATTTTAGAGCAGATCGACGCGCTCCGGAAAGAGCTTCAGGAACTTAGAGAAGAGTCGGCAAACCTGCGGAAGGAACTGGAGGCAGTGCGGGCAGGACAGGAGAAAGCCTGACACAAAATTATTCATAACACCCCTTTCGGCTGCATAAATTTCTTTGAGAGAAATGCGTGCGGTTTGGAAAGGGGCGTTTTTTATGATAGAGCTGATCAAAAAAGAGATACATATGAACCGGCAGAGGGGGACGGCGGTGTCGCAGCTGACGCTGGATGATGATTTTATTGTGCCGGATGCGCTGGATGATGCAGTGCAGATACTGCTGTCAGACGGGGAGGTTCAGATAGAAAATTCACGGATTCAGGGAGAAAAGGTGCTGATCCGGGGAAAGCTTGTGTTCCGGGTGCTGTACCGCCGGGAGTCGGGCGGGCTGCAGGCGATGGGCGGGGAGATCCCATTTGAGGAAACGGTCAATGTGCCGGAGCTTTCGGAGCGCGACTATACGCAGATCGTATGGAATATCGAAGATTTGAATATTACCATGATTCATTCGCGCAAGCTGAGCGCCAAAGCGGTGCTGACGCTTACGGTGCGGGCGGAAAGCCGCGTCGATGCGCAGGCTGCCGCGGACGTCGAGACGGATGATGCGGGGCTGCAAGTCCTGAAGAGAAGCGTTCCGGCAGCGACGCTTGCAGTGCGGCGCAAAGATATCTACCGGGTCCGGGAGGAAGTAAGCGTATCGGCAAATAAGCCGAATATTGAGACGATTCTCTGGCAGGAGATGCGTCTTCGGGATGTTTCGGTGCGCCCGTTGGATGGAAAACTGCATCTGGACGGTGAATTGTCGGTGTTCCTGATTTACAGCGGCGAGGGCGAGCACACGCCGGTTCAGTGGTTGGAGGAGAGTATTCCGTTTTCCGGTGAAGTGGAACTCTCGGAGGCGGTGGAGGAGATGATCCCGGCGGTCGGGGTCCGGATTCTTCATGCAGAGGCGGGCAAAAAGCCGGACAGCGATGGGGAGATGCGCGAAGTGGAAGTGGAGGCGGTGCTGGAGCTGGACATCCGCCTTTATAAAGAAGAATCAGTGGAACTTTTAAGCGATCTCTATTCGACCGGCTGCGAGGTCGTGAGCGAGCAGGGGGAGGTGTGCTTTGACCGGCTTTTGACGCGCAACAGCTGCAAAATGCGGGTGGGCGGAAGTGTTTCTTTTCAGAAACCGGAGCGAATTCTGCAGATTTGCCACAGCAGTGGGATTGTCCGGCTGGATGAGAGCCGCCCGTCAGAAAACGGTCTGGCGATCGAGGGAGTGTTGGAAGTCAGTCTCCTGTATCTGACGGATGATGACGCGGCGCCGGTCGGGGCAATTTCTGAGGTTCTGCCATTTTCCGGCACGGTCGAGGCGGAGGGGATCCGGGAAGACTGCGTCTGGCAGTTGAATCTGGGGCTGGAACAGCTCGGCGCGGTGATGCTGGGCGGCGGTGAGGCGGAGGTCAAGGCGCAGCTCACGGTGGAACTGCTTGTATTCCAGCCGATGCAGGAAGAGGTGGTTACATCCGTGCAGACACAGCCGTTCGATTTAAAGCGCTGGGAGCAGCAGCCAGGAATTGTGGGTTATATTGTGCAGCCGGGGGATTCTCTGTGGAAAATTGCAAAAAAATTCCACACGACGGTGGATCAGGTGCGGGAAATGATAATGTGTGGTTCGATGTTGGCAAGAAAATGGTATTCCAGCCCTTTTGATTCGAGCAAGGCCTCCATTTCACGCCGTTTGCGGCTGTCAAAATGAAACACGCCTACATCGACACGCCCGGATACCACATCCTCGATGACTTCGTCTGAATTGCCTTCATACAGTCGATGGGAGAAGGATGGCTGATCGCGGTGACGCAGGATTATTTCACTGAAACTTTCCATGATATGAGAAAAACGTGTCATGGAGACAGCCAGCGGATCAGAAATTTTGATTTGTTCCTTCTTTTTCTGAAACCAGAGCTGTTCCATTTCGTCAATGATTTTTTCGGAATGTGTCAGAAATTCCATTCCTTCAGGCGTTAATGTTACGCCTGAGCGGCTGCGGTTAAAGAGCCTGGCGCCGAGATTTTCTTCCAGATCGTGCATGATTTTCCCAAGATACGGCTGGGAAATATAGAGCGCCTGGGCGGCTTTATTGATGGATCCGAGGCGCGCTACCTTGATAAAATATTCTAAATGCCGAAAATTGATATCGTATTTCAAAAAAGTTCCCCCTTTGTAAATCCCCCTGAATGTAATAAGTATAAAATAAAAAAATGTAAATTGCCAGAAAATACCTAAACATATTGCATTTAAGGGATATAGCAAAATAGCATATAATTTATTGTTTGACTGTACCTGTATGTAAGAGAAGCAGTCCTCCTATATACATCAGGCAAAGGATACCGGACTGGATGAGGACAGGCGGAAACAGGTGAGGCAGGTAAGACGCGTTTGGAATAACTTCTAACATCCCAATCGAAACCAGCAGGCAGAATGCCGGTTTTACAATGCCCTGGCTGACTGGTAGGCGGATCGGGACTTCGCAGGCGAGGGCGTGGATGTGGAGAAAGGCGAGCACCAGTTCGCTGATGAGAAGCGCCGCCAGATAGGCGAAAATCCCCCATCGCGGGATGGCGAAAAGGACGAGCGACAGGGTGAGAAGCATGGAAACCGTATGGTGGATGAAGACGGTTCCCGTTTTCCCAAGCCCGTTTAAAATACTTCCCATGGTAGTGGAGAGGTAGAGAAACGGGCAGAGCCAGGATAAAATCTGGATGAAACGTCCGGCATCGGCGTTGTGGTAAAAGGTTTCGCCCAGTGCTGGACCGAAGCGGGTGAAGAGCCCGACGCAGAGAATTCCCATGTACAGGCTGTAGCGGAGTGCCATGGAGATGGTGCGTTCGATTTTGTCCGGCTGATTCTGCGCCTGCGCCTCCGAGACTGCCGGGAGCAGGACGACGGCGAGGGAGTTGGTAATGGCGGATGGAAAGAGGACAAAGGGGAGTGCCATGCCTGTGAGAACTCCGTAAATACTGACCGATTCAACCCGCGAGAGCCCGGAGAGGAGAAGCTGGTTCGGTACAAAGATGGCTTCGAGACTCTGGAGAAAGCTGAGCGTGAGGCGATTCGCCATGAGGGGGAGTGCCATGGTGAGTTGGGCGAGATTGTGGCGGTGGATGACAGTACGATGAATGTCCTTTTTGCCATTGAGAAGGATGGCGAGGAACTTTTGCTGCCTGCCCACGAGGAATTTATCATCAAATTGGATAAGAAAAAGCGTTTGCTGACGGTCGAAGTACCTGATGGCTTGATATAAATATAGAAGGTGCGCACAATGAAGAAAAAAGGAAGGAAAGCATTTTGGCATAATTTCAAGTTTAAGTATAAACTGACCATTACCAATGAAAATACGTTGGAGGAGATTGTGGGACTGCACGTTTCCAAACTCAATGGTGTGTCTGTATTGCTGTCTGCCGTAACGGTAATTTTCCTGATTTCGGCAACTATCATTGTTTTTACTCCTTTACGTAACTATTTGCCGGGATATATGAACAGTGAGGTACGTGCGCAGGTGGTGACCAATGCCTTGCGGGCCGATTCATTACAACAAGTGGTGACGAGGCAGAATATGTATATCATGAACATTCAGGATATATTTAGCGGGAAAGTAAAAGCTGATACAGTCCAATCTATCGACTCTCTGACCATTCTTCGTTCTGATTCTTTGATGGAACGTACCAGGCAGGAAGAAGAGTTTCGCAAGCAATATGAAGAATCGGAACGATATAATCTGACGGCTGTTGATGATAATAATGCCGCTTCCGGATTGATATTCTATCGTCCTACACGGGGCATGATGTCATCTAATTTTGACTTGGAGAACAGGCATTACGGTGTGGACATTGCCGCTAATCCAAATGAAAGTGTGTTGGCAACATTGGATGGGACAGTGATTTTGTCTACTTATACGGCAGAAACCGGTTATGTTATTCAGATACAGCATGGACAGGATTTTGTGTCGGTGTATAAACATTGTGGTTCGTTATTAAAGAAAGAAGGAGATCCGGTGAAAGGTGGTGAAGCTATTGCATTGGTAGGAAATACCGGTGAAAAAACTACCGGACCGCATCTGCATTTCGAATTATGGCATAAGGGACGTGCGATTGATCCCTCAAAATACATTGTATTTTAACAACATTATGAAAAAACAAATAGCGATATTAGGTTCTACCGGCTCTATCGGTACACAAGCTTTACAGGTAATAGAGGAACATCCAGATTTATATGAGGTCTATGCGTTGACAGCCAATAACAGGGTCGATTTATTGGTAGAACAAGCCCGTAAGTTCATGCCCGAGGCGGTAGTGATAGCCAATGAGGAAAAATACCTTCAATTGAAAGAGGCGCTGAGTGATCTGCCTGTCAAAGTATATGCAGGAGCGGATGCGCTTTCTCAAATTGTGGAATCACAACCTATTGACATTGTACTGGCTTCTATGGTAGGGTATGCCGGATTGCGTCCTACTATAAATGCGATAAAGGCAGGTAAAGCTATTGCTTTGGCTAATAAAGAAACACTGGTTGTAGCCGGGGAGTTGATTAATGCACTGGCAAATCAGTACCATATACCTGTACTTCCCGTGGATTCGGAGCATTCGGCTATCTTCCAGTGTCTGGAAATAAATAACCGGTTGGAGAAAGTGATCTTGACAGCTTCAGGAGGGCCGTTCCGCACTTATACCATGGAGCAGTTGCAAACAGTGACCAAAGCACAAGCTTTGAAGCATCCCAATTGGGAGATGGGAGCGAAGATAACCATTGATTCGGCTTCCATGATGAACAAAGGGTTTGAAGTGATTGAGGCTAAATGGTTATTCGGAATGCGTCCGGAGCAAATTGAAGTGGTAGTTCATCCACAATCTGTCATTCATTCTATGGTGCAGTTTGAGGATGGGGCCGTGAAAGCACAGTTGGGCATGCCCGATATGCGTTTGCCTATTCAATATGCTTTTTCGTATCCGGAGCGCGTGAAATCTTCTTTCGAGCGGTTGGATTTTGCCCGTATAACAGACCTGACTTTTGAACAGCCTGATACCAAACGTTTTCGTAATTTGGCATTGGCATACGAGGCTTTGTATCGGGCCGGAAATATGCCCTGTATAGTGAATGCAGCTAATGAAGTGGTGGTGGATGCTTTCCTGAAAGACAAAATATCTTTCCTGGGTATGAGTGATGTCATAGAACAGACTATGGGTAAAGTTGCTTATATCAAGGAACCGACTTATGAAGACTATGTGGATACTGATGCTGAGGCGCGTCGGGTAGTGTTGTCCCTTTTGTCATCTTAAATGGTAGTTGGCAGAGAATTATGTTAATTATAAATTATAAAATAGTAAATAGTTAGATGGAAACATTTTTGATTCGTGCTCTTCAATTGATAATGAGCCTTTCATTATTGGTCATTATTCATGAGGGAGGACATTTTCTTTTTTCACGTCTTTTTAAAGTAAGAGTAGAGAAGTTCTACATATTTTTTGATCCGTGGTTTTCTTTGTTCAAATTCAAACCGAAGAACAGTGATACGGAATATGGTATTGGCTGGGTGCCTTTGGGGGGATATGTGAAAATTTCGGGTATGATAGACGAGTCTATGGATACCGAGCAGATGAAACAGCCTGCTAAGCCATGGGAATTTCGTTCAAAACCGGCTTGGCAGCGTCTGCTTATCATGGTGGGTGGTGTCTTGATGAATTTCTTGCTGGCTATCTTCATCTATTCCATGATTTTATTCCATTGGGGAGATTCTTTTGTATCGCTGCAAGACATGACTCATGGTATGAAATTTAATGAGCGTGCCCGGGAAATAGGTTTCCGTGACGGTGATATTCTTCTTCGTGCAGATGAAAAACCATTGGAGCGTTTCGGGGTGGATATGCTTCGTGATATTGCTGAGGCACGTACAGTGACTGTATTGCGCGACGGAAAGGAAGCCGAAGTATATATGCCTGAGATCAGCTTGTTGGATATAGCAAAGGATGATCCGATGTTTGTTACGGCGTTAGTTCCTAATGTCGTTGACTCGGTGATACCGGGCGGTGGCTTGGATAAGGCCGGTATACAGAAGGGAGATAGTCTGGTCGCGGTCAATGGCGAGAGGTTGAACTCATGGAATGCATTGGTGGAAAAACTGGATAATATGCAGGCTGATGCGGAAGCTACAGGAGATAAAGATGCTTCTCTACAAATGGTATATTCGCGTAACGGACTGCGTGACACCGTGACGGTGCGTACAGACTCTTTGTTTAGAGTGGGTGCAACATTCTCTTCATTGGCTGATTATAAAGAAACAACCCGTGAATTTGGTTTCTTTGAATCTTTTCCTGCCGGGGTGCAATTGGGGGTAAATACGTTGAAGGGATATGTGAACGATATGAAATATGTGTTCACTAAGGAAGGAGCCAAGAGCGTAGGTGGTTTTGGAACGATAGGAAGTATTTTTCCGAAAGTATGGGATTGGCATCGTTTTTGGGAAATGACTGCTTTTCTGTCAATCATTCTTGCGTTTATGAATATTCTGCCTATTCCGGCATTGGATGGCGGACATGTATTATTCCTGCTTTATGAAATCATTGCCCGCCGTAAGCCGAGTGACAAGTTTATGGAATATGCACAGATGGTAGGTATGTTTTTACTGTTTGCCTTGCTCATTTGGGCGAACTTTAATGATATCATGCGATTCTTGTTCTAGGTCTGCATGACAGAAAAGGACACGGCATTTTTATAACAATGCCGATAGGCACGGATTTCCGCAAAGATTGAATCAATCGTCTTTGCGGAAATCTGCGTTTTTTATATTGTTTCTCTCCCGTGGTGAAAAAAAGACATAAAAAAAGAGCGAAAGTTTTTATCAAACCCGCTCACATCCTGAAGAACCCCCCTCCATTATGGGGTTCTTTTCATCTTTCTCGTCTCAGTTGTGTTATCCTCTCTCTCTTGTACCTAAAAAAAACAACTCTTTTAATACCTATAAAACTAATCTCCTGAAAACTTTCTTTTTCTAATTACCTTAAATCTTACTACTAATACCTTTCTAAATCAATCTTTCTTTACCTAAATCTAATACCTTAAATTAAAATCTTTACCTTAATACTTAATACCTAATTTTGTTCTTTTCTTTATTAACTTAATATTTGGTTTCACAACCACATTGCAAAGGTACGGCTTTTCTTGAAATTAGCAAGTAAATATATGCTGAAAAACATAAAAAAGGGTGAATTCATGATATATATCAAGAAAACACCCCTTTTTTATTTCTTTTAGCGTTATCGCACACGGATGATGCGTTGATTACTGCTGCCCCGAAATTCCAAGTAAGGAGAGTACAAATCCGGCTCAAATCGTCCGTCTACTATAACATCCACATAATCCAGTATCGGTTTTAACATTTCATCGTTTTGTATCTGTTCAAATGTATATCCAGTATAACACCAGATGTTTTGTCCGGTAGCTTCTTTGATCTGTTTGACCAGAGCCAGGAATTCTTGGGGATGATAAAGTGGATCTCCACCGGAAAAGGTGATTCCGTCCAATAATGGATTGGCATTTATTTCGCAGATCATTTTTTCTATTTTTTCCGGTGTGAGCGGAGTGCCTGCCGATGGATTCCAGGATTCGGGATTCTGGCAACCGCGACAATGGTGACGGCATCCGGCCAGATAGATGGAATAGCGGATGCCTTCACCGTCGACTATTGTTTCAGGATAGGTAAATAACAAGTTCATGCTGATTATCCATGCTTTACCCGGTCACGTTCTTCAGCACGCTTGGCTGAATTCCAAGTGCTGAGGTCGCCTGTCAAATACCCGGTAATGCGACGCATTCGCATTATATTCTCGCTCTGGCAAACAGGGCACTTGTCGTAAATGACTCCTTTGTAACCGCAAGCCTGACAAGTATCAACAGGATGGTTGATGGAACCGTATCCAATGCCTTCGTCATGCATTACTTTTACAATCTTGGCTATGGCTTTTACATTTTTCTGAGCTTCTCCGTCCAGTTCCACGTAAGTGATATGCCCTCCGCGGGTAATGGCGTGGAAAGGAGCTTCCCGTTTTATCTTCTCGGTGATGGTGATGGGCTCTTTTACATCTACGTGGAAAGAGTTTACATAATAGTCATTGTCCGTCACGCCGGGAATGATGCCGTATTTGCGGCGGTCCATACGGGTGAAGCGTCCGGAAAGTCCTTCGGCAGGAGTGGCAAGTACGGAGAAATTCAACTGATATTTCTGTTTGTATTCATCTGCCACTTTATTCATTTCCGTAACGGCTTCGAATAATGTATCCCATGCTTTCTGGCTATGTGCGTGACCTTCTCCATAAAGAGCCATCATGGCATTGTGTCCGCCGATAAAGCCTATCCCTAATGTGCCTTGACGCAATACATCCCCCACCTGGTCGTTGGGCGAAAGTTTTCCTCCGCCTTTCCACACATCATTCCCCATCATGAACGGGAACTGGCGTGCCAGGGCTGTACGTTGATACTGGTAGCGTGCATACAATTGTTCGGCAATCAGTTCGGACAAAGCATGTACACTTTCCATGAATATTTCTTTTGCTTTTCTTTCTATGGCCTCTTTCTTGCCTGACTCTTCCAGACTTTCTGCCTTGATGCGTGCTTCGATGGCCAGCCGGGGCATATTCATGGTGGTGAATGACAGGTTGCCACGTCCTAATGAACTTTTTTCACCTGCTATATTTTCGTATACGCGGGTACGGCATCCCATAGTTGCCAGTTCATAGCGGTAACGTTTAGGGTCCTTGATATCCCATTTCTCATTTTTGTTATAAGGAGTATCCAAAAACATAAAATTAGGGAACAAGGCTTTTGCGGTGGTACGGCAGGCTTTCAGAAACAAGTCGAAATTGGGAGCTTGGAATTCCATTTTGCCTTCCAGTGCCGCTTCGAAGTTTTCCATGGCTTTCTTATAGTCCTCTTCGGAATAAGATACTCCGTCTTTAACCTTGAATATCTGTATGGGGAAGACCGGTACTTCGCCACGGGTACCCAGGCCTTCGATGGTAGCTTTCAGCAGTTCCTCTATGACCATGCGGCCTTCGGGAGAAGTGTCTGTTCCATAATTGATGGAACTGAACACGACTTGATTTCCCCCTCGCGAATGCATGGTGTTCAGGTTGTGGATGAATCCTTCCATGGCCTGATGTGTATCTTTGCGTGTCATGGCGTATGCTTTCTCTTCAATTTTCTTGAGAGCCTCTGTTCCGGGTTCTTTTCCCTCTACTTCTATATAAAACTCGGTTAAAGTTTTCAGATGTTTGCGAAATGTCTTCCGTACCCCTTCCGCCATAAAGAAGTCGAAGGCGGGAATAGCCTGTCCGCCGTGTTGCTCGTTCTGGTTTGTCTGGAATATGATGGTGGCCAGAGTGGCATAACTTTGAATGGACTGTGGAGTACGGATACTTCCGTTTTTAGTGCGGAAGCCGCGTTCGAACAAGTCATCCAGGTCATATTGGATACAAGTGGTAGTCTTGGTGGGATAGTAATCCAAATCATGTATATGTATGTCGCCCAACTGATGTGCTTCGGCATATTTTTTAGGCAACAGGTATTTATAGGTATAATCTTTAGTAACTTCCGAGGCAAAAGTCATCATCTGTCCGGCGGGAGTATGGCTGGACATGTTGGCATTGCTCAGGTTGACATCATTTTTGTCGATGGCTACAATGCCGTCCATGATGTGCTTCATTTGCGTTTTACGGTCGCGTTCCGTATTCCGCCATTCGCGATAAATAATATATTTCTTGGCCACTTCGGGACGTACTTTCATCAGTTCCTTTTCTACCAGATCCTGAATCTCTTCCACACTGATGGTTGGAGATACGAAATTGCTGATAACCCGCATGGTAATTTCAGCAATCAGTTTGTCTTCATTGTCAATTCCGGAGGCATGGAATGCCTTGCCGATTGCATTTTTAATTTTACTGATGGAAAAGTCTTCCCGCTTTCCATCACGCTTAATAATACAAATCTCAGCGTAATTCATTGTTTGAAAAATTAATTGTTAATTTAAAAAACTTGGCTGTCCTTCCAGGCAGGTTTTCTGACTTATCTCTCCCTTAAAACGCCTTCCCGCAAATGGTTTTGTAGTGGCATATTGTTTCAGCTCTACGAGAATTACAGCAGCGGGTACTGTTGCTGATTTTCACGGCATTCCCTCTTGGAAGTGGTTAACTTCACCTTGTCGGACAGCTGCAAAGGTATAACATTTTGGGAAACTTTCTATTTAAAAAATGGATAAAAGTTTTCCAAAACGGATAACTTATTGAAGATGGGAAGGTTATAAAATGTACCACAATGCCATCATGTGGCAGACCGTTCCTCCTAATACGAACAGATGGAAAACAGAGTGCATATAGGGCAATTTGGGGAAGGAATAAAAAACAGCTCCGGTGATGTAAGACACTCCTTCACCGATTAACCAATAAATAAAAGCGGGAGGCACATGTTGGCAGAGCGGCTTGAAACCTACAAAAATGCTGCATCCCATGGCTATATAGCAAATTGTTTCCAGGTTGCTATGTTCTTTCAGGTTACAAAAACATAGAATGATCCCGGCGAGGGCGCATAGCCATACGAAACTAAGAATTCCCCATCCCCAATAATCTGCTTCCCGCAAGGCTATCAGCATGATGGGGGAATAGCTGCCTGCGATATGCAGATAAATCGAAGCATGATCGAATTTGCGCAACACTTCGCGGTGAGGAGATGGTTTGCTGGCATGATACCAGGTGGAGCTGATATAGGAAGACAGCATACCGAATAGGTAGAGCCACATGCCGCCTGTTGCCCACGGATTGCCACTTTTCATGGCAGTAAGCAACAGATAACCGCCGCCGGCGATACCTATCAGGATACCAACGCCATGTGACAGGGTATTGGCCCACTCTTCTCCTTTGGTATAGTGTATGGTCAATTTCTTATAAGTTTTTTGGAGTTAATCCCATGCTTTTTGCTTTCTTCAACATGTGTTCTAAAGCAGCATCATGCTCATTAGGGATGATTCCATCCAGTATGGCATCCTTGATAGAACTTTTCAGACTGCCTATTTCACGGCAGGGCTGCAGGTCGAATATCCGCATAATTTCTTCTCCGTCTACCGGAGGTTGGAAATTGCGTATCCGGTCTTTTTCTTCCAGGTCTTTCAGCTTCTGGCGTACCAGTTTGAAGTTATCCAGGAATTTTTGTTTTCGTGCTTCATTTTTTGAAGTGATGTCCGCTTCGCACAGCATCATCAAGTCGTCAATATCATCTCCGGCTTCAAAAAGCAGACGTCGCACGGCGGAATCGGTTACTACATCATCTGCGATAACAATGGGGCGCATGTGCAGGCTGACCAACTTTTGGACATATTTCATCTTCTCATTCATGGGCAGTTTCATCTTGCGGAAGAGATCCGGAACCATTTTCTCACCGATAAAGTTATGATTATGGAAAGTCCATCCTATACGTGGCTCCCAGCGTTTGGTACGTGGCTTGCCTATATCATGCAACAGCGTAGCCCAACGCAGCCATAGGTTGTCGGTATGTTTGGAAATATTGTCCACAACTTCCAGGGTATGATAGAAGTTGTCTTTATGGGCACGCCCGTTTCGGGTTTCCACTCCTTGCAGCGCCACCAGTTCGGGGAAAATCAAAGGCAGCAGTCCGCAGCGGTCCAGTTCTATAAAGCCTTTGGACGGTATGGGGGCGAGCAGGATCTTGTTCAACTCGTCGGCGATGCGCTCTTTGGAGATAATATGAATGCGTTCCTTGTTGCGTGACAGTGCTTCGAAAGTGGTGTCGTCAATATAGAAGTTCAGTTGTGTGGCAAACCGGACACAACGCATCATGCGGAGCGGATCGTCACTGAAAGTGATGTCCGGGTCCAGCGGTGTACGGATAGTTCTCTCTTTCAAATCGTCCAGCCCGTTAAAAGGATCTACCAGTTCACCGAAACGTGCTTTGTTCAGGCACACTGCCATGGCATTGATCGTGAAATCGCGCCGGTTTTGGTCATCCTCCAAGGTGCCGTCCTCTACTACAGGCTTGCGGCTGTCATGGCTGTACGACTCTTTACGGGCACCGACAAATTCCACTTCCGTGTCATGGTATTTAACTTGTGCCGTACCGAAGTTTTTAAAAACAGAAACGTGTGCCCCACGTCCCAGCTTCCTGCCGAAGGCCTGTGCCATTTCAATTCCGCTCCCTACTACGACTACATCTATATCCTTCGAGGGACGCTTCAGGAATATATCTCGTACATAACCTCCTACAACGTAACATTCCAATCCCAGTTCGTCTGCCGTTTCGGAGATTAACTTGAATATCTTATTATTAAAGTGTTCTTTTAGTTCCATATTCATCTTAAAGAGGGGCAAATTTACGATTTTTTGCGCAGGATAAGGAGAAATCACGCAATTAAATTGTATTTTTGCCTGCATATAAAACGATCAAGTACATGAAAAAGATAGGATTAGTAGCATTATTTGCCTTGTTGCTGGCCGGTTGTGATGATGGCGGCGAGAAGAAAGCGCAAGAAAATTTGCGTAAGGCCGAAGCGGCTTTAGAAAAAGAGAACTTTAATGAGGCCAAATTGCAGATAGACAGTATCCGCATCCTTTATCCGAAAGCGTTTGAAGCCAGAAAACAGGGAGTCAAGCTGATGCAGCAGGTGGATTTGAAAGAACAGCGGAAAAGTCTGATTTACCTGGATAGCATGATGGTGGTGAAACAAGCTCAGCTGGATTCCGTCAAGGGTAATTTTGTTCTTGAGAAAGATACTGCATATCAGGAGGTGGGTAACTATTTTTATCCCACCCAGACAGTAGAAAAGAATATAGGCCGTTCATTCTTGCGCGGGCAAGTGAACGAGCAGGGGGAAATGTCCCTTACCTCTATTTATTGTGCTGGCGGCACGTTGCATCACACGGCGGTGAAAGTGAGTGTGGGGGATACCTTTGCCGAAACTCCCGCCTCGAAAGACAGCTATGAAACCACTGACTTGGGCCGTGCAATCGAGAAGGCCGATTACAAGATGGGGGAAGACGGCGGCGTTATCGCTTTTATTGTAGCGAACAAAGATAAGAATATCCAACTTCAGTTTATCGGAGATCGTACTTATAAAACGGCTATGCAACCCAATGACCGTAAGGCGATTGCAGAATTGACGGAGTTGGCGCGCATCCTGTCCGGCATGGAACAAATCCGTAAAGATAAGAAAGAAGCGAACTTGAAAATAGAGTTTGTAACCCGCAAAATGCAGGAACAGGAGGAAGAGAAGTGATGTGGATGGGAACACAAACAATGCGGATCCTGAAGAGAACCTCCCCAAAGTCCGCATTGTCCGTGTTCCTTGTTTCATGTACGGCCCTTACAATCGCTTCAAGGCCAGCTTGATCACTTTTTCTACCGGGGCGGCAGGCTCCTCTTTCAGTATGGCAGCCACTACCTTTTGTGATGCGGCTTGTGCGAATCCCAGCATGGTGAGTGCGGCGACAGCCTCGTCATGAATTTCCGTATTGCCCGGATTGGCAAACATTTCACTGTTCACCGTCTCCACGCCCGAAGTGGCGATCTTGTCCTTTAAGTCCACTATGATGCGTTGGGCAGTTTTCAGGCCGATGCCTTTTACCGTTTTCAATAATTTGTCATTACCGGAACTGATTACTCCGCACAGCTCGGAAGGGGATAAGGCCGACAGAATCATACGTGCCGTGTTGCCGCCGATGCCCGATACGGAAATCAGTAACAAAAACAACTCCCGTTCCTGTTTGGTCGAGAATCCGTAGAGTACGTAGGCGTCTTCCCGGATCGCTTCATAAATATATAATTTCGTATTGCTCTGATTCTGAATGGCCGAATACGTATTCAATGAGATATTGATGCCATACCCCATCCCGTTACAATCTAAAACCACCGTTGCCGGAGTAATCTCCGCAATGTCTCCTTTAATATATTCTATCATGGTTGTTTCATTTGAAAATTTACAGTTCTTTGCAAAAATAGGACATCTATCTTTTAAATTATAAGTTCGGCAAGAATATTTTTAAATTATTAGGTCGTAGTGAACAAAAAAACGAGGCAAAATGTTTATTTTTGCAGCGAATTAACAGATAATAGTAAACTAAACCCAATAAAAGATGAAAAAAATAAGAGCGGCCGTGGTTGGATACGGTAACATTGGTCAGTATGTAGTGGAGGCTTTGGAAGCTGCTCCCGATTTTGAGATTGCAGGTATCGTCCGTCGTAGCGGTGCGGAAAACAAGCCTGCCGAGTTGGAAGCATACGCTGTGGTGAAAGATATAAAGGAATTGAAAGATGTGGATGTGGCTGTGCTGGCTACTCCGACCCGTAGCGTGGAAGAATATGCGAAAGAGATTCTGGCAATGGGTATCAATACGGTAGATAGTTTCGACATTCATACGCAAATCACTTCTCTCCGCCGTTCATTGGATGAGTCGGCAAAGGCCGGTAAGGCTGTCGCTATTATTTCTGCCGGATGGGATCCGGGAAGCGATTCTGTAGTCCGTACACTGCTGGAAGCCATCGCTCCGAAGGGTATTACTTATACCAATTTCGGTCCGGGACGCAGCATGGGGCATTCCGTAGCAGTCCGTGCCATTGATGGAGTGAAGGATGCTTTGTCCATGACTATTCCTGTGGGAACCGGTATCCATCGCCGTATGGTGTATGTGGAACTGGAGGAAGGTGCGGACTTCAAGACTGTGGAAGCCGCCATCAAGTCGGATCCTTATTTTGTAAATGACGAGACACATGTAAAACAAGTTCCATGTGTGGACGATTTGAACGACGTAGGTCATGGCGTTAACCTGGTTCGCAAAGGGGTATCGGGCAAGACTCACAATCAGTTGTTCGAGTTTGACATGAAGATTAATAATCCGGCTCTTACCGCGCAGGTGCTGGTTTGCGTGGCACGCGCCTCCATGAAACAGCAGCCCGGATGTTATACCATGATCGAAGTTCCTGTAATTGATCTGCTGTGCGGCGACCGTGAGGAACTGATTGCCCATTTGGTATAAAGAGGTTTCCTCAAAAAGAACGATATTCTGAAAATCTCTTCTCTGTTTTATTCCGGAGAAGAGATTTTTTTATTTCCTTTGTGTTCATAAACAAAGAAATAGAACAATGATAGCAAGTATTGTATGGGATGTGGATCCTATCTTATTTAAAGTAGGTAGTTGGGAAGTGCGTTGGTATGGGCTGATGTGGGGCCTTGGTTTCATATTGGCTTATGAAATGGTAAGCCGTTTATTCAAAAAAGAGAAGTATCCGGAAGAGTGGGTGGACAAGCTTTTTGTCTATTGCATAGTCAGTACGGTCATTGGCGCCCGTCTGGGGCACTGTTTGTTTTATGAATGGGACTATTATGGCGCCCATCCTGTTGAAATATTCAAGATTTGGAAAGGCGGGCTGGCAAGTCACGGAGGGGTGTTCGCCATCATTCTGGCTCTGATGTGGTACTCGAAAAAAGTAACCCGGAAAAGTGTGTGGTGGTTGTTTGACCGCATGATACCTGCTGTGGCGATTGTCTGCTTCTGTATCCGTTTTGGTAATTTAATGAATTCCGAGATATTCGGATATCCCACCACGTTGCCTTGGGGATTTGAATTTGTCCGTTCCCGGGAGTGGCATCAGCTGTATGAAGGTTTGCCTTGCCATCCTACTCAGATTTATGAAATGCTGTATTGCCTGGTTGCCGGTGTAACTGCCTGGGTGATGTACCATACATACCATTTACAAAAGAGGGTGGGATTAATAACCGGAGTAAGCTTGCTTATATTCTTTGGCACTCGCTTTGCTCTGGAGTTTATGAAGAATCCGCAGGTTGCCGAAGAGGCGGATATGACTTTTAACATAGGGCAGTGGCTCAGTGTGCCGCTGATTCTGCTGGGGGCGTATCTCATAGCCACCAGCCGCACCCGGAAAGAATAAAGGTTCCGGGAGAGGGGGGAAGCAGGTGAAAGGATACCTTTTCAGCCTTCCGGCATCGCCCTGTATATCACGTGCGGGGCGCGTCCGTTTCTTTCTATTTTCTTTTCGCTGCTCCATTGGCGTAGTTCGCTGCCGGCTTTTGTTTTCAGCAACCCTGTCAAGGCACAATATTCCTTGCAAGTGATAATGGAGTGCTCTTTCAGATAATTTGTCAGCCGTACAAAGCGTTCTTCTGCTGAATATCGGGTGGAGGAGGTCCGGAAACCATATTCCGCCCGTTCCAGCTTTCCTTTGCTTCGTACCTCCTTACGGAATTTCCGGGTGGGTTTGAACTTTATGTTGTCAAAATGTACCGATGCGGCGCGTATCTCGCTTTTGTCCGTTACCTTGCGGCAAGTCAGTGTGGCCGAGAATGTGCCCAGTTCTCCCAGTTTTACGTTATAACCGTCTGCCAGGTAATTGGCGATAATGCTTTCCAGGTCACATAACAGACCGACGACGGTCCCTTCGTGGACGGTAGAACGCCGGGCGATGTCTTTAGCCAGGTCTTTCAGGTTTTTTGTGCCCGATACTACAATTTGCGGATACAGGGTGGGCTGTTCCTTCTCTCCCTGTATGTCGGGGGAGGTTTTGAAATCATACTTTGCTGCCATGTTTAATGCTTTTTAATAGGGAGATTAAGTCGTTTCTTGCTGAACGCTAAGGGGATTCTTTCTATTAACTTCTATAGACGCAGGCAATGGACCGTACGGTTTACTGTAGTGGACTGTACGGTCTGCTATAGTGGATTGTACAGTCTGCCATCGGAGTCTGTCTTAGTATTCAGGACAAAAGTACTTAATCATACTGGAAAAACCTATTAATTCATAGGAGAAAAGAGCTTGTACGGGCAAATTAGATGTTTCCCTTGAAGGTTTGAGGGGTTTTCCTTTCATTGTGGTGTCTTTCTTTTCAGTTGGTGTGCTGTAAAGGTAAGTGTTTTATGCTGATTACCGGCATACTTCGGATAGAAAAAGAGGAGGCGGGCTGACAGTAGGCTGAAGGATTATCCTTCAGGTGTTTTCTTCGATGGAATGGGGAAAAACAGCCCAAACTGAAGGCTGAAGGAAAATTGGCATGAATTTGTTTTTAGAGGTGAAAAGGCGTATGGTTCACGAGAAATGTTACATAATCCGTCACTTTTGTTGCAATGAAACAAAAATGCCGGCAGCTGTAACAAATGTTTTATAGAGGTTGCCGGCTGTCCCCTACCTTTGCCTCAGAAAAACTTCTAAAAACATTTAATGCTATGAACAAAAATCAGCAAAAGAACCGGATGGGCGCGGTCATTATTTTACTTGCCGCCGCTTGCTTGAATGGTTATGCACAACAAGATTCTACCAAAGTGTCCTCTGATTCGAAAGAGGAAGGCAATCGCAATGTCATGTTGAATGCGGCTAGTGCCAATGGTCCTCGTGAAATCTCTATCGGTCTGCCCGGTGGTGATGTGAATGTACTCGAAAATGGTCTGCCTGTGGTATATAATTCGAATCCTCATAATGTAAACACGCATTGGCGCGGAGACAGCAGCTTGGGACATACCGGATTGCTGAAGATTTCCGAAACAGCGATTACTACCGGTAATATAGGTTATGCTGTCAATTCGTTTACGGAACTCGGCTTGGATAAAGAGAAGAAAATGAATGGTGTGCTGAACTACGGCACCAATCATTTCGGTAAACAGCAATTTGACTTCAATCTGAATGGAAGCATCGGAAAAGATTGGTTTTACAGCGGCAGCATCTATCAGAATTTTGATCCGGGTTCGTTCAAACTGCGTTTTGCGCAATATCAGGACCGGACTCAGATCTATAAGTTTGCCTTGACCAAGTTCTACAATGAAGGACGTGGACAGCTCTCTGCCATCTACCATTACAGCAACAGCCATTGGTTGTCCAATGCTACCACCGGTGCACCATTTATTTATGTAGGCGATGGGAGTGTGAAGGAAATTCCCGGTTTCGGACTGGGGACTTCTTCTTATCTGCCCAATGTATCGGATATGGTTTATATGGACATGCGTACCGGCGAGATGAAAAAGATCAGTCTGTATGATGCTACGGCCAGTAAAGGAAATCAGTTGACGGTTCTGAACCGTTACCGGTGGGATAACGGGTTGGAGTGGAAAATCAATATGAAGTATGACCATGCTTTGGGTTCCTATCTGTACCAGACTCCGATGTCTATGGAGCAGAAAGTAGGAGCCGACGGCTATAGCACCAAAGGACTGGATGGAACATTGAATCCTTATGAGGGATATGTACAGAGCCGCATGTCCTGTTTCAACCGGGGGAATATAGATGAGTTCTTCTTTACCACCGAGTTGTCGCGGAAGTATGATGATATGACTTGGCGTGTGGGGGTGAACGAATGGTATTATGATGTGGACTATGCTTCGAACACTACCATGTATGACCATACGGTGGAAGAATATCCCCAAATGTTGTACAGCGCTGATACGAAGGATATTCATCATTACGGAAACACTCCTTATTATAATCTGAACCAGAATGCTTCCGAATATTACAAAGGACATGAAAACAAACTGGCTCTTTATGCTACTCACGACTGGGACATCACCGATAAATGGAATGTGTATTATGGCGCACGCTTCGAGTACCAGCGTCTGGCAGGAAAGAACCTGGCGGTATATAATGCCGAAGGCAATCCGGTAGGCCGCTTTGCCGGTTATCATATCGGGGCAGTTGCAGCCGATGGTACGAAGATAGCTCCCCGTTATTTCAGTTACAATTGGCTGAACATGGCTTTCACGGCTGCCGCCACTTATAAAATGACAAAGCAGTTTGGCTTTACCGCCGATTTCACCTACAATACCCAGCGGCCGAATATGTCGAACTTTGCTCCTGCCGAGATGCCGAATGTAGATAAGATTACAATTCCGTTGGGGCGTGCGGGTATTTATTTCAATAATGACTGGATTAGTCTGACCTCACTGTTCAGTTACATTGCCAAGACTAACAACAACTCTACCTTGAATCTGATTAATCCGAATAATGATAAGGATATTAAGGCGGCCGCATTGAGTTATGATATTGAAACAATAGGGTGGACGACGGATGCGGTGGTGAAACCTTTCAAAGGATTTGATTTCCACTTCCTGTTCACTTACCAAAGCCCGAAGTATAAGAAGTATGAAACGGGAGTGACCTTTAGTGACGGGACAACATCGGGTATCAATGCCACCGGCAATATCGTTACCGAAATTCCGAAGGTGCTGATTGAACTGGACCCTAGTTACAACATTACCAAAGACTTGAAGGTATGGGCCAGTTTCCGTTACTTCAGCAAGACGTATGCAAATATTAAAAATGCCTATTATTTCAACGGCCGTTGGGAAACATTCGGTGGAATAAACTGGAATGTGAACAAACATTTGTCCTTAAGCGGAACTGTGATAAACTTCTTGAACCAGACCGGGGCGAAAGGAAGTATTTCGGGAGCCGAGCTGGTAGATAAGGAGAATGCGGCGGCATATAACGGCGCATGGATGGCAGGCAGCTATATCCGTCCGTTCACCGTAGAATTTGCGGCGAAAATAACATTCTGATTCAAGAGGGATTTAATTCTTCTTTATGGTGGAAAAGTAACATTTATACATAAGAATGAAACAAATGTTTCAGCCGGTAAGGCAGGTTTCCGTTAACTTTGCCGATAACGAAAAACAATCAAACAAAACTTTTAATATCCTATACTTCATGAAAACAAATCTTGTTAACCTTGCATTAGGTTTAGCCTTTACAGGAGGCGCTGTTTCTTGTCAGTCACAAAAAAATGACCTGGTTTTCGAACATCAGGGAGATACGGTGACAATCGTACATATTGCCCGTCCCGCTAACTATTTGTTGCTTCCGATTCAGGAGAGCAGCAAGGAAGGACTGGTAAGGCTGGATACTGGGAGCCCCGCAGATACCGATATGGATGTGCGTCTGGCTACAGACAGCGTTGAATATTATGTTCCGTTTGCCTTGCCTCAGGGAAGTGAGGAAGCTACTGTCATTATAAAGAAGGTGGCGGCAGATGCGCTGTGTTGGGACAGCATCCGGGTTTCGGATACATTTGATACGGCAAACAGGGATAAGTTCCGTCCGGTTTATCATCACACTCCGCTTTATGGCTGGATGAATGATGCCAACGGACTGGTTTATAAAGACGGTGAATATCACCTTTATTTTCAATATAATCCATACGGCTCCGTATGGGGAAATATGCACTGGGGACATTCCGTGAGCAAGGATTTGGTTCATTGGGAGCATCTTGACCCGGCGATTGCCCGTGATACATTGGGGCATATCTTTTCGGGAAGTGCCATTGTGGATAAACATAACAGCGCAGGCTGCGGTGAAAATACAATTGTCGCTTTTTATACTTCGCACCGTAATATACCCGGTGGGCAGAGCCAGGTACAAAGTATGGCATACAGTACGGACAACGGGCGTACTTATACGAAGTATGAACAGAATCCGGTTCTTACTCCGTTTGACGGACTACAGAATTTCCGTGACCCGAAGGTCTTTTGGTATGAACCCGAACAGAAATGGATTATGATTGTCAGTGCGGATAAGAATATGCGTTTTTATTCATCTGCCAACTTGAAGCAATGGGAATATATGAGTGAGTTTGGAGAAGGATTTGGTCCTCAGCCCAATCAGTTCGAATGTCCGGATTTCATCCAACTTCCTGTAGATGGTGACCGGACCAGGATGAAATGGGTGATGATTGTCAATATCAATCCGGGATTTGTCTATGGAGGCAGCGGTACGATGTATTTTACAGGCGACTTTGACGGGCATCAGTTTGTATGTGATACGAAACCCGAGGTGGTGAAATGGCTCGACTGGGGGAAAGATCATTATGCCACTGTTTGTTTCTCGAATACCGGCGACCGTGTCATTGCCGTACCTTGGATGAGCAACTGGCAGTATGCTAACTATACTCCTATACAACAGTTCCGCAGTGCCAATGCTTTGCCGCGTGAGCTGAGTCTGTATACGGGAGAAGACAAACAGCTTTATCTGAGTGCCGCACCGGTAAAGGAAACGGAGCACTTGCGGAAAGATTCTAAAAAGCTGGATGATTTTACAGTAAATGGCGAGAAGCGTTTAGAAACACTTTTTGAAAATAACGACGGCGCTTTTGAACTGGAATTGCAACTGGTGTCGGCTGGTAAAGAGGCTGGTTTTGAATTGCTGAACAGTTTGGGTGAGAAGGTGAAGATTTATCTGGATGCTTCGGAGGGACGTGTGGTAATGGACCGTGCGGAAAGCGGTATTGTAGACTTTGGCAAGAAGGTAAAACCGCATGATTTGGATACCGAAGAAAGTTATGCTCGTTATAAAGAGGTTACGGTGAATTATAAAAATGATTTTGCTTTGGGTACTTGGGCTCCGATAAACACCGCGAAGGCACATAAAATTCAAGTTTTTGTGGATAATGGAAGTGTGGAGTTGTTTGTTGACGGTGGCCGCGTTGCCATGACTAATCTGGTATTCCCGAATGAACCTTATAACTCTTTGCGTTTTTATAGTAAAGGAGGAGAGATGAAAATTTCAAATTTCACAATATATAAGTTAGGTTTGTAAACTAAGTATAAAGTCATGAATAGCAATAAAAATCTGTATGCCAAATTAATTCCGGTGATGCTGTGTTTCTTCGCCATGGGATTTGTAGACCTGGTGGGGATTGCATCGAATTATGTAAAAGCGGATCTGGATCTGACAGACTCTCAAGCCAATATATTTCCTTCCTTGGTCTTCTTCTGGTTCCTGATTTTCTCCGTACCTACAGGTATTCTGATGAATAAGATAGGGCGTAAGAAGACAGTTCTTCTGAGTCTGATTGTCACTTTTGCCTCTTTGCTGCTCCCTATATTCGGCGACGGCTATACGCTTATGTTGATTTCTTTCTCTTTACTGGGTATCGGTAATGCGTTGATGCAAACCTCTTTGAATCCGTTGCTGAGTAATATTATTGCGGGGGAAAAGTTGGCAAGTACATTGACTTTCGGTCAGTTTGTAAAAGCTATTGCTTCCTTTCTTGCCCCTTACATTGCCATGTGGGGAGCGATGCAGGCTATTCCTACTTTCGGGCTTGGCTGGCGGGTATTATTTCCTGTTTATATGGTGATAGCCGTTTTTGCCATCGTGTTGTTGGGGCTGACCCCTATTGAGGAAGAGAAACCCGATAAAGCGTCCGGCTTCAAAGCGTGCTTTTCCTTGTTGGGAAAACCGTTTATTCTCTTGTCTTTCATTGGGATCATGTGCCATGTCGGTATTGATGTCGGTACGAATACAACGGCTCCTAAAATCTTGATGGAGCGTTTGGATATGACATTGGCTGAGGCCGGTTTTGCAACAAGTCTTTATTTTATTTTCCGTACGGTGGGTTGCTTCCTCGGAGCCTTTATCTTGCAAAAGGCTTCTGCAAAGTCTTTCTTTGCTCTCAGTGTCGTGTTCATGTTGCTGGCAATGGTGGGATTATTTATATTCCATTCGGAAACAATTATTTATATTTGCATTGCCATGATTGGTTTCGGTAACTCCAATGTGTTCTCTATTATATTCTCGCAGGCATTGTTTGCCATGCCCGAAAAGAAAAATGAAGTTTCCGGATTGATGATTATGGGGCTGTTCGGCGGTACGGTATTTCCGTTGGCCATGGGAGTTGCCAGCGTAGATGGAGCCTGGCTGCAAAGTGTGGCAGGTGAGAAAATGGACTCCGTGTTTCAAACTAATAAGAATATAGATTTGGTGTTTGCCCAGAATGACCGCATGGCTATCGGGGCCTATTTGTCCGCCCGTCAGCAACAGTTGGAAAAGGAAATGTTGTTTGTCGGCATTGATGCGCTGCCCGGTAAGGAATATGGAGTGGAACAGATCATAAACGGGGTGCTGGATGCTACATTTATTTATCCGACCGGAGGTGACAAGGTAGTACAGGTGGCGATGGATATTTTGGAGAAACGCCCGTATGAGAGAGATACTAAGTTATCAACAGCTTTGGTTGATAAAACGAATGCCCGGGTGATGCAATTGCAGACAGACCACATTACCGAACAGGATGGAAAGATAGAACGGCTGAATAATCAGGTGAACGAATATCTGTCCAGATACTCTGCCCAAACCATGTTTCTGTATGCCTGTCTGATTATTCTGTTATTGTTTGCTGCCTTATTGGCGATTATTGTCCGTGCCTATTGGACAAAGAACCGGATGAATATGGAACTGTCCCGTCAAAAGAAAAAATTGGAGGAACAACGTGACCAGCTGATTAGCCTTTCCAAACAATTGGAAAAGGCGACCCATGCCAAACTGGTTTTCTTTACGAATGTCTCTCATGATTTCCGTACTCCACTCACTTTGGTTGCCGATCCGGTGGAGCAACTATTGGAAGATAAGGCATTGACTCCCAGACAACAATCCTTATTAAAGGTGGTGCATAAGAATGTACATATCCTGTTGAGGCTTGTCAACCAGATTCTTGATTTTCGTAAGTATGAAAATGATAAATTGGAATTGGTAAGAGCCAATATGAATCTACGGGTGCAGTTGCAGGAATGGAGTCATTCATTCCAAACTTTGGCTTTGAAAAAGCATATCCATTTTGTATTGGAGGTGAATGATGACCGGGCAGATTATCTGATGGCAGTGGATGCCGAGAAAATGGAACGTGTCTATTTCAACTTATTGTCCAATGCGTTTAAGTTCACACCGGAGAATGGAACCATTACGGTTACACTTTCTACTTTGACGAAGGAGGAAGGTGGGAGATATGCCCGTCTGGTAGTTGCTGATACTGGTTCGGGAATCTCTGTCCAACATATCCGGCATATCTTCGACCGCTTTTATCAGATTGATGTAAACCATGCGGGTTCGGGTATCGGCCTTGCCTTGGCAAAGGCTTTTGTCGAACTGCACGGTGGAGAGATAACGGCGGATAGTGTGGAAGGAAAAGGAACTGTATTTACAGTGGATATCCCTATGACAGTAGTGGAAGAGCCGTCTGCAGACCTCGTGCAGGAACCGCGCATTACACAACAGACGGTGGTGGAGGAGCTGGAGGATATGGAAACAGAAGAGCAGATTCCGGATGAGAATAAAGAATGTATCTTGATAATAGATGATAACGCGGATGTGCGTGACTATGTGAAGTCATTACTAAAAGAAGAATATACAGTGATAGAGGCTCCCGACGGGTGTGCCGGATTAAAGAAAGCCATGAAATATGTGCCCGATGCCATAATCTGTGATGTGATGATGCCGGTGATGGATGGATTGGAGTGTTGCAGAAAGTTGAAAACAGAATTGCAGACTTCCCATATTCCGGTGATGTTGCTCACCGCTTGTTCGTTGGATGAACAGCGGATACAGGGATTTGAGTGTGGGGCGGATTCTTATATCTCCAAACCCTTTAATTCCAAACTGTTGCTGGTACGTCTTCGTAATCTGATGGATAACCATAAGCGGTTGAAACAATTCTTCGGGGATAAGACTACTTTATCTAAAGAATCGGTAAGCGACGTGGATAAAGGCTTTGTTGACCGTTTCAGGGAACTGATAGAAGAAAACTTGGCGGATTCTGAATTAAGTGTGGAAGATTTAGGCAGTAAGATGGGATTAAGCAGGGTGCAGCTTTATCGTAAGATTAAGGCACTTACCAATTATTCTCCCAATGA
>ENA-ORCN01000761-ORCN01000761.1-human-gut-metagenome-genome-assembly--contig:-NODE-761-length-25540-cov-12.985430_pt1 | contig 25540 bp, 24 predicted proteins | sample MGYA00242984_ERZ507984 | MGnify/ENA primary metagenome ERZ507984 (study PRJEB26167, sample SAMN06115395) | human gut metagenome | host: Homo sapiens | place: China:Hubei | collected 2016-05-19... | reverse complement strand
GTCCGAGCAATCCAGCAACTGTGCCGACATCCGTGCCGCTGGCGATGAACAGGCTTGCCGCCGTGTGGCGCAGGCTGCGAACGTTCAGATCAGTCGGTAGATCATTTGCCTTGAGGATTTTCTTAAATCGCCATGTGAAGGTCGAGGGCGTCATCGGCAGTTTCATGCCCTTTCTGCGGAACACATAGTCATCCTTGGTCTGCTCGCGCCGGTCGTAACGCTCCGTTTCGGCGGCGCAGAAGGCTTCGTACTCGCGGAGCAGACTCTCCATCTCTGCTGAGAAATACACATATCGGTTGCCCGCTTTCGTTTTCGGCGCTTTCACGATGACCTCGTCACCCGTCGTTTTGACGGCATTGCGGCAGACGTGGATGCTCTGTTCGTTGTAGTTGATGTCCTCCCATTTGTAACAGCAACAATACCAGAAAAGTCAGGAATAGCTAGTGGGTTTTGAAAATTCTACGAAACCAGCAATTCCGGATTGGGTGTTGCAAACAGGCTATTGCTCATGCGCTTCGCGGCCTCCTGCTTGAGCTGCATCTGTGGGTGACAGTACCTCGACAGTTTTGTGCTGTCCATATTCAACATGTGTGCTGGGACTGCTCAATCCGGGCGGTCCCATTGCTCAATTTAAGCGGAACGCTGCTCAATTTCGCCGGTCGAGCTGATTTCTCTCAGCGGCGTACGCAAAAAGAGAAATGCGAGAACGGCGAAATCTCAATGGACGAGTTTACACAGTGGCTGAAGCGGTAATACCAACATAAAACATACGGGACAAGGCAAGCTTGTCCCGCATATTCGTATTTGCGCTGTGCCCTTGAAAGCAGCGCCAATCAAAGCTCCTGCGGCATCTGCCATGCTTCGATATCGGTATGCAGCAGATGGTGCGAACGCTCGGACAGCGGCTTTCCGAGATACTCTTTGTAAAGCGCCTGCACATCGGGGTTTTCATGCGAGAAACGAAGGTGCATCTTGTGGTCAAGTCTCCACAGGACATTTCCGCGCGCCTCGGCGCACTCCTCGCCGTCGTGAATCGGCTGGCCGCCGCCGCCTGCGCAGCCGCCGGGGCAGGCCATGACCTCAACGAAGTCATACTGCACGTGGCCGGAGGCAATCGCCTCCATGAGCTTCCTGGTGTTGCCGAGTCCACTGACCACCGCCGTGCGGACCGTGCCTGCACCGGGAATGTCGAAACTCGCTTCCTTCCAGCCCTGTATGCCGCGCACAGCAGTAAAGGCATCGGGGTCCGGATTTTCACCGGTCACAAGATAGTACGCGCTGCGAAGCGCCGCGTCCATGACGCCGCCGGTCGCGCCGAAGATCACCGCCGCGCCCGTACCGGAGCCGAGCGGCGAATCGAAGCTGCCCTCCTCCAGGGCCGCCGGGTCGATCATCGAGCAGCGGAGCATCCGCACGAGCTCGCGCGTGGTGATGACCACGTCGACATCCGCGTCGCCGCAGGCATCTTTCATCGTGGGAAGCGCCGCCTCCGCCTTTTTGGACGTGCACGGCATGACGGAGATAACGCGAAGGTTCTTGGGGTCGATGCCGATCTTCTCTGCGAAATAGCTTTTGGCCACCGCACCGAACATCTGCTGCGGCGATTTGGCTGTGGACAGATTCTTCGCGAACTGCGGGAACTGCCCCTTCACGAACCGCACCCAGCCGGGACAGCAGGAGGTAAACATCGGCCAGGAATATGCATCCTTATGCGTAAAGCGCTCGATGAACTCGCTGCCCTCTTCCATGATGGTGAGGTCGGCGCTGAAATTGGTGTCAAATACATAATCAAAGCCCAGCTCCCGCAGCGCGGAGGCCAGAACGCCCGGCGCGGCCTGCCCGGATGAGAGGGCAAAATACTCTGTCCACGCCGCGCGGACGGCAGGTGCAACCTGTACAACGGTCGTGAGGGTGGGATCGGCGAGCATGCGGTAGACGTGGTCGGTATCGTCGCGTTCCTCCAATGCACCGACCGGACAGTGAGTCACACACTGGCCGCAATAGGTGCAGAGGGACTGGGAAAGGCTGTCCGCCTTTGCCGTGCCGACGGTCGTCCGGGAGCCGGTGCCGACCAGATCCCAGATATGCACGCCCTGCACCTTATCGCACACCTGCACGCAGCGCATACACTTGACGCAGCGGTTTTCAAAGCGCAAAATGGGCGCGGAGTAGTCGACCGGCGCCGGACGCAGCTTTTTCTGATAGGGCGCGCCGAGCAGATTATAGTCGTTGGCGAGCTTCTGCAGCTTGCAGTTGCCGCTGCGCGTACACTTGACGCAGTTTACCTCGTGCTGGCTGAGAAGAAGCTGGAGATTCACGCGCCGCGTCATGCGCACCTTCTGAGAATTCGTGTGGACGACCATACCCTCGTGAACCTCATTGTCGCACGCGGCAACAAGCGTATCCTGTCCCTCGACCTCGACCATGCAGATGCGGCAGGCGCCGATCTCGTTGAGGTCCTTGAGATAGCAGAGCGTTGGAATGTCAATATTGGCCGCGCGTGCCGCTTCCAGAATGCTGGTCCCCTCCGGCACGCAGACGGGTTTGCCGTTAATGATCAAGCTTACCATCGTTCGATCCTCCCTCCCTTGAAGATGCCGTAGCCGAAGTGGTCGCAGCGCAGGCAGCGGCCGCTTTCCGCGCAGGCCTCCTCATGCGTCATGCCGCATTCGATGTCTTCAAAATCGCATTTGCGCTGGGCTGCCTCGCGCTCTTTGGTGTTGACGCGCCCGCGCGCGGGACAGACATCCAGATGCGGCGCTGGAATTTCCACATCGGTGCGAATTTCATGGTGGAAGCCGAGCTGTTCGTCGATGTTGGCTGCCGCGACCTTGCCCGCTGCAATTGCACGGATGGCGGTAGCAGGGCCGGTCACGCAGTCGCCGCCGGCAAAGACGTTTTCCATGTTGTCGATCTGGCTGGAGCTTTCAGCCATAAACGTTCCCCTTTTGATGGGGATACCGGCCTGCTCAAAGCCCGCGATCTCCACGCCCTGCCCGATGGCGACGACGATGATGTCAGCCGGAATGCGTTCTTCGGGCTGGTCTGCCGCGTCCGGGCGGGGTCTGCCGGACTTGTCGGCAAGACCGATGATCTGCGGCTGCACCCAGAGGGCGGCAGCCTCGCCCGCTTCGTTTGCCTCGATGCGCACCGGCGCAGAAAGCTCGCGGATCTCCGCACCCTCGGCAATTGCGCCCTGCACTTCGTCGGGAAGTGCAGTCATGTCCGCAATTCTGCGGCGATAGACGCAGGTGACGCTGACAGCGCCCAGACGCACGGAGCTTCTTGTCACGTCCATCGCCACGTTGCCGCCGCCGATGACCACGACACGCTTGCCGGCGAAGTCCGGCATGATGTCGTCGCCGATGGCGCGCAGCATTTCGACGGCAGACATGACGTTTTTGCTGTCCTCGCCGGGAATGCCGGTTTTCTTGTCCGTATGCGCGCCGATGGCGACATACAGGCAGTCGTAATCCTTGTGCAGCTGTTCAAAGGAGATGTCTTTTCCGACCGTCACTTCGGTATGTACCTCCACGCCGGTGGACAGAATGGAGGCAATTTCCGTGTCCAGCTTTTCGCGCGGGAAGCGGTAGGCCGGGATGCCGTATCGGAGCATGCCGCCGAGCCGCTTCTTTTCTTCAAAAATCGTCACGCTGTGGCCCATAAGGCGCAGATAATACGCGCAGGAAAGCCCGCTCGGGCCGCCGCCGATGATGGCGACGCGTTTGCCGGTCGCCTCCCCGCAGGCAGGATTCGGGACATTGCCCGCATGATCGACTGCATAGCGCTTGAGGCCCCGGATATTGATGGGCGCGTCGACCATGTTGCGGCGGCAGCGCGCCTCGCACGGGTGCTCGCAGATGTACGCGCAGGCGGTCGGCATGGGGTTATCCTTGCGGATCAGACGCACCGCGTCGGCGTACCGTCCCTCGCGCACCAGCGCGACATAGCCCGGCACGTCCACGCCCGCAGGACAGAGCGACACGCAGGGCACGGGGTTCTGAAGCGAGGCGAGGCACCGGTGGTGCTGCACATGGTTCACATAGTCGTCCCGGAAGCCCTCAAAGCCGCTCAGGACCAGCTGCGCTGCGTCGCGTCCGATGGCGCAGTCAGCAGAGGCGACGATGGCCCGCGCCGTTTTTTCAATGGTGTCGATGGTCAGCATGGTGCCTGTTCCGTCGAGCACCTGCCCCATCAGCGCGGCAAGCTGGCCGAGCCCAATGCGGCAGGGCACACATTTGCCGCACGACTGCGCGTGGCACAGCTGCAAAAATGTCAGCGACATATCGATCGGACACAGGCCGGGGGGGCTGGACGCGATCCTGCGTTCCATGTCCTTGTAGAGGCGGTCGACGACCGTCTGGGCCTTGCTTGCGGTTTTGATATCCAATCTGCTCAAGGCTGGCTCACTCCTTCTGCTTTTCTGATCTTTTTATTCTATTTATTTGATATAAATAGCATTTTTTAATCCAAAAGAATCATAGCATATCCACCGGATACCGGTCAATACTTATCGATAAATTCTTATCAAACCGTTCATTCTTCTTTTGCGGACCGTCTATTCGTAATTTGATATGTCCCATTTCAAAAGCCGGAGGCAGCCCTAATACGCGCCGGAGCAGCGGCGTTGTTTTGCGCCGCTGCTCGTTTTGTTTATTCAGCCTGTACGTTTTGCTCGGTATAGATCTTTGTGTCATCCTTATGAACTGTGTTCAGTTTGGGCTCCGCCGTCTTCTGCCCAGGAATAAAAATGGGTCGAGTGCGTATCCGACGCCAGCGATGCAGGGTCGAGGCGGAAGCCGGAGATCCCGAGCGCCTCTTCCGGGCGAACCCAGGGTTTTCCCTGTATGGCGCTCGTTTCCTCATGTGTCAGAAGCCCCCGGTAGATCGTCAGCGCCCGCCGGTAATAGCCGTCGCGGATGCAGGTCTCCTCCTCGCCGTCATTCAGCAGGTGCAGGATCAGCGGCAGCATCTGCGCTGCGTAGGCAACAGACGCAGAGTGTGCGACCGCGCCCGGAATATTTGCAACACAGTAATGCACAATGCCGTCTACAATGTACCGCGGATCTTCATGCGTGGTCGCGCGGCTGGTCTCGATCGCGCCCGGCTCGTCGTTGGAAATATCCACGATCACTGAGCCCTTTTCCATGAGGGAAAGCATGTTTCGGGTGATGAGGAACTCTTTGTTCTCCTTCTGCCATTTGACACAGTTGAGGACGATATCCATTTTCGGCAATTCTTCCGCAATATGCGCCCGTGAGCAGCGCCTAACGCGGACGCGGCCATTATACTGTGCTGAGAGCGCACGGAGCCTGTGCATATTTCTGGCCATGACCGTACAGTTGGCGCCGAGCGCCTGTAAGACCTGCAGAGCGCCTCTGCCGACTTTTCCGCTTCCGAGAATCAGCGCATGGATGCCCGGCTCCCCCGCAAAGCCGCCGACATATTTTCCCTTTCCGCCGTGGATGGTCAGCAGCGATTCCAGCCCGAACAGCGCCCCCTGCTTCCCCGCTGCCTCACAGTTCGGGGAGCCATATCGATGGGAATCCTCCGCCGTAAATGCAATGCAGCCGCTTTTCATCAGCGCGTCGACCTCCTCCGGATTTGCCGCCGGATGCAGACAGCCGAGAAGCAGCTGCCCTGTCCGGATCAGCGGCCATTCCTCCGGCGTAAACTCCTTGACCTTGGCGACCATATCGCATACTTTGAACAGCTCCTGCACAGAGTCTGTCAGAAGCGCCCCCGCAGATTCATACGCTTCATCCGAAAAACCGGCTCGTTCTCCGCAGCCGCGCTGTGCATAAACGGTGTGTCCTGCGCTCGTGATGGTCTCCACCTCTTTCGGCGTACAGATCACTCGGTTTTCACCCTTCTTCGTCTCACGCAAAATCCCCAAAATCATATGCCGCGCCTCCTTTCAACAAATATTTTTCTTGTCATGCTGTGTTTTCTGTTTTTATATTATACAGGAAAATTGGCAGATTCGCAATGCTAATAATATGAAGTCTCAGTTTAATTTAGTGCTGCTCCGCATACCTCAACAAAAACGTGCAGGATTTGAGCGGATCCCGCTCAAATCCTGCACGTTCCAAGTTTCTGTGCAGCGCTTATTTCTCACGCTCAGTCTTCTGACACGCCGGGCAGACGCCCTCAAAGATCAATCTGTGCCGCGTGATCCGATACCCGGATTCCGCTGCGATCGTTTTGTCCGGCGTTGGGTCGTATGAAAACGGGGCATCACAGACTGCGCCGCAGCCCGTGCAGATCAGGTGATAGTGAAAATCCGTCCTGCAGTCATACCGATCCGCTCCGGGGACCTTTACATGCGTGATCTGCCCCTCCTCAGAAAGGATATTCAGATTCCGATAAACCGTTCCGCGGCTGATTCTCGGGTCTTTTGCACGGATCTCCAGATAGATCTGGTCCGCGCTCGGATGGTCATGGTGTTCCTGTACCGCTTCCAGAACAATTTTACGCTGCCGTGTGTTTCGGTACTGCATCTTGCTTCCGCCTGCCCTCATATCATTCAATTTCATCGTCTGCCATGAAAAATCCGGACTTTCCGCCCTTATCCATGAGCAGATATATGAATTGTACCGCAAAATATATCGGCTGTCAACATTCCAGTAATTGCGGTTTTTGGCAGCAGATTTCCTATCGTTTTCCCCTCTTGTCAAACGAAACTGAATCAGATATACTTAAAATAGAGGAGAGAAACCGAAGTTCCGGAACAAATCCTGCAGCGGAGCCTCTGTTTTCCTGTCTATAAACAGAGCGACAAACGAAAGGAGATTACACTATGAAAAAGGATCGCCAACTTGTAATTCTGCTTGCCGTCCTGCTGGTTCTGATTTTTTTATCCAGCTGTGCCGCGGGCAAAAACGCGTCCATGACCCCTGCGGCCACTGATTTTGCCTACGCCGAGGACTATTCCTAAAGCAAAAAAGGCTGCCGCCGAGGCTGCTGCAAAGGAGCAGGAACCATGATCAGGCGGAGCAACACTACTGTTTTTTTATAAATCGCTTGCTATCAGGACTTAGTATCTATTATAATATAACCACCGCAGGAAACCCATATGAAAACAGCTTTGCCCCGCCTGCACCCGCCGCCATTCCGACGTGAATATGCAAGGAGGTATTGTCTATGAGTACACAAGCCATCCGTTCCAGAGAGAATCCTAATCTCGAACTCATTGCATTCCATGGTCATTTTGCAACCCGGCATTCCCATAACAGTCATTACCTTGACATCACACGGCTGAAGCACGAATACAGTCTGGCGCACGACACTGCGCTTGCGCTCGCAAACCATTACATCTACGAAAAGTCGATCGACACCATCATCTGCATGGATGGCAGCGAGGTCATCGGCGCGTTCCTGGCCCGACAGCTGACGCAGAAAATTTTGTTCTCTGTCAACAATAACAAGAGCATCTGTGTCGTCACACCGGAATATGACTCCAACGGTCAGCTTCTGTTCCGTGAAAATCTGGTTTCCATGATCCATGGCAGAAACATGCTTCTATTGATCTCGACAGTCAATTCCGGAAAAACTGCGCGGCGCGCCCTTGATTGTATCCAATATTATGGCGGCAAAACGCAGGGCATTGCGGCGGTTTTCAGCGCGATCCCAGAGCTGGACGGCATCCCGGTATTAAGTCTGTTCACGCCTGCCGATATCCCGGGCTATGAAACCTATCCAACCGGCGAGTGCCGGATGTGCAAAGCCGGGCAGCGAATTGACGCACTGGCGAACAGCTATGGTCTTTCCACCTTCCGATGATCCTTCATACAGGCAGCGCACCCGGCCTTCGCGTCCGGGTGCGCTGCCTGTATGATCAGGAAATATCTTTTGCGTAACCGCTGACGAAACCGTTTGTCAGCCCATGTCGGCGGCAAGGGTCTGGTCAATGAGTTTCTGCAGCGTCTCCGCCTGCTTTTTTTCCGTGATGGCGCCTACAATGGGGTCACCCACGATGTTGCCGTTGCGGTCCACCACATAGGTGGTGGGATAGGCGAAGATGTTGGTTGTGAATTTTCCGGCCTCGCCGTCGGAAGCGAAATACACGTTCTGATAGGTCGCGCCCTTCTTGGCCAGCACATCCTTCGCCTCCGAGATTGCCGTTTCGTCGCCGTCAAGCGTAAACGTATTGACGCCGATGAGCGCGCCGCCCTTCTCTGCGAGCTCTTTGTTCAGTGCGTCCAGCTCGGCAAGCTCACCCACGCAGGGATTGCAGGTGGTGAACCAGAAATTCACCACGGTGACAGCGTTGCCGGAGAACAGCTCGTCGCTCTTCACCGGATTCCCATCCAAGTCTTTGCCCTCAAATGCAGGGAACTTCTGCATGCTGCCGTCGTCGGGCGGATTGGTCATATCGCTGCCTGCGGGCACGCTCATATCGCCGTCCACGGATTCCTGCATGATCTCGGGGTACTTGTTTTCCAGCTCGGTCAGCTTGTTTTCGATATTGCTGATCTCCGTGGCCGATTCCTTCAGCATCTTATACTCTTCGTCGGTGAACTGGTCTTTGGCGCTCTCGATGGTATCCAGCAGGAACTCGCCATAGTTTTTTCCGTCCTCCACCATGGCCATGCCCTTGTCGGCCTCCATGAAGACCTTTTCCCAGAGCGCAGTGTTCTGCGACAGGATCGTGTTCTCCTGTTCCATCAGCTTTTTGTGCAGGGCAAGTGCCTCCTCGGCGTTTTTCGGCTCGCCGGTCATGGCAGAGCTGTCTCCGCTCATATCTGCCATTTTGTCGTTGTCCTTTGTGCCGCAGGCCGCCAAAGACAGCACCAGCAGGGCCGCCAGCAGCAGCGCAGTAAACTTTTTAAACTTCATTTTGATTCCTCCGTATTGATTTTTGTTGTATTTTCTTTCCCGTTGCCAAAGCCGCAGCGGAAGCACACGGCGTTTGTGGGACAGGCGCGGATGCACATCCCGCAGCGGATGCATTCGGGGTGGTTTGGCGTCTTCGTCACGTCCACGTCCATCTTGCAGGCTTTGGCGCATTTCCCGCAGGAGACGCACTTGTTTTTATCCACCTTCATCTGGAACAGCGAGACCTTGTTAAAAAGCGCGTAGAACGCGCCCAGCGGGCACAGCCACTTGCAGAAGGGACGGTAGAACAGCACGCTCAGTACGATCACCGCCAGCAGGATGCCGAATTTCCATGTAAACAGGCTGCCCAATGCCGCCCGGATGCCGGAATTGGCAAGGGACAGCGGGATAGCCCCCTCCAGCACGCCCTGGGGGCAGAGGTATTTGCAGAAGAATGGATCTCCCATGCCCACATCGTTCACAAGGAACGCCGGCAGCAGGAATACCATCACCAGCAAAACGGCATATTTCAGATATCGCAGGGGCTTGAGCTTTCTTGTGGAGAGTTTCTTGGTGGGGATTTTGTGCAGCAGCTCCTGAAACCAGCCGAAGGGACAGAGGAAGCCGCAGATGAAGCGTCCAAGCAGGACTCCCAGCAGAATAAGAAAGCCCGTGACATAGTAGGAAAAGCTGAACTTCGATGAGCCCACCACTGCCTGAAACGCCCCGATGGGGCAGGCCCCGGACGCCGCCGGGCAGGAGTAGCAGTTGAGCCCCGGCACGCAGACGGTCTTCCCCGCGCCCTGATACAGTCCGCCCTTGAGAAAGTTCGGCAGATGCAGGTTGGTCAGCAGCGTCGCTCCCGCCTGAATCCAGCCCCGGAAGCGGGACATGGTCTGTGAAACGCCTGAAAACTTTTTACCCAATGCCCACACACTCCAGACATAATTTGATTGCTTTGCTCAGCACCGTCGCCGCCTCGCCCCGCCATACGCCAAAGCACAGCATGGCGGCTCCGGCGAGCAGAAGCGTGATCTGCGCCGCCGTCTTCTTTCCGTGACTCAAGTTTCATCACCCTTTCCGTTTTGTGCTTTCATCATAGCACGGGAGAGTTAAAGTCCCTGTTAAGAACAGAAACTTAACACAAACTTTATTTGTTTCTGCTATACTGAAGACAATCGAATGAATGAAGCTTATAAAGGAGGGCTTTCATGCATTTTTTGGTTATTGAAGACGAACGCGCTCTGTGCGAGACCATCGTCCGCAGCCTGCGGCGTTTGGCATACAGTGTAGACTGCTGCTACGACGGGGAGAAGGCGCTGGAGCTTCTTGGCGTGGAGCGCTACGATCTGGTGCTTCTGGATCTGAACCTGCCGGGCAAGGACGGCATGACGGTGCTGCGCACCCTGCGGCAGACAGACCGGGAGACGAGAGTCCTGATTCTCTCCGCCCGCAGCGAGGTAGAGGACAAGGTGGAGGGACTGGACGCAGGCGCCAACGACTATCTTGCAAAGCCCTTTCATCTGGCTGAGCTGGAGGCCCGTATCCGCAGCCTGACCCTGCGGCAGTTCACGCAGCAGGACGTGCTGCTGACCTGCGGGGATTTAGCCTTCGACACGCGCTCCCGCACCGCTTCCGTCAATGCTCAGGCCCTGACGCTGACCCGCAAGGAAACGGGGATATTGGAATATTTAATGTTACATCAGGGGCGCCCGGTGAGTCAGGAGGAGCTGATGGATCATGTCTGGGACAACAGCGTGGACAGCTTCAGCAACTCCATCCGGGTACATATCTCCGCTCTGCGCAAAAAACTGCGTGCCGCACTGGGCTATGACCCCATCCGCAACCGCATCGGCGAAGGCTATCTGATGGGAGGCGAGGAAGCATGAAGCACCTTTCTTTGCAGTGGCGCATCACGCTGATGAGCGTCCTGCTCATCGGAGTTACCTGTATTTCCATGAATCTGCTGCTCTGTTCCTCCGGCATGTACTATATGGACACGATTGCGAACACTATTCAGGGTGGCACTGTTCTTATCGATGTTGAAGGCGAAGTGAGCTTTGACCCGCAACTCGTAGCACCTGACGAGGATTTGACAATCATTGTCGATGGGGCGCAAGGGCGCTTCCGCACCACCAACTGGTACATCACGGCGGCGGTAACGCTGCTCAGCGGCATCCTCGCCTATTTTGTCAGCGGACGCGCCCTCAAGCCTCTGCGCAGCTTTGCCTCGCAGGTCGAGCAGGTGCAGATGAGCAACCTGGCAGACATGAAGATCAACGAGGACGTATTGCCGGAGTTCCGCCAGTTCAGCCATTCCTTCAATCAGATGCTTGAACGGCTGAACAACGCCTTTGCCGCCCAGCGGCAGTTCACTGGCAACGCCGCCCACGAGCTGCGCACGCCGCTTGCGCTGATGCAGGCGCAGCTGGAGCTGTTCTCCGCAGAGCATCCCGACGTGCTGCCGGAAACAGCAGCATTTCTTTCTTTGCTGCGGGAGCAGACGGAGCGGCTGACCCAGATGACAAAAACACTGCTGGAACTGAGCAGCCTGCAGCAGGTGGCGCGGAACGAACGGATTCAGCTTGCGCCCATGGTCGAGGAGATCTTCACAGACCTCGCGCCGCTGACAGATAAACGCGGCATCACGCTGACGGCAGATGGCGACGGCGTCATGACCGGCAGCGACGCGCTGATCTACCGGCTGCTCTTCAACCTGACGGAAAACGCCGTCAAATACAATCGCCCGGGCGGCTCGGTGCGGGTCTGCGTCACACAGGAGCCGGAAAAGCTCCGGATCCGTGTCTCCGACACCGGCTGCGGCATCCCGGAGAAGTATCAGCAGAGCATCTTCCAGCCATTCTTCCGCGTGGACAAGTCCCGCAGCCGGGAGTACGGCGGCGCGGGACTGGGGCTTTCTCTGGTGTGGGAGATCGCCAATCTCCACGGCGGCTCCGTTTGGGTGGAGGAAAGCTCGGACAAGGGCACGACCATCGCGGTAGAGCTGCCGGCAGGGGCAGAAAATGATTCTTCCGGCGCAGATATCCCATAGCGGCCCTCGGCGGTTTCATAATGATCGTTTTTCGACCTCCACAACATTATCGCAGCAGCTCTCGATCAGTTCCCTGTCGTGGGTGATCACGAAAATGGTTCTGCCATGCTGCGCTTCGCTTTTCAGCCTTTTCGCGATCAGGCGCATGTTTCGCCCATCAAGGCCGCTGGTGGGCTCATCGAGAATCAGTATCCTGCGTCCAGAAAAGATGGCGCAGGCAATGGCAAGGCGCTGCTTCTGCCCGCCGGACAGGGCGGACGGGTGCGCATCCCTGTACTCGTAAAGCCCAAACTCTTTGAGCAGGATCCTTGCATTGCTTTTGCTTTCTTCCGTCAATCTGGTATTCAGCAGCAGTTCCTCCGCCACGCTCGCCGTAAAAAACTGCGTTGACGTTTCGTTGCCGCAGTAATAGATATCCCTGCGCCGGACTGCCGCTCTTGCTTTTTTCCCATCTATCAGGAAATGTCCCCTTGTCTGCTTCGCCAGCCCGCAGAGGATCTGCGCAAGGGTGGTTTTCCCCGCGCCGTTTTGCCCTGTTATGGCGGTCACGCCGCCCTCTGGAACGGACAGCGAAATATTTTCAAAAATGACTTCTTTGCGTATTCTTTTCGAGAGCCCTGCTGTCTTCAAGACGGCAGGGCTTTCGTCCAATACGGAGGGAGCGGGAAGGCACTTTCCCTCGTGCGGAGAGCGCAGGCCCATACCTAAGATGTCTGCTTCCGGAAGAAGTAAGTCCCGTGGCGCATACTCAGCCGCTATTCTGCCGTCTCGCAGATACAGAAACCGGTCTGCGATCCCCATCAGCCAGTCGATCCGATGCTCCGCGATGAGCAGGGTAAAGCCCTGTTCCTTGAGCTGCCGGAGGGTCTGCGCAAGCTGCCTCGTCCCGGCGGCATCGAGGTTGGCCGTCGGCTCGTCGCACACAAAAACCTTTGGCTTCATGGCATATACGGACGCAATGGCCGCCCGCTGCTTTTCTCCGCTTGAGAGGACGTCAACTGCCCTGTCTTTCAAATGGGACAGCTTCAACGCCTCTATGGCGGCGTCCGTCCTCTCCCGTATCTCCCGGGCGGACAGGCCGTAATTCTCGCAGGGAAAGGCGACCTCTCCGGCAAGCTCGGAGGAAAAGAACTGGCTTTTGGGGTCCTGAAAAACGCTTCCCACCAAACGCCCGATCTCCCATGTGGAAAGCCTTGATATGTCCTTGCCGTCTATCCTCACGCTTCCGCTGAAGGCTCCGGGGTAGTAGGACGGCGCAAGCCCGTTGACAAGCCTTGTCACGGTGGTCTTGCCGCAGCCGGAGAGCCCCGTCAGCACGACGCATTCGCCGCCTTTTACCGAAAGGGAGATGTCCCGCACGCCTCTGTCTGAGTTTTCGTATTGAAAAGAAGCGCGTATAAGCTCGATCATGCCATGCTCCTTTCCAAAACCAAATAGGAAGCCGTGACTATCGCACATGTGGCTGCCGCGATGTGATCCCGCGCCCCGATCCTTTTCTCATAATAGCTGCCGCGCACGCCCGGACGCTCCGCGCCCCTTGCAACAGCGGAAACGGAAAGCTGATCGGCAAGCTGCAACACCCGAAGAAGAAACGATGACAAATGCCGCTATCAAAGATACACCGATGATCAGTGTACCTGTGCCGACGGCTCTCCCATACTTCGGTACATCCTCTTCCCTGACCTTTCTTCGGTTGTAGGAATGTATTGTGCTGATATTCCCCATTATGTTCACGATTCCAATGATGGCGATGAATATGCCTAAAATCAAAAGAGCGATATGATCCATTCGCTTCCTCCTTAGAAATAAAACAGTTCTTCAAATTACTTGTCCAGCGCAATGCAGAGGATCAATGCCCGCTTTGCGGTGGGGTTGAATTACCCTGTTTCAACGCACAAATCATAGAATCGACGCCCAATAGCGCCGTATAGCTATTGTTGGTTTTTCTGAAAGCAGGCGTGTAATAAACATTATTTTCAGCATCAAAGCAGAATTTTTCAGCAGTTAGTTCTTCCATCTCACGTGCCAATAGATTACTTCCATAGAAGCGGCGGAGAAAGTCGATTCCCGCACACATGGCAGCGACAGGTTTCTTTTCGCTAATAAAATGTGTGACGCACGTTTTTATCACATTGGAAGCTCGTCAAAATAGATCACCGTTGTCTTTTGCTTCTTGGTAAGCCCTGTTCTCATAAAACCTCCTGATTTTCACGATTTTTTCTCAGCTCTTGAATTGGCAAAGTGCTGCGATTTTTCGATGGAAGCACCCCAAACGATGCGCAGTACGTTTCGCATTGTCCTATCGGCTGATTTGCCACTTTTCCAGCTCTTGACTGCATTTTCACGATGTTTTGTTTGTGCGGCTTTTCAGCCACTCCATCAGCTCATTTTTCATCACCAATTTGCGCCCTCCGATCCGCAAGGTCGGGAAGTCCGGGCTGCTCAAAAGGTTGTATGCCCCCGCTTTGGAAATCTGCAACGCTTCGGCAAGCTGCTTTGCGTCCATCACATCGGGCATGGCTTCAAACGGTTCTCTGCTCATAAACTCTCCTTTCCTGCATGAAAAGGCAGCAGCTACCATTTCGGTAACTGCTGCCGCTTCTGCGTCTGTTTACTTGTCCAAATACTTCTGATACTCCGCTGTCACATAGTCCTCATAAGCTCCGGCGATTTTGGCGATCCGCTTATGGACTGCGCTGGCGGTCTTGTAGCCAACCTTGTCTGCAATCTCCTGTTCGGTCAAGCCGTCCATGCGCAGCTTCAATATTTCCCGGTCTTTCTCGCTGATGCTCCGCTCGGCAAAGGCGGTGATCTGCATTTCGGAGATAACATTCTGTTCAAACTCGCCGCGAGGGTCAGCGACCTCGAAAATATCGCCGTCCTCATTCTCCATCATTTCATCCAGAGAAATCGGCTTGCCGGAGCGGTTGTGATTCCACTTCCGCATGAAATCCGTCTTGACGGTGCTGCTGGTGGTTTCATAGTCCTCCATGGTGCGGTTTTCCCAGATCGCGTCGATCATCAGCTGCCAGTTCTGTTCTGCAATCACCATGTCGGTGACATTACCGACCAGATTGCTGAACTGCTGATAGGTCAGCCACGGCACTTCCACGCCCTGCGGGATGTTATATAGGTTTTGAAAGCCCAGTCCGTTCTGCTCAAATTTCATGCGGATGTAGGGGATGATACTGTACGATAGCCGCCACAGGGGGAAGTATCCTGCGTACTGATTCCAGTTGCCGGGAATGTCGCGGTAGTTGCCTTTGCGGTCTTTGACTTGAAAGAACTGCCATGCGCACCATGCGTAGCAGTCCCACACAAGCAGCTTGAACATATCGTCACATACGATGTGGTCATATTTGTCCGTCCACAAAACCTCATACGGACAGCGGGGCAGTTCATAGGCTGGATTCCACTTCTCCGCAAGCTCTCGCGGCAAGCTGTAAAACAGCGTCAGCCATGATTTGTCGCTGTCCTGCGGTATCTCGATGATCTCACCGGGCAGCACCACAAGAAAACCTTTCGGGCCTGTCTGCTTGTCCATCAGCGTCACCTCCAATCGCTTCTGTATTCAGCCCTCTACTATATATGGCACGAGAAGGGCTGAATTGTTCCAATACCTTCAAACTTTTTTGAGATTTTTTTGAAAAAATCTCGGAATGAATGGGATAGGATTGATTTAAGGCAATTATACCTGAAAGCTGTGAATAAATCCATTGCTTTTCGTGACGGCAAAAAAATAACGGGTATCCGGATTTCACCAGATACCCGTTATTCCGTTGCCAATCCCGCCTGACAGATGCCATAATCGTAATTTTTAGAATTACTGTCTTATGAGCACCCATGCGAGGGTCCGGATGTTGTTTTTTATTTTTTCCCGATGACGCAGCAGATCAGAAATGCCAGCAGGTCGGCGATGACCACGGTGGCCCCTACGGGGGTGCTCAGCAGGTACGACGCCGTAAGCCCCAGGCAGAAGCAGGCCACCGCCAGAATGCCCGCCAGGATCACCACACCCCGAAAGCTCTTTCTCACCCGCATGGCGGAAAGAGCCGGGAAGATCACCAGGCTGGAGATGAGCATGGCGCCCATCATCCGCATACCCAGCACAATGGTCAGGGCCGTCAGCACGGAGAGGAACGTGTTGTACAGCCCCACCCGGACGCCGGTGGCCCGGGAAAAGCTCTCGTCAAAGGTGATGGCAAACAGCTTGTGGTAAAACAGCACGAACAGCAGCAGTACCGCCGCCGACAGCCCGGCGCTGAGGGCCACGTCCGCCCGGTCCATGGCCAGGATGGAGCCGAACATATAGCTGTCCACGTCCGTGGTCATGCCGGTGGTGAGACTGGTGACGATGACGCCTGCGGCCAGGGACGAGGCGGACACCACCGCAATGGCGGCATCGGCCCCCATGCGGCTTCGCTCCGTCAGCCGCAGCAGGCCCAGAGCCGCCAGGATCACCACCGGGATGGACACCGGCAGCGGGGCCCAGCCGCAGGCCACGGCAATGGACAGCGCTCCGAAGGACACATGGCTCAATCCGTCGCCGATCATGGAATACCGCTTGAGCACCAGGGGTACTCCCAGCAGCGCCGCGCACAGGGACACCAGGATGCCCACCACGAAGGCACGGACGATGAAGGGATAGGTAAACATTTCCAGCAGCAGGCTCATGACAGGTCACCTCCGAAGCGTTTTCCGTAGGGGGAGGCCAGGTATTCCCGGGGCGTGCCCAGGAACCACTGGTCCCGCCCGGCGTGGAGGATGGCGGCAGCGTCCCGCAGGGCGCTGCGGATGTCGTGGGTCACCATCACCACGGCCATGCCCTCGGTGCGGTTGAGATACCGCAGGGTGCGGTACAGGTCGTCGGCGGCGGCGGGGTCCAGGCCCGTCACCGGTTCGTCCAGCACCAGCAGGTCCCCTGCCGCGCACAGGGCCCGGGCCAGCAGCACCCGCTGCTGCTGGCCGCCGGACAGCTCCCGATAGCACTTGTCCTTCAGCTCCAGAATGCCCAGCTTGCCCATGTGCTGCAGGGCCTGGGACTTCTGGGCCGGGGTATAGAAGAATTTCCACCCCCGGGCGCTGAGAAAGCCGGACAGCACCACCTCGCTGACGGTGGCGGGAAAGTCCTTCTGTGCCCGGGTCTGCTGGGGCAGATAGCCGATGGCCCCCCGGCGCAGGCTTTCGTCCAGGCGGATCTCCCCGGACAGGGGCCGCAGCAGGCCCAGCATGCTCTTAAGCAGGGTGGACTTGCCGGAGCCGTTGTCCCCCACGATGCACAGATAATCCCCCCGGCGCACCTGAAAGGTCAGATGCTCCCAGATGGGGCGGCCCTCGTAGCCCAGGGCCGCGTCACGGCAGTCTATGAGCACCTTCTGTTCGCTCATGCCAACCCCTCCTTCAGTACGTCCACATTTTTCCACATCAGGGACAGATACGTCTCGCCCCCGTCGAACTCCTGCCGGGTCAGGGTCTGGCAGGAGTGAAAGGTCAGCACCCGGGCCCCGGTGGTCTCGGCGATGGCGTTTGCCACCTTCCGGCTGCTGAGCTCGATGGTGTACACCACCGGGATGTCCTCCTGATTCACCTTGTCGATGAGATATTTCAGCGTAGCCAGGGACGGCTCCGTGTCCCCGGAGCAGCCATGGAAGGCCGCCCGGTAGTCCAGGCCGTACTCCCGGCAGAAATACAGCAGCGGGAACCGGTCGCCGAACACCAGCAGATGGCGCTGCCCGGCCTCCACCGTGTCCCGGAAGGCCCGGTCCAGGTCCGTCAGCTCCCGGAGATAGGCCGCGAGCCGGTCCTGATACTCCTGGGCATGGGCGGGGTCCGCCTGGGCCAGGGTGTCGGCAATGACCCGGCACAGGTCCATGGCGATGCGGGGGGAGGTCCAGATGTGCTCGTCGTACTCAATCTCCTCCTCATGGCCGTCGTGGTCGTGGCCGTCATGCTCGTCATGGGCGTGTTCGTCGTGATCGTGACCGCCCTGCATGCCCTCGGAGAACTCCTCCCCCAGGACGTGGGCGTGGTCCATCATGTGCACCACGGAGCCGATGCTCTCCCCGGCGGCGTCCAGGATGTCGTCCACCCAGGTCTCGCTTTCGCCGCCGTTGCAGATGAACACGTCCGCCTGGGAAATGCGGATCACGTCCAGGGGCGTGGGCTCAAAGCTGTGGGCCTCACGGCCCGCCGTTACCAGCAGGTATGGCTCCACCCGGTCGCCGCCGATGGCCCGGACGAAGTCGTAATAGGGGAACAGGGTGCACACCACCTGCAATTTGCCGGTGTCCTCCCCCCCCCGGCGGGCGGCGCACCCGGTCAGGGCCAGTGCCGCCGCCAGCAGCAGGCACAGGGCCTGCACGCGATATCGTTTCATGGGTCTCTCCCTTCTTAACGGCCTGTCAAAAGGCCCGCAACTATATATTATACAGGAAAAGCCCCCAAATAGAAAGCTTTTTTTGCGCAGACAAGGCCCCCGGCAGCGCCGGGGGCCTTGCTTTACGCTTGGGTGTTTTTTCTTACTCCCCCTCCGGCAGGCGGTAGGTCTGGGCATAGTCCCGGAAGCGGCCCGCGAAGTCGGGGTCCTGGGTCTGGGCGGCCCGGAGGGTCTCGTGAAGGTTCAGGTTGTGGCGGGCGGCGTCAATGACGCAGCCGGCGATGTTGGAGCAGTGGTCCGAGGTGCGCTCCAGGTCCGTCAGCAGGTCCGCCCACACGAAGCCCGCCTCGATGCTGCACTGTCCCTGCCGCATGCGGAGGATGTGGCGGGTGCGCATTTCCTCCTTCAGCTTGTCGATGACCTGCTCCAGGGGCTCCACCCGGGCGGCCCGGGCGGCGTCGTTCTGGCGGAAGCCGTCCAGGGACAGGTGCAGGATCTCCCGGATGGCCCGGGCCAGGGTCTCATACTCCGCCATGGCCGCCGGGGAGAAGGACAGTCCCTTGCTCTGCAGCTCCTCCGCCGACTCCAGCACGTTGACGGCGTGGTCGGAGATGCGCTCGAAGTCGCCGATGGTTTTCAGCAGCTCCGTGGACTCCTGGCTCTCGCTGTCCGACAGGGAGTGGCTGCTCAGCTGCACCAGATAAGTGCCAATGATGTCCTCATAGTGGTCGCAGCGCTCCTCGTCCTCCCGGATGGACCGGGCCAGCTCCGGGGTGTAGCCGGTCAGGGAGGTCAGAGCGTTTTCCAGGGCGCGGACAGCACAGGCGGCCATCTCCCCGGCCACGTTCCGGGCCTGGCCCAGGGCCAGGGCAGGGGTGGCCAGCAGGCGGGCGTCCAACTCGGACGTCTCCTCCCGGCGCTGGGCGTCGGGCACCAGCCGGATGGCCAGCTTTTCCAGCAGATTTCCGGCAGGCAGCAGCATGGCGGTGCACAGGATGTTGAACACCGAGTGGGCGATGGCGATGCCGTACATGGTGGCGGGCCGGTCCAGAATCGCCGGGGCGAAGATGGCCTTGACGATGCAGAACAGGGTCAGCAGCACCACCACGCCGATGACGTTGAACATCAGGTGCACCACGGCGGCCCGGCGGGCGTTTTTGTTGGTGCCCACGGAGGACAGCATGGCCGTGACGCAGGTGCCGATGTTCTGGCCCATGATGATGGGGATGGCGGCGGCATAGCTGACGCCGCCGGTGACGGACAGGGCCTGCAGAATGCCCACGGAGGCGGAGGAGGACTGGATGATGCCCGTCAGCACCGCGCCCACCAGCACGCCCAGAATGGGGTTGCGGAACATCAGGAACAGCTGGGTGAACTCCGGCACGTCCTTCAGGCCGGACACGGCCCCGCTCATGGTCTCCATGCCGAACATCAGGGTGGCGAAGCCCAGCAGGATGGTGCCGGTGTCCTTTTTCTTGTCGGACTTGCAGAACATATAGAAGATGATGCCGATCAGGGCCAGCACCGGGGTAAAGGACGAGGGCTTCAGCAGCTGCACCCAGGCGCTGCCGCTGTCGATGCCCGCCAGGCTCAGCAGCCACGCGGTGACGGTGGTGCCCACATTGGCGCCCATGATGACGTTGATGGCCTGGCGCAGGGTCATCAGCCCCGAGTTCACGAAGCCCACCACCATCACCGTGGTGGCGGAGGAGCTCTGGATAATGGCGGTGATGCCCAGGCCCGTCAGGAAGCCCACAAATACCCGGCTGGTCATCTTGTCCAGCAGGGTCCGCAGCTTGCCGCCGGCCCGGCGCTCCAAGGCCTGGCCCATCAGGTTCATGCCGAACAGGAACAGACACAGCCCGCCCACCAGCGTCAGCGCATTGAAAATAGTCATAGATGTTACTCCCTCTATTCGTCGTTTTTACATTTTGACACACGCTCTTTTACACTTCTCAGTATACAGGGCCTTTGTCAAATCCGTTGTAATGAGTAAGTAAAATCTATGTAAAATTTTGGCGCAGAAAATTCCCGGGTCCATTGGGCCCGGGAATCTGTTTTTCACTTTTCGGAGAACACGTCCCAGTTTTTCACGAAATACTCCACGCCGGAGTAGACGGTGGTCACCAGGATCACCCCTTGGCACGCCAGGTTCAGCCAGTGGGGAATGCCGAACAGCATCAGGCAGATGCACACCATGGTGCTGGCGGTCTTTACCTTGCCGGACCAGCCCGCGGCGATGACCCGGCCCTTTTCCACGGCGATGAGCCGCATACCGGACACGGCGAACTCCCGCAGCAGCACGGCGGCCAGGACCCAGCCCATCATGTCACCGGTTTCCACGAACCAGCACAGGGCCGCCATCACCAGGCACTTGTCCGCCAGGGGATCGGCAAACTTGCCGAAGTCCGACACCTGGTTATAATGCCGGGCAATGTACCCGTCCAGCAGGTCCGTCAGGCAGGCCACGATGTAAACGGCCAGGGCCACATAGCGGCTGCCGGGGAAGCCCCAGTAGGCAATGACCAGGAACACCGGGATCAGAAACACCCGGGCCAGGGTCAGTTTGTTGGCGGTATTCATGGGCATGGTTCATTCCTCCGTTCGTTCACCGGTAAGCTCGCCGTCCATGGCCCCGGTGATGCGCACACGGACAAAATCTCCCGCTTCCACGGGCTGATCGGATGTGAAATAAATATTGCCGTCGATGCCGGGGCTTTCGGCGTAGCTGCGGCCCACATAGCTCATGGACTGGCCGTCCCACCCGTCGCACAGCACCTCCACGGTGTCGCCCATGCGGCTGTCGTTGAACTGGTCCATGACCTGGGACTGCACCTCCATCACCAGCTCCGCCCGGCGCTTGGCCTCCTCGGTGTCCACCCGGTTGAGCATCTTCGCCGCAGGGGTGCCCTCCTCCGGGGAGTAGGCAAAGGCCCCCACCCGCTGGAGCTTCTGCTCCCCCAAAAAGCCGCACAGCTCCTCGAAGGCGGCCTCGTCCTCATAGGGCAGGCCGGTGATGAGGCTGGTGCGCAGCACCACGCCTGGGATGCGGTCCCGCAGCCGGGCAAACAGGGCCTCCAGCCCCGCCTTGGTCTCCCGGCGGCGCATGGCCTTGAGCACCGCGTCGTTGCAGTGCTGGATGGGGATGTCCAGGTAGTTGCAGATCTTCTCCTCCCCGGCGATGGTGTCGATAAGCTCGTCGGACAGGTTGTCGGGGTAGAGATAGTGCAGCCGGATCCAGTGGAAGGGCAGCCTGCACAGAGCCCGCAGCAGCTCCGGCAGCTTCCGCTCCCCGTACAGGTCCATGCCGTAGCGGGTAATATCCTGGGCGATGACGATGCACTCCCGGACGCCGTCGTCCGCCAGGGCCCGGGCCTCTGCCAGGATGTCCTCCATCCGGCGGGAGCGGTAGTTGCCCCGCAGGGAGGGGATCACGCAGTAGGCGCAGCGGTTGCTGCACCCCTCCGCAATCCGCAGATAGGCATAGTGCCGGGGGGTGGACAGCACCCGGGGCAGCTCCTCCACCGGGCCGTTGATGTCCGCGAAATGGCGGCACTCCCGACCCTCCATCACCTGCTCCAGGGCGGGCACGATGTCGCCGAAGCAGCCGGTGCCCATGATGCCGTCGATTTCCGGCAGCTCCTCCAGAATGTCCGCCTGATAGCGCTGGCTCAGGCAGCCGGTGACGAGAATCTTCTGAATTTCCCCGGCGTCCTTCAGCTGGGCGGCGGAGAGAATGGTGTCGATGGCCTCGCTTTTGGCGCTGTCGATGAAGCCGCAGGTGTTGATGACCACCACGTCGCTGCCAGGGCAGTCCTCCTGGACGGTGATGCCCGCCTGCAGGCACAGGGCCATCATCTGCTCGGTGTTGACCCGGTTCTTGTCGCAGCCCAGGGATACGAATGATACGTTCATGGTTGTGTTTCCTTTGCGTGAAGTTGTAAATGTGCCGGTCAATCCTCCGGCTCCCGGTCCAGCCGGGCCAGGGCGGGGCGGATATCCTGCCAGGAGAAGCCCCGGCGCTGCAGGGCGGCGGACAGCCGCTGGAGCGTGGCCCGGTCCGGGGTCTTGCCCCGGAGCTTGGCGGTCAGAAACCGGTCAATGGCCTCCTCCGGGTCCGGCATCCGGGCCAGGGCGTCGTCCCACAGCTCCCGGGGCACCCCCCGGTGCTGCAGCTCCTGGCGCACCCGGCCGGGGCCGTAGCCCATGGCGGCATAGTGCCGCACGATGACCCCGGCATAGGCGGCGTCGTCCACCGCCCCCAGGTCCGCCAGCCACCGGGCGGTCTCCTGGGCCTCCTGGGGGTCCGTGCCCTTTTTCACCAGCCGGTCGGACAGCTCCTTCCGGGACAGCATCCGCCGTCCGGCCATCTCCGCCGCCTGCTGCCGGGTCAGGGACCGGGCGGCGGCCCGGTTCAGCTCCTCCAGCACGTCCTCCGCCAGGTCCATGCCCGGGCGCAGGTCAAACCGCAGCAGCTCCTCCGGCGTGATCCGCAGCAGCCGGCCGCCGGTGAGATACACCAGCACCCGGTCCTTTTTGTGCAGGGACGGCTGGATGCGCTCAATCCTCGTCATCGAAGTCGTCGGCGGACACGTCCACCGCCCGGCCCGCCGCCTTGGCGGCGATCTTGGACTGGCTGCTCATCAGCTTGTGGAAGTCCCGGCGGATGGCGGCCTCCAGCTTGTCGGCCTCGTCGGGGTGATCCCGGAAATACTGCTTGGCGGCGTCCCGGCCCTGGCCCAGGCGGATATCCCCCATGTTGAACCAGGAGCCGCTTTTCTGGACCAGGTCCAGCTTCACGCCCAGATCCAGCATCTCGCCCAGGCGGCTGATGCCCTCGCCATACATGATGTCAAACTCCGCCTCCCGGAAGGGGGGCGCCACCTTGTTTTTCACCACCTTGGCCCGGGTGCGGTTGCCGATGATCTCGCCGCCGGACTTCAAAGCCTCGATGCGGCGCACGTCGATGCGGACGGAGGCATAGAACTTCAGAGCCCGGCCGCCGGTGGTGACCTCGGGATTTCCGTACATGACGCCCACCTTTTCCCGCAGCTGGTTGATGAAGATGACGATGCTGTTGGTTTTGGCGATGACGCCGGTGAGCTTGCGCAGGGCCTGGCTCATAAGCCGGGCGTGCAGGCCCACGAAGCTGTCGCCCATCTCGCCCTCGATCTCCGCCCGGGGCACCAGGGCCGCCACGGAGTCCACCACCACCACGTCAATGGCGCCGGAGCGGACCAGGGCCTCGGTGATCTCCAGCGCCTGCTCGCCGGTGTCCGGCTGGGCGATCAGCATGTCCTCCACCTGGACGCCCAGTGCCCGGGCATAGGTGGGGTCCAGGGCGTGCTCTGCGTCCACAAAGGCCACCTCGCCGCCCCGCTTCTGGGCCTCCGCGACCACGTGCAGAGCCAGGGTGGTCTTGCCGGAGGACTCCGGCCCGTAGATCTCCACAATCCGCCCCTTGGGCAGGCCGCCGATGCCCAAGGCCACGTCCAGGGACAGAGAGCCGGTGGGGATGTAATCCACGTTCAGCTCCGCCTTGTCGCCGAAGCGCATAATGGCGCCCTTGCCGTACATCCGCTCGATCTGGGCCATGGCCGTGTCGATGGCCCGCTTCTTATCGTCCGCCGGAGCCGCGTTGGGCAGCGGCGCTTTCTCTCTCGCCATTGTATTCTCCTCCTGATTCTCTATAAAAACTCTTTATTTCAACTCATCTGTAAGTCCCTTACTTCTCTGAGAGAGTCCCCAGCAGAGGGATCCAAACAGCATCCCTCCATACACGATCACCGCGCGGCCGCCAGGCAGCGTCTCCCGGACAGGGTCCCAATACTCAGGCGCATAACTGGACGGGCCTGTTTCAACCGCTGCAAAAAGGTTAGGTCACCGCTGTGGCCGCCATGGAAAGGGCTGACGCCCTATACGCCGTATAACGCGGCTTGGGCGAGTGCTTAACGAAACCCCGGCGCATCAGCGTCCAGCCCGACACCAGGGGCCCGGCCCACAGCAGGGTCGGACTTCCCGCCTCCTGCACATAAAACGGCAGCCCCACCATTGCCGTTCCTTTCTCTAAACGTCAGAGCTCTGTACACAGCGTTCCGAATACCACCCGGGGGATGTCGTGGTGGTCCTTCACCACCTGGATATCCCCGAAGCCCTGGGTCCGCATGATCCGCAGCACGTTGTCCGCTTGACCGATGCCCACTTCAAAATACAGACGGCCGCCGGGAGCCAGGGCCTCCTTCCACTTCTCGGAGATGCTCCGGTAGAAGTCCAGGCCGTCCTCGCCGCCGTCCAGGGCCAGATGGGGTTCATAGTCCTTGACGGAGGTGTCCAGCGTCTCGATGTCCGCCTGGGGGATATAGGGGGGATTGGACACGATGCACTGGAACTCTCCCAGGGATTTCTCCGGCTTTTCCCGGGCGTCCGCCTGCATGGGCACCACCCGGGCGGTAAGGCTGTTGCGGCGGACGTTCTGGCGGCAGATCTTCAGGGCCCCGTCAGACCACTCCCCCAGCACCACCCGGGCCTGGGGCACTTGGGCCGCCACCGCCAGCCCGATGCAGCCGCTGCCGGCGCACAGGTCCAGCACCCGGCATTCCCCCAAGGTCTTGATATAGCCAATGGCCTGCTCCGCCAGCACCTCCGTGTCCGGCCGGGGAATCAGCACGTCCCGGGAGATGTCCAGCGGGAGCCCATAGAACTCCCACTCACCGATAAGGTATGCCACCGGCTCGCCCTCCAGATGCCGCCGCACCAGGTCCCGGACCCGGTGCTCCAGCTCCGGGGAGGCGTACAGTCCCCCATCCCGGGCCAGCTCCTCCCGGCTCTTGTTAGTGCCGAAGCAAACCAACTCCCGGGCCTCCAGCGTGGCCTCCTCGATCCCTGCCCTCCGCAGCTGCTGGCGGATATCCAAATACAAATTGTTGTATGTCGTCGCCATAATACGCCTCATTATCAAAAATTCACCATTCGTCTTTCCCTTTTTCACTGGGCAAGACCAGCTCCAGGGACCGGATGGCGCACTCGATCATGGAGTCGTCCGGCTCATTGGTGGTGAAGTTCTGCATCCACATTCCGGGGGCCGTCAGGATTTTGGCCAGCCGACTGTCCTGCACGTGGCGGCCCACCCAGCGGTTAAACTCATAGGTAATGCCCACCACCAGAGGCAGCAGAATCAGATGTGCCAGTGTCCGCAGCCAGACATTGGTGATGGGCCAGATGCCGAACACCACACTGGACACCAGGATGGACACAAAGATCACCACGAACAGAAAGCTGGTGCCGCACCGGGGATG
>ENA-ORCN01000752-ORCN01000752.1-human-gut-metagenome-genome-assembly--contig:-NODE-752-length-25695-cov-8.954641_pt1 | contig 25695 bp, 18 predicted proteins | sample MGYA00242984_ERZ507984 | MGnify/ENA primary metagenome ERZ507984 (study PRJEB26167, sample SAMN06115395) | human gut metagenome | host: Homo sapiens | place: China:Hubei | collected 2016-05-19 | study... | reverse complement strand
GATGTAGATGCGGTCCACGATGTTATACAGCATATTGATGAGTTGGGCCGCCACCGTGGGTACGGCCAGCTTCAGCATGAGCCGTCCGATGGGCGCGGTGGCAAGCTGCTCTTCATTTTTATGGGTCTGCGCCAAAAAACTCACTCCTTGCCTGAAATATAGTTCAGTATAGCACGATTTTTTTGAAATAGGAAGGGGAAAAGCCGGAACGGGGAAAATGACAAAAAAGACGCCGTATCCAGGCACGATACTGTTTAATTTTTTGTTAAAGGATCTGAAATCCCTTGCAAGCGCCTCCTAAATATGAAATAATAAAGCCATCCGAACCTGAAGCGTATCGAAGGAGGCAATCGAATGAAACGGAAAAAGTCATTTTCCCAGGAAGAACTGCGTTACTTAAAGCTTCTGGCCCAGCAGTATCCCACGGTACAGGCCGCCAGCAGTGAGATCATCAATCTTCAGGCCATTCTGAACCTGCCCAAGGGCACAGAGCACTTCATCTCTGACGTACACGGGGAGTATGAGGCATTTCTCCACATTTTGAACTCCTGCTCCGGCGTCATCAAGGAAAAGGTGGACGACCTGTTTGCCGCCACCATCTCCCGGTCGGACCGGGATGAGCTGTGTACCCTGATCTACTACCCGGAGGAGAAGCTGGAACAGCTCCACCAGCTGCTGCCGGACATGGATGAGTGGTACCGGATCACCCTGCACCGGCTCATCGAGATCTGCCGCTGGGTCTCCTCCAAATATACCCGCTCCAAGGTGCGCAAGGCCCTGCCCAAGGACTACGCCTATATCATCGATGAACTGCTCCACACCCACTATGATGAGGCGGACAAGCGGGACTACTATGAGAATATCATCAACACCATCATCGACCTGGGACAGGCGGACCGGTTCATTGAGGCGGTCTCCCTGGTGATCAAGCGCATGGCGGTGGACCATATGCACATCGTGGGAGACATCTTTGACCGCGGGCCCCGGGCGGACATCATCATGGACTCCCTGTTGGAGTACCACAGTGTGGACATCCAGTGGGGCAACCACGACATCCTGTGGATGGGGGCGGCCTGCGGCTCCCGCACCCTGGTGGCCACGGTGCTGGCCAATTCCATCCATTACAACAACCTGGAGGTCATCGAGACGGGATACGGCATCTCCCTGCGCCCCCTGTCTGTGTTTGCCAACGAGGAATACCGGGACTGCGATGTCCACCGCTTTGCGGTCAAGCTCACCGGGCCGGACGCCGACCAGTACAGCGAGAAGGATAAGCTGCTCTCCGCCCGGATGCACAAGGCCATCACCATCATCCTGTTCAAGCTGGAGGGACAGAAGCTGCTCCGCCACCCGGAGTACGACATGGCCGACCGGCTGCTGCTGGACAAGATCGACTATGAGAACCGCTGCATCACCATCGGGGACGTCACCTATCCCCTGGAGGACACCGACTTCCCCACCGTGGATCCCAAGGACCCCTATACCCTCACGCTGGAGGAGGAGAGCGTGATCGACCAGCTCACCGCCTCCTTCCAGCGCAGTGAGAAGTTGCAAAAGCACGTCCGCTTCCTGTACTCCAAGGGCAGCCTCTATAAGGTTTTCAACGGCAATCTGCTGTTCCACGGCTGCGTTCCCATGACGGAGGATGGGCAGCTGCTCACCTTCACCCTGGGCGGCAAGGCGCGCAGCGGAAAGGAGTTTTTTGACTTTGCAGACACCGCCGCGCGGCAGGCCTATTACCACAAGCCCGGCTCGCCGGAGCGGCAGCAGGGGATGGACTTCCTCTGGTTCCTGTGGGCCGGACGGAACAGTCCCATCTTTGGCCGAAACCGCATGACTACCTTTGAGCGTCGGCTCATCAAGGACGAGTCCGCCTGGACGGAGCCGAAAAACGCCTATTACACCTACTATCAGGACCCCGCGGTGTGCGACGACCTGCTGAAGGAGTTCGGTCTGGAGGGTCCACACTGCCATATCATCAACGGGCACATCCCGGTGAAGTCCAAGAAGGGGGAGAGCCCCATCAAGGGGGGCGGCAAGCTGCTGGTCATCGACGGCGGCTTCTGCAAGGCCTATCAGCCCACCACCGGCATTGCGGGCTACACCCTGATCTACAACTCCTGGGTGCTGCGGCTGGTCTCTCACCAGCCCTTCTGCGGCCAAAAGACCGCCATCGAGGAGAATATCGACATTGCCAGCAGCTCCGAGGTATTTGAGCGCATGGAGGCCCGGATCAAGATTGCCCAGACGGACGTGGGCAAGAAGCTCCAGGCCCAGGCCGACGCCCTGCGGGACCTGCTGGAGGCCTACCGGGCCGGCGCGGTGCTGGAGGACCACCGGGAATAAAATGGATTTTGAAGCGGCGGACAAGTGATCCCGACGGAGAGCAAAGCCCCGACCACGCGCCTTCGGCGCGTGGTCGGGCTGTTCGCTTTGAAGGCAAAATGAAGAAAACCACGACATTCGTCGTGGTTTTCTTTCTGGTGGAGACAACAGAACTCGAATCTGTGACCTTCCGCGTGTGAGGCGGACGCTCTACCGGCTGAGCTATGCCTCCATATAGGAGAAACGGCAGTGAAGAAGTGGTGACCCGGACGGGACTCGAACCCGTGTTGCCGCCGTGAAAGGGCGGAGTCTTAACCGCTTGACCACCGGGCCGTTCTATATGGGAACGGACGCGTAGTCCGAACTTTAGTAAAATGGTAGCGGCACCTGGATTCGAACCGGGGACACTGCGGGTATGAACCGCATGCTCTAGCCACCTGAGCTATGCCGCCTTGTTGGCCTGTCCTCTCGAACAGGGCAAGGATGAGTATACAGGATGACAAGGAAAATGTCAACACTTTTTCTGAAAAAAATCAAAAAATTTTCCCGGCCTCCGGAACGGGCCGGAGACCGGGGGGCATCAGTCCTGGTGGCTGAAGTTTTTCCGGTGGCTGATCATGATGTCGGCGAAGAGCTGTCCGGTGGTGGGGGGGGTGTAGGTAATGGCGTTGGCTCCGGCCTCAATGGTGCGGAGGATGTCCTCCTCCCTGGGACCGCCGGTGGCGATGATGGGGACGGTAGGGAACTCGGCCCGGATCTTGGTCACGATCTCCGGGGTCCTGGACGCGCCGGAGACATTGAGAATGTCCGCCCCGGCGGCCAGCCGTCCGGCGATGTCCATATCGCCGGAGACGATGGTAGTGACCACCGGGATGTCCACCACCGCCTTCATTTTGGCAATGGTCTCGTTGGAGATGGGGGCGTTGACCACCACGCCGGAGGCGCCCTGGTGCTCAGAAAACTCTGCCAGGCGGACGGAGCGGTCCCCGTTGGTCATGCCGCCGCCCACGCCCACAAAGACCGGCACCTCAGACACGCTGATGATGGCCTGGGTGATGGAGGGCTGGGGGGTGAAGGGGTAGACCGCAATGATGGCGTCGGCGTTGACGTTTTTGATGATGGCCACATCGGTGGAAAAGACCAGGGATTTGATCCGCCGGCCGAAGATCCGGATCCCACCGCACTCAGAGATGCACTTGGGGACGGTGAGCAGGTGGCTCCGCAGAGTGCCGCTGTACTCCGGGGTAAATTTTGTTTTCATGGGATGGATCCCTCCTTTGGGCGTTGCGCATGAAGGCCGCCGGCCCCTGCCGGCGCATCCAGCACAGCTATTATACTACGTTTTTCTGCCCTTGGATAGCGGACAAGAAAAATTTTTATCCCCAGCAACCGGACGGACGGTGGAAAACTGCCGCCCCCCGGCGTGGACCGGAGAGCGGCAGTTGGAAGAGATCATTTGAAGTATTCGGCGCCGGACTCGAAGAGAGGCTGGTGCTTGTTGCCGGGGATGTTGACGCCCACATACTGGCCGCGGCGCTCCAGATGGCCCATCTTGCCCATCACGCGGCCGTCGGGGGAGAAGATACCCTCGATGGCGCTGATGGAGCCGTTGGGGTTGAAGGCGATGTCCATGGTGGGCTGGCCGGCGGCGTCCACATACTGGGTGGCGACCTGGCCGTTGGCGATCAGGGACTCCAGGGCGGACTGGGGAGCGACGAAGCGGCCCTCGCCGTGGGAGATGGGGATGGTGTGCAGGTCGCCCACCTGGCTCTTGAGCATCCAGGGGGAGTTCACGCTGGCCACCCGGGTGGTCACATAGCTGGACTGGTGGCGGCCGATGAGGTTATAGGTCAGGGTGGGGCAGGTCTCATCCATATCCCGGATCTCGCCGTAGGGGACCAGACCCAGCTTCACCAGAGCCTGGAAGCCGTTGCAGATGCCCAGCATCAGGCCGTCTCTGTTTTTCAGCAGGTCCATGATGGCGTCCGCCAGGGCGGGGGAGCGGAGGAAGGAGGCAATGAACTTGCCGGAGCCCTCGGGCTCGTCGCCGCCGGAGAAGCCGCCGGGGATGACCACCATCTGAGCCGCGCGGATGGCCTGCTCCAGGGCCTGGGCGGACTGGGTGAGGAAATCGGTGGTCAGATTGCGCACCACCACGATCTCCGGGTCGATGCCCGCACGGATGCAGGCCCGGGCGGTGTCATACTCGCAGTTGGTGCCAGGGAACACGGGGATGACCGCCTTGGGATGGGCCACTTTGTGCTTGCAGACGGCGATGGAGCGCTTGTCCCAGGAGATGGGGGCCACGGTTTCGGCAGTGCCCGCCTTGGTGGGGTAGACGGGCTCCAGGACGGCGTCGTTCAGGGTCAGCAGCTCGTCAATAGAAACGGCCTCGCCGGGCAGGGCAACCATGGGGACCTCAGTAGTCTCACCGATGCGGCGGACGTGAGGCAGATTGACGTCCTCAGTCAGTTCAGCCACGATGCCGCCCACCTGGGGAAGATACCAGCTGACGTCCTCCATACCGGCCTGGAAGCCGATCCGGTTGCCGAAGGACATCTTCATCACGGCCTCGGCCAGGCTGTTCTCCACAGCCCAGGCGGCCTTTACCTTCCCGGCCTGGCACAGGGCGTGGAACTGCTCCCAGGAGGACTTGCAGGTCTCCGCATCGCCGGAACCGAAGAGGTAAACGGAATGGCCCGCGGCCTTGAACTCGGGGGAGAGGACCTCTTCTGCCTTCACGGGGGCGATGGCGAAGGAAATGAGGGTGGGGGGCACGTCCTTGTCCAGGAAGGAGCCGGACATGGAATCCTTGCCGCCGATGGCGGCCGCCCCCAGCTCCAGCTGGGCGTCCAGAGCGCCCAGCAGGGCGGAGAAGGGCTTGCCCCAGCGCTGAGGCTCGTCCCGCAGCTTCTCAAAGAACTCCTGAAGAGTCAGGTAGGCCTTTTTATAATCGGCGCCGGCGGCCACAATCTTGGCCACGGAGGTATAGACGGCGTCGTGGGCCCCCTGGTAGGGATCGGCGGACAGGGCCTCTGGGTCACAACCCCAGGACATGACGCTGGCCTGGTCAGTCTCCTGGCCGGGCAGGACGGGGAACAGGGCGGCCATGGCCTGGGCGGGGGTGCGCTGAGTCTTTCCGCCGAAGGGCATCAGGACGCTGCCCGCCCCGATGGAGCCGTCAAACCGCTCGGTCAGTCCCCGGCGGCTGGCGCACTTCAGGCTGGAGGCCATCTCCCGCAGGGAGGCGGGGGCCTGCGCAGTTGCTCCCTTGGACTGGGAGACCGAGACGCCGGCGTGCTTCACCGCGCCGTTGGTGTTCAAAAATTCACGGGAGAGGTCGGCCACGGTCTGGCCCTTCCAGTGCATGACCATCCGGGGACTCTCGGTGACCACGGCCACCTGATAGGCCTCCAGGTTCTCCGCCTCAGCGGCGGCGATGAACCTGGCTGCGTCCTCCGGGGCGACGACCACGGCCATGCGCTCCTGGCTCTCGGAGATGGCAAGCTCCGTGCCGTCCAGGCCCTCGTACTTCTTGCGTACTGCGTCCAGCTGGATCTCCAGGCCGTCGGCCAGCTCGCCGATGGCCACGGACACGCCGCCGGCGCCGAAGTCGTTGCACCGCTTGATGAGGCGGGTGATCTCTCCGTTCCGGAACAGACGCTGGATCTTCCGCTCCTCGGGGGCGTTGCCCTTCTGGACCTCGGAGGCCATGGTGGTCAGGGACTTCTTGTTGTGGCTCTTGGAGGAGCCGGTGGCGCCGCCGATGCCGTCCCGGCCGGTGCGGCCGCCCAGCAGGATGACCACGTCCCCGGGGGCGGGGCGCTCCCGGCGGACGTTCTCCGCGGGAGCAGCGCCAACGACAGCGCCGCACTCCAGGCGCTTGGCGATGTAGCCCTCGTGGTACACCTCGGCCACATGGCCGGTAGCCAGGCCGATCTGGTTGCCATAGGAGGAATAGCCCGCCGCCGCGGTCTGGGCCAGCTTCCGCTGGGGCAGCTTGCCCTCCAGGGTCTGGTCAAAGGATACCCGGGGGTCGCCGCCGCCGGTGAAGCGCATGGCCTGGTGGACATACACGCGGCCGGAGAGGGGATCCCGGATGCAGCCGCCGATGCAGGTGGCCGCACCGCCGAAGGGCTCGATCTCGGTGGGGTGGTTGTGGGTCTCGTTCTTGAACATGAGCAGCCAGTCCTGCTCCTTGCCGTCCACCACGGCGGGGACCTTGATGGAGCAGGCGTTGATCTCCTCGCTCTCATCCAGCTCGGGGAGCAGGCCCCGCTTTTTCAGCGCCTTGGTGCCGATGGTGGCGATGTCCATCAGGGTCTGGGGCCGCTTGGCGGCCTTCTCCTCCCCATAGACCTCCACCCGGGCGTCCAGATACCGCTGATAGGCGGCCTTGACCGCGGGGGCGCCGATGTCCACCGCGTCCAGATGGGTGGAGAAGGTGGTGTGGCGGCAGTGGTCGGACCAGTAGGTGTCCACCACCCGCACCTCGGTAATGGTGGGGTCCCGCTTCTCCTCGTCCCGGAAGTAGGTCTGGAGGAATTTCAGGTCATCCAGATCCATCGCCAGGCCCAGCTCAGACAGAAGATGGGCCAGCCCCTTCTCGTCCAGGGCGGTGAAGCCCTCCACCACAGCCACGCGGTCGGGGGCGGCGTGCTCCCGGACCAGGGTGGCGGGCTTGTCCACAGAGGCCTCGCGGCTCTCCACCGGGTTGATAAGGTACTTGCGGATCTTCTCCAGTTCGTTCTGGGACAGCTGGCCGCCCAGGAGGTAGACCTTGGCGTAGGCGATGAGGGGGCGGTCCACGCCGGACTGGAGCTGGATGCACTGGGCGCAGGAGTCGGCCCGCTGGTCGAACTGGCCGGGGAGGGCCTCCACCGCCAGAACGCTGTGGACCGTGTCGGGAGCGGGATAGGTCTCGTCCCAGATGTCGTCCACCTGGGGCTCGGAAAACACCACCGTCTTGGCCGCCTGATAGACCGCGGGATCGATGTGGTCCGCGTCATAGCGGTTCAGGATCCGGACGGACTCCAGGGACGCCACCCCCAGCTGCTCCCGCAGCTGATGGCACAGGCCCTGGGCCTCTACGTCAAAGCCGGGCTTCTTTTCTGAGTAGCATCGAAAAACGCTCATAACCATTCCTCCACGTTTTTTCTGTTGATTCCCGGATACGCGCTGCGGAGGCCGGAGTCGGTGCAGAAGGTCCGCTCCGCCCCGCGGGATGGCCGGGATCTTTTCTTATGGAACTGTCCAGTGGGACAGGTCATAAAAGACGTTGTACTGGGTCGGATTCAGCTGGTCCAGCCGCCCGTACTGGGTGAGGACCGAGCCGTTTTTGAAGCAGATGGGCGCGATGGGCGCCTGCTGGCAGAGATAGCGGTACAGAGAGGCGGCGGCGGACTGCCGAAGCTCCCCCTCCGCGGTGCGGAAGGCGGAGAGCAGGCCGGAGATGACGCTGTCCTCCCAGCCGCCGTAGTTCAGCGCGCCGCCGGGCGCGATGAGGGCGGAGAGGTCGAAGTCCGGGGTGAGATAGACTTCCCCCAGATACAGGTCGAAGTCCCGGGCGGCCAGGGCGGTGGTGTATTCCTCCCAGGGGAGGCGCTCCACCGTGACCCGGAGCCCGGCCTCCTGGAGCTGCCGGGCGATCTCATTGGCGGCCGCGCTTTTGGCGGTATTTTCAATATTCACCAGCAGTGTCAGGGAGCGCCCCTTCAGGTCCAGATCTGTGAGGATGGACGGGTCGTAGGCCAGCCGCTTGGCCAGCTCCTCATTGTAAAGGGGAGAGACGGGGTGGACCGGGATGGCCGCCGCCGCCGCGTGCCGGGCGAAGATAGTCTCCGCCAGGGAATCCCGGTCGATGGCCCGGGCCACGGCCCGGCGGACCTCCGGGTCCCGGCACAGCCCCTGGGAGGCGTTGAAGCCCAGATAGAGCAGGTCGGTAGAGGGGTAGTCCCAGACCTGATAGCTGCCGGAGGAGCCCAGCTCACTGTTTCCGGTCAGATCCACGTCGATCAGGCTCACCTCTCCGGAATTGAAGGCGGAGACCAGCTCGTCCGATTTGGTGAGCGACGCCAGGCGGATCTCCTGGACCGGGAGGGAGCCGGAGCCCTGCCACCAGTCGGAGCGGGCGGTGAGGCTGAGGCTTCCACCGCTGTCGGTGAGCAGATAGGGGCCGGTGCCAAGGGGGCGCGCCCCGGTCCCCAGAGCAATGGGGATGTCCAGCAGAAGGGGGAGGGAGCTGTTAGGCTGGCTGAGGGTGAGGACCACCTGTCCCTCACCGCCCCGGATGGACTGGACGCCGGACAGGCGGCCGGCGTACCGGGAGGAGGGATCCAGCGCCGTCTGGAGGGCCTGGGCCGCCGTCTCCCCGGTGAGGGGAGTGCCGTCGGAGAAGGTAACTCCGGACCGGAGGGTGAAGGTCCAGGTGAGCCGGTCCTCGCTGACCGTGTAGCCCTCACACAGCAGGGGGACGGCCTGGAACTGGCTGTCCACAGCGAAGAGCCCCTCGTACAGCAGAGGGGCCAGGGTGAGATTGGCCTTGTTCCCGGAGAGGACAGGGTGAAAGCTGGCTGTGGGATAGGCGGCCAGGGTGAGGGGGGCGGCAAACTCCTCCGGAGCGGGGGAGCCGCCAACGGAGTGGTCCTCCGCCGGGGGGGAGGATGCGGAAGAGGAGGAGGCGGCTCCGCCTTCTGAGCCGCAGGCGGACAGCAGAAGAGAGAAGGCGAGAAAGAGAATGAAAATTTGTCGTCTCATGGGCACCTCAGCGGATCTGGATCACAGAGGCCAGGCTGCCCCGGTGGGAGCCCAGCCGGCGGTGGGACCAGAAAGCGGCGCTGTCGCAGGCGGTGCAGTCCGAACAGACCGCGATACGGTGGGGAGACAGGCCGGCCTGGAGCAGCCACCGGCGGTTGGCGCCCTTCAGGTCCACATGGTATTGGTCCGTGCCGGGAACCGGGTGGATGAACGCCTCCGCGGCGCCCCCCAGACCGGCCCGCAGCCCGGCGGGGACATCCCCGTGGGTCTCAAAGCAGCACAGGGAGATGCCCGGCCCGATGGCCGCCATCAGGTCGCCCGGGCGGCAGCCGAAGTTCCGGATCATGGCCTCCGCGGCCCGGGCGGCGATGCCCAGGGCGGTGCCCCGCCATCCGGCGTGGACTGCCGCGGCCACCTTCTTCCTGGGGTCGCACAGCAGCACCGGGATACAGTCGGCGGAAAAGACGGTCAGACACAGGCCGGGGGTCCGGGTGATCAGGCCGTCGGCCTCTACAGTACCGGGCGCGCCCGGGGAGGGGAGCACATCGGCCCGGGTGACCGGGCGGACCAGATCCCCGTGGACCTGATGATTTTTCACCAGAGCGTCCGCGTCCGTCCCCACAGCGCCGCAGAAGCGGCGGAAATTCTCCGCCACACGCTCCGGCTGGTCGCCGCAGGAGGCCCCAAGGTTCAGCGAGTCCCACGGCGGGGGGGAGACGCCCCCCACCCGGGTGGAAAAGCCGTTTGGAAAGCCGGCCTCCTCCATGGCGGCGCAGGAATCAAAAAGGACGCCATGGCGCTCATACCGCGTGATCTCCATGGACGTCCCTCCTTTGCACCGGATCGGTGTGATTGTGGTGATGTGGTGATATTTTATTGTATCCCAAAATCCTGCGGCTGGCAACCCGTAACAAGGGAGAAATGCAGGGAGCTTTTACAAAAAGTTAAGGCGTTTGTTCCAAATGGCAGGGGGAGTGGAAGGGGGTGCGGACCAGTTCCGCGACCGTCTCCACATGGGCGGTTCGTGGGAACAGGTCTACCCCCTGGGCGCGGACCGTCCGGTAGCCCAGCTCCGCCAGGCGCTTCACGTCCCGGGCCAGGGTGGCGGGGTCACAGGAGACGTAGACGATGCGCTCCGGGGCCATCCCGGCCAGGATGGCGGGCACCTCCGGGGCCAGGCCCTTCCGGGGCGGGTCCACACAGATCACCTGGGGGCGGATGCCCTCCCGGGCCAGCTGGGCGGCGGTCTGTCCCGCGTCACCGCAGAGGAAGCGGACGTTGTCCACGCCGTTCCGGGCGGCGTTGGCCCTGGCGTCCTCAATGGCCTGGGGGACGATCTCCGCGCCGATGACCTGGGCGGCCCGCTGGGCCAGCGCCAGGGAGATCGTGCCGATGCCGCAGTAGAGGTCCAGGACGGTCTCCGTTCCGGTGAGCCCGGCGAAGTCCAGAGCCTGAGCGTACAGGCGTTCAGTCTGGGCCCGGTTGATCTGGAAGAAGGAGGGGACAGACAGGCGGAAGGTCATGCCGCACAGGGTCTCCTCCAGAAAATCCCGCCCCCAGAGGGTGTGGTAGTCCGGCCCCAGGATCACATTGGTGTCCCGGGTGTTTTGGTTGAGCACCACCCCGGCCAGCGCGGGGACAGCCTGGCGCAGCCGCCGGACCAGCTCATGGGTATGGGGGAGGGAGCTTCCATTGGCCACCACACAGCACAGGGCCTCCCCGGCCCGGTTGGTGCGGACGTACAGGTGGCGGATCAGGCCGGAGCGGGACGTCTCCTCGTAGGGAGGGACGTGGAAGTCCTCCATCCACCCCAGAAAGGCCAGACGCAGGGCGGTGACGGTCTCCGGCTGGAGGAGGCAGTCGGCCACATCCAGTACGTCGTGGCTTCTGGGGCGGTAGTAGCCCACCGCAGGGCCCCGGCGTCCGGGGGCCACGGGGAACTGCACCTTGTTGCGGTAGCGGTCGGGCGACTCCGCACCCAGCACCGGGGGCAGGGCCAGCCGGACCCCGCCCACCCGCTCCAGGGCGTCGGCGATGCGCTGGCCCTTGGCCCGCAGCTCCTCGGCATAGGTGAGGTGCCGGAACTGACAGCCTCCGCATCGACTAAACAGGGGGCAGTCTGCTTCAGACCGCTCTGGGGAGGGTTCCAACAGCTCCAAACCCCGGCCCCAGGCCATGTGGGGGCGCACCTTCTCCAAACGGACCCGCCAGAGCTCCCCCTGGGCGGTGAAGGGGACAAAGACCACCCGGCCCTCCAGCCGGGCCACTCCCATTCCCTCCGCCGTATAGCCCTCGATGCGGAGGGGGTGGACCGCGTTTTTCTTCCATTCTGTCATTGTCTGCTCCTCCATGGGCGGTGTCCCCTGTGCTGCCGCGGAGTGGAGCGGGCGGGGACAGCCGCTGCCTGCGTGTTTTTGTGACCTCTATCATACCATGCTTGGCGAATGACGTAAAGAGAAAACGGCACGGGTGCGGGTCAGGAAAAGAAACTCAGCTGGCGGTCTCCATAGTTCCGGGTGGCGGCGGAAATAATACGGGGCATCTGGTACAAAAGGCCCCGGTCCTGACAGCGGCGGGTAAAGACCTCCCACAGCTGGCGTGCCCGGGGACTGGGACACTGGTACCGGTTGCCGTACCGGGCCAGATACCGTCGTGAGAGGTTTTGATCGGGAAAAGCCAGGTCCAGCTGCCGCAGGAAGTGCTCCCGCTGTCCCTGGCGCATGGTCACCCCGAAGCCGGGATAGACGAACCGGGCCCCTGCGTCCGCCGCCCGGTCCACCACCTCCAGAACCTGTTCCGGCCGGTCCTCCAGGAAGGGGAGCACAGGCATCAGCAGCACGCCGCAGAAGATCCCCGCCCGGGCCAGGCCCTCCACCGCCTTCAGTCGCCGGGCGGGTGAGGGAGCGCGGGGCTCCACTTTGGCGGCCAGGTCCTCCGCCACTGTGGTGACGGTGACCTTGCAGACAACAGGGGAGTGGGTTTGGATGGACTGGTACAGGTCGGTGTCCCGCAGGATCAGGTCGCTCTTGGTGGCGGCCGCCGCGCCGCAGCCGTAGGCGTCGATGAGCTCCAGGGCGTGGCGGGTGAGGAGGAGCTCCTCCTCGAAGGGGGTGTAGGGGTCGCTCATGGAACCCATTCCGATGAAGGCCGGGCGGACTTTCCGGGCCAGCTCGTCCCGGAGCAGGGGCAGCGCGTCCGCCTTGGCGGTCACCCGGTCAAAGTCCGGGATGTGGTAGCAGTCGCTGCGGCTGTCGCAGTAGAGACAGCCGTGGCAGCAGCCCCGGTACAGATTCATGGTGTGGTCGGTGCCGAACCAGGCAGTAGACTTGGTCCGAATCAGAATGTGCTTGGCGGGGATATATTCCATGGCGCTCCCTCCCGGCTCCTGTTCTTGTCCCTATCCTATCAGGGATGGCGGAGACTGTCAACAAAAAATAGAACGGACGTTTGACTTTCCGCGCGGGAGGCGGTATAATGTTGGCGGAAGGAGCCTCCTCAGACAGGAGGACGGAGCTCCGGGAACGGGAGAGGAGGAGGACCATGGAGCGGATCATTTTTCACTGCGATCTGAATAGCTTTTACGCCTCGGTGGAGCTGCTGGACCACCCGGAGCTACGCCATCTTCCCGTGGCGGTGTGCGGCGACCCGGAGAGCCGCCATGGCATCATCCTGGCCAAAAATGAGCCGGCCAAGAAGTTCCGGGTCCAGACGGCGGAGACCATTTGGCAGGCCAAACGGAAGTGCCCCGACCTGGTGCTCCTTCCCGCCCACCACCGGGTGTACCGGGAGTTTTCCAGGCGGATCAACCGGATGTACCAGGACTACACCGATTTGGTGGAGCCCTTCGGCATCGATGAAAGCTGGCTGGATGTGTCCGGCACCCTCCACCTGTTCGGAGGAGATCCCACGGCTCTGGCCGATGAGATCCGCCGCCGGATGCGCCAGGAGTTCGGTCTGACCATCTCGGTGGGAGTCTCCTTTAATAAAATGTTTGCCAAGCTGGGCAGCGACTATAAAAAGCCGGATGCCACCACCTGCATCACCCGGGAGAATTTCCGGCAGATGGTCTGGCCCCTGCCGGTGGGAGATCTGCTGTATGTGGGCCGTGCGGCGGCGGAGACCATGAAAAAATTCGGCGTCCGCACCATTGGGGACCTGGCCCGCTTTGACCGGGAGAGCCTGTTCCACTTGCTGGGCCGGCACGGAGCGCAGCTCCACGACTATGCCAACGGCCTGGACCGGGCCCCGGTGGCTCCGGCGGGGCAGTATACCCCGCCCAAGTCGGTGGGCAGCGGGAACACCTTCGCCCGGAACCTGACAGGCCGGGAGGAGTTCCAGGCCGGGGTGGGGATGCTGGCCGGACAGGTGGCCGCCCGTCTGCGGCGGCACCGGATGAAGTGTACCGGGGTGGCCCTCCAGATCCGGGACCCGGACTTCCGGGATCTAAGCCGCCAGAAACGGCTGGAGGTCCCCACCTGCCTGGGCCGGGAGATCGCCCGGGCGGCAATGGAGCTGGCGGAGGGCTGCTGGACCATGGAGCGGCCGGTGCGGGCCCTGACGGTCACCGCCATTGCCCTCATCCCGGAGGAGGAAGCGTCCGTTCAGCAGACGCTGTTCAGCGGCGGGGGAGAGGAGAAACGGGCGCGTCTGGAGCGTCTGGCCCGGACCACGGACGCCATCCGGGCCAAATACGGACAGGGGGCCATCGGGATAGCCTCTGAGCCACGGGACGCCGCCCGGGAGCGGCACGCGCCTCCTCCCTCTGGGGCGGGGCGCGGGGAGGATTGACACAGGCGTCCCCGCGCCCTGGGCTATCCGGCCGGGGCGGCGCATACAGTGGGCATGAGGTGAAGCTTCATGTCTGCTTCTTTTTTCACATTTTTTGCCCTGATGGTGGAAAACCCGGCTCTGACAGTCTCTGTGCTCCTCACCCTGGCGGTGCTGGTGGTGAACGGCTGGACGGACGCCCCCAACGCCATCGCCGGGGCGGTGGTCACCGGGGCCCTGTCCTTCCGAAGGGCGGTGGCCCTGGCGGCGGTGTGCAATTTTCTGGGGGTGCTGTGCGTCACAGCGGTGTACCCATCGGTGGTGGAGACCATTTATTCCATCGCCGCCTTCGGCGGTGGGCCCAGGGCGGCCTCCCTGGCCCTGTGCGCCGCAATGGGAGCGGTGGTCCTGTGGGCGGCGGCGGCCTGGTGGTGGGGAATCCCCACCAGCGAGAGCCACGCCCTGGCGGCGGGACTGTCCGGGGCGGCGTTGGCCCTGGAGGGGAGCCTTGGCTGCATCCGCTGGCAGCGGTGGGGTGCGGTGCTGCTGGGGCTGGTCCTGTCTGTGGCCGCCGGGCTTTGGGCGGGGCGGCAGACGGAGCGGCTGACCCGGCGCTGGCCCCTGTCCTCCAAGCTGTTCCGCCTGTGTCAGATCCCGGGGGCGGCGGGGACCGCGTTTTTTCACGGGGCCCAGGATGGACAGAAGTTCATCGGTGTGTTCCTCCTGGGGTCGGCCCTGGCCCAGGGGAGGCAGGAGACGCAGATCCTCCGGGTCCCCCTCTGGCTGATGGTGCTGTGCGCCGCCGCCATGGCGGCGGGGACCGCCCTGGGGGGACGGCGGATCATTGACACCGTGGGCCGGGAGATGGTCTCCCTGGGGCCGCGGGAGGGTTTTTCGGCCGATTTGGCGGGCATCCTGTGCCTGCTGGTGGCCACCCTGCTGGGCCTTCCGGTCTCCACCACCCACACCAGGACGGCGGCGCTGCTGGGGGTTGGGGCAGCGGGGCCGCGGGGCGTGGACCGGCGGGTGGTCCGGTCTGTCCTGCTGGCCTGGCTGGCCACCTTCCCGGGGTGTATGGCCCTGGGCTATGGCCTGGCGAGGGCCGCGCTGGCCCGATGGAGCTGAGGCGTCGGGGGACCGCCGTTTTTCCCCAAAGGGGTGCGGACTTCCCTTGACACGACTGCCCGGGTGTTATACTATATGACACAAGATTCTGATTCTCAGGAGGTCCGCCTTATGCGCTCTGACGTTGTGAAAAAAGGGGCTCCCGCCGCCCCAAACCGCTCTCTGCTCTATGCCCTGGGCTACACCCGGGAGGAGCTGGAGCGCCCCCTCATTGGCGTAGTCTGCTCTTATAATGAGATCGTCCCCGGCCACATGAACCTGGATAAGATCGCCGAGGCCGTCAAGGCCGGTGTTCGGGCCGCCGGCGGCACCCCCGTGGAGTTCCCCGCCATCGCCGTGTGTGACGGGATTGCCATGGGCCATGTGGGCATGAAATACTCCCTGGTCACCCGGGACCTGATTGCCGACTCCACCGAGGCCATGGCGATGGCCCACCAGTTTGACGGCCTGGTGATGATCCCAAACTGTGACAAGAACGTGCCCGGCCTGCTCATGGCCGCCGCCCGGGTGAACATCCCCACCATCTTTGTCTCCGGCGGGCCCATGCTGGCCGGTACGATGAACGACGGCCGCCGCACCTGCCTGTCCCATATGTTTGAGGCCGTGGGCGCCTATTACGCGGGCAAGCTGGACGAGGAGGGGCTGGAGGAGTACGAGAACAACGCCTGCCCCACCTGCGGCTCCTGCTCCGGGATGTACACCGCCAACTCCATGAACTGCCTGACTGAGGCCATCGGAATGGGCCTGCGGGGGAACGGGACCATCCCCGCCGTCTGGTCCGCCCGGCTGCGCTTGGCCAAGCACGCCGGGATGCAGATCATGGACCTGGTGGAAAAGAATATCCGGCCCCGGGACATTATGACCGAGGCAGCTTTCCACAACGCCGAGACGGTGGATATGGCCCTGGGCTGCTCCACCAACACCATGCTCCACCTGCCCGCCATCGCCCACGAGTGCGGCATCGAACTGTCCTTCGACATGGCCAACGAGATCAGTGCCAGGACTCCCAACCTGTGCCACCTGGCCCCCGCCGGGGACACCTACATGGAGGACCTGGAGCGGGCCGGCGGCGTGTACGCCGTGATGGCGGAGCTGGCGCAGGCCGGGCTGCTGGACACGGGAACGCTCACCTGCACCGGCAGGACCGTGGCCGAAAATCTGGAGGGCGTGGTCAACCGGAATGAGGAGATCATCCGGCCGCTGGACAACCCCTATTCCAGAACCGGCGGCATCGCTGTCCTGAAGGGCAACCTGGCCCCCGACGGCTGCGTGGTCAAGCAGTCCGCCGTAGCCCCGGAGATGATGGTCCACGAGGGACCCGCCCGGGTGTTCGACAGCGAGGACGACGCCATCCGGGCCATCTATGACGGAAAGATCGTGGCTGGAGATGTGGTGGTCATCCGCTATGAGGGCCCCAAGGGAGGTCCTGGGATGCGGGAGATGCTCAACCCCACCTCTGCCATTGCGGGCATGGGGCTGGATAAGGACGTGGCCCTGATCACCGACGGGCGGTTCTCCGGCGCCACCCGGGGCGCGTCCATCGGACACGTCTCCCCGGAGGCGGCCTCCGGCGGGACCATCGGCCTGGTGGAGGAGGGCGACCTCATCGCCATCGACATTCCCGCCCGCACCATCAACCTGAAGGTGGCGGAGGAGGAGCTGGCCGCCCGACGGGCCAAGTGGGTGTGTCCCGAGCCCAAGATCAAGACAGGCTACCTGGCCCGCTATGCCAAGCTGGTGTCCTCCGCGGACCGGGGCGCTATCCTGGAGTAAAAGGGGCAGGTACAGAAGGGAGAGCAGGCCCCGGAGGCGGCATCCGCCGCCCCCGGGGCTGTGAGCGTTTTATGAGCACAGAGGAGGGATAGGTGTGGACAGAGATCTGTGGACGCTGCTGGCCGGTTATCTGCTGCTGGTCAACCTGGCCGGCTTTCTGCTGATGGGCCTGGACAAGAGAAGGGCCAGACGGGGCGCGTGGCGCATCTCAGAAAAAGCCCTGTTCCTGCCGGCGGTGCTGGGCGGGAGCCTGGGTTCCATTGTGGGGATGCGGACCTTCCGCCACAAGACGAAGCACTGGTATTTCCGATACGGGCTGCCCGCCCTGCTGATCGGTCAGCTGGCGCTGGCTGCCCTTCTGGGCTGGTATTTTGCGAAATGAATGGCCTATTTTGTAATATTATGAAATGATATAACAAAGTATACTGCCCCCGCCGGAGAAAAAGGACATACCGGCGGGGGCAGTGTCATATAGATGGGGGGAACAAACGAGTCAGGAGTGTGATACAGCATGAAGCAGACCGGGACGGATGTCAATCGGATGGTCCTCCATGGCCGGGTCGCCCAGCCCCCCGCCCTCTCCCACTGCAACCATGAGGTGGAGTTTTTTACCTTCCCCCTGGCGGTCAGCCGCCTGTCCGGGGTGGCCGATCAGGTGAACGTGGTGGCCTCCCGGGCGCTGCTGGAGGGCTGCGGCTGGCTGGAGCGGGGAGAGGAGGTCACGGTCCATGGAGAGGTCCGCACCTTCAACAACCGTTCCGGCGTGGGCAGCAGGCTGATCATCAGCGTGTTTGCCAAGGAGCTGCTCCTGGAGCAGGGGGAGGACGAGAACCGCCTGCTCCTGTCCGGGACACTGTGCAAGCCGCCCAGCCTCCGGTCCACCCCCCTGGGCCGGACGATCTGTGACATGATCCTGGCGGTGAACCGGCGCTATGGCCGGGCGGATTATCTCCCCTGCATCGCCTGGGGCAGTCTGGCCCACCAGTGCGGCGGGATGGAGGTGGGGAGCACCCTGTACTTCGAAGGCCGTCTCCAGAGCCGTACTTATACCAAGAACCTGGGGGACCGGACGGAGGAGCGGGTAGCCTTTGAGGTGTCGGTGATGAACCTGGCCACCAGGGAAGCGCTGGAGCCGGCCGCCTTGTAACGGGGGGACCTGAGGGACGGAGGAGCACAAAAACAGCCCCTGGAAGCCTTTGCTTCCAGGGGCTTGTACGTTCGTTGATCCGATCAGCTCAGATGAAGGCCATAGAAGCCAACCAAAGACAGGGCCATCAGCCCGGCGGTGATCAGGTTGATGGGCAGCCCCTGGAAGCACCGGGGGCAGCTGGTCAAGCTGACCTCCCGCCGCAGACCGGCGAAGCACATCATCGCCACTGTGGCTCCGGCTCCGCCAAAAAGGGCGTATAGGAACGCTCCGCCCGGGCCGTAGCCCCGCTGGGCAATGAGCAGCGCCGTGCCCATAGCCGCGCAGTTGGAGGTGACAGAGGACAGGTTTTCATCCATCCGCCGGGACAGCTCCGGGATGCAGGTCCGCAGAAAATACCGCAGGCCGGCCACCACCAGAGGACCTGTCAGGGCGAAGGCCAGCGTTTGGAAATAGCTCAGGGCAAAGTGCCTCAACAGCTGGTTCACCACCCAGGCTGCCAGTGCGGTCACTACCATCACCGCCGTCAGGCTGTATCCGGTGCGCCAGGCGTCCAAGGGATCCCGGAACGCCTGGGTCCGGGACCCAATTCCCAGACAGCTGACTAAAATAAAGTTTTCTGACAGCAGGGCCGCCAAAGCGATCCCTGCCAGCTGAACTGCCGTCATATCCGGCTGCCTCCTTTCTGTTGATCCAGGTCAGACCTCGCCATCCACATAGTCCACTTTTCCCTCCGTATCCAGGCTGGCCACAATGGCCAGGGCCTGGTTCACACAGGATGTGACCGCCTCTGATGTGGCGGTTGCCCCGGACACCGCCTCCACTGCGTTGCTGCCGGAGGTGCGGATGGTGCCGGAGCGCCCGGTATACTGACTGAGGTAGCCGCTCTCCAGAGCCTGTGTCCCCACACCTACCGTCTCCCGGTGGTCGGTGACTGCCACGCCGGTGACCTCACCGTTGGTGTTGACGCCCACCACAGCGGTGAGTACGCCTCCGAAGCCGTTGGCCTGGACCTCCACACAGTAGCCCACCAGCCCGCTATCGTTGTAGCCGGCCGTGATGCTCAGTGCGCCAGGCGCGCGGTACGGGGTCTCAGAGCGTACAGTGGCCTGGGGCATGACCTGGGCCAGCAGGGTCTGCTGGACCGCGGTCTCTGCCCGGACGGCGGCATAATCCGTTGCTTGGTGGACCCCGAACACCACGCCGCAGGTTACGGCAAACACAACAGCCAGGGCTGCCAGCTGCCGCACAGAGCCCCGCAGCTCGTCCAGATAGCCCTCACCGGGCATGGTCCCGTCACCGGCACGGGCCAGGAACTTCACCTTGGGAGGCACGAAATGGATGGCCGTCGCGCTGGTGCGCAGATGCGCCACCCAGCCCCGTACCGCCTCAAAGCGGCCCACGCCGAAGCGCCGGGGCAGGGCGGCCCGGTCCAGCAGCCACACGCAGCAGTTCATGGTGAGAATGGCCCAGCCCACCCCGTCAGGGTAGGAGCCGAAGTAGCGCAGCAGCACGGTCAGCAGGCCGCAGCCCACCCCAAACAGGGTCTGTCCCACCGGAGTGACCGGTGTGGTGGTGTAATCGGAGGCCATAAACACTGCCCCCAGCACCAGCCCACCGCTGCAAAGCTGGGCGGTCATCCAGGCCAGCGCACCCCCATCTCCCCGGGGGAAGAGCAGGGTCAGCAGGGCGACGGTCCCCAGATAGGACAGGGGGATGCGGGGGGAGATCACACGCCGCCCCACCAGGTACACCCCGCCCAGCAGAAGCATGAACACCGGCGCTCCGCCCATTGCGCCTCCGTGCTGCCCCAGCATCAGCTGGCTCAGGGTCAGGCCGGGCAGCTCTCCGGCATGGAGCAGGGCCATGGGGGTGGGGGAGGAGACCGCGTCCACCGCTCCAAACAGCGGAGTTTTCTGGAACGCATCCACCCAGGTGGTCATCAGCCCGGGAAAGGTACACAGCAGCGCCCGGCCCGCCAGGGCTGGGTTCATAAAGTTCCGCCCCAGCCCACCATAAAACTGCTTGACCACCACAATGGCAAAGACGCCGCCCAGCACCGGCGCCCAGTAGGGCGCGGTCACCGGAAGGCTCATGGCCAGCAGCAGGCCGGTGACGCAGGCGGACAGGTCGCCCACCGTATTGCTCAGCCCCATCAGCCGGCGGTAGCCGTACTCCGCCCCCATACAGGCTGCCACGGACACCAGGGTCAGGGCCAGCACCCGGGGGCCGAACAGATAGACCGCCATGCCCAGGGCGGGCAGCAGGGCCACGATCACATCCAGCATCGTGGAGGAGATGCTGGACACCTGGGCGATCTGCGGGGATGACCGGCGGATCACAGGTCCGTTCTGACTCATTCCTGCTCGCCTCCTTCCCTTGGAAACTGTCTGGCCTGACGGACCAGATCCGCCAGGGGGATATGTGAGGGACAGATATAGGAGCAGCAGCCGCACTCCATGCAGTCCTCCAGATGGAGCTCCGGGAGCCGCTCCCGCTCGCCCATCCGCATGGCCCGATAGACCGACACCGGGTTCAGGTTCATGGGACAGCTGGAGACACAGTGGCCGCAGCGGACGCACACCGTCTCCGTCTGGCTGGCGGAGTTGTGCTCCTGGTCCGTGAGGCACAGCAGGGCGTTGGTGTTCTTCACCACCGGGGCCTCCAGGTCCCCCTGGACCGTCCCAGTCATGGGGCCGCCGGTGAGGATGACTGCGGGCTCCTCCCGCAGGCCTCCGGCAGACTCCAGCAGGCAGCGCAGAGGGGTCCCGATGGGAACCCAGAGGTTCCGGGGCCGGGCCACCGCGCCGCCGCTCACAGTCACTGCCCGGTGGGTCAGGGGACTCCCCTTCATCAGGGCGGAGCGCACCATATACACCGTGGCCACGTTGAACACAGAACATTTCACATCCAGCGCCGACTGACCCGGCGGCACCTCACGCCCGGTCACGGTGCGGATCAGCTGCTTTTCCATGCCCAGGGGATAGCGGGTCTGGATGGTGAGCAGCTCCACCGCCCGCTTCTTCCGGCGCAGGCGGCGCTCCAGAAACTCCACTGCGTTGAGCTTGTCTCCGGCTACCACCAGCACCGCCCGCTCCACCCGGAGCAGCCGGGCCATCATCTGCACTCCCTGGAGGACCTGGTCCCCCTTCTCCAGCAGCAGCCGGTGGTCGGCGGTCAGATAGGGCTCGCACTCGGCGGCGTTGACGATCAGGGTGTCCACCCGGCCCACCGCCTGGCGCAGGCGCAGGTGGGTGGGACTGGCGCCGCCCCCCATGCTGGTGATCCCAGCCCGGCAGATCCGGTCCAGGGCCTCGTCCCGGTCCATCCGGGACCAGTCCATGGGCTCCGGCAGCTCGGGGCAGGGGGTGTCCTTCCCGTCGTTGTCGATGACGATGGCGTCCCAGCTGCCGCCCCAGGGATGGGGCCTGGGCTCGATGGCGCGCACCCGGCCGGAGACGCTGGCGTGGACATAGACGCCGCTGCCCTCCGGCTCGGCGATGACCTGTCCAACCGTCACCGGGTCCCCGGGCCGGACCACCGGGACCGCGCCGCCGCCGCTGCACATGGTCAGGGGAATGATCACCTGCTTGGGCTCCTCCTCCAGGGGGACAATGGGCTTGCGCCTAGTGCTCTCTTTATAGGAAGCGGGGTGTACCCCGCCCAAATAGCTTCGCCGCATGGCTACCTCCCAGGCCGTTCTGCAGGACGCCTTACGCCCGGCCGGCCTTCCGCTTTAGTCAAATTTCGATCCGTGTATATCATACTCAACTGAGGCCTGCCTGTCCAGTCGTCCGAAGAAAAATTCACATTTTCCTAAATTTTCTCCGGCTTTTCCAGAAAATTTGTGCCCATTTTTCCGCTCCGGCATAGACTGTGCCAGGGGGTGACGCCATGGAACGCCGAACCGGACACGATCCCCAGCTGGTCTTTGGAGAGGGCTCGGCCCGGGACACGCTGGATATTGTGTTGGTCTGCCTGTCGCTGCTGCTCTTCACCCTGCTCCTCTCCTGGCGGGCCGCCCGGCTCCAGCGGGATAGCATGTCTGCGTGCTCCGGCGGCGGGGATGGGGCTCTTCTGGAAATCGGCGGTCTGCGCTGCGCCGCGGGCGCCCTGGTCCTGCCACCGCTGGCCTTCTTTTTCAAGCTGGCACTGGAGACTTGGAGGAGCGCTCAGGATCTGGGAGATGCTGCCGGATGCTCCGCCGGGATCAATGTTTGGGCCTCTCTTCTGGTCCTGGCGGCCGCACTGCTGCGATACTGGGACCTGACGGTCATCCAGCCCAGGCTGGATCGGGGATGAAATCGGGAGAGCGCCGCGGCGCTCTCCCGATTTTCATGTATTTGGGGGAAACCAGCGGGACAGGATCTGAGCTACCCCGTCCTCCTCATTGGAGGGGGCGGTCAGGTCGGCCGCAGCCAGCGTCTCGGGGGCGCCGTTGGCCATGGCTACCCCGATCCCGGCCTCTTGCAGAAGACTCAGGTCGTTGGTCCCATCGCCGAATGCCGCAGCCTCCCGGGGATCGATCCCCAGACAGCGGCACAGGGTGCGCAGGCCGTTTCCTTTGGTGGCGTCCGGGGCGTTGAACTCCAGGTTGGCGGGCATGGAGATGGCCTGGACCAGATCCGGGAACACCAGTTTGCACTGCTCCATCACTTTGGGCCGCAGCTCCAGATCGGGGAAATAGGCCTGGAGCTTCTGAACGGAGCCCCCTCCGGCCAGCACCGCCTCCTTCAGGTCATCCACCGGCTCACGGGTGCGCTTGACCAGGGCGAAGGAGGGCGGGTGAGTAACATACTGCTCCAGGCGGTCATAGTATTTCCGGGCCATCAGGCCCCGGTCGTTCTGAAAGCAGTCCACCGAGCAGTGCAGAGGTTCCAGAAACTCGATGACTGCCTCCACTGTCTCCCAGGGGATCTACGCCCGGCCAAGCGTCTTGTCCGTCCGGCGGTCATACACCTTGGCCCCGTTCATCAGGATGAAATAGCGCAGAAAGGGCAGGTCCCGCAGCTCCTGAGGGATCCCGCCGTAAAAGCGGCCGGTAGCCACCACTACCTCCGCTCCCTGGGCGGCGGCCCGCTCCAGGGCGGCGCGGTTGATAGGGGAGAGGGTCTTGTCCTCCCGCAGGAGGGTCCCGTCCAGATCCGTCAGGATCAGCTTCGGTCTCATGTTCCCGTCCCCTTTTTAAAATTTCGCGCCGCCGAACTCGGCCAGCTTCAGACCCTTGTTCCGGTCGCTGACCCACTGGATGGACCACTGGGAGGCGAACAGCAGCAGCTGGTTCCCCTTATAGTCCTCCACCAGCTTGGCGTCGTTGGGCAGCAACAGGTCCTCCTCCTTCAGCGGGGGGGCGTCCTCCTCCCGTACGATCCAGCGCAGGTATTCGTAGGGAAGGCCTTCTTTATACAGCTCTACATTGTACTCGCTGCGCAGGCGGTACTCCAGCACGTCAAACTGCAGGGTGCCCACCACGCCCACGATGACCTCCTCCATACCGGAGTAGGGGGTCTTGAAGATCTGGATGGCGCCCTCTTGGGCGATCTGCTCCACGCCCTTGAGGAACTGCTTGCGCTTCATGGTGTCCACAGAACGGATGCGCTCAAAGTGCTCCGGCGCGAAGGTGGGGATTGGGTCGAAGCAAAACTTCCTGCTGGGGGCACACAGGGTGTCTCCAATGGAGAAAATGCCCGGGTCGAACACGCCGATGATGTCTCCGGCGTAGGCCTCCTCAATGATCTCCCGCTCGGCGGCCATCAGCTGCTGGGGGCGGGACAGGCGGATCTTCTTGCCGCCCTGGATGTGGTAGACCTCCCGGTCTGCCTCAAACTTTCCGGAGACGATGCGCATAAAGGCGATTCGGTCCCGATGGGCCTTGTTCATGTTGGCCTGGATCTTAAAGACAAAGGCGGAAAAGTCTTCGTCAAAGGAATCGATCACATCATCCCCGGCTTTCCGGGGCAGGGGAGCGGTCGTCATGCGGAGAAACTCCTCCAGGAAGGGCTCCACACCGAAGTTGGTCAGGGCGGAGCCGAAAAACACCGGAGACAGCTTGCCGTGGCGCACCCGGTCCAGGTCGAAGTCACAGGAGGCCCCGTCCAGCAGTTCGATCTCATCCACCAGCTGGTTCCGCTTGGCCTGCCCGATCAGGTCGGCCAGGGCGGGATCGTCCGGCTCGATCTCGGTGGCGGTGGCTGCCTGGGCGTTGGTGTTGGAGGTGAAATGGATCACCTTCCGATTCTGCCGGTCGTAGACGCCCTTGAACTCCTTGCCGCAGCCGATGGGCCAGTTCATGGCGTAGGTGTCCAGACCCAGCTCCTTCTCCAGTTCCTCGCACAGCTCAAAGGGGTCCCGGGCCTCCCGGTCCATCTTGTTGATGAAGGTGAAGATGGGGATGTCCCGCATGGCGCATACCTTGAACAGCTTTCGGGTCTGGGCCTCCACGCCCTTGGCCGCGTCGATGACCATGACGGCGGAGTCGGCGGCCATCAGGGTGCGGTAGGTGTCCTCCGAGAAGTCCTGGTGGCCCGGGGTGTCCAGGATGTTGATGCAGAAGCCGCTGTGCTGGAACTGCAGCACGGAGGACGTGACGGAGATGCCCCGCTGCTTCTCGATCTCCATCCAGTCAGAGGTGGCGGCGCGGGCCCGCTTTCCCTTGACCTCGCCCGCCTGGGCGATGGCCCCGCCGTACAGCAGGAACTTCTCTGTCAGCGTGGTCTTGCCGGCGTCCGGATGGGAGATGATGGCGAAGGTCCTCCGCCGGGAAATTTCAGTGCGTAGTTCAGACATGGAATATCCTCCAGAAAAATATCAGAATATGGGCCATCTTCGATCCACGGCGCACAGCTGCATGCGGAATCCGGGGCGGTCAGACCGCGAAAAACGGACGGGAGGAGTCTCCCGCCGTGTGTATTCTCGAACAATGTACCATATTTTGTGCCGCTTTGCAAGATTTCCCGCAGCTATCCCGCAAAAAATCCGATGATTCTGTACCGCAGGGAAAAACCAGCGGGGACCGGCATCAGCCGGTCCCCGCAGATTGCCTGTTCCTTGGCGGGAGATCACTTGATTTCCACGCCCATGGCTTCCTCGTAGTATTTGGCCAGTGCGCACTGGTCCTCGTCGATCATGCCGCGGGCGTCCATCCAGTCCATCTGCTCCTTGACGATCTCCGTCATGGGCAGCTCCACCCCCAGGTGGGCGGCCACGTCCATGGCGTTGTTGATGTCCTTCAGGTGGACGGCGATCCGGGCACTGGCGGAGAAGTCCCGGCTCAGGAGCTTGGGGACCTTTCCGTCCATCACTGCGCTCTGGGCAAAGCCGCCCTTGATGGCGTCAAAAAGGGTCTGAGGATCCAGCCCGGCCTTTTTCGCAAAGGCGAATGCCTCTCCCATGGCGCACAGATGGATGCCCACCATCATGTTGTTGGCCACCTTGGCGGTGCTGCCGCAGCCGGAGGGCCCCATGTAGGTGGCGGTCTTACCCATCATCAGCAGGTAGGGCCGGACCTCGTCAAAGACTTCTTTCTCGCCGCCGCACATGATGACCAGGGTGCCGCCGTTGGCGCCGGTCTCGCCGCCGCTGACCGGAGAGTCCAGCAGATGGAAGCCCTTCTCCACCGCCGCGGCGTGGAGCTCCTGAATCACATAGGGAGAGGTGGAGCCCATGTCCACAATGGTGGTGCCGGGCCGGGCAGTCTCCATGATCTCCGTGATGGTGGCCTTCACGATGGCGTTGGTGGGCAGGCACATGAAGATGATGTCGCAGGTTTTGTACAGCGTTTTAGCGTCGTCCAGGACCTTGCC
>ENA-ORCN01000751-ORCN01000751.1-human-gut-metagenome-genome-assembly--contig:-NODE-751-length-25759-cov-22.365704_pt1 | contig 25759 bp, 20 predicted proteins | sample MGYA00242984_ERZ507984 | MGnify/ENA primary metagenome ERZ507984 (study PRJEB26167, sample SAMN06115395) | human gut metagenome | host: Homo sapiens | place: China:Hubei | collected 2016-05-19... | reverse complement strand
GCGGATACCGTCCATCGTGACGGTCAGAACTTTTTTCATCGGTAAACCCTCCTTTGGTGGATTCGGGAAGTTCAGCCTGAAAAAGAAAAAAGCGAAGGCCATCTTTCACATGGAAAAAAGACCTTCGCAATTTTTGAAATAGTGTCCTCAGGCGGATTCGAACCGCCGGCCTTTCGCTTAGGAGGCGAACGCTCTATCCAGCTGAGCTATGAAGACGGATACCATATTATAATACCGCAACTTCCCCACAAAATCAAGTTGAATCGGAAAGAAAAAAGGTGTATCCTATAGGAGAGGTGCTCATGCGCGGCATGGGTGCAGAATGAAGTGCAGGTGCAGCACAGGCGGCCCGGCACAAAAAGGAGCCAACTTATGGGGATGAAACGGAAAAAGAGAGCATCGCGTCGGCGCGGTTGGCTGCTGGGCAGCAGTGCAACGCAGGTCATCTGCATCAGCTTTGTGTTGCTGATCGCGCTGGGAACGCTGCTGCTGACACTGCCCATTTCCAGCCGCAGCGGTCGGCTGGGCGTGGTGGATGCTATGTTCACTGCCACCAGTGCTACCTGTGTGACAGGTCTGGTCGTGCGGGATACCTGGACGCAGTTCACGCCCTTTGGGCAGGCGGTGGTTTTGCTGCTGATCCAGGTGGGCGGTCTGGGCTTGGTGACCCTGACCAGCTTTTTTGCGCTGGCGGCCAAACGCCGGATGGGCTTTAAGGACCTGCGGCTGCTGGGAGAAAGCGTTTCGGCCAGCGGTTACTCGCAGGCTACCGATGTGCTGAAGATCGTGGTCAAGCTGGCGATGACCTTTGAGATCATTGGTATGGTGCTTCTGATGATCGCCTTTGTGCCGCAGTTTGGTGCGGAGGGCATCTGGATCAGTGCATTCACGGCCATCTCGGCGTTCTGCAATGCGGGCTTCGATCTGTTTGGCCGGTTCGGGCAGTATTCCTCGCTGGCTCCCTATGTCAGTAATTATTATGTACAGACTGTGATCATGTTCCTGATCATGGCGGGCGGTCTGGGCTTTATGGTCTGGGTGGAGATCGGAGAGTGGCGCAAGAAGCGGCACCTGTCTCTCCATGCCCGGATGGTGTTGCTCTTCTCCTGCATCCTGTGGGTGGGCGGTGCTGTCCTCATCGGCCTGATGGAGTGGAACAACCCCAAGAGCATGGGCGGACTGTCCGTGCCGGGCAAGGTAATGGCTGCCCTGTTCCAGTCGGTGTCAACCCGTACTGCCGGTATGAACACCATCGACCTGGCCGCCTGTGGGCCCATCACCAAGCTGCTGATGAGCGTTCTGCAGTTCATCGGCGCGGCTCCCGGTTCCACCGGCGGCGGTGTGAAGGTGACCACCTTTGCCGTTCTGATCCTGACCATGCGCAGCGTGGCACAGGGCCGGGACGATTGTGTCATCGGCGGCCACCACATTGAATCCAAGACCGTTTACCGTGCGCTGACCATCATCATGCTGGGCATGGTGGCGGCGCTGGGCTCTGCCGTGGTGGTCTATTACAACACCTCGGATGCCGTAACGGTCATTGACGCGATCTTTGAATCCTGCTCCGCCTTTGGTACCGTGGGCCTTTCGGTGGGCGTGACCAGCCAGCTGAACACCGGGGCCAAGCTGCTGTATATGCTGGTGATGTTCATGGGCCGTGTTGGCCCGGTGTCCTTTGCCATCAGCCTGACCAGCAAACCCGATGACAACAAACGCAAGATCCTGCCCGTTGGACAGATCAACGTGGGATAAGAAAAAATGGACGGCTCTCGTTTTCGGGAGCCGTCCATTTTTTATGTGCAGTGAGCGTGGAAACATTCCGGCAGCGGGATCATTTGCTGTAGATCTCCACGATATTCAGCAGCACTTCAGTTGCCTTGTCCATGCGCTCTGCGGTGGTGCATTCGCACACGCCATGGAAGTTGAAGCCGCCGGTGCCCAGGTTGGGGCAGGGCAGGCCCTTCCAGCTCAGGGTGGCACCATCGGTGCCGCCGCGCACAGGCACTTCCTCGGGGGTCAGACCGGCCTTTTCGATGGCTTTGCGGGCGTTCTCCACCAGATGGAAGTGGGGCTTGATCTTTTCCAGCATGTTGCGGTAGCTGTCCTTGATCTCCACCTCCACGGTGCCGGGGCCGTACTTGCCGTTGAGGTAATCGGCAATGTGGAGGAGGTTATCCTTCTTGTACTGCAGCTTGTCGGCATCGTGGTCGCGCAGGATGTAGCCCAGCTTTGCGTTGGTCACGTCGCCGTACATCTGGCAGAGGTGGTAGAAGCCCTGACGGCCCTCGGTGGTCTCGGGACGGGCCATGATGGGCAGGGCCGTGTGGAACTCCATGGCCACATTGGAGGCGTTGATCATGGCATCCTTGGCGGAGCCGGGATGCACCGAGAAGCCGTGGATGGTCACGGTGGCGGCAGCTGCGTTGAAGTTCTCATACTCGATGCCGCCCACGTCACCGCCATCAACGGTGTAGGCGAAATCCGCACCAAAGCCCGGGATATCGAAGAGGGAAGCGCCCTCGCCGATCTCCTCGTCGGGGGTGAAGGCGATGCAGAGCTTGCCGTGGGGGCGGCCCTCGGCAAGGAGGATCTCGGCGGCGGTCAGGATCTCTGCCACACCGGCCTTGTCGTCTGCGCCCAGCAGGGTGGTGCCGTCGGTGGTGATCAGAGTCTCACCCTTGAGGTCGGCCAGGAAGGGGAAGGTGGAGACCTTCATCACCATGCCGGTGGCGGGCAAGGTGACATCGCGGCCGTCATAATTCTCGTGCAGGATGGGGGTGACACCCTCGCCGGAAGCATCGGGGGCGGTATCCATGTGGGCGATCAGGCCCAGGACAGGCTTGTCTTCACAGCCGGGGGTGGCGGGGATGCTGCCGTAGACATAGCAGTGCTCGTCTACCCGGGCATCCTCGATGCCCAGAGCCTTCATCTCTTCCACCAGCTGGCGGGCCAGGTCAAACTCCCGCTCTGCCGAGGGGTGGGTGCCGCTCTCGGGGTCGGAGGTAGTGTAAACGCGGACATAATTCAACAGTCGCTCGTATGCACGCATAAGAATGCTCCTTTGCTTGTATTTGATTCTATGATACGCTTTTCCGCGGCAATTTACAAGAGGGTGCAGCAGGGGAGCGCAGATCGAAGCGCAGTAAAACAACAAAAACACCGTCAGCCCGTTGTGTCAGGCTGACGGTGTTCTGTTTGAGGGAGTGTTTAACGCTTGTATTTGGCGGCCGTCTGCAGGCGCTGCATGGCGCGGTCCAGTGCGATCTTGCTCTGGTAGTACTCGTGCATGCTCTGCTTGTGCTGCAGGCGCTCCTCGGCCCGGATGCGGGCAGCCTCGGCGCGGTTGCGGTCGATATCCTCGGGCCGCTCGGCGCTGTCCACCAGCAACAGGACAAAGGTGGGGGTCACTTCTGCAATGCCGTCGCCCACCAGCACCTCGCGGGTCTCACCGTCCACGGTGAACTTTGCAATGCCCATGTGCAGGGCCACCAGCACGGGGTTGTGCCCGGCCTGCACGCCGTACACGCCGTCGCCGGTGGGCAGGGTCAGGCTCTCGCAGTAGCCCTGATAGAATTCACCGCTGGAAGCCGTGATGTTCAGGATGAACTTTTCCATCAGTTGGCACCGCCCTTTTCCTCCGCCTGTTTGTCTGCGTACTTCTTGCGGGCATCCGCAAGGGTGCCCACGTTGAAGAATGCCCACTCGGGCAGGTCATCGCACTGGCCGTCCACAATGGCGGCAAAGCCCTTGACGGTCTCTGCCAGCGGGACGTACACACCCTTCAGGCCGGTGAAGTTCTCGGCCACCGCAAAGGGCTGGCTGAGGAACTTCTGCAGCTTGCGGGCACGGGTGACAGTGAGCTTGTCCTCTTCGCTCAGCTCGTCCATGCCCAGGATGGCGATGATGTCCTGCAGCTCCTGATAGCGCTGCAGGGTGGCCTGCACCTTGCGGGCCACACGGTAGTGCTCCTCGCCCACGATGTCGGCTTCCAGAATACGAGAGGTGGAAGCCAGCGGATCGACAGCGGGGTAGATGCCCTGCTCCACGATCTTACGGCTCAGAACGGTGGTTGCGTCCAGATGGGCGAAGGTGGTTGCAGGAGCCGGGTCGGTCAGGTCATCGGCGGGGACGTAAACGGCCTGCACCGAGGTGATGGAGCCGTCGCGGGTGGAGGTGATGCGCTCCTGCAGGGCACCCAGCTCATTGGCCAGGGTAGGCTGATAGCCCACGGCGGAGGGCATCCGGCCCATCAGGGCGGAGACCTCGCTGCCTGCCTGCACGAAACGGAAGATGTTATCGATGAACAGCAGCACGTCCTTGTGGGTCTCCTCACGGAAGTACTCTGCCATGGTCAGGCCGGTCTCAGCGACCCGCATACGGGCTCCGGGAGGCTCGTTCATCTGACCAAAGACCAGCGCGGTCTTGTTCAGAACGCCGGAAGCGTTCATCTCGCCCCAGAGGTCACAGCCCTCACGGGAGCGTTCGCCGACACCGGTGAAGATGGAGTAGCCGCCGTGCTCGGTGGCCACGTTGTGGATCAACTCCTGGATCAGCACGGTTTTGCCGACACCGGCACCGCCGAACAGGCCGATCTTGCCGCCCTTGGCATAGGGAGCCAGCAGGTCGATGACCTTGATGCCGGTCTCCAGAATTTCAGTTGCAGGTTTCTGCTCCGCAAAGCTGGGGGCCTTGCGGTGGATGGGCCAGTGGGGCAGATCGTCCACCGGGCCCTTGCCGTCGATGGGGCGGCCCAGCGGGTCGAACATGCGGCCCAGAGTGCCCTCGCCCACAGGGGCATTCAGGCCGTGGCCGGTGGCGGTAACTTCCATCCCCTTGCCCAGACCCTCGCTGGCAGAAAGCATGATGCAGCGCACCGTCGTTTCATCGACGTGCTGCGCCACCTCCATGGTGCGCTCAGTGCCCTCTGCGGTCACAGTCAGCGCTTCCTGCAGGGCAGGCAGCTTGCCCCCGGTGAACTTGACATCCACCACGGGGCCCGCTACTCGAATAATAGTTCCCTGTATCATACAATTGCCTCTTGCATTATGTTGTGTGGGATGTGTTTCTCCCCCGACAGGGGAGAAACACATCCAGCATTACTCGTTATTCTGTACTGCCGCCGCGCCGCCGATGATCTCGGTGATCTCCTGGGTGATGGAACCCTGACGGGAGCGGTTGTACTCCAGCTCCAGATCGTGGATCATATCCTTGGCGCTCTTGGTGGCGGAATCCATGGCGGTCATGCGGGCGCTCTGCTCGGCGCAGAAGCTCTCGGTCATGGCACCAAAGATCATGCCGTGCATATAGATGGGGGCCGTCTGCTCGAACACCGTCCAGGCATCCGGGAACATCTCCACCTCGCCGCGGGGGTCGCCCAGACCCTTGGGAGCAGGCGTGAGGTGGGCACGGTCCAGCGGCAGCAGGCGTTCCATGACCGGCTCGCTGGTCAGCGCGTTCTGGATCTTGGTGTAGACGATGTAGATCTCGTCCAGCTTGCCGGACTTGAAATCATCGATGGCATCCACCGTGATATCACGGGCGCGCTGCAGGGTGGGAGCCGTGGCACCGTAATGGAAATCCTCCACCAGACGGGGATCCTTGCGGAACAGGGCACGGTAGCCTACCTGACCGATGACATAGAACCGGTCATTCTGGTCGGCGTGCTCCCGCAGGAACTTGAGCAGGTTCTGGTTGTAAGCACCGGCCATGCCCTTGTCGGCGGTCAGCACGATATAGGCCCGCTTGGGGTTCTCCAGATCCCGCTCGTGGAAGAAGGGGTGCTCCGGCTCGTCGGGCAGGTGGGGCACCACGCGGGAGATGGTATCCCGCATCCGGGTGAAGTAGGGCAGAACATTCTGGTAGTTCTGCCGGGCCTTGCGGAGCTTGGAGGAGGAGATCAGGTACATGGCATTCGTGATCTTCATGGTATCCTGAATGCTCTCGATCCGCTCCTTGAGCAGCTTACTGGATGCCATTGCTCTCCCCTCCCGCGAATGCCTTCCACGCGGTCAGGATGGTGTCCACCTGTTCCGGGGTGATCTTGCCCGTGGACGTGATCGCGTCCATGGTGCCGGAAACATCGGCGTGGAACTGGCGCACAAAGGCATTGGTCTTTGCGCGCTGGTCAGCCAGCGGCAGGTCGTCCAGCATCCCGTGGGAAGCCAGGGTCAGCACGACCACCTGCTCGGCATCGGACTTGGGCTGGTACAGCGGCTGCTTGAGCATCTCGGTCAGGGCTTTGCCGTGTTCCAGCTGGCGGCGGGTCTCAGCGTCCAGATCAGAGCTGAACTGGGCAAAGGACTCCATATCCTTGTACTGGGCCAGCTCGATACGCAGGTTGGAATTGGCCTTCTTCATGGCCTTGGTCTGGGCAGCGCCGCCCACACGGGAGACCGACAGGCCGACATTGACGGCGGGGCGGTTGCCTGCGTTGAACAGGGCGCTTTCCAGGAAGATCTGACCATCGGTGATGGAGATGACGTTGGTGGGGATGTAAGCAGAGACATCGCCCGCCTGGGTCTCAACGATGGGCAGGGCAGTGATGGAACCGCCGCCCAGATCGTCGCGCATCCGGCAGGAGCGCTCCAGCAGACGGGAATGCAGATAGAACACATCGCCGGGGTAAGCCTCACGGCCGGGAGAGCGGCGGAGCAGCAGGGAGATGGCACGGTAGGCCACCGCGTGCTTGGAAAGGTCGTCGTAGACGATCAGGACGCTCTTGCCCTTGGACATGAAATACTCGGCCAGTGCAGTGCCTGCATAGGGTGCGATGTACTGCAGGGGAGCGGAATCGGAGGCCGTGGCAGCCACGATGGTGGTGTAGCTCATGGCACCGTGCTTCTTGAGGTCCTCGGCCACACGGGCGATGGAGGAAGCCTTCTGGCCGATGGCAACATAGATGCAGAGCACGCCGGTGTCCTTCTGATTCAGGATGGCATCGGTGGCAATGGAGGTCTTGCCGGTCTGGCGATCGCCGATGATCAGCTCACGCTGGCCGCGGCCGATGGGGAACATGGAGTCGATGGCCAGGATGCCGGTGTGAAGCGGCGTATCCACGCTCTGGCGCTCCAGAATGCCGGGGGCCTGCTTCTCGATGGGGTTGTAGCCTTCGGCGTTCACCGGGCCCTTGCCGTCAATGGGCTCGCCCAGCGGGTCGATGACACGGCCCAGGAAACCATCACCCACAGGGATGCCGGCGCGCTTGCCGCTGCGGGTCACCAGAGTGCCCACGCCCACGGTCTCGGCACCGTCGAACAGCATAATGCCCAGCTTGCCCGGGTCCACGCTTTCGACCATGCCCTTGGCACCGTTCTCAAAGGTGACGATCTCGCCGTAAACAGCCTTGTCCATGCCCTCCACCTGCACGATGCCATCGGCAGAGGAGATGACCACGCCGCCCTCGGCAGAGGTCTGGGCAGGCTTGTAATCCTCGATGCGGGTCTTGAGGGTAGCCAGAGAGGGCTTGCCAGCCATCATCTGATCCAGCTGGTGGCGGCCGGAGTTGTCGAATACCCGGTCGCCCACCTGCAGCACATAGCCGGAGAGCAGGCTCTCGTCCACCGAGACATTCAGGATGACCTCAGTGGCATCATAGAGCTTCTTGACCTCGGCCTTGATGCGGGCGATATCCTCTTCACGGAGCTGATGTGCGGCGCGCAGATCGGCCTTGACGATGCGGTTCTCAGAGAAGAATTCGCGGCTGAACTCAGTTGCCATGCTCAGCACCTGCTTTCTCCAGCAGATCGTCCAGCAAACGGGAATCGTCCTGCTCGGTCAGGTTCCGGCTCAGCAGCTTCTCGCACATGGCGCGGGCCAGTGCGGTGGTCTGTGCGTCGGCTTCGCGCAGCTTGTGCTGGCGCTCTGCCTCAGCAGCGGCCTTGCCCTCGGCTACAATGGCATCGGCCTGTTTCTGGGCCTCGGCCAGCAGCTGCTGCTTTGCAGTTTCGGCCTGCTGCTCGTAAGCCTCGCGGCGGGCAGCAGCCTCAGTGTCCACATTGCGCAGCTTGTCCTGCGCAGCGTTCATGGCCGCAGCGGCCTCCTTTTTGGAGGTCTCGGCGGCGTTCAGTGCGTCATCCACCTGTTTCTGACGCTGTGCGATGATTCCCATAACAGGCTTGTACAGGAATTTCCGCAGCAGCAAAAACAGAATCAGAACGTTGACGACTGTATACAGAAGATTCAGATTCAGTGTCAGCATTCGTCATGCCTCCGTTATCAACCCAGGAACAGGATGATCAGCAGTGCAACGACGAAACCGAAAATTGCAGTACCTTCGGCCAGAGCAGCACCCAGCAGCAGGTTGGTCTGGATCTTGCCGGAAGCCTCGGGCTGGCGGGAAATAGCCTCGGTTGCCTTGCCGGTTGCAATGCCAATGCCAATGCCGCCGCCAATACCAGTCAGCGCTGCAATGCCAGCGCCCAGAGCGATAAGTCCGTTCATAATTTTAATCTCCTTTTGATTTGATGATGGAAAGGGTTTACTCTTCGTCTCCCATGGTCTCCTTCATAAACAAAGAGGTAAGGAACACAAAGACGTAGGTCTGGATCAGACCATCGAACAGGTCAAAATACAGGCTGAAGATGGCAGGCACGAACACAGGCACCACCAGCTTGATCAGCTCCATAATGACAAAAGCGCCCAGCACGTTGCCGAACAGTCGCATGCACAGGCTGGTGGGCCGGATGGCCACCTCCAGCACGTTCATGGGGGCCATGATGGGGGTGGGGGCAGCCAGGCTCTTGAGGAAGCCAACGCCGCCGCGTGCATGGATGCCGGCATACTCGATCAGGCAGATGCTCATCAGAGCAAGGGCCGCTGTGACGTTCAGGTCCTTTGTGGGGGGCTTGATGCCGAACACACCGATCAGGTTGGAGCAGCCGATGTACAGCGCCACGCTCATCAGATAGGGGACATAGCGCTTTCCACTTTCGCCCAGCAGGCCCACAAAGAAATCATTGATCGTAGTAACGACCGTTTCCAGGATGGCCTGCCGCTTGGTGATGTGATCCACCCGCAGATTCCGCGTCAGCAGGATGGAGCCGATGACAAGAAACGCCATGATGCCCCAGCTCACGACCACGGACTCTGGAATGGAAAGCCCGAACACCGTGACCATGTCAACATTCAGCTCTTCTTTCAAAGCAGCAGTCAACGCATTCATTGATTAGCACTCTCTCCTTTCTTAATTTGTGATGGTATCATAGCACGATTTCTGCCGATTTTACAGCCCTCCACCTAACATTCTACTTTTTGTTATATTCCGTTTCTGCTTTGGATGAAAACAGTTGTGCAGATTGCAAAAAATACGGGTGAGAAACTATGCGATTTGCACAATCTCTTTGCTGATTCTTAGCCATCTGTACCATTTTCTGGCCTTTGGATGAGGTGAAATCGACATTATTATTCACGGATTGTATAGCGGGCATATCAGATTTATATAGCTGCATGCTCTGTGATGATACCTATTTAATATGCCGGAGCAGTGTCTGCGATGGCCCTGCACGATCTGCGGGGCAGAGCCTTTGCCCGGGGAGGTGGAGTAGTGCACCGGAAAGACGAAATTCATGTATCCCAGAAATTTGGACTTTTGATGCAAAAGTATGTCTGATTTGTTGTGCACTCTGCGAATAGACAAACTGCGCATCTTCCTGTATAATAAAGCCAGAAACCAGAGAAGTACAGCAGAAGCTCAAATGAGAGCTAACCCCGCTGACTTTAAGTAGAAAGGAGCGAGACCGATGGTTGATATGGAACCCGCACAGTTCGGACAGACTGTCGGGATTCGCTGAGAAGCAAAACAGAGGCTCTCCACAAACGGGATGTTTCCCCCGTATAACAAAACAAATCAAAGAGCCGGTCTTGAGCATCAAAAATGCGAAAACAGTACAGTCTGTCAGAATAAATCCCCTGGCAATTCAAATAGATCCGCCCGAGGTGATCTCCCATGATGAGGACAGTTACACGGATGCACCTGTTTGAATGACCAAAAAGGAGTAACTCCAATGTACTAAGCAATGGAATCCCTGGCAAATCTAACTCGAAAGAATGTGGTAATATGAAATTCATCTTCAGAATCTCGGTACCGCAGTCCAACAGTTAAGAGAAGGGTTAGTCCAATGTACTAGAGTAGTTCATCCCCTTGCATAAAACTCTTCAGTTTCAGGTAGTTTCTAAGGAGAGTCACCCTATGAAACGCATACTCCGAAAATGAGAGAACCCAAGGAGAAGAGGCTTATGACTCCGAAGAAGTAAGTTTCCAGCCGGACGAGGGCTTGCAACCGCCTCGATCCGGCTGGTTTTTGTTTATGGAGTTTTTACGGAGGTACCCCCGCATGAAATTTGACACATCCCTTTTGCTGAACCTGTTTGCTGCCGCTGCCATGCTGATAATGGGCTTTCGCAGTTTTTCCAAAAAGCACCAGATGAAGTTCAGCGATGACGAAGAGCGGGCTATGTGGGAGAAAAAGTTCGGTGTGTTCTATTTCTTTAATGCCGTTGTGTTTGCCGTTTCGCCGTTTTTGCCCCACACTTCCATTGGCGGCAGCCGCCTGCTCTCTATCGGCATTGCTGCGGACACCGTGTTCCTGCTGATGTACCACGCTTGGAAAAAAGGCCGGGAAGACGACTGAACCGTTTCAAAAAGCATTGCACCTCCTGCATTTCTCTGCTACAATGGAGAAAACGCAGGAGGTATTTTTTATGGTCAAGCATATCATTCTCTGGCAGCTCAAGGATGAGCTTTCTGCCGCCGAAAAGGCAGAGATCAAGGCGAACATCAAAACCGGGCTGGAGGGCCTGGCAGGGCAGATCCCGGGCCTTGTGGAGGTGCATGTGAACATCAACGGCCTGCCCTCTTCCAACGCAGACCTGATGCTGGACACCACCTTTACCGATGCAGCCGCCCTCAAGGGCTACTCCACCCACCCCGCCCACGTGGCTGTGGCCGATGGCAAGGTGCGCCCCTACACCAAGACCCGTGTCTGCCTGGACTTTGAAGTGTAACGGAACATGCAAAAAAGAACACCCCCTCTGCGGTGCAGCTTCAGAAACTGCCGTGCAGAGGGGGTGTATTTTGTGTTATGAGAAGATGGAACGCTTAGCGAGCGTCACGGTTTGCCTCGTACTCGTCCATGGAGATGTAGTGGTCGAGGACGTGGATGCCCTTCAGGCGCTTGTTGGAGAAGCCGATGGAAGCGTACTGGCCCTCCCAGTAGTTCAGGCGGGTCGCCAGATAGGCGGGCACGCTCATGCCGCGCGGAATGACCAGTGCGTTGGTGATGAGCAGAGCCTCGGCATCGGCAAAGGCCTTGTAGCGGGCATCGATGTCATCGGTGATCTGCTTTGCGGCCTCGATGGCGTTCATGTAGGCCATAACAGCATCTGCGGTCTCGCCGGTGATGAAGCCGTCCTCCACGCCGGTGCGCAGGTAAGCATAGCGCATTCCACGGGAATCCTCAGCCTGATAGAACGGGTCGGTCTCGGTCTCGGGGTCGGAGTAGTCAGCGCCCCAGTTGCAGAGCAGGAACTCGAACTTGCCGTTGCGGCGCACAGCAGACAGGAAGCTGTCGGAGGGGCCGGCGGTGATGATGATGTCGATGAAGTCGGTGCCGTCGTTCAGCACACCCTCCAGCTGCTGCTTGAGCACCTGGCACTGCTTGTCCCAGTCGGTGGTGGAGGGGTTGTAGGGCAGCTGTACCTTAATGGGGAAGGTGACCCCCTGTGCGGTCAGCTCCTCAATGGCAGCATCGCGGTACTCCTTGGCCTTGGCCTCGTCAAAGAACTCGGTCAGGTCGGCCAGGCCGCCGCACTGGGTGTAGTCCACACCATCGGTGGTGGCGCAGAAGTTCGGGGGAGTGATGGTGTTCAGCTTGTAGCTGTCGTAGCCCAGAGGTGCGCTGACAGCCAGCGTAACGGCGTTGTTGATGCCGTACAGGAAGGCCTTGCGGAAGTTGGTATTGTTGATGGCCTTGGCCCAGTTCTCGGGTTCGTATTCTGCATCCACGCCCTCAACGTTCCAGTTGGAGAACTCGTGTGCAAAGGGCATGAAGTTGAACATGTAGAAGTAGGTGTAGTTGGTGTTGGGACGATCCATGGAGACCATGTCCTTGGTGGTATCGTCGGCCAGCCAGCTGTCCAGAATGTCGGAGCCGATGGTGGCTTCGTCGATCTCGCCGCGCTTGATCATCTCGGGGCCGTTCACGGCAGCCTCGGCATTGTAAATGCGGCTGATGGTGTCGATAAAGACATTGTCCGCATCATAGTTCTCGGGGTTCTTCTTCATGATCCAGGTTTCCAGAGACTCGTAATCAGACAGGTAAAAAGCACCGCAGCTGTACAGGGTCTCGGCGCTGGTGGCATACTGGTCGCCCATCTCGCTCAGCAGGGGGCCGTAGGCGGGCTCATAGGGCAGGTAGCACAGCAGGCTCAGGAAGCCGGGGAAATCGTAAGTCAGGGTGTAGGTCAGGGTGTGGTCATCCACAGCGGTCACGCCCACGGAATCAAAGTCCACGGGGGCGTAGGTGGAAGCGGTGCCGTCTGCTGCGGTCACGGTCACGTTGCCGCTGCCATCGGTGACATAGGTGGTGCCGTCATCGTCCACAGTGCCGTTTTCAGCATTGGTCAGGTAGACGTGATAGTTGTAGTAATCGTCCGCACCGGCAATGTAGGCGGTGACCAGGCCCACGTTGGAGGAAGCGTAATCCGGGGTCAGCACATACTGCAGGGCATCCACAAAATCCTGTGCGGTCACGGGGGCAACGACTTCGCCGTTGTTGTCCACCCAGTTCTCCTCACGCAGGGTGAAGGTCCAGGTCAGGGTGTCGGCATCCCACTCCCACTTGGTGGCCAGGCCCTCGCGCATCACGCCCTTGTTGTCGTACTCTACCAGGGTGTCCACGCAGTTTGCACCCACGACCATTTCCAGGTCGGTAGCGGTGGTCAGATAGTTCAGGGTCGCAGGCTGGCTGGAATAAAGCACGGTGTACTTGCTGGTATCCGCACCGGAAGCAGAACCGGAGGAGCTGCCGCCGCTCTTTCCGCCGCAGCTGGACAGCAGACCGGCGGCGCAGGCACCTGCGGCTGCCAGGCCGCTTGCCTTGAGGAACTGACGACGAGAAATAGACTGTTTCATAATGAAATTCCCTCTTTTCTTCGTGTTGAAGTCTGGTTGCCGCCCAAAGCCGACAGGCCCGCTGTTTCCCGGCAGCGGGAAGCAAAAAAGGCGTAACGGAAACACATCCGTTACGCCTTTGTAACTTGTCCTCCCGACCACAGCTGGGTGGTTAAAAAGAATTATAGCATTTTTTTGGAGCTGCGTCAATAAAAACCTCTCTGTCCATGCGAAGCCCCGGAGAGGTTCAGCAATCAGCAGGTGCTTTCGGTCGGGGCGGGAGCGGCTCCTGCTTCAGGGGCAGCGGCGCTTTGCGCTGGCTGAGAGGGCTGCATCTCGGCAGCCAGCTCCTTTGCAGCTGCTTCTGCAGCCTTTTTGGCCTCGCGCTCGGCCTGACGCTCCTTGGCGCGGGCCACAGCCTCCTCCTGACGCTTTTTGGTGCGCAGCTTGATGCGGCAGACAGAACAGATGCCGTCCGCACAGTTGGGCGCAATGGGCTTGCCGCATTCCTTGCAGAGGGTCTTGGTGCACTTATAGACACTGACAGGGCCAAGGCTGGTGAGCTGGCGCAGCTTCAGGCCGTCCAGACCGCCGTTGGAGCAGGCGGCAACGCAGACCCCGCACTCGCTGCACTTCCACGGCGTGATCACCGCGCGGGTCTGGCCGTCGGGCAGGTCCTCAAACTTGATAGCACCGCTGCGGCAGCTCTTCTCACACCGGCCGCAGGCAAAGCACTTCTGGGTGAAGTTGGGCAGGTGGTAGCCATAGCGCAGGGGCGTTTCGGACACCGCCTTGAGCTGCTTGGTGTACTGGTGGAGCAGCAGCCGGAAATCCTGGCTGCTCTCGTCCTCGCTGCGCAGGCCGGGCAGCATCCGCAGCAGCTGCTTGGTGCCCTTTTTGGAGCCGGAGGTCACCTGCTCCATCATCTCACGGCGGGAATATTCCTTGACGTGGAAGGGGGCATCGTCCAGTTCGTATGCCAGCGTGAACCGGGCCTCGAACAGGGGCTGGCCGAAGAACTCCACCAGCCGGGTCAGAACGGCACGCAGATGCTCGGCGCAGACATCGTTCTCGCACTCGCCGCAGGGGGTCAGGTCGAGGACGATCTTCTTGTTCAGGGCAAGGTAGGCCAGCGCTTCCCACGAATAGGCCGAGACGCAGGTGCGCACCACGGTGTTTTTCCGGGTGGATTTCTCGCAGCCGATCCAGATGGTGTCGCCATCGCTGTCGGCAGGGGAGATATCCCGCTGCACCTGCTCCGGCGAGGGGGCAATGCAGCCCGACCGGCAGGCCGAGACGCACAGGCCGCAGTCGGTGCAGGAATCCCAGTCCTTGACGAGGTTGGGGCGGGTGAAGATCTCATCGCCATAGGGGCAGATATCCTTGCAGGCTGTGCAGGGGGTGCGGTGGGGGTGCAGGTTCCAGCACTGCTTGCGGTTCACCTCGGGGTGGGTGGTCTTCATCAGCGCATCCATGGCGTAGCGCGTAAAGATACTCATAGGATCACTCCTTTTCAGGGTCCATCACCGTGGTGATGTCGGCATTGTCCAGCAGGAAGCGCTGGACTTTCTGTGCAACCAGTGCGGCGGCAAGGGTGTCCGGGCTCAGCACCCGGCGGATATCGGCCTCCGGGGTGTCCTGCAGCTGGGACAGGCGGCGGTACTCGTTGTTGACCTCCAGCGTGCTCACGGTGATGTTCTCGGCCTCGGCAATGGAGCGGGAGGCCAGCATGGAGCGCAGGTTCCGCTCGGCAGCGTCACGGTAGCCTGCCCGCAGGGCGGCAGCGGTGGTGTGGCTGTTCTTGCAGTGTTTTTCCAACGTGATGTTGCTGCGGGAGAGCCGCTGCTCCAGCATCCGCATCTCATTGTCGGCGGTGCGGTCCAGCATGGCCTCGGGCAGGTCCACGGTCAGGTTGGCACCGGCCTTTGCCAGCAGCTCCTGCCCGGCGGCGCGGTCGGCGGCATCTTCGTGGATCTTCCGCTTTTTGGCCCGCACGGCCTCGCGCATGGCGGCAAGGTCTGCATAGCCCTGTGCCCGGGCAAATTCCTCGTTCAGCTCCGGGGTGGTCTTTTCGGCCACGGAGTGCAGCTTGATCTCAAACTGCGCGGTCTTGCCGGAGAGCTCCTCCACCCGGAACTGCTCCGGGTAAGTGAAATCGAAGCGGAAGGTCTCGCCAGCGGTGTGGCCGTAGATGGCATCCTCGGCGGCAGGCATCAGCTTGCCGTCCCCCAGAACCACCATCACCTTTTCCATCCGGCTGTCGGGGATCTCCTCCCCATCCATGAAGCCGACAAAATCCAGCAGGACCCGGCTGCCGCGCTTGGCGGGGGCGGTGGAGTTGTGGTAGACGGAGCGCATCCGGGTCTGGTGGACCATCTCCTGGTCAATGGTCTTTTCGGAAAGCGGCCGCACATGGCGGGTGACAGCCAGCCCCTTGTACTGGCCTAATTTTACTTCCGGCAGATTTTTTGCGTTGTTGGACATATCGTTTTACTCTCCTTTTATAAACCATGAACAGCCAGCCAGTTTTCCACAACAGAGGAAAACATTTCTGGGTATTTGGCGTTTTCAGCATCAAATTCATGGAGATAGGTCTCCACTTCCTCACGTGTCACGGGAGTGGTGCGTTCCCAGATCGTGAACACCGTGCCGTTGCCCATATCGAAGGTCGCAGCTTGCTGGTGGGTAGTCTCTCTCAGCTGAAGAAAAACGGCGTTGAACCGGTGGCCCAGTTCCGTGTCCGGAGCCAGTGAGAGGGGGAACGGGTCAGCGGTGATGACATACTTTGCGTCAAAGAAGCCGGTGGGGAAAGAGTGGGTGCCCGGCACCGAGAAGCTGTCCGGCAACTTGCCGTCCAGTGCATGGTTGGGCAGGTCACAGTTCCGCAGGTGGCCGGGATTGTAGAGCATGTCATCCGGAATCATATAGGCGACCTCGCCCTCCCCCAGATGTTCAACCAGCCATTGTGCCATGGCCTGGATCTGCGGTTTGTCCTTGCGGTCATAGGTCAGCTCGTCCAGCCGCTGATACTCAGCAAGGTCTGCCGGGTGGAACGCATGGATAACGAACTCTGGCAAGGCCATGACAGTGAGCGGGGAGCACCGCACCGACACGGCGAACAACAGTGTAAAGACCCAGAAACAAAGCTTTGGTATTTTGAAATGCTCGATATTCTCTGCAAGACCCGCCGCACCGCAGAGAAACAGAATGACATAGGCGGGCACGTACAGCAGCATCTGATGGGAGCCGGAATTCTGCACTCGGGTAAATAAGAGCATACTGAGCATCAGCTCACACAGCGCCAACACAGGCAGGCTGGGCTTTTTCCGCTTGACGCAGAGCCACAAACCAAACAGGATCAAAATAAGGTTCAGCAGGCCGGTGCGCATGGCATGATAATAGAGCTCTACTGCAATGCCGCCGACATTATAGTACGAATAGCGGTCGGAGTAGTTAAAAGCCAGGATCTTACTGACCATGGGCCAGAGCAGGACCACCATTGCTGCCATAGCGCAGACACCAAACAGGATGAGGTTGCGTACTCGGCGCAGGGCAAGAGCCTTTTGGCCTTGCTTTGCGAGCTTTGCACTGCTGACAAAGAGCAGGAGAGCATAGGAAAAATAGTAGCCTACCACAAAATATAAGTACCAGCGGCGGCTCAGGATAATGGCGGCCGTTGCCAGGAAGATGAGCACGAACCGCCCCGGCTCCAGCTTTTCAAAACGGTAGTCCAATGTGAGGAGCAGATTGGCAAAAGCGAAGATCAGACCGAACCAGTCCGGCTGTGCCAGCATAGCGCTCATTCGCAGGAACGGATAGGTCAGCACCCAGGAAAAGCCGATGATAAAATACCAGAACTTATTCTTGACCTCCAGAATCTGCCCGATTTTGATCGTGAGACCAGCCAGCATCAGCATAAGGCTGGGGAGCACACAGAATACCTGCGAAAAAGCGTAGCTGTCACCCGTTTTTGCGGTGAGGCAGAACGGGAACTCAGTGAACAAGGTGATGAAATTGGTGTAATCTTCAGAAAATGTGCTTATGATATACTTAAAACCGGCCACCGGACCCAGCGCAAAAGCCGCTTCGGTATTGAACTGCTTCTGAATGTAGTTCACATAATCCCAGGCGTAGATGAACTGCCGCCGACCCAGCGCCCAATAGAAGTAGAGCACAGCTCCGGCCCAGAAGGCGATGATGGCTGCGCGGTGGAAGAAGTCCAGCTCCACACCGGCAGTGTGCAGCACCCACAGCGCGCCGTAGAACAGCACACAGCTGCACCACAGGCTCACCAGCGGGAAGAACGCCGCCGCGGTGGGGAACAGCAGACCCACCAGCACCAGCAGGAGTGCTCCGGCACCCAGCCCGATGCCGCCTTTTGCCCAGGGCGAAAGGGTCTTCTTTTCAGAAAGTATCGTTGACATTGTACATGCTCCTCGGTTTTGAACCACAATATTACAGCTTACAGTATAATGGTTCCGGGCGGCGCAGGCAAGAGGGCAGGCCCCCCGGAAGATAAAATATCCCGCCTGCATTTCAGCAGACGGGATATTTTAGATGCGATATTACTTTTTGGAATTCTGCTTTGCCGCGATGGTAGCCTTGCGCTTCTGGGCGGTGGCCTTGCGGGCAGAGGCCTGTGCGGCTTCCGGGTGGGGAGCCTCCGGCGTGATGCGGTACATCCGGCTGCCCATGGCAGGCAGATCCACGCTCAGGGTGTAGTCCCGGCCGTACACGCCGCCATCGGTGGTGTGCAGGTGTCTGGTGCGGCTGCGGTCCGCACCGTTCCAGCAGGCAGCCTCGCTGTTCAGCAGCTCATCGGCGGCGCAGGGGTACTGGAAGTAGAGCGGGAACTTTTTGTGGGCGGTATTCTGGGTGTTCATCACACAGAGGATGGTCTGGCCCGCGCCCTTCCGCAGCCAGGCGTACACGCCCTCGTCCCGGCTCTCGCAGGCGATCCACTCAAAGCAGTTCGGGTTGTACTCGCCGTCGTAGAGGGCAGGCTCGGTGGCATACAGGCGGCCCAGCTCGGCAAAATATTTCTGGAAGCTGTCGTGGAAGGGATACTTCATCAGGCCCCAGTCCAGCTCCTTTTTCTCATCCCACTCCCGGAAATGCCCCAGCTCATTGCCCATAAAGTTCAGCTTTTTGCCCGGGTGGGTGTACATGTAGAAGTAAAGGGTGCGCAGCTGGGCACATTTTTCCTCGTAGGTGCCCCACAGCTTATCAATGATGGTCTTTTTGCCGTGCACCACCTCGTCGTGACTGAGTGCCAGCAGATACAGCTCATTGTAGAAATACTGCATACTGAAGGTCAGCTTGTGGTAGGCATCGGGCCGCTCACCAAAGGGCGTGGCAAAATAATCCAGCGTGTCGTGCATCCAGCCCATGTCCCACTTATAATCGAAACCGATGCCATTGTAGCGGGTGGGGGCGGTGACCTTGAGGAAGTTGGTGGAGTCCTCGGCGGTGTAGATGCCGGTGGGCCAGCGCTCGTTCAGGCCGTGGTTCAGGTTCCGTAGGAAGGTAACAGCGCCCTCGTTCACGCCGCGGTTGGGGTCGCCCTGCCAATAAAGGGCACGGGAGATGGCATCCATCCGGATGCCGTCGCAGTGGTAGACATCCATCCAGAGGGCAGCGGCGCTGTTCAGGAAGCTGCACACCTCCCGGCGGTAATAGTTGAAGTTGCAGGTGCCCCACTCGCTGTGGCCCACATCGCTGTCGTACTCGTAGAGGTGGGTGCCGTCAAAGTTGGCGAGCGCGTCGCCGTTGGCGGCAAAGTGGACGGGCACAAAGTCCATGATGACACCAATGCCTATCCGGTGGCAGGCGTTGACAAAGGCCGCAAAGTCGGCGGGGTCGCCGTAGCGGCTGGTGACAGAGAAGTAACCGGTGGTCTGGTAGCCCCAGCTGCCGTCAAAGGGATGCTCTGCCAGCGGCAGCAGCTCCACATGGGTGAAGCGGTGATCCAGCAGCCAGGGGATCAGCTCCCGGGCCAGCTCCCGGTAATTGTACCAGCCGTCCGAGCCGTCCTCGCGGGTGGCGTTGGGCTTGTGCTTCCAGCTGCCTGCATGGAGCTCATAGATGTTCAGGGGCAGGTTGCGGCACTTGTCCCGCCGCTCCATCCAGCTGGAATCGTCAAAGGCAAAGTCCATCCGGGCCAGCCTGCTGGCCGTGCCGGGCCGCAGCTCGGTGGAAAAGGCGTAGGGGTCAGCCCGCATCACGGTGCTGCCATCCTTGCCGTGGATGCGGTATTTGTACAGCTCTCCCTCGGCAAGGCCGGGCACAAAGCCGCTCCACACGCCGGTGTCGGCCTTCTGCATGGGAACGCCCGGCCCCCAGCCGTCAAAGCCGCCGCAGATCTCCACAGCCACGGCCCCCGGGGCCCACACGGCAAACCGCCAGCCCTCCTGCCCAAAGTCATCCCGGCAGGGGTGCGCGCCCAGCACACGGTAGGCATCAAAGCATTCGCCCGCAAAGAACGAGCGGTCGATGGTGGGAAAATTCATGCAGATTTCTCCTTTTCTCAACGGGATACACCCGGTCATATTTACCAATAATTTTTGATCAAAATCGTCACACTTGCTGATTTTAACAGAGACTATGCAGAAAATTTATCAAACATCCACACAATTGGCGGAGTTTGTGGTATACTGAGCCTGCCGCTGCTGGGCGGCAGAAGAAATGATATGGGAGAGAGTAACTATGGCATGGTATGATACCGCAGTTTTTTATCACATTTATCCGCTGGGCCTGTGCGGCTGTGCGCACGAAAACAACGGCCAGCCCACACCGGGCGCGTTCGCAAAGCTGAACGCCTGGGCCGAGCACGCCTCCAAAGACCTGGGCTGTACGGCCATTTATATCGGCCCGCTGTTCGAGAGCGGCTCCCACGGCTATGATACCATCGATTACCGCCGGGTGGACCGCCGCCTGGGCACCAACGAGGAGTTCAGGGAGTTCGTGGCCAACTGCCACGCCCGGGGCCAGAAGGTCATTGTGGACGGTGTGTTCAACCATGTGGGCCGGGATTTCTTTGCCTTCAAAGACCTGCAGGCCAACCGCGAGAACGCCCGTTATAAGGACTGGTTCTGCGATGTGAACTTCTGGGGCAACAACGAGTACAACGACGGTTTTTCTTACGGCAACTGGGGCGGCTTCAACCTGCTGGTCAAGCTGAACCAGCGCAACCCCGAGGTGCAGAACTACCATTATGATACCATCCGCTTCTGGGTCGATGCATTCGACATTGACGGCATCCGGCTGGATGCAGCGGATGTGCTGGACTTCGACTTTATGAAGGGCCTGCGCCGCCTTGCCAACGAGGTCAAGCCTGAGTTCTGGCTGATGGGCGAGGTCATCCACGGCGATTACAGCCGCTGGGCCAACCCTGAAATGCTCCACTCTGTTACCAACTATGAGCTGCACAAGGGCCTGTGGAGCGGCCACAACGACCACAACTATTTTGAGATCGCACACACCATGCGCCGCCTGCAGGGGCTCTGCCGCGACACCCGGCTCTATACCTTCTCGGACAACCACGATGTGGAGCGCCTGCCCAATAAGCTGCGGAACAAGGCGCACATCCGGCACATTGCAATTCTAGTATACACGCTTTGGGGCATTCCGTCCATCTACTACGGCTCCGAATTTGGCATCGAGGGCAAAAAGGAGTGGGGCAGTGACTGGCCCCTGCGCCCCTGCCTGGAGCTGGACAAATTCCGGGATGACCTGACCACCAACCCCGTCACCAGTGTGTACGCCGCATTGGGCAGGCTGAAGGCCGAATACCCGGCCCTGAGCTGGGGCGAGGTGAAGGAGCTCCAGCTGACCACCCAGTGCTATGCCTTTGCCCGGGTGCTGGATGGAAAGGCCCTGGTGGCTGTATTCAATAACGGTGACAGCCCGGCGGAGATGGAGTTCCAGCTGCCGGTGGAGGCCAACGCTGCAACGGACTTGCTGGCCGATACCGTGGGCGCTGAGAATGTGATGGTCAGCCTTGCATCTGGCCGGATGAAGGTCCAGCTGCCCTCCAATTACGCCACGGTCCTGCGTCTGGATTGACAGGACACCTGTCATGCACTATTATAATAGGGAAAAATGCTGACAGGGGGAACAACAATGAACGCAGTACAGCGCCGGGAAAAGATCTTGCAACAGCTCCATGGGGCCAGCGCACCCATCAGTGCCAGTGCACTGGCCGCAAAGCTGGGGGTCAGCCGCCAGATCGTGGTGGGGGACGTGGCCCTTCTGCGGGCAGGCGGGGCCGAAATCGAGGCCACCCCGCGGGGGTATCAGTTCCACCCGACCCCCGGCGGCTACACCGGCATCCTGGCCTGTGTGCACAGGACCGCCGATGAGATGCGCACCGAGCTTTACACGGTGGTGGATCAGGGAGGCGTGGTGGTCGATGTGGCGGTGGAAAACCCGCTTTACGGCGAACTGCGGGGCAACCTGAACCTCGCCAGCCGATACGATGTGGACACCTTTATCACCCAGGCAGCCAATACCCCGGAGTGCCTGCTCAGCCGGATGACCGGCGGCGTGCACCTGCACACCCTCCGCTGCCCGGATGAAGAAACATTCCAGAGGATCGAAGCCGCATTGAGAGAGAAAGGGATTCTCTATTGATATTGTAAGAAAATTCGAACAAACTGTCTATCCCCGAAAAACGAAAAGCGTTGGATATCCAACGAAACAATGAAAGTGGTGGATTATTTTGGACATCCGCATTGAAAAGACTGACCGCGCCATCGAAAAGGCATTCATGGAGCTGCGTGCCCGCCAGCCGCTGGAGAAGATCAGGATCAAAGACCTGTGCACACTGGCCAAGGTGAACAAATCCACCTTTTATGCCCACTATGAGGATATCTATGAGCTGTCCAGCCGGTTGGAGAACAAGCTCATCCATGTCATTCTGGACAGTGTGCCCAATGTGGGGCTTACCGCTGCACACACAGAGCAGCTGACCCGTGAACTGTTCCATGCCTTTGTTCAGAACCAGGAGGCGGTGAACATCCTTTTCTCCGGGGCAAGGCAGGGAATCTTTGCCAACTGCATTGAAAAGGGTCTGCGAGACCGTCTGGCTGCCAAAGACCCCACCTTTGCAGCGGACCCCGACCGGGGCATCCTGCTTTCCTTCTGCGTGCAGGGCTGCTTCTATGCCTTTGCCAACAACAGCGGCCAGATGGACGTGGAACATCTGGTCGATCTGCTGGCTGTGATCGCCAAGGCGGCGCAAAGCCTGAACCGATGACAGAATGGTAATCATGAGAAAGGCTCCTGCTTTTGCAGGAGCCTTTCTCATTTAAAATATATGGAAACCGGTTCTTTTTATTGTTTCAATTCATGGCTCCGGCCTTTGTGAACATCTGTTCGACCTGCGCGGCGAGCAGGCTGTGCTCCGGTGCTTCCAGCAGAGGGTCTGCGGCCAGCAGAGCGGCGGCCTCGGCCTGGGCGGCGTGAAGGGTGCGGGTGTCGTTCATCAGGTCGGCGATCTGCAGGGTGGGCAGGCCGTGCTGTCGGCTGCCGAAAAAGTCGCCGGGGCCACGGGTCTCAAGGTCGAACTGCGCCACGGCAAAGCCGTCCGAGGTGGAGCAGAGGAACTTGAGCCGCTTCTGGACGCTCTCGGCGGTGTTGTCGCTGACAAGGAAGCACCAGCTCTCGGCGGCACCCCGGCCCACGCGGCCCCGCAGCTGGTGCAGGGCACTCAGGCCGTAGCGCTCGGCATTCTCGATGACCATGACGGTGGCGTTGGGGACATCCACACCCACCTCGATGACGGTGGTGGATACCAGGGCATCCAGCCGGCCAGCTTTGAAATCGTCCATTACAGCGGCTTTTTCCTTTGGCTTGAGCTTACCGTGCATCAGGCCGACCCGGCGGTCGGGGAGAAGGGCTTTGGCAATGTCCTCGTAGTAACTCTTTACGGCGTTCAGCCCGCCGTCCGGCGTGTCCTCGATGGCAGGGCAGACGATATACACCTGCCGTCCGGCCCCGATCTCCCGGTCGAGAAAGCCGTAGAGATCCCGCCGCTTTTTTCCGGTGATGCACCGGGTCTTGACGGGCTTGCGGCCCGGGGGCAGCTCATCAAGGATAGAGATGTCCAAATCGCCGTAGATCAGCAGGCCCAGTGTGCGTGGAATGGGCGTGGCGCTCATCACCAGCAGATGGGGGTTCGCAGCCTTTTCGGCCAGCATTCCGCGCTGGCGCACGCCGAAGCGATGCTGTTCGTCCACCACAGCCAGACCCAGCCGGGCAAACTCCACGCCCTCGCTCAGGATGGCGTGGGTGCCCACCACAAGGTCGGCCTCGTCACTGCGGATGGCAGCCAGCGTGGTGCGGCGGGCGGCGGCCTTCATGCCGCCGGTCAGCAGGGCCACACGCATCCCGAAGGGGGCCAGCATCCGGTTCAGATTCTCTGCGTGCTGGGCGGCAAGGATCTCGGTGGGGGCCAGCAGAGCCGCCTGATATCCGCTGCGGATGCAGGCCCAGATGGCGGCGGCGGCAACCAGCGTCTTGCCGCTGCCCACATCGCCCTGCAAAAGGCGGTTCATGGAGGTGCTGCCGGACAGATCGGTCAGAATTTCGTCTACGGCCCGGCGCTGGGCACCGGTGGGGGAGAAGGGGAGCGATGCCCAGAAGGGGGCCGGGTCGAGCCGCTGCATGGGTGCACCGGTGGAGGCGCTGCCCCGGTTCTTCATTCGTCCAATGCCCAACTGGAGCACCAGCAGCTCCTCGTAGATGAGCCGCCGCCGGGCCGCAAAAGCCTCCTCCTCTGTGGCAGGGCAGTGGATGGCCCGCACGGCATCGGCCGTGGAGAGCAGACGGTATTTTTTCAGCATCTCCTCTGGCAGCGGGTCGGGCAGGAGCTCCGCATGGGAGAGCAGCTGCCGGATGCATTTTGCGATCACGGTGCTGGAAAGCCCCTCGGTCTGGGGGTAAACGGCCTCGAAGGGAGCGGCGGTGATCTGTGCCGCCGTGCGCACCTGGGGGTTGACCATCTGACGGCGAAGCATCCCGCCGGTCACGATGCCCTCAAAATAGTATTCCTGCCCCAGCTCCAGCTTCTGGGTGGCATAGGGATTGTTGAACCAGGTGATCTCCAGGCTGGAAACATCATCCCCAGCGGTGATGCGCTCCATCCGCCGCCCGCCCGGCAGGATGCGCCCGGCAGGTTTGGCGAACACCTCGGCCTTCACCACGCACTCGGTGTCTGGCGGAGCCTCGGCAATGGAGTAGGGACGGGAAAAATCGATGTAACGCCGGGGATAGTGGCAGAGCAGATCGGCCAGTGTCACGATGCCCAGCTTCTCGAACCGCTCGGCGGTCTTGGGCCCCACGCCCTTGAGGTAGCGCACCGGCGTGTCCGGGGTCAGGGTGGTGTGATGTTCAGCGGGCATGGCAGGCCCTCCTTTCCGCAAAAATAGTATCCCCATTGTAACACGGGAACGGGGAAAAATCTGCCTTACAAAATTCGCTTTTGAAGATCCTCAACAGAAGGCAGCTGCTTTTCAAACTCTTCCGGCAGGCAGCTTGTGATACGGTATGCGCTGACTCCGATGGGTTTGCTCATATCTTTAAGGGAGTACTCTGCAACCAGATCGTTCTTGCTTTTGCAGAGAAGAAGGCCGATGGAAGGGTGATCCTGCTCTTTTTTCAGTAATCCATCTACCGCAGAAAGATAGAAATTGAGCTGTCCGGCATACTCTGGTTTGAATTCACCGGTTTTCAATTCGATCACAACATAACAGCGCAGGCTCAGATTATAAAACAGCAGGTCGATATAAAAATCATCACCGCCGACATTCAGATGATACTGGTTGCCCAGAAAAGCAAAGCCAGTGCCCAGCTCCAGCAAAAGCTTGGTGACATCTTTGACAAGAGCCTGCTCGATATCCCGCTCAAGCATATTTTCTTTCAAAGGGATAAAATCAAAGAGATAGGGGTCTTTCATCGTTTGCAAGGCAAGCTCACTTTGCGAGGCGGGCAGACGAGCTTCAAAATTTGTGATTTTTGATGCAATGGCCTGACGTTGATATAATCCACCCTCGATCTGATGAATCAAAACATTCCGAGACCAACCGTTTTCAATAACTTTTTCAGCGTACCATAGGCGTTCTTCTGGTGAGGAAAGCTTATCCAGGAGAACGGTATTGTGTCCCCACGGAATTTGTGCAACAGGCTGTTGCACAAATTCCTCGTCAGGGTAAGCAAGTGCAAATTTTGCCATATACTTCAAGTTCCGAACGGAATAACCGGAAGCGTCCGGAAAAGCAAGTTTGATATCGGCAGAAAGGCTTTCAATGAATTTGCTGCCCCAGGTCTTATGTGCATTGATCGTATTGCCGATCGTATGATAGAGAAGCAGAAGCTCCCGGTTGACACTGACAGATGCGCGATACTGCGCCGCGCGGATTTCCTGCTTGATGGATTCGACAGTATTCAAGTATTCGCTGGAATTTAAGAGCACTTTGCCGACCTCCTTCGCAAAAATAGTATCCCCATTGTAACACGGGAACGAGGAAAAGAAAAGCAAAACAAAAAATCCCGGAAGCCACAGCTTCCGGGAACTTTTGGAGGTGACGACCAGATTTGAACTGGTGGATGAGGGTTTTGCAGACCCTTGCCTTACCACTTGGCCACGTCACC
>ENA-ORCN01000742-ORCN01000742.1-human-gut-metagenome-genome-assembly--contig:-NODE-742-length-25919-cov-39.086990_pt1 | contig 25919 bp, 28 predicted proteins | sample MGYA00242984_ERZ507984 | MGnify/ENA primary metagenome ERZ507984 (study PRJEB26167, sample SAMN06115395) | human gut metagenome | host: Homo sapiens | place: China:Hubei | collected 2016-05-19... | reverse complement strand
CCTGCGGCTGTTCCATCACTAAGAGAAGGTGTAAAAATGAGCAAAAAAATTCTGGTGGTTGGCGGCGGCGGCCGCGAGCACGCCATCATCAAGGCACTGAAAAAAAGCCCTGACTGCGGCGAGATCTGGTGCGCACCCGGCAACGGCGGCATCAGCTATGACGCAAAGTGCAAAAACATCAAGTCTACCGATGTGGACACCATGGTGGGTTTTGCCGTCGAGGAAAAGTTCGATTATGTAGTCGTTGCACAGGATGACCCCCTGGCCCTCGGCATGGTGGACGCGCTGGCCGCTGTGGGCATCCCGGCCTTTGGCCCGGATAAGGCCGCTGCCCGCATCGAGGCCTCCAAGGTGTTCTCCAAGGACCTGATGAAGAAATACGGCATCCCCACCGCAAAGTACGAGACCTTTGACGACCCCGCCAAGGTCATGGAGTACATCAAGGCCGAGGGCAAGTACCCGGTGGTCATCAAGGCCGATGGTCTGGCACTGGGCAAGGGCGTGCTGATCTGCGAAAACGAGCAGCAGGCTGCGGACGGCGTGAAGGAGATCATGCTGGATAAGAAATTCGGCGCATCCGGCAACCATGTGGTGGTGGAAGAGTTCCTCACCGGGCCGGAGGTCAGCGTGCTGAGCTTTACCGACGGCAAGGTGGTCAAGCCCATGGTGTCCAGCATGGACCACAAGCGTGCCAACGACCACGACACCGGCCTGAACACCGGCGGCATGGGCACCATTGCTCCCAACCCCTACTACACCCCGGAAGTGGCCGCTGAGTGCATGGAGAAAATTTTCCTGCCCACCATCAAGGCCATGAACGCCGAGGGCTGCCCCTTCAAGGGCTGCCTCTACTTCGGCCTGATGCTCACCCCGGACGGCCCGAAGGTCATCGAGTACAACTGCCGCTTTGGTGACCCCGAAACGCAGGTGGTGCTGCCCCTGCTGGAAGGCGACCTGCTGCACATCATGCAGGCCTGCACGGGCGGCACGCTGGAAAACGAGGAGGTCAAGTTCTCGGACGGTGCTGCCGCCTGCGTCATTCTGGCTTCCGGCGGCTACCCGGTGGCTTACGAGAAGGGCAAGCCCATCACAGGCCTTGTGGACGGCCAGCTGCCCGACGAAGAAAACGTGACGGTCTACCACTCCGGCACCGCCATCACCGAGGACGGCACCCTTGTCACGGCCGGCGGCCGTGTGCTGGGTGTCACCGCCACCGGCCCGCGGCTGACCAATGCGCTGAGCCATGCCTATGAGGCGGCAGAGAAGATCAGCTTTGAAAAGTTGCACAAGCGCAGCGATATCGGCCTGCGCGCCCTGAAGGCACTGGCAGAAAAGGAATAAATGGCTCGCCCTCTCCGTCAGCGCTCACGCGCGTCCAGCTCTCCCAAAGGGAAAGCTGGACGCGAAGCGGCCTGAGAGGGCGAGGACGCTAGATAAATTTTAGAATCATAAGGGGGAACCTACCCAATGGTCTATCGTATTTATGTGGAAAAAAAGCCCGGCTTTGATGTGGAAGCCACCGGCCTGAAAAATGAGCTGACCAGCCTGCTGGGCATCCAGTCGCTTACCGGTCTGCGTCTGCTGAACCGCTACGATGTGGAAGGCATCGACGAAGAACTGTTCAACCAGTGTGCAAACACCGTGTTCAGTGAGCCGCCGGTGGATAACACCTATGCCGAGCTGCCCGCCAGCGACGGCGTGTCCTTTGCAGTGGAGTATCTGCCCGGCCAGTTCGACCAGCGCGCCGACTCCGCTGCTGAGTGCATCCAGCTCATCAGTCAGGGCGAGCGCCCGCTGGTGCGCTCTGCCCGCGTCTATCTGCTGGAAGGCACCCTGACCGACGAGCAGGTGGCCGAGATCAAGAAATACGTCATCAACCCGGTGGAGGCCCGCGAGGCTTCGCTGGACACCAAGCAGACCCTGAAAATGGAGTACCCCGTGCCCGCCCCGGTCAAGGTACTGGAGGGCTTTAACCAGCTGGACGAAGAGCAGCTGAAAAAGTTCATTGCGGACAACGGCCTTGCCATGGATCTTGGCGATATCGAGTTCTGCCAGAAGTATTTCCGCTCTGAGCACCGCGACCCCACCATCACCGAGATCAAGATGATCGACACCTACTGGTCCGATCACTGCCGCCACACCACCTTCGGTACCATTCTGGACGATGTGCAGATCGACGATGCCGTGGTGCAGAAGGCCTTTGACCGCTACATGGCCATGCGCGCCGATCTGGGCCGCGAGAACAAGCCCCGCTGCATGATGGACCTTGCCACCATCGGCGCCAAGGAGCTGAAGAAGCAGGGCATCCTGAAAAATCTGGACGAGTCCGACGAGATCAACGCCTGCACCGTCAAGATCAAGTGCGATGTGAACGGCAAGGACGAGGACTGGCTGTTCCTGTTCAAGAACGAGACCCACAACCACCCCACCGAGATCGAGCCCTTCGGCGGTGCGGCTACCTGCATCGGCGGTGCCATCCGTGACCCGCTGTCCGGCCGCAGCTACGTCTATCAGGCCATGCGCGTCACCGGCGCAGGCGACCCGCTCAAGCCGGTCAGCGAGACTCTGCCCGGCAAGCTGCCCCAGCGCAAACTGGTGACCACCGCAGCTGCCGGCTATTCCTCCTACGGCAACCAGATCGGCCTTGCTACCGGTCAGGTGGACGAGATCTATCATCCCGGCTATGTGGCAAAGCGCATGGAGATCGGTGCCGTTGTAGGCGCTACCCCCGCTTCCCACGTCCGCCGCGAGTGCCCCGCCCCCGGCGATGTCATCGTTCTGCTGGGCGGCCGCACCGGCCGTGATGGTGTGGGCGGTGCTACCGGCTCTTCCAAGGCCCACAAGCTGGACAGCCTTGAGCACTGCGGTGCCGAGGTGCAGAAGGGCAACGCTCCCATCGAGCGCAAGCTGCAGCGCCTGTTCCGCCGCGAGGATGCCTGCAGGATGATCAAGCGCTGCAACGACTTTGGCGCAGGCGGTGTGTCCGTTGCCATCGGTGAGCTGGCCGACGGCCTGTACATCGACCTGAACAAGGTCACCAAGAAGTACGAGGGTCTGGACGGCACCGAGCTGGCCATCAGCGAGAGCCAGGAGCGCATGGCTGTGGCGCTGGCCCCCGAGGACGTGGACAAGTTCATTGCTCTCGCCAACGAAGAGAACCTTGAGGCCACTCCTGTGGCAAAGGTGACGGCTGAGCCCCGCCTGAATATGGTGTGGAACGGCATGTCCATCGTGAACATCAGCCGCGAGTTCCTGAACTCCAACGGTGCCGAGAAGCACCAGAAGGTCCATGTGGAAAAGGCCACGGTCTGGCAGCCCCAGTGGGAGGGCCTGACCTTCAGCCAGAAGATGAAGAACATGGTGGGCGATTTGAACATCTGCAGCAAGAAGGGCCTGTCTGAGCGGTTCGACTCCACCATTGGTGCCGCCACCGTGCTCATGCCCTTTGGCGGTGCCTATCAGCTGACCCCGCAGAACGCCATGGTGGCAAAGCTGCCGGTGGACGGCGAGACCAGCACCTGCTCCGGCATGGCATGGGGCTTCAACCCCTTCCTGATGAGCGCAGACCAGTACAAGGGCGCTCAGATGGCCGTCATTGAGAGCGTTACCAAGCTGGTGGCCTCCGGCTTCCGTTATGAGGATGCTTACCTCACCTTCCAGGAATATTTCGAGCGTCTGGGCACCGCCCCGGAGCGCTGGGGCAAGCCGCTGGCCGCTCTGCTGGGTGCACTGGATGCTCAGATGGGTCTGGGCATTGCATCCATCGGCGGCAAGGACAGTATGTCCGGCTCCTTTGAAAAGCTGGATGTGCCTCCCACGCTGGTCTCCTTCGCCACGGCCATCGGCAAGGCAAACAAGGTGGTGTCCACCGAATTCAAGAAGCCGGAGAGCACGGTAGTGCTGGTACGGCCCATCATCGATCCCGAGACCGGCTGCCCCAACTTCTTCTCCCTGAAGGCCAACTACAAGATCGTGGAGGACATGATCGAAGAGGGCATGGTGGCATCCGCCTGCTCTGTGGGCTACGGCGGCATTGCCGAGGCTCTGTTCAAGATGGGCCTTGGCAACCACATCGGCTTCAAGATGCGTGCGGACAAGACCACCCATGAGATGTTCCAGCCCATGTACGGCTCCATCGTTCTGGAAATGGTGTCGGATTCTCCCGCCGGTGAGATCCTGGGCGAGACCACCAAGGAATACGTCTTTGAAGCCTGCGGCGAAAAGCTGGATATGGCCCAGCTGCAGGAGATCTGGGAAGGCAAGCTGGAGCCGGTGTACCCCTACCGCAAGGCAGGCCCCACCGTGGAGAAGATCAACGGCAAGCTGACCGCACCCGCCGCACCCAAGATCGGTGTGGCAAAGCCCAAGGTCATCATTCCGGTGTTCCCGGGCACCAACTGCGAGTACGACACCACCAAGGCCTTTGCCCGCGCCGGTGCCGACCCGGAGATCCTGGTCATCCGCAACCTGACCCCCGCCGATGTTGCCGAGAGCTGCAAGGCACTGGTCAAGGCGATCGATAACAGCCAGATCGTCATGCTGCCCGGCGGCTTCTCCGGCGGCGACGAGCCGGACGGCAGCGCAAAGTTTATTGCCTCCTTCTTCCGCAACCCGGAAGTCACCGAGGCGGTGCGCCGTCTGCTGCAGCAGCGCGACGGCCTGATGCTGGGCATCTGCAACGGCTTCCAGGCTCTCATCAAGCTGGGTCTGGTCCCCTACGGCGATATCCGCCCCATCACCGCTTACGATCCCACCCTGACCTTCAACACCATCGGCCGCCACCAGAGCATGCTGGTGCGCACCCGCATTGCATCCACCGGCAGCCCGTGGCTGTCCAAGTGCGAGGTGGGCGAACAGTTCACCGTTGCCATCAGCCACGGCGAGGGCCGCTTCGTGGCTCCGCAGGAGGTGCTGGACACCCTCATGAAGAATGGCCAGATCGCCACCCAGTATGTGGACATCGAGGGCAACCCCACCATGGACCAGCGCTATAACCCCAACGGCTCTGCGCTGGCGATCGAAGGCATCACCAGCCCGGATGGTCGTGTGTTTGGCAAGATGGGGCACTCGGAGCGCAGCGGCGAGTACCTGTACAAGAACGTTACCGGTGACAAATATCAGCCGATCTTTGAGGGCGGCGTGGACTATTTCAAGATTTGATGGTAGAATAGAGAAAAACTCCTTCCGTCATCGCGGATGCGATGCAGCCTCCCTCGGAGAGGGAGGCTGAAAGGCCCCCTCCCCGAGGGGGCTGTCGCCGGAAGGCGACTGGGGGAGTCACTTTCAGGAGGAAACAATCAATGTCTCAGCATGATCGTTATATCAGCCCCTTTTCCACCCGCTATTCCTCGGACGAGATGCAGTATATCTTCTCGGACGATAACAAGTTCCGCACATGGCGCCGCCTGTGGGTGGCGCTGGCCCGGGCCGAAATGGAGCAGGGCCTGACCAACATCACCCCCGATATGGTGGCTGAGCTGGAAGCCCATGTGGACGATATCAACTATGAAGTGGCCATCGAGCGCGAAAAGCTGGTGCGCCACGACGTGATGAGCCATGTGTACGCCTACGGCCAGCAGTGCCCCAAGGCGGCCGGCATCATCCATCTGGGTGCCACCAGCTGCTATGTGGGCGACAACACCGACATCATCGTGATGCGTCAGGGTCTGGAACTGGTGCGCAAAAAGCTGATCGGTGTGTTGGCAAAGCTGGGCCGCTTCGCCGAGGAATACAAGGACATGCCCTGCATGGCCTATACTCACTGCCAGCCCGCTCAGCCCACCACCGTGGGCAAGCGCGCCACCCTGTGGGCCAACGAGCTGGTGATGGACCTGCAGGAGATCGACCACCGTCTTGCTGTTCTGCAGCTGCGCGGTGTCAAGGGTACCACCGGCACGCAGGCTTCCTTTATGGAGCTGTTCAAGGGCGATGCCGATAAGATCCGCGCCGTGGATGCTTCCATCGCCAAGGAGATGGGCTTTGCGCCCGAAGCGGTCATCCCCGTGTCCGGCCAGACCTACAGCCGCAAGGTGGATGCTTTCATCCTGAACGCCCTTGCCGGCATTGGCCAGAGCTGCATGAAGTTTGCCACCGACCTGCGTCTGCTGGCTAACTTCAAGGAGATGGAAGAGCCGTTTGAAAAGAACCAAATCGGTTCCTCCGCCATGCCTTACAAGCGCAACCCCATGCGCTGCGAGCGTATCTGCGCACTGAGCCGCTACCTGATGGTGGATGTGCTGAACCCCAGCTTCACCACCGGCACCCAGTGGTTTGAGCGCACGCTGGACGACAGCGCCAACAAGCGTGTCGCCATGGCTGAGGGCTTCCTTGCCACCGACGCTATCCTGAACATCATGCTCAACGTCACCGACGGCATCGTGGTGTATCCCAAGGTGGTGCGCAGCCGTCTGATGGCAGAGCTGCCCTTCATGGCCAGCGAGAACATCATGATGCAGGCTGTGGAAAAGGGCGGCAACCGTCAGGAGCTGCACGAGCGTCTGCGCCAGCACGCCATCGCCGCCGGCAAGCAGGTCAAGGAAGAGGGCCTGCCCAACGATATGGTGGACCGTATTGCTGCCGACCCTGCCTTTGGCCTGACCCGCGAGGAGATCGTGGCGGGCCTTGTGCCAGAGAACTTTGTGGGCCGTGCACCGCAGCAGGTGGAGGAGTTCATCGCCAATGTGCTCAAGCCCATCTTCGATGCAAACCCCGATGCCGTGGAGCAGCACGCATCCCTGAGCGTGTAATAGGGCAGGCCATCAGGGAGCTTTCTCCGCGAACAGCGACGGGTTGCGGCACCCAGCATCCGCTTCGCTATCGCTTGCGTCTTGCTGGCCGCTGTTGCAAGACTCCAGTCCCGCCCTACCGCCTGTGGCGGCAGGGTCCCACCCCCAGGACATTCGCTGGAGAAACTTCCTGCCGGGTAGCTGCAGTAAATATTAAAAAGTCGTCGCCGAAAGGCGGCGGCCTTTTTGTTTGCAAAAGGGATAAAGTGTGATATTATAATTAAAACAAAGTAAAAAAGTATTGCGTTTGCGGAGGAAAAAATGAAAAAGAAATCTAAAAAAGAGCTTTTGATGGCAGGAGGGCTTGCATTGGAAATACTGGTGGTGCTGCTGTTCCTGAATGCACGAATAAACGCCCTGCTGGATTCGGATATGTCCAGCGAAATGGTTCTGGCCCAGCTGCTTGCAAAAGAAAATGCAGCCCTCAGTACACATTGGTACTATTCGACCGAACTGCGTGTACTGAACACACAACTTCTTTATGCCTTCTTTTTTAAGCTGAGCAATAATTGGCACTGGATCAGAATGGCATCAATTATATGCTTGTGGTGTATTATAATTGGTATCTATTATTTCTGGGCTTGTGCGGAAGGCTGCAAAAAGTATTTCCTGATTACAGCACTCCTTTTACTGGCACCGATCTCCGAAGACTATTTCCGATTCGTACTGGCGGGTGTCTATTATATTCCTCATATTGCAATTGCGTTTGCGGCGCTGGCAATGAATGAGCTTTATATGAAAGCGCAGAGGGAAAGCAGAAAGCTGTGGCTGGTGGTTTCTGTGCTGCTTGCTTTTGTGGCAGGCTTGGGCGGCCCGCGAGAAATCATTGCGCTATACGGCCCCATTGGCGTTGCCGCAGCGGCAGAACTGCTGAATAAGAAAAACAAAACAAGATGGCAGCAGTTCATATATGCGACGTTTGTGGGCGCAGCAGCACTGCTGGGTTATGCACTGAATATGTTGGTTTTGGCCAGAATTTATCATTTTGCCACTTGGGGATGGCTGGGCTTTCAGCTTGCAGACGGCAGCAGAATGGTAGAAATCTTCAGTTCCTTCCTGCAGCTGTTTGGAGCACGCGGCACAGGAACAGAATATGTTTTCACCTGTGCAGTGAGTGTGATGTGGATTGTGCTGACGATTGGATGCATCGTTTATGCTTACACGCACGAAGTGTCCGATGGGTACCGCCGTCTGGCAGATTTTACAGTGGCAGTGTATCTACTGTATTTTCTCCTGTACAGCGTCACAAATATGCTGTTCTCGGCCCGCTATGGAATTCTGAATACAGTTTTGTCCATCCCACTGCTCGCAATGGCGGCAAATGAAGTACATCTGAATGAGAGCAAAAGGCAATGGTTGCTTGCTGTAGTCGCTACAGCGACTATTGTGGGTGGGGCATTGGTACTATTCAGGATCGCTGGAGAAGATCAGACCACTGCACAAAGAGATGTGACAGAAAAGCTGCTGGCAGAAGGGTATGTGAACGGATATGCGACTTTCTGGAATGCGAATGTTCTGACAGAACTTTCGGACGGAAAAATTGAAGTCTGGCAGTGGTGCGGCGGACAGGATCTGCCGGAGCATAGTTCTGATATAGATGATATGACTCAGTGGTTGCAGCTTGCCAGCCATATGGTAGAGCACCCGTCCGGAAAGGTGTTCGCGCTGTTTACGAGAGAAGAATTTGAAAGCAATCCGTGGCGGAAAAACCTACACCCGGAAGATGTGATCTATGAAAATGAGGAATACATTGTGATGAGTTACCCAGATCATGATACGATGAAAGCAACTCTGGAAAAAGGCCTGTGAAGGCACGGAAGATATATATGCGATTGGATAAATACTTAGCCGAGACGGCCCAGTGCACCCGCAGCGAGGCTAAGGCACTGCTTTCCAAAGGGCGGGTGCAGGTGAACGGTGCTGTCTGCAAAAAAGGGGACACCCAGCTCAGGGAAACCGATACGGTGGCCGTGGACGGCAAAGCCCTGAATTACCAGCAGTTTGTGTACCTGATGCTCAACAAACCCGAGGGCGTGGTGAGCGCTTCCACCGACAAGCGCGACACCACCGTGGTCGATCTGGTGAGGGATGCCTACCCTCGGCGGCAACTGTTCCCGGCGGGCAGGTTGGACAAGACCAGCACCGGCTTTGTGCTGCTGACCGATGACGGCACCTTTGCCCACGACATCCTTGCTCCAAAGCGCCACGTCTCCAAGACCTACACCGTGGTGCTGGACACGCCGCTGACCGAGCAGATGCGCACCGGCTTTGCGGCGGGCGTGACCCTTGCCGACGGCACGGCCCTTTCGCCTGCGGAGGTGACGGCCCTTTCTGCCGATGGCTGCACTGTGCGGGTGGTGCTCAAGCAGGGCGTATACCACCAGATCAAGCGGATGTTTGGCGTGTACGGCGCAGGCGTGAACGGCCTGCACCGGGATGCCATCGGCGGCCTTGCACTCGACCCGGCCCTTGCACCGGGCCAGTGGCGGGAGCTTTCTGCCGAAGAAGTGTCAAAAATTTCCAGCTGACAGGGTCGGCTTTTCACCCGATTTTCAAAAAAGCAACACATTTTGCCGGTAGAATAGGGAACAGAACCACGCAAAAAGGCACTTTTTTGGTTCAGAATGGCCCCCAAAGATAATATTCACAAGAAAAAACTATCTTTTTTGTTGAAATATGTTGCAAAAGTAAATTCTTTTGTGTAAAATATAAAATGTAATGCAGCTAAATTGTTGAAAATCACGACCGGCTGCCGCTGCGGTTTGCACAAACGAGGAAAAGGGGTATCCATTATGGCCAATAGAGTATTTCAAAGCGTGATCTACCAGATGAAAGACGCGATCAACCGGGTGGTCGGCGTGGTGGATGAGACCGGCGCTGTTATTTCCTGCTCGGAGCTGAACCTGATCGGCGAGGTGCGCGAGGGTTTCATGGCGGAGCGTCTGACCGCAGGCGACCGCTTTGTGCGCGATGGCTACACCTATCAGCAGTTCTCCAGCGCCAAGCATAATGATTATGCAGTATTCGTGGAAGGCGTGGACGAGACGGCTGGTCAGTTTGCCGCCATGCTGTCCATCAGCCTGCAGAGCATCAAGCAGTACCACGACGAAAAGTTTGATAAGTCCAACTTTATCAAGAATGTGGTGCTGGATAACATCCTGCCCGGCGATATCTATGCCAAGGCCCGTGAGCTGCACTTTGCCACCGATGTTTCCCGCGTGGTGTTCATCGTGCGTGTTACCAGCGGCGGCGATATCTCCGCCTACGATGTGGTCAGCAGCCTGTTCCCCGACAAGCAGAAGGACTTTGTGTTCAATATCAGCGAGACGGATACCGTACTGGTCAAGGAGATCCGCAAGGGCATCGACCGCACCGATATGGAAAAGCTGGCTGCCAGCATCGTGGATACCCTGTCCGGCGAGCATTACATCAAGGCTGTGGTGGGCATCGGCACCCCCATCTCCAACGTGAAGGATCTGGCTACCTCCTTTAAGGAAGCACAGATCGCCATGGAAGTGAGCAAGGTGTTCGACACCGAAAAGCAGATCATCCGCTACGATAATCTGGGCATTGCACGCCTGATCTATCAGCTGCCCACCACCGTGTGCGAGATGTTCCTGCGCGAGGTGTTCAATCAGGGCAGCATCGAAAGCCTGGATCAGGAGACCCTGTTCACCATCCAGCGCTTCTTCGAGAATAACCTGAATGTGTCTGAAACCAGCCGCGGCCTGTTTGTGCACCGCAACACGCTGGTGTATCGTCTGGAAAAGATCAAAAAGCTGACTGGCCTGGATCTGCGTGAGTTCGACGATGCTATCGTCTTTAAGGTAGCACTGATGGTCAAGAAGTACCTGTCCAACAATCCGGCCAAATACTAATAAGCTGCAGGCTCTGCCTGCAGTGCAGAACCGGCCGCTCGAAACCGATGCTGGCCGGTTCTTTTTGCTGTGAAAACAGATTCTAATGTCAGGAGCTAATATTACCCTATGATCGATTTAGAACACGTTTCCAAGGAATATAAACGGGGCGGACCGCTGGCACTGGACGATATCAATCTCCATGTGGACGACGGCGAGTTCGTGTTCCTGCTGGGTCATTCCGGCGCAGGCAAATCCACCCTGCTCAAGCTGCTGCTGCGCGAAGAGCTGCCCAGCGAGGGCAAGGTGACCGTGCTGGGCAAGGATGTTGCCTGCCTGCACCGCCATCAGGTGCCGTATCTGCGCCGTCAGATGGGCATTATCTTTCAGGATTTCCGGCTGATCCCCACCATGACTGTGTACGAGAACATCGCCTTTGCCATGCATGTGACCAACGTCAAGCGCCGGGAGATCAGCGACCGTGTGGAGTACATGCTGGAGCTGGTGCATCTGGAGGATAAGGCCAAGGCCTATCCGGACACCCTTTCCGGCGGTGAACAGCAGCGTGTGGCTGTGGCCCGCGCCCTTGCCCACGGCCCCAAGCTGGTCATTGCGGACGAGCCCACTGGCAATATCGACCCGGAATTGAGCCTGGAAATGATGGAGCTGCTGGAGCGGGTGAGCGAAATGGGCATCACCGTGGTGGTCGTTACCCATGAGCACGAGCTGGTGCGCCAGTTCCATCAGCGCGTCGTCACCCTGAAAAAGGGCCGCATCATTTCGGATGTGCCTGCCGACAAGGAAGCCATCCGCGCACGCGCAGAGCGCAAAGAACGCCTGTTCGAGACCGAGCTGGAACCCGCTGACACCGCAGAAAAGGAGGCGGCCACCGTATGATGAGACCTTCTACCTTCTTTTTTCTGATCCGGCGCGGTATCCGCAATCTGGGCAAGCACTGGGCCATGACCTTTGTGTGCATCCTGTCCCTCAGTGTCTGTATGACCCTGAACACCTTTGCAAGTCTTGCCGAGGTGAACGTGGACAGCATGGTGAACTATCTGGGCAGCCAGAACGAGACCGTGGTCTATCTGGACCCGGAGTGTGATGATGCCACTGCGCAGGCCGTGGGCGAAAAGCTGGCGGCAATGCCCGGCGTGACCAATGTGCAGTTCGTCTCCAAGCAGGACGTGCTGAACACCTACCGCAATTACATGGAAGATTACTCCTCCCTGTGGGATGAGTTTGAAAATGACAACCCCTTCAAGGCTAACTACCGCGTTTCCATCGCGGATCTGAGCCAGATGGAGAGCATGAGCAAGCAGATGCAGGCCATTCAGGGCGTGTACAGCGTTACCGCCCCGGTGGAAATGACCAACGTCTTTGTGCAGGTGCAGCGCTCTGTTACCAAAGTGGGCCGCGGCATCGTGCTGGTGCTGATGGTCGTCAGCATCATCACGGTGGGCAGCACCATCCGCCTGAGCGTGTTTGCGCGCCGCCGCGAAATTGAGATCATGAAGTACGTGGGCGCCACCAACGGTCTGGTCACTCTGCCTTTCGTTGTGGAAGGTCTGGCCATGGGCCTGATCTCCGGCGTGCTCACTGCAGCAATCAGTCTGGGCGGCTACTCCTACATGGTGCAGGCCTCCGACGGTCTGGGCGGCGTGTGGGAAATGATCATGGGTCAGGCACTGGTGCCGGTGAGTGCCGTTTGGTCCACTATCATCCCGTACAGCCTCATCGGCGGTGCCGTTGTGGGTGGTCTGGGCAGTATGTTCTCCATCCGCAAGCACCTGAACGTGTGATCGAAAGGAGCTGCACATGAAAAAAGCACTTCATGCAAAGCCCTTCCGGCTGCAGATGCCCGGCCATACGCCGCGCCATGCACGGCCGGAGCCTGCCCGCAGCAAGCTGCTGCGCGGTGTGAGTCTGTGCCTGGCGGCGGTATGCCTTGCGGCAAGCGTCAGCTTCCAGCCGGCCACGGCAGCCACCAGCATGGCCAGCCTGCAAAACAAGCTGAACAGCCTTTCCAAATCCATCGACCAGCACAAGAAGGAGCTTTCGGACGCAAAGAAAAAGGAAGCTGCTGCAAAAGCGCTGGAAAGTGAGCTGAAGGAGCGCGTGGGCGTCATTCAGTCTCAGATCGGTGTGCTGAGCACCCAGATCGCGGCGGTGCAGAACAGCATCGGCCAGACCGAGCAGAAGATCAGCGCCAAGGAGGCGGAGATCACCCAGAAGCAGACCGAGATCGACGGCCAGTGGGACGATTTCAAAAAGCACATGGCGGCGATGCAGGAGCTGCGCGATGGCGGCAGTGTGGCCATGCTGAGCGCAGTCAACGACCTGTATGAGCTGCTGACCTTCAACGAGGTCATGCAAGATATCTCCATTAAAGATACCGAGATCATGGACAATATGAAGGCCGCCAAGAGCGCTTTGGAAGCGGATAAGGTGGAGCTGGAAGCCCAGCGCAAGGAGCTGACGAGCCAGAAGGCAGAGCTGGATACCCAGAACTACCAGATGAAGGCCAAGCAGAGCGAGCTGAACAGCAGCATTTCTGCGGCGCAGCTTTCTGCACAGGATGCCCAGAAGGCCCAGCAGACGGCACAGGCCGCTATTGAATCGGACGAGCTGAACTATGAGGCCGTCAAGAAAGAGATCCAGAAGCTGATCGCGGCCGCTGCATCCAGCAAGCCGCAGCTGAGCTTTACCGGCTTTGCCTGCCCGCTGAAGAGCTATACCCGCATTTCCAGTGAGTACGGCTGGCGCAAGAACCCGGTGTCCGGCGTGAACAGACTGCATGCTGGCATTGATCTGGCTGCGCCGGGCGGTACCCCCATCTACGCAGCCGCAAGCGGCTATGTGCAGGTGGCGGGCTGGTCCAGCGGCGGCTATGGCAACTATGTCATCATCTACCACGGCAGCATGTCGGACGGCAACGCCTACAGTACCCTGTACGGCCATATGAAGTCGGTAGCCACCAGTGCGGGCAAGTATGTCAAGCAGGGCGAGCTGATCGGCTACGTTGGTTCCACCGGCAACTCTACCGGCAACCACCTGCATCTGGAGGTCTGGAAGGGCGGCAGCAAGGCCAATGCGGTCAATCCGCGCGGTTATATCCCGTTCCCGCACAACTGAGTGTATTTATAAGGAGTCTGGTATTCTATGAACGAACAAAAACATAAGCGTTTGCTGCGCATCGGCTGCCTTGTTCTGGCAGGCGTGTTTGCACTTTCGCTGCTGGGCAGTGTGCTGATGATGCTGCTGTTCTGACAGGAGGGAGCAAGGCATGAACCGTAAGATCTCTGTGGGCATGGCTGTCACCATTGTGATCCTTGCCATGACCGTGACCTTTTCCATTACCATGCTCATTGCCATGCGTCTGTTTGACAGCACAGTGAGCAGCGTGAAGGAAAAGGAGAGCATGTACAACAAAGTGGCCGAGGTGGACCGCTATGTGCGCAGCAACGACTACTACACCATTGATGAAACGGTGCTGTACGACCGCCTGACTGCAGGCTACCTGCTGGGTATCGGCGACAAGTACGCCCGTTACTACACCGCCAACGCCTACACCGAGCTGATGAACCAGCAGAGCGGCAAGGTGATGGGCATTGGCGTGGAGCTTGGCATGGACCAGACCGGCTATGCCAGAGTGACCAGGGTGTATGAGGACTCGCCTGCGCAGGAAGCCGGTATCGTGGTGGGCGATTACATCACTGCTATTGACGGCACCGATGTGAAGAGCCTTTCCGGGGTGGATGCCGTGCAGTCCCGCCTGCAGGGCGAAGCCGGCACCATCGTCAATGTTACATGGCTCGACAGCAAGGCTGCTTCCCGGACGGCGGACCTGACCCACTCCGGCTACACCAGCACGACTGTGGACTACCAGATGCTGGACAGCGTGGGTTACATCAAGATCCGCCAGTTCGACGGCAGCACGCCCAGCGAGCTGGACTATGCCATCCGGTCTCTCACTACCAGCGGTGCCCAGAGCCTTGTGTTCGACCTGCGCGATAACGGCGGCGGCGTGTTGGATGATGCCATCAGCTGCATCGATCTGATCGCCCCGGAAGGCACTGTGGCCTATGCCGAGGATAAGAACGGAAACCGAACCATCATTGGCAGCAGCGACGATGAGAGTAAGGTGGAGCTGCCCATCGTCTGTCTGGTCAACGGCAACACCGCCAGCGCGGCAGAGCTGTTTGCTGCCAGCCTGCGCACCATGAACGGCGCACGTCTGGTGGGCACCACCACCATGGGCAAGGGCACCATCCAGAGCAGCCCGCAGCGCCTTTCGGATGGCAGCGCCGTGAGCATCACGGTGGCAAAGCTCATCTGCGGCGACGGCTCCTGCTTTGATGGCACCGGCCTGAGCGTGGATGTAGAGCGTGCCCTCAGTGCCGAAGAGACCACGAATTTCTACGATTATACCCCCGAGGATGACCCGCAGATCCAGCGTGCGGTCAGCGCAGCACAGCAGCTGAGCGGTACCACGACTTTGGGCGGAGTCAACGAAGCAGCTTCTTCGGCTGCTGCTTCCGAAGAAGCCGACAGCGCTGCCACTGAGCCGGAGAACGCTTCCTCTGAGGAAACGGCTTCCTCCACCGAAGCAGAAGCCGGCGGCGAAGCAGCATCCAGCGCAGAATAAAGGGTAAAACCGGCAGAAATGCTGCATGGGCTTCTTCTTGTAAAAAGGAACCCGGTTTATTGCGGTGCTGTTTGCCGTACTGACCCCTTCTCGTGAAAATGCAACCCAGCCAGACCCGCAGGTCTGGCTGGGTTGCCATATTATAATAATATTTCCGCTGAATATGCCCAAAGCGACGCGGAGGGCATTCAAATCGTACTATGAAAAAGGATGGAATCTATGCCCGAACTGACCGACCTCTCGGTGATCCGCGCCCTGTGTGAAAAATACGATTTTGCACTTTCCAAGGGTTTTGGACAGAACTTTATCATCAACCCGGGTCTGCCGCCCAAGATCGTGGATGCCAGCGGCGTGGATAAGCGCTATGGTGTCATTGAGATCGGCCCCGGCATTGGTGTGCTGACTCGGGAACTGGCAAAGCGCGCCGCCAAGGTGGTGTCCATTGAGGTGGACGAACGCCTGCCGCCGCTGCTGGCCGAAACGATGGCCGGAGTGGACAATTTCAAACTGGTATTACAGGATGTACTGAAAGTTGACCTGAAGGCTCTTATTGCGGAAGAATTCTCCGGTATGCCGGTGGCTGTGTGCGCCAACCTGCCCTACTACATCACCAGTCCCATCGTCATGAAGCTGCTGGGCGACCGCCTGCCCATTGAAAGCCTGACCGTCATGGTACAGAAGGAAGCTGCCGACCGTCTGGCTGCTGCGCCCGGCACCCGTGCATCCAGCGCCATCAGCTGCGCGGTGAGCTACTATGCCACCTCCAAAATGATGTTCACCGCTGCGCCCGGCAGTTTTTACCCGGCCCCCAAGGTGACCAGCGCCGTGGTGCGCATGGAGATCCGTCCGCAGCCCGCTGTGCAGGTGGAGGACGAAGAAGGCTATTTTGCGCTGGTGCGTGCCGCCTTCGGACAGCGCCGCAAAACGGCTGCAAACGCCATTGCCAGCGGTCTGGGGATGTCCAAGGACGCGGTGACAGCCGCCATTGAAGCCGCCGGTTTTGATGCCCGCATCCGCCCGGAAGCCCTCACACTGGAGGATTTTGCAAAGATCCAGCAGGCCCTTGCCCGGTGAAGCAGCCCGCTGCTCAAAAAAGAATACAACAGACTTTGAACCCCACAGGAGCCGTCCGCAGGCTGTCCAGCTTTTCATATACCAATAGCTTGAACATGATCCGGGGTTCTGCTGCCGATTTTCTTCCTCTCGAAGAATACGCCTGATACAGTTTCCTGTAATCCAGTTCCGCAAGCTGGGCGTTGGCTACATACACCGGTTCATGTTCATCTATTAAAAGCAGACGAAAGCATGAACTGATGGCAATGGCACCTCATTTGTTAAACGGTATAGTATACTGTTTGGGGAATGGGTTGTTTTTTGCGCGCCAAGAAGATATTGACAAGCCACGCATTTTTTGGTATTCTATCAAAAGACCGCTTGGTCCATGCTGGTGTGGCGCAATGGCAGCGCAACTGATTTGTAATCAGTGGGTTGCAGGTTCAACTCCTGTCACCAGCTCCATCAAAAAGAGCCTAGATTCGTTAAAATCTAGGCTCTTTTCTTTTGATGCAACACACTATTTAACACACATTGCGTTTTCTGGTGCGTCCTCTGGGATAGTCAGAGCGGCTAGAGCGGTTCTCCTATAGCCCGAAATAGATGTTGGACTTAACCCCACTTTGTCGGCAGTCTGTGCACAGTTCAGGCCGTCGATATACTGACAACACAGCACCCGAATCTGATTCAGGGTCAACTGCCGTTGGTCGTACAGAGCGTTGATGATCTCGGTGGCGATGTTCTGCCCACGCTGTTGTTCGTCCTGCAGCTTCTTTTCCAGCGTGGTGATACGCTGCACGCTGTCGGCCACACGGTCAGAATGAGCGTTTGTGGGGGCAGCCTTTGCCGGGTTTAGGCTTACACAGATGGACGTGGAACGGCTGCGAACCTCTGCCAGCCGTTCAGCAATGCGGCGCTGTTCGGCAAGGCTGTCCCGGTAGCGGTTCAACCATGCACGTTTACGCTCCCGCTCTGGGTCTGGCTGCTTTGCGGTCTGGCTCATTTGTTCCCTCCCAGAAACTGCTTTGCGGCATCGTGGGCGAACTTTTCCAGCTCGTCCTTGTGGTCTGCGATGGCGTTCTGTCCCCAGTAGGAACCGCGATGACGTTCTGTTTCGCCCCTCGCGCCGTGAAGGTCTGTGCCCTGCTCATGCAGATAATACTGTTTACGGGCGTAGGGCGTATTGTACACCAGTTTGCCGTCCTTGAAGTCGGATGCAGCACCGTTCACGCTGCCTTTCAGCTGGCCACTGTCTAGCGGAACATATTTGTCCACAACATCGGCCACTTTCTGAGAAAAGGCAAACTGCAGCCTTGCAAACCGCGCGTCCATGTCGGCCTGAAAGCCGGGCCGGAACTGGATCTTGAAATCAAAAATAGGTGTGCTCACTTTTATTTTCCTCCTAGATCAGATTGTGATTTCGTTCGGATATCGCTTCATCCTCTGTGGGTTCTTCTGGTGGCAGCAGGTATGAATCATCCGCATACAAAAGGGAAGTTCTTGCATCAGACACCGACACACCGCCCATAACGATGCATTCAAACAGTTCATAAAGCTGTTCTGTCAGGCTATCCAGCTGTTCGGGCTTTTCGATAGATACCACTTCACGCTCTGGCATGATATGCAGATCTGCCAGCTGCATAAGAGCTTTCGGCAGCCGCGCCACAAGCTCGGCTGTGCTGCCGTCGCTCAGATGCAGAATAAACCGGGGCCAGTTCTGTTCCGCGTCCTGCTTGACCGTAAGGGCCGCAATGCGGGCGGCAAGCCGGTCAATCCGTTTCATTGGCTGCACCTTCCAGCTCGGTCAATTTGGCTTCAAGCTCAGTCAATCGCCGCTCCTGTTCATCGGCCCGGATGGAGCTTAACACGGCATTCCCGGCGTAGATCAGGGCATTTGCCTGCTGCGGGGTGATCTCGCCATTCAAAACCATGTTGGAAACGCGGGTCATGGCTCTGCGCACCTCGCCCGGATTGGTCATTTTAAGGTGTTTCTTTGCGGTCATGGGTTCGGTTCGCCTCCTGTCAAAAAGGGCGCACAGGTTGCCCCATGCGCCCAGATGATGCTTTATCAGGTGGTAGCCTGATAGTAAATTGCCTTTGCCTTGTTCTGGAGCACAAAAGCGTCATACACCACGCGGCCCTCCACCAGACTGCCGGAAATGCCCGGCGGGTCGGAGTGAATGCGGTAATCCTGAAGCTTCAGCGGGGCCACGGTTGCGCAGGGGTGGCACAGCATAAAGCCAAACTTAGAGGGCAGGCGGCTGGCGGGCACCTTCTGCACCGCTGCGCCGTCCAGATTGGATACCACACCACGCAAGCGCATATCCTCACCCACCTCGGTATCAAGGATGATTTCCTTGCACTTCTTCATGATACGGTAAATCTCCGGGGTGACGACCAGCACGCGGCCAGTTTCGGGCGCGCCTGCTTCATCCATCAGGGCACCGGCCTTGCAGATCTCATCATAGATGTTTTCTGCAGTCAGCTCCACGGCTGCGGGCTTGGTGCCTGCGTTGGTGCACATAACACCGTAGGTGTACGCGTCCACTTCGGGGATAACCACCTCGCGGTTCTGGCGGGCCAGAGCGGTTGCACCGGAAAGCTGCTGCTGCGTTTCGTCCTCGTCCAGCTTATCAATAACAAAGGTGAAAGAGCGGTCTTTCTCGATGGTCAGCGGGTAGGTGGTGGCGTTGAGCTGTTCCACCTCACCAAAGCGGCTGCCGGTGGTGGGATCGCCATTGCGGGCATAGTCGTTCATCTTGCCGGTGCTGACCTTGTACACGCGCACGGTCGCTGCGCCGTCCCATGTGAAATCCTGATTGGTCACAAGGCTGCGTTTGCTCTCAGCGGTAAACTGTTCGTCTACCTTGGGCAGAAATTTAGTAGTCAAATCTACGGTTGCCATAATTCAAATCATCCTTTCGGTTTGAATGCGTCCGCGATCGCGTCATGAAAGCCAGAGGAAAGCGGGGCACCGGGAGCCGATGCAGAGAAGCGGGCAATGCCGCCAGCGGGCAGGATCGCGCCGGGATCAGATGCAGAATACTGCTTGACGTACTCGTCAAACCCCACGATCTGACCGCCCTGCAATGCAAAATCCCGCTCTTTGCACTGGGCAAGGAAATACTGCCGGGCGCTCTCGCTGGAAAACTTCAGTCCTGCGGCCTGCTGTGCAAGGGCGTTATCAAGCTCCATGTGCTCAAGGCGCTGGGCGGCGCTCTGCTCTGCCTGTGTGGCCTGTTCGGCTTCCTGCTGGGCTTTCAGATCTGCCGCTGCCGTCTCGTGCAACTTGTCCAACAGCGCGGTGAACCTCTCCGGGTCGGACGTGTCCAGCAGGTCAAGGAAAGCTGTGTCATAGCCTTTGGCCTTGCAATGATCTTCACAGGCTGCGCGGCTCTCTTTCTGCTGCATGGCCTGTTCACGCTGCTGCACGGCGGCTTCCCGCTCATCCAGAGCGGTTGCACGCTCGTCCTGTTCGGCCGCGCCTGCTTTTACTCTATTCAATCGTTCGCGGACGATGTTGTTTACTTCTTCTTGGGTGAACATCTTCCCGGCGGGGCCGTTTCCCTCCGGCTGAGTGGTATTTTCCTGCTGGGCGGTGTTCGGGGTATTGTTGTCGGTCATGGTGATTTCCTTTCCCGGCCTGATGCCTGCGGCCGTTACAGTGATGGTTGTGCAATCTGCCAGTTTTGCGACGTGGGCGGCGCTGCGATCAGCACCAACACTGGGCAAAATTGCACAAAAATAGGCACAGAGAACCGCTTGAAGCGTTTTCCCTGTGCCTTATCAGCTAACCGGTCAGCCCGGCGGTACTCTATGCCTTACAGTTTATTATACCACATCTACCGGGGGATGGTCAACCGTTTTGCTTGGTGTTATGCGGGTTTTCCGGTTTTGTAACTGTCAGAAACACGGCAGAAACCCCGGCTTTCTTTACACTTTCATGTACCCTTGCCGCCGGAAACATCGCGTGCAAGGCATCCAGCGCAGCCTGTGCGTCGTTTTCCTGCTCTGGGGTGTAAGTTATCTTTACCTTCACTGCTGGCCCTCCTGCGACTTCCTGCGCTCCTGTCGGCTGTACAGGCGGGATGCATACAGCAGGATGCCGCGCACGGCTTTCGGGTCGTCCAACAGCTCCAGCAGGGTGATGCAGGATTCCCGCAGGCGCTGCACCTCTTTGTCGGTCTGCTGACCGGCCTTTGCCTTCTCCCGGTTGATGTCCGCGCCGTTCATGGTCATGATGGTGTCGATCTGGTCGGGGGTCAAGCCCATCTTTTGTAAATCATTGCGCTTCATGGTTTAGTTCTCCTTTTCATTGACAGGTGTGTTATTTTCGGCTGCCCTCTGCTTCAACCACTCCTGATACTGCCGGTCAGATTCGGCCTTTAAGGTTTTCTGCAAGTCGGTGAGGTTGAAGAAAACAGAGCTGAGCAGAGAATCATACTTCGGTGCGTCTGCCCAGATCGTCGCAAGATCGTCGGCGGTGTGGCTGCGGTCAAGCTGCATAACCTTGTGGCTTTCTTCAAACCATTCGGAGAAAATAGACAGCAGGTTTACAGCATCTTCAACAGCGCCCTCAAGGGTGCCGATGTCAGTAGGAAGCACATAATCAAAACGTGTCATTGCAAAATCCTCCATTTTTGATATAATGGGGGCGGTAATGCCTGCAAGCAAATACCGCCCATCTGCCGCCCACGCTGCTGGTACAGTGTGAGCGGCTTTCTTTATGCGGTTATGTATGTGGTCAAGCGGGCTTGCTGCTGTCTCCAATCTGTGCAGTGGGTGCAGCAGTCAGCAGATCTGCGTGCTGGGCGGGCTGCAATTCCATCAGCGGAGCACTTGCCAACATCCTGTTGAATCCGGGGCGGGTGAACTTGTTCAGCTCGCTTTTGGTATTGTGGTTCACAAGGTCGCACAGCTCGCGGGGCGAACCTGCCCACCTCTGAACCATTGCAGGCAGCCCGTCAAAGATCTGCCGTGCAGCTTCAAGCCGCTCGCCTTTGGCTTCTCCGGCATAGCCGCCGTTTGCATGGACTGCATAGCAATCCGAAATGCGGTGCGCTGCGTCCATGGTCTCACTCCACAGTGCTGCATCAGAGGGCAGGCGCTTCCGCATGATCTCCCGCACAGCGTCCTGCCAGTCCACAAGGAACTGTTTCGGATACCGGCATTTGCCAATGGCAGCCCAGAACGCCGGTTCTGCGACTTCGTCCGGCACGGTGCCCAAGTTGGCCGTGTAGGCTTTCAGCTGGGCCGTCATGGCTTCGTCGGTAAGGTGCTGCTCGAAGTAGTCCACGCGGATCTGCAGCAGCTCTTTCAGTTTTTCAATGGTCATCGTTAAATCACTCCATTCTTTCGTTTCAGGTTCTCTAAAATGCGGTCAATCTGGCTTCCGGTGCTTTCAAGCTCTGGGGCTGCGCTGGTGGGCCTGTCCTTATCCAGCGGATAGAACTTCAGCCAGCCTTGCCGGGTGGCCTGCTTGATGATCTGCACCCACTCGCACCGGTGGAACTCTTCATTCAGCTGCTGGCACAGGCTGCGGCGCATGGTATCGGTTAAGGCTTTGCGCTTCTCCCGTCTCATGCTGTCATAGTCCTGAAGAGCCTGCAGTAACTCGCCGTCACCATCGGCAAAGGTTGAGAACACATCACAGGAACGGTTATCAGGCTCGCCAGCCGCGGCAGCGGTATTGCTATCCTTATCTAACCTACCCTTTACTACACTATCCTTCTCTATACTATACTGGGTTGACGACTGGTTTCCATGTGGTTGACCACCGGTTGACCGTTGGTTGTTATTTGGTTGACCAGAACCGCCAAGAATGTAACGACCTGTCGAGAGTTCTGTTAGCTGGGCAAGTTCGCTTTGGTGCACGGTATTGGCGTGGCGGTCTTTTCGTAGGAAGTTGTTCACCTTCCAGTCAGTCACGACAAGCACACCGGAATTGAACGAAATCACATAGCCAGCGGCTTCCAGCTGCTTCAAATCACCGGCATTGCATCCGATGGTGCGCACGATGGTGCGGGGGCTTGAAACAAAGCCGTCATCGTCTGCGCGCATTCCCAGATGGAAGTAGAGCGCTTGTACTTTGGGCGGCAGGTCAAGAAACGCATCGGTTTCAACCACGTCCACCGAAAACATTCTTTTGTTTGCCATCATGCACCCTTCTTCTTGTATTCCTTGGGCGCGTCAACGAAGAAGAATGCACCGATCTGGTCGGTGGGAATGTCCAGCGCCTTGGCAACACGGGCAATCTCGTCCCCGTTCCACGGCAAACGGCCAGTCATGCGGGCGGTCAAGGTGCTTTCGGCCATGTTGGCCCGCTTGGCTACTTCGCCCTGCTTCATCTCCAGTTCTGCGAACCGGACACGAAGCTTGTGAAAATACTGATACATGGTTTAGTCCTCCTCTTCAATAATTTCAGTCACGTCAACGCCCAGAGCGGCGGCAATTTTGCCCGCCGTGGCAGGAAGGACAGATTTGCCTTTGTTCAGATTCAGGATAGTCTGACTTGAAACAACGGCATTGTCCCGCAGGTCGCGCTGATTCCATTGCTTCCGGGCAAGGGCAAGATTCAACTTGCTTTTTGAAATCTTCATGGTTATCACCTCCAAACATAACCATAAAAATGGTTACAAACACAGTATAGCCAACTTTTTGGTTATTGTCAATAAGCAATTGCCAATTTTATGGTTATATGGTATAGTGATGATGGAAAGGGGCGTTAAAACGTGGAGTTTAATGAGCGATTACGGGTATCAAGAAAAGAAAAAGGATTGACGCAGGTAGACTTGGCGGAGAAAGCCGGAATTGCTGTAAACAGTGTTCGCTTGTATGAATCAGGGAAAGTTACGCCAAAACTTGATGCTATGCGAAAGCTTGCGGACGCTTTGGAAATAGATATAAATTGGTTGCTGAACGGTTTTACCCTTAAAGAACACGACGAGGAATTTATTCAGCGCTTGCAGGGCAAGGGTGATGTTTCGGCGCGTGACTTGTATTTGAAGAAGCACCCGGATGATGAGCCAGCACCAGCAAAAGAAAAAGCCCCCCAGTCAGACGTTGACCGCCTGATGGAGGGGTTAAATGCCGAAAGTATACGGAAACTGAGAGAGTATGCAGAGCTGCTCCTGCTTGGGCAGGATGCTCAGACCGCGCCCACAGTGCCAGACGATAAAGAACCCGCCGAAAAATAAAAAGCCCACAGGGACTTTATAGCCGGTGTGGGCGCATGGTGGATGATATGGGACATACAGCCTATACAGAGCAGGATATAATAGAAATGCAGCAGGTTCTTCTGGAAACTCCGATAGACCCAGCATATGATGATATCTGTAACTCATTTTACGATGGGTGGGACAGAGCAGTTCACCGTCAGATGTATGTTCGTGACTGCTACAATATTCTGAAAGAACTTGGCCGTCTCCCTCCGGAGACAAAATGCACAAAAAGATAGCAGGTGAACCCATGGAAGAACTTTATAGCCAGCTGGCCGCGCTGGCCCGCCGATACGGCGCAAAGCGGCTCGTGCTGTTCGGTTCCCGTGCCAGAGGGGATAACCGATACAACAGCGACATAGATCTGGCCGTGTACGGGATGCCAGAGGGCAGCCGGTCGAATTTCTGGATGGACTGCGAAGACCTGCCCACCCTGTTAAAATTCGATATCGTGCACATCACGGACGGCATGAACCCCGCGTTTCTGGCAAATATCAAAAAGGACGGTGTAGAGCTGATGGACAGACTTCACGAAAAATATAAATACTTCACGGACGCTGTAGTTCGGCTGCGGGAAGCTCTGGACGATTACAAGAGAGTGCCGCTTGATTCTGTGCGGGATGGCGTTATCCAGCGGTTTGAGTTCTGTGCGGAGCTGGCGTGGAAAACCATGCGGGAATATCTGCTCGATCAGGGCTTTTCTGATATCAACAGCCCGAAAGCCGTTATCAAACAGGCGTATGCATTCGGCATGATTCAGGATCAGCAGGCATGGCTTGACCTGCAGAACGACCGGAACTTGACTTCCCACGTCTACGATGAGGAAACCGCAAAAGTGATTTTTGAGCGCATCGAGAACCAGCACCTTGCCCGGTTCGATGAAGTGCTCGCCTATATGAAAGATGAGTAAGCGCACCAACACGGCCCAGTGGGAAGAAAAATACCAGCGCTGGCGCATAGCCGTGCAGAAAGACGGCGTGCGGAAACAGTTCTACAGCAGCACCCCGGGCCGCACTGGGCAGCGGGAAGCCAATGCAAAGGCTGACCGCTGGTTAGATGATGGCATTGGGGTCAAAGCCCGCCGGGTGGAGGATCTATATCAAGAGTGGTATGCCACAGTGGTAAAGACCACGGGCACCGGCAACCAGCGGAACGTTGAAAGCCGCTGGCGTACCCGGATACTGCCTGCGATTGGCAGGAAGCGCATTACCAGCCTGACAGAACAAGACCTGCAGGACGTGGTAAACGATGCCTACAGCGATGGCCTTGCAAAGAAGTCCCTGCAATCCCTCTGCGCGGATATGCGGGCATTCTGCAAATGGTGCCGTGCAAAGAAGCTGACCACCTTCCACCCCGAAGGGCTGCACGTGCCAGCTGGCGCACGTCCCAAAGGCAAGAAGGTGTTGCAGCCGGATGCCCTGATAACGCTGTTCCGCGTGGACACGACCCTGTACAGGGGCAAGCGGGTGCATGATGATTTTATCCATGCCTACCGCTTTCAGGTGCTCACGGGCCTGCGCCCGGGTGAACTGGTGGGCCTGCGCTGGGCCGATGTCAAGGGCGGCACAGTGTTCATCTCCCGGGCCGTGAACGTGCTGGGCGAACAGACGCGCGGCAAGAACGACAACGCCGTGCGGGCCTTTGTGCTGTCCGATCTGGCACGCGCCGTGCTGGAACAGCAGCGGGCCGTCACTGGGGCCGGTGAGAGCGTGTTCTGCCTGAAAAGCGAAGCCTATTACTATAAGCGCTGGCAAGTCTATTGCCGGGTGAATGAGATCCCGCCGGTGTCAGCCTACGAGATGCGGCACACCTTTGTCAGCGTGGCAAAGAAGCTGCCCGCCGGTGAGGTCAAAGACCTTGTAGGCCACAGTGAGGACATGGACACATTCGGCGTGTACGGCCACGCTCTGACCGGTGAGGACACAGAGACCGCGCAGGCCGTCAACGGCATGTTTTTGAAGCTGCTGCACGCCGGAAAATAACACACATTTTAACACACTTTTGATTTTGTGGGTGTGTGGGCTGTGCAGGATGGTACAAGAAAAAGACTGCTAAACGTGCAGATTTTAGTGTAAAAATCTCCATTTTCCAGTGATGCAATGCCGGTGGCTCGTTCAACTCCTGTCACCAGCTCCAAAAAGCCGCTCAGGAACGTTGATTTCTGGGCGGCTTTTGCTTTTGTGTTTTTGCTTTCGACACAAAAATCCAAAAATTCCGCAAAAGATGTTGACAAACTACCATCCGGGTGGTAATATATACAGGCAATCCACGGACTGCAAAACTGAATATGGGCGTGTTCCCGAGTGGCCAATGGGGACAGACTGTAAATCTGCTGCTTTCAGCTTCGGTGGTTCGAATC
>ENA-ORCN01000726-ORCN01000726.1-human-gut-metagenome-genome-assembly--contig:-NODE-726-length-26311-cov-9.547991_pt1 | contig 26311 bp, 28 predicted proteins | sample MGYA00242984_ERZ507984 | MGnify/ENA primary metagenome ERZ507984 (study PRJEB26167, sample SAMN06115395) | human gut metagenome | host: Homo sapiens | place: China:Hubei | collected 2016-05-19 | study... | reverse complement strand
GATCAAGGGCAAATCTGCCTGATTCGATTTTTTTAATAAAATATTATATAATATTTATAGAAAGTTAAGGGAAATCAAAACTTTCAATCAAAAAATGAAGGGTGGTGAACCATTGTGAACAAAGGATATGATTCGTTTTCCAAGCAGCTCTTTATTGACCTGCGCAAAAATGGAGACTATGCCTTGGCGAATATGTTAAAGAAATAGCTCTTTATGGACTATTTAAACGATTCCAAACGGATGGACGAGCTTGTATAGCGCGTTACGGATAAAGTAGAAGCTGATTTTACATCAGGCAAAATCAGCGTGACCCTCGAATCAAAGCCGTTGGACGATGCAATCGAGGAAATCAATAACCGTCTAAAAAACTTGGGGCAGTAACATGCTTTTGAAGGATGCCGGACTTTCTGCTGAGCAGCATGCATCCTTTGAAGCATGGGAGGTAGCGACATGGCAGTCCTTAAAATAAAGTCCGTCCCGCAGAAATATACAGACGAGCTTGCTTACCAGCAGCTTCTGGATTACATTATGCGGTCAGATAAAACACCGGATCACTATATCGGCGGATTCGCAGTGCATCCACAATATGCGGCGGAGGAAATGCAGCTGGTCTCTCAGGCATATCATCAGGATCGCGGGGTTCGTCTCCGTCACTGGATCATCAGCTTTGAGAAGCACGAGCTTGCAGACGCTTGGCACGCAAATCAGTTTGCGCAGATGGCGTGCAGATTTTATGCAGATACCTATCAAATCGTCTATTCCGTCCATGAAGATGCCGAGCATTTGCATGTTCATTTTGTAATGAATATGATTTCCTATCAAGATGGGAAACGATATTCCGGGCAAAAGAAGGATTTTTACGACTATCTGAAAGATCTTCAAAGAATCGCAGATTTGTTTGGCACATATATCATTCGCGTCAAGGACGATTCATCCAACCAAAATATTTCGCCTTTTGCCGCAAACGGCAGGCTGCGGCCTTTGGGCAAAAGATAGGCGTGTATTCTCCCATGAAGGTGGAGATGCTCACACTGACCGTCTGTAATCAGTAAAATCGGAGCATCCTTTGGAAAATCTTCTGCGCGCTCCAGCAAGTCGATTCCCGGCTGCAGCTGTGTACCTCCCCGTCCCTGCACATGGACAGCTTCTGCAAGGCTGTCCGGACGCACGACGCCCTGATCGTAGGCTGCTGCATCGCAGAATACCAGCCGAACAGCGTGAACATTCCGCGCCGCACTGTAGCTGGAAATCGCGCCCAAGGCTGCGGCAAGGAGCGAACGCGGCATAGAGCCGGAGGTATCCAGCACAACGCCGAACGTTTTTTCTTCCTGCGGCTCCAGCAGATGCAGCCACGCCGGTCTTGGAATATCCGGTGCCGTACTCTGCCTGCGGCTCATTCTGGAATAGGAGCGGTGCAGCTGCTCTGTTGGAAAATGCTGCACGAACCATGTGCCAAGCCTGACATTCCAGGCAATCGGCGGAACAGAAAGTGCATGGATTTCTTCGATCAGTCCGGCTGGCAGGAATCCGCGGCTGCTGCTTTCGTGGTATTGAAGCCCACGCTGCAATGCGCGCCGGTAAAAGTCGTCCATTTGCTCTGCATTCTGCGCGGTGCCGTCCTGCCCATAAACAAGATCGCCGGAGCGCAGCTTTTCATAGCGGCGCAGCTCCGGCAGCAAGCGGTCATAGACGGCTTCTGCGGACAGACCATGAAACTGCGCATCATACAATGCGCCATTTGGCATACAGCCGACGTGCATTTCCAGCATCCAATCATTTATCACAAAATCACAGGCAAGATTCCAGAGCAGCGGGTGCCTCCCGTTCAGCCGCTCTGCGTGCTGCAGCGCGGCATGCAGAAATTCATGCGCCAGAACAAACCGCCATTCCTCTGTGCGCAGTCCGGCATACGGATTGATATAGATTTCTGCCATATGGCAGGATACCGCCGCAATGCTGACGCCGAGCCGTGAAACGGCAGCGCTGTCGGCAATCAGGCGGAACCGCGCTGCGACGGCCCCCAGCAGCGGATAGCAGGAAAGAAACCACGACCTTGCCAGCTCTGCCGGGCGGCACGTGCATGGCCGCGCCGGACGGCAGTACGCAGCAGATAAGTCAGATTGGAGATTTCATTTTGCAGCAGCAGATAGTCCCCTGCGTCGAGCTGCGCAAGCACCTCGTCGATCTCCTGCGAGGTAACCGCCTAATTGGAGCCGCCATAGAGAAAAATGCAGTTCTGGCCGTCCGGCTGAACCTGAATCACGGCGTGTCCCTGCGGGACCTCGGTATGCTTCAGATAGCGCAGATCGACGCCGCAGCCGGCAAGCAGCTCTGCAAGCGGCGCGCCTTCCGCGCCGAGAAGTCCCGCGTGATATATCTTCTGCCCGCTGCGCGCCACGGCAATGGACTGATTCAGGCCCTTGCCGCCTGCGTTCCGGGTATAGCTCTGTGTATGGATAGTCTCTCCCGCGCGGCGGAAATGCGCAACCGCGTACACATGATCGATATTGAGAGAACCAAAATTCACGGCCTTCATCAAACCAGACCTCCACAGCATGTTCAGGCGGCATTTATCTGTCCGCTAAGACTAGAATGCCCGCTTCGGACAGCCGTGTCAAGCGGCAGCCGCTTCATATGGATTCAGATAAACGGACGGATGCTTTTTATAGGTTGCAAGGCTCACGGCCACAAGCGCCAGCGCGCAGGCAATCGCGCCCGGCACCGTCGCGCCGAGGCCGAATGGCAGGCCGATCAGCTTCCAGACAATCGTAACCGTAAAGCCGGCCGCCATGCCGGACAGAACACCTGCCTTCGTTGCCTTTTTCCAATAGAGCGCGGCAAACGCCGGAAGCCCGGCCGCAGCCGCATAGAAGCTCCAGGCAAACATAAGGATGTTATACGCATTTTTGATATACAGCGCAATCAGCAGCGCACCCAGCGGCAGAATTACCGCAAACACACGCGTCAGCCGCAGCTCCTTCTTTTCAGACAAATCTGGCTTGAAAACCTTATAAATATCATGCACGCACGTCTGCACGGAGACAATCAGATAGCTGTCCGCCGTGGACATGATGACGGACAGAATGCCCGCTAGCGCGAGTCCCGTCAGACCGACCGGGAGAATTTCAATTGCCAGTGCCGGAACAACTGCGTCAGTTGAGCCGTAGGCCGCAAGCTTTTCCGCCGGGACAAGCTGGTGTGCGACCACGCCCATGAACCAGACTAGCGGGATCGTCAGGCCATAAGCAAGCGTCCCGAGAAACAGACCCTCCTTGGCAGATTTCCGGTTTTTCGCGGCGAACGCCCGCTGCCACATCTCCGCGCCTGCGAGCGTAAAGACGAAATAGGTGATGATATCGCCGACGATGCTGCCGTCAAGATAGGGCTTCGCCAGCTCCGGTGCCAGATTCTGCACGAAATTCCCGATCCCGCCAAGCTTCACGAGCGAGGAAGCCGGGATCAGGATATACACGAACAGGATCAGCATAATAAACTGGAACACGTCCGTATAAATGACGCCGAACAAGCCGGATGTAGCCGTATAGACAATAAATACCGCGCAGGCAATCAAGGCCCCCATTTCATAGGAAATGCCGATCTCGCCGCCGAGCATGTTGATAATTGTGGCTGTCGCCGTGACCTGTGAGGCAACCGTCCCCATCATGGTAAACGCAATCAGGCAGCCCAGTACAACCTTGGCGATCCTACCGAAGCGCTGCTCAAACAGATCCGGGATAGACGAGACATGAAATTTCGTACCGACGTCTGAAATACGTCCGGCAAAGCCGGAAAAGATAAACATGCCGAGCAGATACGGCAGCGCCGTCATAATCGCCTTGAAGCCGCTCGAATATGCGACGCCCGCGCGCCCCATCAAACCGCTGCCGCCGATGATAGTCGCACAGACGGTGGCCATCAGGACCAGCGGCCCAAAGGAGCGTCCGCCAAGATAATAATCGTCCATGCTCCTGACCTTTTTAACCACAACAAGGCCGATGAGCACCATCGCGACCAGATAAACGCCGACAATCGTCAGATCGATCGCATGAATTTCGTTATGAACCACGTGTGTCTCCTTTCCTTCCGGCAGGCAGACACCCGCCGGATCATGTTGTTTTGAAGAATTGGGCGACAGCTTCCCGTGCCTCCGAATCGCCCACAAAAATAACAAGGTCACCGCCGCAGAGCTCTGCGTACGGCCCCGGCGAGACGCTCAGCGCCTCCGCGCGTCCGATTGCAACGACGGTCGCGCCTGTTGCCTGCCAGAAATGGAGCGAGCCGAGGCTCTTTCCCGAATCCGGCCAATCCTGCGGGATACGGCAGGAAAAGCTCTGCAGCTGCTCCGAGCTTGGCACCGGCTGGATGGAATCGTCGAGAATGCTGCCGCACAGCTCCGAAACCTGCCGCGCGACGGCCTCCTGCTGGGCAAGCAGCGCACGCAGCCGCTGCTTTTTCTGCCGCAGCTCGATCTTGCCGCCGACCATCTGCAAATAGCGCCTTGCGTTGCCGGCAGAGCGCACATATATGCCGCTCTGTTCCTTCACGCTCACGACCTGCATGTCGCGCAGCAGCTGAACCGCCTTGCGGATGGTCTCCGGGGAAACCTGATACTCCGAGGACAGCTTGGAGCGGCCGGAAAGCTTCTCTCCCTCCGCAAACTGCCCCTCTGCAATCCTTCCGGCAACGGAGACCGCAATCCGCATATATTGTGGGAGCTCCTCATTTTCCATATCTGAACCCCTCCTTTTGCGCAAATTACGCAGATTTTATTTAATTATAGCAACTGACAACTTGTATTTCAATATAAATTTTCAGTTTTTCGAGGGAGAAACTGCCCGCCGGACAGGACTTGTCCGGCGGCCAGCGCTTTATGCTTACAGATTTTGATATTCAGCCGGCGAAAGACCACTGATTTTCCGGAACACGCGGCAGAAATATTTTTCATCCGCATAGCCGACCAGATGGGCGATTTTTGACACGCGGTAATCCGTTGTTTTCAGCAGGATCTTCGCCTTCTCCACGCGCGTCTCCGCGAGGAAATTCATAAGGCCGACATGATAGCGCTCCTTGAACGCGCGCGACAAATACGACGGGTTGCGGTAATACCGTGCAGCCAGCGAGGAAAGCGACAGCTGTTCGGCATAGTGCAGTTGGATCTCCTGCCGCACCTGCGTGCAGACGTCGTCGTCCTGTCCGGACGTATCCGGCTTTCCGGCAAGCGCACCGGCTTGCTCCAGCAGATACGCGTTCAACTGTTGTGGATCCAGTCTCAGCTGCTCATCCAGAACCGGCAGCAGCGCCTGACTTGGCAGAAACGCCGCCCGCGTGCGAACTGGCTGTGGGTTGGCCTGCAGATAGCGGCTGCAGCGTTCGCACAGTGCCTCCCACCACGTCTGTAGGCTCTGCAGCGTCAGCGGCAGGCCGCTCAACTGCTCCAGACAGGAACGCAGACAGGCCTGCACCTGCTCGCGCGAGCCATGCGCGGCGGCTTCAAAAAACGAATCCGGCAGGACAGGCAGCTGCCCGGCACAGCTGTCTGTCTGCTCTGTCAGGCAGGCGGACTGCGTCTGCGCGATGAGCGCCTGCCCAGCCGCGCTCAGACTGGCGCAGTCCCACACGGCGTTATACTGCAGCGTGTAACGCGGCAGCAGGCCAAAGGTCTCGCGCAGGATAGCCAGCACCTGACCAGCGGCCTGTTTCTGCTGCTTTGCGCTGCCGGCCAGAAGCAGATACAGCAGATTCTGGCTGCCGACGCCAATCAGCACGTGACCGCGGCGGTTCTTCGCCAGAAGCTCTCGCAGCGCAGCGGTAATCTGCTTCTTCTCTGCTGTCTCGGCGCCGCTGAGCACGTGGACGCAGAACAGATTCAAGACCATCAGGCCCGCCGGACTCGGCAAGAACTGTGCCGCCGGACTGTTTGCAGGGAGCTCGGCATCCCCCTCGGCACACAGCGCAAGCAGAATTCGCTCGTCCGCGTCCGGCACCTGACGGTCATCCGGCTTCGGCGGAGCCGGAATGCGCAGCTTTTCCGCGGCGCGGCGCAGAACGGCGTCCAGCTGTGCAGGCTGGATGGGCTTGAGCAGATAATCCAGCGCACCCAGCCGCATGGCGGAAATGGCATATTCAAATTCATTGTAGGCGCTGATAACAATCACCTGTGCCTGCGGCTGGTTCTGATGGAGCCACTGCATCAGCTCAAGTCCGTCATGCTGCGGCATGCGGATATCCGTGATGATGATCTGCGGGCGGCTGCGCCGCAGGCAGGTAATGGCCTGCTCGACCGTCTCCGCCTCCAAAACCTCATCAATATCATAGAGCGTCCAGTCTGCCAGCAGACGGATCGTGCTGCGCGCGGGCTGCTCATCGTCAACAATCAGTGCCTTCATGCTCGTCCTCCTTTCTCGGCAGGCGGAGCGTCAGAAGAAACCCGCCGCGCGGCCGGTTCTGCACGTCAATTGCGGCGCTCTCGCCATAATACAGTCGTAAGCGCGCACACGTGGTGCAGATACCGATATGATCGGACTGGCGCAGGTCTGCACCGGCGTCTGCAAGCTCCGCGCGCAGCCGCTGCAAAGACGCTTCGTCCGCACCTGCGCCGTTATCCTCGACTGTGATTGTAAGCATTGGGCCGTCGGCGCTGACTGTGAGCAGCAGAAAGCCGTTTGTCCGGTTTTGCAGATGGCCATGGACGAAGGCGTTTTCCACCAGCGGCTGCAGCAGCATCTTGGGCACCGGAAGCTCCAACAGCTCCGGCGGAGCCTGGACAGAATAGACAAAGCGATCCGGGAAGCGAAGCTTCTGAAAGTACAGATAGTGCTCGGCAAACGCAATCTCCTGCGACAGAGGCACCTGCGAGCTTTCAAAATCCATGCAATACTGCATCAGACTTCCGAAGCCCGCCAGCTGGGTATAGATTTCGCGGTTGCCCGCCTGCAGTGCGCTGACGCCGATAGACTGGATGGTGTTGTTGATAAAATGTGGGTTGAGCTGGGCCTGCATCGCCAACAGCTGGCTGCTCTTATTGCTGAGTTCAAGCTGATACCGCTGTAGGATCAGTGCATTGATATTATCCATCATTGTCTGGAACTGTGTGATCAGCCGGCCGATCTCATCAATGCGGGTTGTGGAAATCGGATCCGTCATATCGCCCTGTCCGATCCGCTCCATATGCTGCACCAGACGGACAATGGGTGCGGTAAAGCGTGCGCTGATGATAAAAAGCGCAGCGGAGGACACCAGCAGGACAATAAAGGCAATCAGCCACGTGAGCCGGATCAGCTGCGTCGTCCCGGCGCTCAGGACAGCCGCCGGTGTGATCTTCAGCAGATACAGCGTGCCGCATTCGAGCGAAAGCGGCGAATAAAACAGCAGCTGCGTTGCGCCGGAGCTGTCTGTCAGCTCAATATGGCCGCCTGTGTCTAGCAGCGCTTCAACTGTCTGTGCGGTCAGGCAGGACGGCGCATCCGGAGCAAAGACAGGCGTCCCATCGGACAGCAGCAGACAAACAGTCTCCTGCGCATTTGTCTTGAGCTTCTGCATGACGGAATCCAGATAGTCCGTCGTCAGATCGATATCGATCTGGCCGATATATGTATCCTCCGGCACGCGCCAAAGCGTGCGGTGCAGTGAGACAACATCCTGCGGCTGCTGACGCTTGACAGTACCGACGCCGTAGTTGGAGCTCTGGTGCAGAGGCTCAATCCAGAGCTGCTGCTGCTCCGGCGCAGCATCCACATTGCTTTTGGAAAACACGGAGGAGCGCACCAGATAGCTGGCATGCTGGCTGTCCGCGTACAGATGCGCCTGATAAATGGTCGGGTCGGAAACAGCTGAAGCCTTAAGCGTGAGATTCACATAGGAATCAAGCTCATAGCCCGGCGCGCTGTCCGTTGACAGGCGCTGATAGAGCGCGGAATTGGAATACGGAACGAGCAGAAGCGTCTCGACGTTGTGCAGATAATTTTCAAGATTCTGTGCGCCCTGATACACCAGATTCTCCGACGTCGCGATGACCGTGCCGCGCGCGTAGCGCTGCATCATTCTCGAAATCAGCACCGTCAGCGACAGCACAATCGCGCAGATAGCCGCAAACAGCAGCAGCCACAGCTGCCAGCGCAGACGTGAACGCACAAATTGCCGCACAGACGGTCTGTCGGCAGATGGATTTTGGGCCATGGCAAAAGATCCTGTTCGTACATATTTTTTTAGATTATAACATGAGTGGTAAAAATAATCCACCAACTTTGTCAAAATCGTGGGTGTTTATTTTTTGATTGGCCGGATACAATGGAGCCAGCCCAGATGAGAAGGAGCGCGATGCCAGTATGAAAACGCATAAAGGACGGGTTCTGCAGAGCAGACTGGAGGGCGCTGTGTTTATCGGCCCTGCGCTGCTGGCGTTCTTGCCGGTTGTTGCGCTCCCGTTTCTCTATTCCGTCGTTCTGTCTGTTATGGAATGGAACGGCATTTCCGATGAAATTACGTTCGTCGGGCTCAAAAACTACATTCGGATTCTGACAACAGACGCAGACTTCAAGCACGCCTTCTGGTTCACGGTGCGCATAACGGCAGTGTCCGCCGTTATCTCCAATATCCTAGGTCTGTTTTTTGCTGCGCTTCTGACGAAAAAGCTCAAAATCCGCAACTGGGGCCGTACGGCGCTGCTGCTGCCGAATATCATGAGCGGCGTTATTCTCGGCTATATCTGGCAGTTTATCTTTACCCGCGCATTCCCCGCGCTGGGTGAGCTTCTGGGCTGGGGCGTATTCCAGCAGAGCTGGCTCGGCACGCCGCAGACAGCCTTCTGGGGCATCGCCATCGTAAGCATCTGGCAATGGACCGGCTACACCATGATTATTTACGTCGCTGGCATCAACTCCATCAGCGCGGATGTGCAGGAGGCCGCCATGCTTGACGGCGCGACGGGTCTGCAGAAATTTTTCCGCGTGACGCTGCCGCTTATCATGCCTTCCGTGACCATCTGCCTGTTCTGGACGATCACGCGGGCGTGCACCATGTTCGATCTGCCGTTCGCACTCACCGCCGGAGGCCCGTTCCGCTCGTCGGAGACTATCGCCATGAATATTTACACCGAAGCCTTTACCAGAAATAATTACGGACTCGGCTCAGCCAAGGCGATGCTGTTCTTCGCGGCGGTTCTGATTGTCGCCCAGCTTCAGGTATTTGTTACCTCGAAACAGGAGGTGCAGGCATGACAACACGTAAAACAAAGCAGCGCGCCGCAAACGCCGCGCTTACGATCTTCCTGCTCACCGTCAGTATCATCGTGCTCAGCCCCCTGCTGCTGGCGCTGCTCAATTCGTTCAAAACGCTCTCGGAGATCACCTATGACGTGGCCGCCCTGCCGGAAACCTGGCAGACAGCCAACTATGAACGTGCATGGAACAGCCTGAATTTCCCGCGGGCGCTGTTTAACTCGCTGCTCGTAACAGTTCTGAGCAACGCGGGCGTTGTACTCATCTCCTCCATGGCAGCATACCGCATCGTCCGCCACCCGACGCGCAGCAACCGTGCGCTCTACAAGATTTTTCTGGCCGAAATGATTCTGCCGTTCCAGGTGGTCATGATCCCGCTGACCATCGTAATCAAAAAAATGGGACTGATCGACTCCATCGCAGGCGTTGTGTTTGCCTACCTCGGCATGGGCGTCGCCATGGGTGTGTTTACCTACTGCGGCTTTATCAAGACAGTTCCGCTCGACATTGAGGAGGCTGCCCGCATCGACGGCTGTACGGAGCTCGGCACGTTCTTCCATGTGGTCTTCCCGCTGCTGCGTCCGACGACCTATACGCTTATCGTCATCAATACCTTCTGGTTCTGGAACGATTTCCTGCTGCCGAAGCTGATTCTTTCCTCGGAGCAGCTTCGCACGATCCCCATCGCGATTCATTCGCTTATGGGCCAGTATATCATGCAGTGGGATCTGGCGCTGCCGGCGCTGATGATGGCGATTCTGCCGGCCCTCATCGCGTTTTTGGCCATGCAGAAAAATATCGTCGCCGGACTGACAGCCGGTGCAGTCAAGAGTTGATTCCGCGTAAGCGAAACAATAAAAATCATACAGGAGGAACTTCAAGTGAAAAAGATTCTTGCCCTCGCCCTTGCGATGCTTCTGGTGCTGGCCGTGTTTGCCGGCTGCGCCGCCAAGCAGACGGCCGACACTCCGGCTGACGCTCCCAAGTCCGACCCCGCCGCAGACGCCGCCTCCGACACTGAACAGCCCGCAGCCAGCGGAGAAAAGAAAACCGTAAAGATCTTCCAGTATAAAGTAGAAATCGCCGATCAGCTTCTGGCGCTCGCCGACGAGTACATGCAGCTGCATCCGGAGATCAATCTGGTTGTCGAATCCGTCGACTCCACCGACTATAACACGCTGCTCAAGACGAAGTTCGCCAGCGGCGAAGCGCCTGACATCTTCAACAATCGGGGCTACACCGAATTCGAGCTCTGGCAGAGCAAGCTTGAGGATCTGAGCGATCAACCCTGGGTCTCCAACATGGCCGAATTCACAAAGGAAGGCATCAGCGACGCCGACGGCAAGATCTACGGCCTGCCGCTCTACCTTGAAGGCTACCAGTTCTGCTACAACGTCAAGCTCTTTGAAAAGGCCGGCATCACCGAGCTGCCGCGCACACTCGACGAGCTCGAGGCTGTCTGCACACAGCTTGAGGACGCGGGCATCCCCGCCATCATCAACTCCCTTGGCAGCTGGTACAACATGGGCGTGTTCGGCGCGAATGTTGCCGTTGCTCATCAGCCGGACGTCAAGGCCTTTATCGAAAACGTCACAAACGGTACCGAGAACTTTGAAACCAACGAGGTCTTCAACGAGTGGGTAGATCTTGTCGATCTCATGCTCCGCCATACCTATAAAGATCCTCTGACCACCAGCTTCTCTGACCAGATTTCCCGCATGGCCAACGAAGAGGCCGCCATCACCCTCTGCAACAACGGCGCATGGCTGAGCTTCATGCAGATCAATCCTGATATCGAGGTTGGCTACTTCTCCATTCCCATCAACAACGATGCAGATTACAATGACGTTCTGTTCGCGGGCGTCAGCACATACTGGGTCGTGAACAACGAATCCGAGTCGAAGCAGGAGGCCAAGGAGTTCCTTGACTGGCTGACCTCCAGCGAACGCGGCCAGTATTATTTGGTGCAGGAATTCGGCTTCGTCAGCGGTCTGACCAGCATTCCGGCTCCCGAAGAATACGTCGGCCCGCTGAGCGCAGCTGTTGCTGAAGCTGTCGCAGCTGGTAAGACGCTTGGCTGGGAATGGCCCCGCTATCCCGCCGGTATGACCGAGGAATTCGGCGTCGGCATCCAGAAGTACGCCTCCGGCGCGTGCACCAAGGAGCAGATGCTCGAAGGCTTTACGCAGTCCTGGCACAATCTGGCCGGTTAATGAAAACAAGCACTGGCCGGCGAAAGTCGGCCAGTTTTTTATCAAAACAGGAGGAAATACACATGATTATTGAACAATTTGGCTGCATTCCCTTCGGCGGCGATTACTGCCCGGAGCAGTGGGATGAGGCAACGTGGCAGGAGGACATCCGCCTCATGCAGGAGCTCGGCGTCAATACGGTGACAATCAACGTACATAGCTGGGTCATGAACCAGCCAGCCGAAGGCGTATTTGATTACAACAAACTTGATAAAATTGTCGATCTGTTGACAGACGCGGGCATCCGGATCATTATGGGCACAGCTACAACGGCTGTTCCCAACTGGATGGGCAAAAAATACCCCGAGATCATGATGACGGACATCAATGATCTGCATTACACAACCGGTCGCCGCGAGATTTACTGCACCAACAGCCCGGATTACCGCCGCGAGGTCAAAACCGCGGTCGAGCATCTGGCCGAGCACTATCAGAACAATCAGAACATCAAGCTCTGGCACATGGCAAATGAGGTTGGCATCGTCTGCTACTGCGACAACTGCGCAAAGGCCTATCGCCGGTACCTGCGGAAGAAATTCGGCACGCTGGACAATCTCAATGAGCAGTGGACGACTGCCTTCTGGGGTCACACCTATACCGACTGGGAGCAGATCGACCCGCCCAAGACCACAACGGAATTCGCGCCCAATATGAACGGCATCGACGGCTTCGACTGCCATTTCCGCTCGACGGAAGCGATTGAGTATCTGCGTTTTTTCTCCGAATCCCTGCGTGAATGCTATGAAATTGAACGCGACGCAATCCACAAATATATCCCGGACGCGCTTGTGACGAACAATTTCCAGTTCCGCACGCTGGATTACCGCCGCGTCTGCGCCGCTTCCAGCGTAATTGCCTACGACAGCTATCCTGCTCCCGACGAGCATCCGGCCAAGAGCGCCATGTGCTACGACATCTGCCGCGGACTGCACGCACCGGGCAAGAACTTCATGCTCATGGAGATGACCCCGAGTCAGGCAAGCTGGGCACAGACGGTTCCGGTCAAGCGCCCCGGCGAGGTCGAGCTGATTGCGCTCAAGGGACTCGGCCACGGTGCAGATTCCTCGCTGTTCTTCCAGATCCGTAAAAACCGCAGCGGCTTTGAAAAATTCCACGGCGCCATGATTGACCATTGCGGCCATGTAAATACCCGCACGGGCCGCGAACTGCAGAGTCTTGCAAAAAAGCTCAAGGCAATCGAACCATATCTGTCTGAGACGCATGTGCACGCAAAGGTCGCCGTGATTCTGGACTTTGATACCATGTACGGCGTGGAGATCCCCTGCTCGATCCAGAAGCGCATGAATTACATGAACGAGGTCGAATATTATTACCGCTATTTCAATGAGCGGAATATCGCCGTCGATATTTTGCCGGCGACAGCCGATCTGAGCGGCTATTCGCTCGTCGTTGCACCGATGCTGTACATGCTGCCCGAGAGCTTCGGGCAGGAGATCACGCGCTATGTGCAGTCCGGCGGCAGCTTCGTCACGACGTATTACAGCGGCATGGCCGATCTCAACGACTGCCTCTATCCGGGCGGATATCCGGGCATTCTGAAGGATGTCTGCGGCCTCTGGGTTGAGGAAACCGATGCGCTGACGGCAAATCAGCACAACCGTGTCAAAACGGACAGTGCGCTCGGCGGGCAGGATTACAGCTGCGGCTTCATGTGCGACGTGATCCATCTGACGGGTGCAAAGAGTCTCGGCGTTTATGCGGAGGACTTCTACGCCGGTACTCCCTGCATCTGCGAAAACAGCTTCGGCGCTGGCCGGGCAATTTATATCGGCACCAAGCTCGAAGCGGGCGGCGTTGATGCTGTGCTGGATTACGCCGTGCAGGGAACCGATGTTGCGCCTGTCCTCGCGGCTCCTGCCGGTGTGGAGATCTGCCTACGCGAGGGCGAGAAGCACGGTCTTCTCTTCCTCGTCAATAATACGACGGACTCGCGTACCGTTGCGATTCCGTCCGGTTGGGAAGCGCTTGCGGGCGAAGCGCCGGAAAACGGCGTACTGATACTCAGCGGCAAGGGCAGCGCTGTTCTGCTGCGAAAATAATTTCACCACAAAACGGACTCAGGGTGTCCTCCCTGAGTCCGTTTTTTATGCGGCCAGCCCATATTTAGTCTGTATGCGGTCGAGCTTCTCCAGCATCGGTTCGCTGCCGAGCCACAGGAAAAAGAAGGTTGCCGCGGCACGCGCCAGATCGACCGGGACACCAGTCATATAATAGCTTAAAAGGAGTTTCCAATTGACCGTCTGCGCCCACATGAGCGCCGATGCGGGATTCATGATTCCGCCATATAGAACCGTGGACGCAAGCACACCATAGATGCAGAGACTGAGTTTTGACCGGCGAAGCACGCCCTTGCGGTACAAAATCCCTGCCAGCCAGCCGGTGATGCCCATGGCGAACATCTGCCACGGCGTCCACGGGCCTTGCGAGAACAGCATATTCGAGACCAGCATGGTCATGGCTCCGACGAGGAAACCCGTTTCGCCGCCGAAGGCCACGCCCGCGAGAATCGTCATTGCCACAACCGGCTTGAACTCCGGGAGCATGAAGAATGCGGCACGGCCAGCGACGTTCAGCGCCACAAGCACCGCAATGAGCACCAGCTCCCGCGCCTGCGGCTTGCGCCTCTCGAAGATGAGGAAGAACGGAAGCATACATTCCAGCAAAATCAAAAGCGAAATGAAATAATATTTGCGTCCTGCGAAATAATACACTCCGATAAACAGTGTCAGCGGAATCAGAAGCAGAATAAGCAATGACGCAGCGATTGTCCGCTTGTGAAGCTTGCGCTTTTCCAGCGGCGTCTGCACCAGATAGTCCGGTCTGTCCGCCCTGCGGCTGATTGAGAGCGCAAAGACGAGCAGCGAAACGAGCAAAACACCGTAGAGCTTGAGCTGGTCACCTGCAAGATTTGTCAGCCCGCCCGCGTCCACGAGCTTTGTCAGATCGGTTACGCCAATGGCCTGCACAATCAGCACCAGCGACACGATGCCGGACACGGCGGCAAGGAGTTTGCGCCAGACCGGAAGTTTTTTCATCGCCTGCGTTTCCTTTTCCGGCGCGGGCGGGATGCGCCGATATTCCGGCAGCGCCGGTTCCGGCTGGACTGCGCCGCCGCAGGCGACGATCACGTCCTCCGGCGTGACCGCTTCCGGCAGCACATCCCGCGCAATGCGGTTCGCGGCGGTTGTGTAGAAGCTGTTGCCGCTGAAAAACGTTTTCGGCTCGGATTCCGTGACGATATTGCCGTCAAAGAACAGGGCGCAGCGGTTGGCGTACTTTGCGCAGAACTCGATGTCGTGGCTGACCATCAGAATTGCCCCACCGGACGCTTGCAACGTCCGCAAAATCTGCCCGAAAACCTGTTTGAACTCCGCGTCCAGCCCCTTTGTCGGCTCGTCAAGGAGCAGAATGTCGGGATGCAGCAAGAGAATTTTCGCCAATGCTGCGCGCTGCTGTTCGCCGCCCGAAAGGTCGTAGGGGTGACAGTCGAGCAGCTCCGCCAGCTTGCAGAGGGAAACGACTTGTGCAAGCCGCTCGGTTTTGCGTTCGGATTTTGGTAAAATCTCCAATAAATCTGCGCGCACCGTGGATTTCACAAAAAGCGCCTGCGGATTCTGCGGCAGCATTCCGACGCTGCCGCTGATAGTCAATTCCCCTCGATACGGCTTTTGCAGGCTTGCCAGCAGCTTGAGCGTAGTCGTTTTGCCCGTGCCGTTGCCGCCAAGCAGGGTCAGAAATTCGCCCTTGTGCAGCTCCAAGGACAAATCTTTCACGACATCGGGCAGGTCTTTGTCATACTTGAACCAGAGTTCCTGCGCCGAGACAACGGTTTCCGTGTCCGGTGCGTTTTTGCTTTCTTCTGGAACGGATTGCAGTTTATGCGTTTTCGCATAATCGAGCAGCCAGTTCCGGCCGTCACAGACGGAAATGGGGCAGGGGGCTGCGGAATCCGACGCCGCCCAGATGCGCATAGCGGCGGGCATGGCGAGGAACATCGCGTTGCCGCTGCTTTTCAGTTCCGCGCCCACTTCGGCGGGCGTGCCGGTGCAAAGGAGCTTGCCACCGTCCATGACCGCCACGTGCGATGCAAAGCCAAACGCTTCTTCCAGACGGTGTTCCGTCAGGATGATCGTCGTGCCAAGCTCCCGGTTGATCTTGCCGAGGGTGGCAAGGAAGTCGGATGTGGCAATGGGGTCAAGCTGGCTCGTCCAGAATTAAAACTTTCGGTTGAAGCACCATCACGGATGCGAGGTTCAAGAGCTGCTTTTGTCCGCCGGACAGCTCCGTAACGGATTTATAGAACCATGTCTGGATGCCGAAAAACGATGCCATTTCCGCAACGCGGCGGCGAATCGTCGGCGTATCGTAGCCGAGGGATTCCAGTCCGAATGCCAGCTCGTGCCAGACCTTGTCGGTCGCGATCTGATTCTCCGGACTTTGCTGCACAAAGCCGATCTTCTCGGCCTGTTCGCGTTGGTCTAGGGAATCAAGATTTCTGCCGTCGAACAGGATCTCGCCGCTTCTGCGTCCATGCGGCGCGAGAACGGTCTTGAGCTGCCGCAGGAGCGTCGATTTCCCGCATCCGGAGGGGCCGCAGAGCACCAGAAACTCTCCCGGCAGAACTCGCAGCGACAGGTCGGAAATCGCGTTCTTTTCCTGTTCCGGGTATACAAAATTCAGATGGTTGATTGTAAAGACTTCCATTGCCTGTCCTCCCTTCGGTCGAGCATTACCGGTGTCAGCACCAGCGCAAGATAGACGAACATAAAACTCACGGTCATCGGCGTCCATACGGCAGTTTTCACGGTCGGATAGTAGCGGAAATACGTCCCGCCTGCCATCCAGCCGGAAATGAGATACGCGCCGCAGAAGATCAGCCATGCGAGGGCGGTCTTGTCGCGGTCGTCGAAGCGATAGATGGAGAACGCCGTGCGTCCCGGCAGACCGTATGCAAGGACGGACAGCTGCTGTTCTGAAACAGAAGCACCGCAGCCATACAGTGCGTCGCTCAGCATGTGCCAGCTGCGCGGAGACGAAAACGGTTCCTCTGTTTTCGTCGGCTGACTCCATAGATGATCCGGCCTTGCACAAAGATAGTCATAAACATACGGATGAATCCCATTTTCCGCCGCCCATTCCAGCCAGACGCGGCTGCTTGGGCGCAGCTCGACGTGTACCATCCGGTTTATCAGCGCAGACGGCAGCTGCCGTGTGATTGCGTTGTCCTGCATACGGTTCCCTGCGCCGACGACGATCGAGCCGTCCGGCAAATGATATTCTCCGATTCTGCGCTCCAAAATCAGCGAATAGAACGCTTTCTGCACCTCAAGGGAGCAGGCGTTCAGTTCATCCAGAAACAAGCAGAACGGCTCTTTTTGAACCAGACAGCGAGGCGGGCATAAGACGCTTGTACCGTTTACGATCTGCGGCACTCCGATCAGATCCTCCGGGGCAAGCTGGCTTCCTGTCAGGCAGACGCAGGGCAGGCCCAGCTCTGCGTCAAACTGCTCTACAATCGCGGACTTCCCGATTCCGGGCGCACCCCAGATAAAAACGGGCCGGACAAGCCCAACCTGCAAAAGCAGCTCCTTGAGCTGATTCTGGTCGATTGAAACCGATAGCTCCATATATATCACATCCTTTTCTTTAATCATAATCCCTGTACTGGACAACGCTTGTCCAGCTCTGAAATTTATCGTAATTTTGCTTGTAAAATACTCATAATTCTGCTATACTGCAACCAGGGAGGGATGCAGTATGCCAAATATTCGTCCGATTTCTGATCTGCGCAACAGCGCGAATGAAATTTCTGATTTTTGCAAGCAGACCCGCGAGCCGGTCTTTATCACAAGAAACGGCACCGGCGATATGGTCGTGCAGAGCATGGCGGAGTATGAGCGGCAGCAGGCGCTGATCGATCTGTATTCCAAGCTCTCTGTCGCGGAAGCCGAACTTGCAGACGGCGCGGAAGGCGAAGACTTTCTGCGGGTCGCCGGAGAGCTGCGGGGGCTGGTGCATGGGCGTTTATAAGGTCAAGATCTATCCGGCAGCCAAGCGCGACCTGCAGCAGATCGTTGATTATCTCAACACGCTTTCCGCGCAGGCCGCGCTGCGGTATTATGACCTGCTGGTCGAACAGATCAGCAGCCTGTCCCACATGCCGTTCCGCTGCCCAAGACCGCGCGATGCAGCACTGGCCGCTAAGGGGTATCGCTATTTGCTTGTAGAGAAATATCTGGTGTTCTATGTTGTCGTCGGCGATACCGTACAGATCCGCCGCATTTTGTACGCCAGAAGAAACTATCAAAGCGTCCTGGCAGATCCAATGTCATAAAGTTACCGCAGGGACATACCGGCATGCCCCTGCGGTTTTGTTATTTCTCTGCGTCATAAGAACCAAGCAGCTCCAAAGCCAGCAGCGCTCCCTTCAGGAGCGCGGACAGCGCGTTGGCGATGGCAGCAAGGTTTATCATTTTCCGACAAACTGACAGCCGCTGAGCAGCATCACAGCAGCTGTAATCAAAAATCCGAGCACATACCAGACCATACATCTTCCCTCCCTTCTGCGCAATAGAAATACTCCTCAATCTCCTCCGGCAGCATTCCGCCGCGAAGCAGTGTGTCCACGTCCTTCGCCGAGAATCCGAATGCCGGGGCCATCCGGCGAAGCTCCTCGGCGTAGCCAGTATTGTCCTGTACATCCGGCCAGCAGGAGCCGTAATATGGGGACTGGCAGAGCTGGAATTGATAGAGCTTTTTCATAGAAAAAGTTTCGCTTGCCTGGCCGCCATCCGGAGATAGCCGAAGAATCTCTCCTTCTTCAACCGGAATTTTCTGCATACTTCCGGAAAGCAGCTTCCGGATCTTGAACACAGCCGCATCCAGAACCGCCTGCGTGGAGGCGTAGAGATACAGCCCCTGTTCCGGCCAATGGTACAGGCAAAACGGATTGTTCCCGCGCACGATATAAAGTCGCCCGCCGCCATCCAGAACCGTATAGGTGAAGGAACCGGCTAATTGCTCCGAAGCAGTGCGAAGCGTCTGAAAGCCGATGCTGCCCGCCTGCTCCAAAAGCTGCACAATGATAAAGCTGTCCGTTTCGATTTTGGAAACGGGCAGCTTTTCCTGTCTGCGCAAAAGTCCGTCATTCGTAAGGACGCCGTTATGCGCCAGCGCAAACGGCTGGCCCGCCTTTCCGGAGAAAGGATGATTATTATAATTCCGGTATTCCGAGCCCTGCGTTGTCATGCGGGTATGTCCCATCACGGCAGCAGCCTGTTCCGGGATGCGGAACCGCATCCAATGCGCCGGGAGAGGCCGTTTGTAGACGCTCAGATGGCCGTTCATGCAATACGCGATCCCGGTTGCGTCAATCCCGCGCACCTCGCTGGCGGCGGCCAAAGCCGCAATCATCCGGTTCTTCTGCTTTGCGGACAGCGTTCCGCCGTAATCATAAAGTCCAAACAGGCAGCACATTACAGCTCCACCTCACTTTCTACCGGCTCGTTGAGATATAGCCGCCGCTCTTTCAGATACTGGATCAGCTCCGGTTCAGTGATACCCGCCGTGAAATCCGACCATGACATGGCGTGGAGCTCCGAATCCGTAAGATAAATCGCGACATCACAGAGGCGGTTCACCAACTGCAAGGTCGCGATAAATGAATTGTATTTGAGCGTTCCGCGGAAAATCCGGATTTCCACGGTTTCCGTATTCGTCAGGTTCACGCAGGTATATCGCCCATAGTGATAGCTCTTGGCGTGATCCATCATTTCCTTCGGCGTGTCCTTGTAGCCGTATCTCGCCGCCCAGCGCTCCAACTGGCGGTTTGTCCGGCGGCTGAATTTCAGCAGCTCGTTCCAATGCTTTTCCACGAAGAACAGCAGGCGGGCAATCGCGGCCTCCTGTGCCTGCTCGGTTCGGCCAAAAGCGCCCCGGCTGATATGGACGTGCAGGCCGCAGGTGGTGGCCTGATGGGAGCGGTAGCCCATCGAAACTGCCGCGTTCATCATCTGCTCCCACGGGAAGCTGTGCATATGGCTGTCCAGCGTGGCCGGGTGGCTGACGATCTCGAAGCCCTCATCCAGACTGCCATCATGCTTGCAGTACACACGTGGTTCGTCGTGATTGCCGATGGCAAGAATTTTGTCCGCGTTGCTGTCGTATTCCCCAGCTCCGTCGATTTCCAGTTCCACGCCGAAATAGCGCGGTCCCACGCCGTAGAAAATCGGCAGCGGCTTGTAATCATAGCTGTGGATACCACCCCGCCGAAGCTGCTGGTAGCAGCTCTCACAATACGGATAATCTTCATCGCCGTTGTTCAGATAACAGGCATCATCATACAGAAGCAGCCGTCCGCAGCGCTCGCAGGTCGTGTAAGAGCTGTCATAGCACCGCTGGCAGAGCGGGTGATCGTCAGACCCGGCATTGGAATCATTCCAGAGCCGGGTTCCGCAGTCGGCACAGACAATGGTTTCTTCGTCAAGGCAGTGTTCGCAGAAATAAGCTCCCGCAAACAGCGTCAGCGCATCTTCTGGGAATTTCCGTCCGCAGATGCTGCATCCATGGTAGTCTCGCATAGTCGTTTTCCTCCAGATAAAAAGATAACCGCCGGACGCATCTGCATCCGGCGGCTTCACAGCAATAATATGTGATTGAAATCAGCGATTTTTACGCAGTTTTCCGGAGAAATAAGGGAACATCATGGTAAAAAACAAAGAAGGAGTTCTTATCATGAACGATTATGATAGACAAGATTTAATCAAGCAGCGGGCCGGTTTGGAACCGCCCGCCCACGAAGGAGATTACTGGAGCGATGAAGACCGTGCGCGGTTGAAATGCCTGTTCGACATGGGTTTTGGTATCAGCGAAATTGCGCTGGAGCTCCGGCGCGGAGAGCCTGCTATCTGTCAACAGATAGCGCATATGGACCTGTTTGAGCGTAAGCGCCGTCGGCACAGGGTACGCCCCGCGCTTCCAAGCGGCTGCCTGTGCAAAGAATGCACGGCAGACCCGGAAGCCTGCACCATCCGACGGCTGCAGAAAGCATCAAAGGAGGCTATGTAATGTTTGAAGATTACCCGGATATCCTCTCGCCGGAGGAGGCCGCAGAAGCCCTCAGGATCGGCGAGAATGCAATTTATAAGCTGCTGAACGAAGGAAAATTAAAGGCCTACAAAACGGAAGAACGTGGCGTGTGCCGAAAGAAGCAGTAAAGGAATATGTGATTGCACTTTCAAAAATAACACAATCGTGTTCGTAATCTAAGAGATATGCCCGCTCCGATTGAAACACCCAATCAGGCGGAGCGGGCTTAAATTTCCTTTTGTGAGAAGCACTATCATCGGCTTAGCCAGAGAACCCCATATTGTGGAAATTTTATGGTAAAATCACATAAAAATGTCGCACATAGACACAGACTGTCTATGTGCTTTGCTATATTGGTCTTACAATCCAGAATCATCAAAAATCAGGAAGCGGTATGCAGGGACATCCAGTGCCTGCGCGATGGCAAACAGGGTGTCGAGCGAGACGGCCTTTTTGATGTTCGGCGCCTCCACATGGCCGACGAAGGCCGGGGAGCGGTCGATGCGCTCGGCCAGCTCCTCCTGCGTCAGACCGCGCAGTTTCCGGTAGTATGCAATTTTCAGACCAAGCTGTAAGTATTCCTGTTCAAATTCCTGCCGCATGGGTTTCACCTCAACACTATGTTACCCAACAGCGACAAGGATTGACATGATTTACAAGATATAATATACTATTTATCAGATAGTAAATTGTGCTTTTAAGCGCATAGAAAGGAACCGAGATGGAAGAATTCAGCGAACTCAAATCTGCACGGCTGCTTTCGATCTATGCCAGACTCCTGAATGGGCGGGTACTGAAAAAGGCGCTTCTGGCGCAGGAATTCGGCGTTACGGCGCGCAGCATCCAGCGCGATCTGGAATCGCTGCGCTCGTTCCTCTCCAACGAAATGCTGCCGCAGGACGTGGTCTATGACCGCGCGGCGGGCGGCTACCGGCTGACGCATGCAAGGCCGGTGGGTCTGAGCAACAGCGAGATTCTGGCCGTGTGCAAGATCCTGCTCGAAAGCCGCTCCATGCGACGGGATGAAATGCTGCCGATTTTGGACAAGCTGGTCGACTGCTGCGTACCGGAGGAAAACAAACGCGTCGTGCAGCAGATGATCGGCAATGAAAAGCTCCATTATATCGAGCCACACCATGGGCAGCCCATCCTGCGCGGCTTGTGGGAGCTGGGGCAGGCCGTGCAGCAGCGTCATGTGCTGGAGATGGACTATCAGCGGCTCAAGGGAGCCGAGACGGTGCGCCGGACGGTCGAGCCGGTCGGCATCCTGTTTTCGGAGTATTATTTCTATCTGGCCGCGTATCTGCGCGGCGTTGACCGGAAGCAAAGCTTTGAAAACCCGGAGGACCCTTACCCGACGATCTACCGCATCGACCGCATCCGCGCCTTCCGCGCGACCGGCGAGCACTTCACGCCCGCCTACGCCAAACGCTTTCAGGAGGGCGAATTCCGCAGGCGCGTACAGTTCATGTACGGCGGCAAGCTGCAGAAGATCCGGTTCAAATACACCGGCCCGTCGATCGAAGCGGTGCTCGACCGGCTCCCGACCGCCGAAATCCTCTCGCAGGACGATTCCGGCTGGACAATCTCTGCGGAGGTCTTCGGCAAGGGGATCGAAATGTGGATGAGAAGTCAGGGAGACTATTTACATCTGGCCTGAGTATTTTTATATAAACGGAGGAATCGACATGCTGAATCAGGAACTGAAAAAGACCGCGTTGAACATCCATGAAAAAGCAAAAAACCGCTACAACGAGACATACGAAACGACCATCAAGCTATGTCAGGCACTGTATGACGAGCGTAAGGAATCGCTGGTGCTGATTCGCAGCATCGAAACGCTGGTGAGCAGCATTGCAAACAGACCAAAGGACTTTGACGTTACGCTCGAACAGATCCACACAGAGCGTAAAAATTTCCGCGACACAGAAGAGTACGCGGAAAAAGCGCAGAGTGAGACTGTAAAATCAGGCGTTGGCGGTGCAGTCGGACTTGGAGCCGGTGCAGCCGTGGCCGCTTTGGGGCCAAGCGCGGCGATGTGGGTCGCAACGACCTTCGGCACAGCGTCAACCGGCACTGCCATTTCCGCGCTCTCCGGCGCAGTGGCGCAGAAGGCGGCGCTTGCATGGCTGGGCGGCGGAGCGCTGTCGGCCGGAGGCGGGGGAATCGCCGCAGGAAATGCGCTTTTGGCGCTGGCCGGTCCAATCGGTTGGAGCATTGCCGGCGCTTCAACGGCGGTAACCGGGCTCGCCGTCGGCATCCGGAACAAGAAGATTGCAGATCAGGCCATGGAAGAGGCAAAGAAGATCACCGTCGCAGCTGCACTTTTGAAGGAAACCAGCGCAAAGGTCGACGATCTGCGGGAGAAGACCATGATCCTGCGGGATGCGCTTCAGGCCATGTACAAAAATGATACGCAGTATTTGAATGCTGACTATGCGGCGCTTGACAGCAGTGACAAGCTGGCACTCGGAACACTGGTCAACAACACGCTGTCGCTGGCCGAGATGCTGAACAAGGTTGTAGAGGGTTCTGATAATGGATGACACTCAAATTCTAAAAAGCACACAAGAACAGGCTGTCGCTTCGTGGATCAATCAGCTTAACCAGATTCGGCTGGATGACCTCGTGGAGAAGCTTACTGCGCAGGACTGCAATCTGGAAAATGCGCTGGACGAGCTGCAAAAATTTAAAGATTTTATTGGCACGCCAGAGCATATTCTGGGAAACCCGACTACAAAAGCCGGCGAAATTGCAGAGCATGCGCAGGTGAATTTTAATAACGCGAGGAGGCTAGTACAGGGACTGAAAACGAGATTATCGTTTGACGGCGTGGGCCGGACTGCGCCAGAAGATTTTCTCTATCGCGGTGCCCCGATTCAGTCCAAAGCATATGGCCCTACATGGAACAAAGGAAGCGGCTCCATCATTACAAACGGGGAACAGAACACAATCAAGGCGATCCGCGAGCATATGCAAAAATATCCGGATTTTTTGCAGCATGGCGGAGACAACAAAGGGCGCGGCTACTATGTTATTCCGAAAGATTACTATGAAAACATAACTTCGTGGCTGAAAAAACCGTTATCCGAGCTCAACAGGACGGAATACCGGGCAGTCAAGGCGGTTCGGCAGCTGGAAGAAGAAATGGGCGCGCCTTTTGAAGAAAGGGTGAAGTCGTCCGTCATAGGATATTCGGACGCACAGTTGGGTAGGGTCCACGAGACGGCAGAAAAAGAAGAATCGAACATCAGAGAAATCCATCAAGAGCGGCGCAATGCTTCCTATGAGCAATCCAAGCCAACATTGGCAGAAGGCGCACATGCGGCTGGTGTTTCTGCCGCGATCGAAGGCGGTACACGGTTCATCCTTGCTGTCCGCGGAAAGCTCAAGGACGGCAAAAAGCTGACGGAATTTACGGCAGAAGACTGGAAAGATGTCGGTCTGGATACCGCGAAGGGAGCGGCGACCGGCGGAATCCGCGGTGCGGCTATCTACGGCATGACAAACTTTACCGCGGCGCCTGCCGCTGTTGCAAGCGCATTTGTAACTGCCGCCTTTGGCGTTGCCGCGCAGGCCAGACAACTGGAGCAGGGCGCAATTTCTGAAAATGATTTTGTATGCAATTCCACTGTTCTGTGTCTGGATGTCAGTATTAGCGCCATTGCCTCTCTTGCCGGACAGGTATTGATCCCGATTCCTGTTCTTGGCGCAGTGATTGGGAATTGCGCGGGACTGTTTTATTGGAGCATCTGCAAAGACTTTGCCTCCGAACGTGAGTGTATACTTGCAGATGCATACCGACAGGACATGCAGGCGCTGAACGTGCAGCTGCATGCGCGCTATCTGGATCTTCTAACCCAGCTCCAACAGGAATTCGAGAAATTTGAATCCATGCAGCAGCTTGCATTTGACGAGGATGTAAACCGGGCATTTGCCGGTTCTGTCGAACTGGCGCTTTTTGTCGGCGTACCAGAGCAGAAGATCCTGACCGGAGCCGAGCAGATCGATCAATTTTTTACAACATGAAAAGGAGCAATAAAATGAGTGAATACAAGGATTCCGCAGAACAGATCGTAGACGATTTTGCAAAAGATCAGCAGGAGTTTGAATTACAGAATATGCTTGCAAAGGCAAATAACGTCGTTACCGGCTTTGTCGCCTCGACCGGTGCGACCGGTTTGTTCCCCATCCCGTTCGCGGACGCGCCGCTGCTGATCGCACAGCAGGTTGCCATGATGGGCGCGATCAACGCGGTATTTCATATCACGGTCGGCAAGGACATTCTGAAATCCCTCGCCATGGCCGCAATCGGCGTCAGTGGGGCGACTGTTATCGGAAAAACCGTCGCAACAGGTCTGATAAAAATGATTCCGGGTGCCGGAACGATTATGGGCGGCGCCGCATCTGCCGCGACTGCCGCAGCGCTGACACTTGCCCTCGGAAAGGCCTACATCGGAATCTGCAAGTCGATCAAAATGGGCGATCTGAATCTGGATGAGCTCTCTCAAAAGAAAGGCCGCGAGGCTTTTAAGCAGGCATTTCGTGACGAAATGAAGAAGAAAAAATAATACGAATCGAACGCGGTATTTCCACTAACTCGAAACGGTTGTTGACTGCATGAATGAATTTCAGGACACGAAAAACCAGGAAACAATTCTTGATCTGATTGACAACTATATCGATGTCGTTGACGCAGTATCTGCGCAATAACAAATTAAAGGCATGGTTTTGACCGTGCCTTTAATTTTAAGGAGAGTACGGTATAAAAAACATTAGTTCTGATAGACCGACAGTTTTGAAGGACGCCATCGAACGGGCTTATCATTGATCCTGTAAAAGTGGGGGTGCCAATGGCTCTGGATTTAGCCTTATTTTTAGCCTTACGGCAAAAGCACGTCTAAAACCTACAGAGCATCAAGCGGTACAATACACTGCACTGCTGGCACAAAAAAAGACCGCAAAACATGGAAAAACAGGACCCGAAACCCGGAAGACGGGTTCGAGTCCTGTACTGTCCACCATCAAGCTGCACCAAAAAAGATGCCGCTGCGAAAAGCCTAGAAGTTTCAACGACTTCTGGGCTTTTTTGCACCCATTTTTAGAAGCGTGACAAAAAGATACCAAAATGGGCTTTGGCAAATTCGATGGACCTGTACCTTTACCCAAGGCTTTTTGAGCCGCTTTTCCGAGGATTTTTCGGGAGAGCGGCTCTTTTTCGGTCTCGGCAAAGTGTAGAATTTTGACTGACGTTTTTGTTGGTCTTGCCGAATGCGAACTCCAAGCACAGATGCCAGCGCGTTAGCCAGCTGTGCGGCATTTCAGACGTTAAGACCGCAGGCCAGCCCCATCCCACTTCAGGACGAAATCACAGCGTATTGGCGATGCTGGGACGCGAGAAAGCAAAACACCCGCTGCAACGCAGCGGGAGGTCGTTTATCTGCTGGATCTCAGCAGAGCATCAGTTTTTAATGTCACGCCCATCATGTCCTTGTGGGCTTCGCGGGTGTCCCGGCAGAGCGGCGACAGGAAGGTTAATGCGTTCTGAATGCGGCTCAGATCAGACGCAGAGAGTGTGTTCTCATGCAGATGGCGCAACACCCGGCGATAGGATTCGCGGAGCTTTGCGTCCACAGACGGCTGAAAGAAATAGTTTGAAATCAGGCCGCCGATCAATGCGGCCTCGTTATCGGTGTACTGCATGGTGATTGCCCTCCTCTGCAAAGCTCAAACAAC